>Ga0115011_10000095_pt1 | contig 83179 bp, 74 predicted proteins | sample TroAtlMetagenome_2_FD_88705 | JGI IMG/M metagenome (GOLD analysis project Ga0115011, IMG submission 88705) | Marine eukaryotic phytoplankton communities from Atlantic Ocean - Tropical Atlantic ANT8 Metagenome | ecosystem: Environmental > Aquatic > Marine > Oceanic | place: Tropical Atlantic... | reverse complement strand
GTGACATTGACGCTGGCGTCCTCGATCCGGGTGGCAAAGACCGTGGCGCGAAGGTCCAGCCGGTCGGTCTCGCGCGCCAGCCCGGCCTCGATCCCGGTCAGCTGTTCCGGCACCAGACCGGCATTGGCCTCGGTGATGTCATTGCCGACCCGGAACGGTCGGTGCAGCTCGTTGAGGGTGGCCGGACGAAAGGCGCTGTAGGCCGCCCCCCGCACCGACCATTCGGATGACAGGGCACGACGCACTCCCAGCCGGGCCGACACCACCTCGCCCGATTGATCAGCAGGCCGTTCGTCCAGCACCAGGGCATCGGTCTGCAGGTCCCGCTCGATCCGCCGGCCATCGCTGGCAGACCAGTGGTCGAGGCGCACGCCCCCGGTCACCAGCCACGGTCCGCGGGTAAGGCTCGCCTCGGCATAGACACCCGCCACCGAGGTCTCGCCGCCCGCCTGCCGGGAGCGCGTGAACGCGCCACCGATGAAGCGATAGCGCTCATTGGTCTGGCCCTCGGCCATCCGGGCATCGACGCCCAGCTCGGTCTCAAGCCCGCCCTGCCGCACACGCCATGCGGCGTTCAGCCCCCAGGCTGTCGCAGGGGTGTGGAACTGGTCATTGGCCGGGCTGGTCGAGGACCGGTCGGGCGCCGTCGCGACAAAGCGGTTCTGCAGGTCGCTGGTGCGCCGCCACAGCTGGACGCGCCAGCCCGCCCGGTCGACTTCCGGCTGGCGCGTGGCGGTCAGGGACAGGGCCGTGCCCGAGGCCTCGGCGTCCGATCCCTCCACGCCCGACCCGCGCCTCTCCTCGAAAGCGGAAACCCGGCCAGAGACCAGGGCGTCCCCGACCGGCAGGTCCAGTCGCAGCGACGCCGAACTGGCCTCAAGGCCCAGCGGTCGGTCGGCGGCGCCAGCCTGCGGAGCGCGGACCGGCGTATGGCCGTCGGTCTGCTCATGGACGGCCGTCGCCACCCAGCGCAGGCGTCCGAGGTCGCCCGTACCCGACGCGGCTAACCGGGCCGAACCCCGCTCGCCGACGGCAGCCGTCCAGGCCCCGCCCGTATCTCGTTCCCGCAGCAGCACCGTCCCGGCCAGCGCGCCTGCGCCGTAGGGGCCGGTCCCTCCCGCGCGCACCACATCCACACTCGACAGGCCCTCGGGCGGCACCTGCGCCCATATCACCCACCCGCCGAACGGATCATTGAGCGGCACGCCGTCGAGGGTCACCAGCGCGCGCCCGGCCCCGGTCGGGGCGATAGCTCGCAGCGACAGGCCCTGGGTAGTCGGATTCGCGGTCAGGCTGGACGTCCGCCGGAACAGCCCCAGGGCTGGGACCCGGCCCAGCGCCTCGTCAAGGCGCATGGACCGGTCCAGAGCCGTACCGTCCAGACGGATCACGGAAAAGGCCGCTTCGCCTTCGGCGGCGGGCAGGCGCGGGGCGGTGACCACGATCTCATCAAGGACGACGGGCGGGTCCTGCATCATGCCGAAAGGCGCGTCAGCAGATCGCGCGCAAAGCTGGTCAGGGTATCGTCGCGGGCGCCCATCACCAGAATCCGGTCGCCCGGTCGCGCCAGTTCGACCAGCCGGTCTCCGCAGTCGGCGCGCGCGGCATGGGCCTCGGCCTGACGTCCGGCAGCGATGACACCCTCGACAATCTGCGGGCTGGAGACACTGCGGTCGGTAGTGCCGCCGTAATAGACAGGTTCGGGCATGATCAGGACATCCTCTGCGGTCATCAGCCGGGCAAAGGTGTCAATGAACTCGCGCCGCATCAGTTTCAGCGGGCCGAACCCGTGCGGCTGGAACAGGATCAGCAATCGCCCCGGAAAGGCATGCAGGGTCTGGAGCGTGGCGGTGATCTTGTCGGGGTTGTGGGCAAAGTCGTCGATGACGGTGACCCCACCCGCCTGCCCGACGACCTCCAGCCGCCGGCGGATGCCGCGGAAGCTGCCCAGCGCAGCGATGGCGGTCTCACGCGCCACGCCCAGCGCCTGCGCGACGCCAAGGGCGGCGAGGGCATTGGCGACATTGTGCCGGCCCGGCACCTGCAGGCTGACGTCCACCCCGTCCAGCCGGAACCGAATGCCGGTGGCGGTCGCCGCCAGGTCGGTCGCGCACAGGTCGGCTCCGGTATGGCCGAGCGAAAAGGTCAGCCGCCGGTCGGCGGGCACGGTGTCGGCCAACGCCCGCGTCTCATCATTGTCGAGGTTGAGGACCGCCACATCCGCATGACCGGCGAAGCCGCCGAACAGGGCGCGCAGCTCTTCCATCGACTTGTGGTCAAGCGAGATGTTCGAGACCACAGCGACCGTGGGCCGGTACAGCTGGATAGAGCCGTCCGACTCGTCGACCTCGGACACGAACAGGTCGGCGCTGCCGATCCGGGCCGCGGCAAAGGGCGTGTCCTGGCGCACGAAATTGCTCATCACCGCGCCATTCATGACCGTGGGGTCGAGGCCCGCCTGATCAAGGATCCAGGTCACCATGCCGGTGATGGTCGACTTGCCGCTGGTCCCGGCGATGCCCACGCGCCGCCCGGCAGCATTGAACAGCTGTGACAGCATTTGCGGCCGGGTCATGACGGGGGCCCCCGCGCGGCGGGCAGCGGCGATGTCCGGCACGGTGTCCTCGATCGCGCCAGAGGCGACCACCGTGGTTTCCCGATCGGTCACGCCCGATCCATCCTGCGGGTGAAGCGCGATGCCCCGGGCCTCCAGCCAGGCGAACTTGTCCGGGCTGCGGCCCTGGTCGTGCGACCGGTCCGAGCCCGACACCCGGGCCCCCCGCGCGGCCAGGATCAGCGCCAGCGGCAGCATGCCCGATCCGCCGATGCCGCAGAAGAAATAGGAGCCGGCTGGATTGGCGTCTTGATTCATGGAGGCGAAACCGGGGAGTGTCGGAGGAACGCCCTGACTAGCACGGGGTGCACCGCACGCCAGAGCCGGGAGCCCGATTTGTCCGACCGCCCGTCCAACAGGGGATACACAATATGGGATCGGTGACCCGCATCGGCGTGGTGGCAGCCTCGTCGCGCTTCAGCAAGGCGACGGCCCGGCGGCTGGAGGCCCATGTCGAGGCGCGCTTTCCCGGCGGCGACGTCAAGGTGGTGTTCCACCCCGCCTGTTTCGCCAACCACGGCCATTTCGCCGGGGACGACGCCCTGCGCGCCCGCGCCTTCCTGGAGATCGCCAATGATCCGCGCTTCGATGCCCTGTGGTTCGCGCGCGGCGGCTATGGCTCGTGCCGGGTGGCAGAGGCTGTGCGCGATGGCCTGAAGCCCGCGGCGCGCGAGAAGCGCTATATGGGCTATTCCGATGCCGGAAGCCTGCTGGCCACCCTCTACAAGGAGGGCTTTGCCCGTGTCGCCCACGGGCCGATGGTGGCCGATATCACGCGGGGCGAGGGGACGGCCGCCGTCGACCGCGCGCTGGACTGGCTGATCAAGGGCGCAGCCTCGGGGCTTGAGCCCAGCCTCGACGGACGCCCGACGGTCGCGTTCAATCTGACCATTCTTGACCAGCTGGTCGGCACGGCGATCGAGCCCGACCTGACCGGCCATGTGGTCATGTTGGAAGAGGTGTCCGAGGCGCTCTACCGGATCGACCGGATGATGTTCCACCTGACCGGTCAGGCCTCGATTCGCCGCATCGCCGGCTTTCGCCTCGGCCGGGTCAGCGACGTCACTCCCAACGAGCCCGAGTTCGGCCTGACGCCCGAGGAAATCGTCCGTTACTGGTGCCTGCGGTCCGGCATTCCGTATCTGGGCGCCGCCGACATCGGCCATGACGCGGCCAACAAGATCGTGCCTTTCGGGCCGCGCTGACGAGCAAAACGCGGTCATGACGGCCTGAATCCTCGCGTTTTCGGGGAAGGCAGTCGACAGATAACACCGGTCAGGCCAGATGGTCCCATGAGGGTTAAGGGGCTGTTAACCTTGAAATCTTCCGTACGCGGAAGCGGATGTCGGGGTCACATCGTGATCCGGACAGCGACGGCGCGGGCGCTGCCGTGACCCCCGTGCAGAAAAGCGCGCGCGCCGCCCTGATCCCCCTGTTCCTCGTGGCACTGGGCGTGGTCGGGATCGAGAACGCCCTGACCCGCTATTTCGCCGTCGCGAAATGGTCCGAGTATGGCTACTGGATCATCTCGATCGTCATGGCGGGGTTTGCCCTGTCGGGCGTGATCGTGGCCCTGTTCCGCGACACCGTCGAGAAACACGGTGAGTGGCTGCGCGCGGCCCTGCCGGCCACCATGGTGCTGGCGGCTGCCCTCGGCTACGAGCGGATCGCGCGCAATCCCTTCAATCCGCTGCAGCTGCAGAACCCCACGACCTGGGCCGACCAGCTGCTCAATATCGCGGGCTATTACGGCGCCCTGCTGCCCTTTTTCTTCCTCGCCGGCCTGTACATTGCGCTGATCTTCATCCTGAACCCGCGCGAGATCGGGCGGGTCTATGCCTATGACCTGATCGGGGCCGGCCTGGGCTCGGCGCTGGCCCTGGGGCTGATGTTCCTCGTCCACCCTTTCCTGCTTGCGCCCGTCCTGCTTGTGCCCTTGGCGCTGGCGCCTCTGTTCCAGCCCGGTCGCTTCCGCATTCTCGGCGGGGTCCTCGCCGGAGGCGCGCTGGTGCTGGGCGAGGCCATCCTGCTGCTGGGCACTCCGCCGGCCTACTCCGAGTTCAAGGCCGTCTATGCGCCGATGAACACCGAGGGCGCCGAGGTGGTGGCCGAGGTGCGACGCCCCCGCGGCCACTATCTGATGCTCGACAACTTCACCGAGCGGGTCGACGCCGACGTCTCCAACAATGCCTCGATGATGGAGGTCGAGGGTCCGCCTTCGACCTATGGCCTTTACCGCGACGGCAGCCGGATCGCGGCCTTGCCAAAGGTGGGCGGTCTGGGCGGGGGCTATGCGGACAGCGCCCTGTCGGCAGCCCCGTACCGGTTGCGTCCCGGCGCCGAAGCGCTGATCCTCGGGGCCTCCGGCGGCTTCCGGCTGGCCGAGGCGCGGGCGCTGGGGGCCGAGCGGCTGCGGGTGGTCGAAAGCGAGCCGGTGCTGAAGCATGCCCTGACGCATGGTCTCGGACCCTCGCGTGGTCTGGCGCTGGGCGGCGATGTGCAGCTCGCCGAGGGTGGACCTCTGGCCGTCGCCCGGGCCGCCGTCGCGGCCGCGCCCGCTGAGCGCTTTGACGTGATCGACGTCTCGTCCGACTTCATCGATGCCGCGCCGGCCAATGTCACGGCCCTGACGGTTGAGGCGATGCAGGCCTATCTTGCTGCCCTTGAGCCGGACGGCATGATCTCGGTGCCGGTCTCGATCCGCGACTTTCCCGTCTATGCCTTCCGGGTGATGGCGACGGCGCGGGAGGCCCTGATCCGGACAGGACTCGAACGGCCGGAGGACCATATCATGGTCTACCGGTCCGCATGGAACGCTCGCATCCTGATCTCGCCGACACCATGGAGCGAGGCCGATGTGGCGGCCCTCGAGACCTTTGCCGCAGCCCGGTCCTTCGATGTGTCGTGGCGGCCCGGCCTCGACGTCGCGGCGGCCCGCGCCAACCTGTTCAACGACCTGCCGGTGGTCTCCTTCGAGAGCGGCACCGTGGTGTCGCAGGGCACGGACGATGCCATCGCCCGTGAGGCCGAGGCTGTGCTGCAGGGCCGCGACACCCCCTCCGCGCGCGCGTTCAACATCCGTCCCCAGACCCTGGACCGGCCCGCCTGGTATGCCTCGCTCCGGCTGGACCGACCGACGACCCTGATCGACCGGCTGGAGGTCCTGCCCCAGGCCGAGATCGGGGCGCTGGTCAATCTGGTTGTGCTGGCCCAGGCCGTGGTCATCGCCCTTCTGGTCCTGTCGGCGCCGCTGCTGTTCCGCAGGCGGTCGCATGGCCCACCCGAACCGCGGCGCGTCTGGCCGGTGCTCTATTTCCCCTGTCTCGGACTGGGCTTCCTGCTGATCGAAATCTTCCTGATCGACAAGGCGGCCTTCTATCTGAACGACTACTCCTCGGCCTTCGCCCTGGTGCTGACCTCCATGCTGATCTTCTCGGGTCTGGGCAGTCTGATCGCCGGCCGGGTCGGAGGTCTGCCCAAGCTCGCCTCCTTCCTCTCCCTGGTCATGGTGCTCGGCTGGATCTGGCTGGTGTTCACCCATGGCGAGGCCCTGATCCTTTCGACGCTCGACCAGCCGGCCTGGACGCGGTGGCTGATCGTGCTGGCCGCCGCCGCCCCGGTATCGCTGGCGCTGGGCCTGCCTTTCCCGCTGGGTCTGATCCAGGTCGGCGAGGGACGGATGCTGCCCTGGGCCTGGGGGCTGAACGGCGCCTTCTCGGTCGTCGCCACACCCTTGGCCAATCTGATGTCACGGGAAGTGGGCTTCTCCTCCCTGCTGATGATGGGAGCGGCGCTCTACGTTCTCGCCTTCCTCGCCCTGCCGCCGGGCCGCCGTGCTCGACCCGCGACCGGACCTGAACCCCTTCCCGCCTCGTCGCCCGCGTAAAAGGATTTCCGCCATGACGATCGACCGTAGACGCCTGATTGCCGGAGGCGCGGCCCTGGCCGGATCCTCGTCTCTCGCCGCCTGTGACGAGGTCACGCGTGAGCGCCTTCAGGCCCGGCTGAACCCGACCCGCACGGGCAGCGACGCCCCCGTGGCCGGGACGGATGCCCCCGCTGTTGAGGTCGTCGCCGACGCTCGCGGCGGCACGGTTTCCGAAACGGTCCGCATGCCGGCGCAGCCCTGGACCTATGACGCCTTCGTCGCTGCCATGGCGGCCTCGGAGCGCCCCAGCAGCCTCAGCGAGGCCCAGTTCAACGTCATTCAGTCGCGCAAGCCCGCCGCCATCCAGCGCATCAAGACCTATCTGGACGGCAAGTTCGGTGCCGCCGACCCGCGCGTGGTCCAGGCCTTCGAAAGCGTACCGCGCGATTTCTTCCACTACGCCTATGCATCGCAGGATTCGACGGCCTATCAGGCCTATGAAGCCAGCCCCAAACCGTGGGCCATCGGGCACGGCTCGGTGCTCAGCGACTATCTGGGTCAGGCCTATATGACCCAGCTGGCCGAGCCGAAGCCCACCGATGTCACCCTGGAAATCGGGACCGGGTCGGGCTTCCAGTCGTCCCTGCTGTCACGGATCGTGCGGGACTCCTACACCATCGAAATCATCGAGCCGGTGGGGCGCGCGGTCAGCAAGATCTTCAAGCCGCTGGGCTATGACAACGTCCATGCCCGCGTCGGCGACGGCTATTTCGGCTGGCCCGAGGTCGAGGGCGGCTTTGACACCATCATGCTGACCTGCGTGGCCCAGTACGCGCCGCCGGAGCTGTTCCGGCAGCTCAAGCCCGGCGGCAAGCTGATCATTCCCATCGGACAGCCCTTCCGCAGGGGTCAGGTGTTGTATGTCTATACCAAGGACGAGGACGGCCGGGTGCGGTCGCGCCGCGACGTGGGCGTCTTCTTCATCCCCATGACCGGCGCCATGCAGAACCGCCCGCGACCCCAAGGGGCGTGACGGGGCGCAGCCTCGGGCGGCTGATCTTCTCTGGCCACAGAGACTGCTTCGGGCCAAACAGATCGACATGAACCGACGCAGCCTCCTGATACGGACAGGTGTGATCGCCGGCGCCCTCGGGGGTGGCTGGTGGCTCAAGGAGAACGTCCTGTGGAGCGCGCCGGGCCTCGCCTTCAGCTCGGGCGCGACCACGCCATGGATCGACTTCGCCGCCCGCGTCCTCAGCCCGACGGTCCCGGTTCGTATCGCCGGCCGAACGGTCAATGCCCTGATCGACAGCGGCGCCCAGTATTCGGTGATCGACAAGGACTTTCACTCGGCCGTCGAGGCCGAACTGGGCCCGCGACCGCTGTTCGACATTCCGCTGGTGGCCTATGGCGTCGGCGGCCGGCCCCAGATGGGCAAGGGGGTGCGGCTGGACGTGGAAATGGATGGCCTCGCCCTCAGCGGCCTGCGATGTGCCATCCTGGATCTCGGTCCGCTGGCGGATGAGGCGGGCCTGTCCGCCCCGCTGATCCTCGGTCAGGACCTTCTGAAGCTACTGGCGCTCGAGGTCGATCTGGTCGAACGCCGCGTGCGGCTGATGGACCGGCAGGCCGTCGTCCATGACGCCCGCTGGAGCCGGGTGGCTGTACGCCGACGCGGCACTGCCCTGATCACCCCGGTCGAGGTGGAGGGCCACACCCTGGATGCCGTCGTCGACACCGGCGCCTCGTCCACACTCAGCCTCAGCCGGCCGGCTGCCGAGGATGCGGGACTGCTGGACGGTCGACCGGCCGCCCGTGGTGAAAGTCTCGTGCTGGGCGGACAGATCACCGCCGACATCCTGACGGTCACGCATCTTCGCGCCGTGGGCCGCACCTTCCGCGAGGTCGACGTGCCCGTCTATGCGGCGGTGGGGATGCCCGGAGTGCCGCAGGCGCTCCTCGGCATGGCGGCCTTCGGGGGGCAGGGGCTGCTGCTCGACATCGGCGGCGGTGCCCTCTATCGGGCCGCCACCCTCGATATCACCCTGGAGTCCCGGGACGCGCCACCTATTTCGAGATTCTCAGCCGGGTGATGTCGCGCCCGATCGCCTTGAAGGCATCCGTGAGGTCCGCGCCGCTTGCCGGAAGATAGACGTGCCGTGAGCTGGACGCGCAGTTCTGGATGACCCGCTCGGCCCCCCCACCCGAGGCCACCTGAAGGCCGACGGTATAGACGATGACGCCTTCGGCCTTCATCGCCGTACACAGGGCGATTGTCTGATCAAAGGGGTCACCATTCGTCGCATTGCAGTGGATGCGATCCGAGGCGCTGCCGGAGCCTGAGCCCGCATCCCGGGCGATGACACCCGAGCAGTAGGGGGTGTTGAACTCGCCGTCGGTCATGATGATCACGGCCTTCAGCGTATTCGGGTCGCGATAGGGTCCCGCGGCGCTGTCCGGCCACAGGCTGTTGAAGTTGGGCGAGACCGTGTACCAGCCCCAGGCCGCACCGATCTGGCCTGCCGTCGACCCTGCCACCGAGAAGCTGTCGATGGCCGCCTTCAGGCCCTCACGGTCGCTGGACAGCGGGATGATCGGAGCCGAGGGGCACCGGTTGCCGGACGTTCCGGAATAGTTGAACTGGGCCCGGGCGGCGGCATTGGTCACCGCATCTGTATAGGCTTGGGAGCCGGTCCGTTCGGCCACGCAGGAGGACGCCTCGAACCAGCGAAGCTCGCCATAGGGATTGCGGAACACCCGCCACTGACATCCGTACTGCCCGCACCAGGAACGGCCGCCGCGGGAGTAGCTGCCCCAGTTCGCGCCGGGCACGCCGATCGCATATTTTGCCGGGTTGACGACCTCGATCTCATAGCCGCGGTTATTGACCTCCGTCATCCCGCTGACATTGTCGATATAGACGGTGTCGCCGTCATTCAGGCGATGGTTCCCGGTGGTCGAAATGACCACGGAACAGTCCCACTGCAGGCATTTGCGCATCTGCCCGTTGCGACTGTAGCTGCTGTAGCCGTCGGACGACCGGGTGCGCAGCGTGCTCCAGCCGGACCCGTTCCAGTACTCCAGCGAAATGCGATTGTTGTTGATCCGTACGACCCGGTAGGCGCGGTCGTTGATCTGGGTCATGCCGTCGACGTCGTCGATCCAGACATAGTCGCCGGTCGAAAGGCCGTGACCGTTCGACGTGATGACGCCCGGATTCGCCCGGGTGATATTGCTGATGTCGCGTATCTGGCCCTGGTACCATTCGGCGCCGCTGATGCCGATGTAGGTCTCGGGCGTGCCCCGGGCTGTGTTGACCCATCCCGCGAGGTTGACCCCCATGGAATAGGGCACCAGGGCGACCTTGGAATAGTAGGGCGTCTGGAGGTCCTGGACGACCATGGTCACCAGATCCTTGGCAGCAGACTTGAGGTCAGCGATCCGGCTGCCGGCCATCGACCCGGTGATGTCGAGCACCAGCGACACCTCAAGGTTCTTGGACGAGCGATTGACCTCCGAATGGGCGGCGACCGGCAGATAGTCGTCCATGAACTGGCCGTAGGGCGGCAGGAAGATGTTGGCGACCATCGTCTTCACATCGACCATGGCGTCCGCCACGACCACCTGGTCCTCGTTGAGGACGAAGGTCGTCTCGCCCTCCTTCAGGATGACGTTGGGATAGTTGGACAGATTGGCGCGCAGGGCCGCCATCCCCACCCTCTGGATATCGGCGGGGTCTGTGTAGGGAGAGCGGGCGGCGGCCAGCGCCGAGGCGTCCAGCGCATCCTGCAGGTTGACGCGCACGGTCGAGGCCCGGTGAATGTCCACGCCCCCGACCGTCATCAGCACCATGACCGGCAGGCTGAGGCCGAAGATCAGGGCGACGTTGCCCCGCGCATCGGACAGCAGGCGACGGCCCAGGGTCATCAGGCCGGTCAGGATTGCAGAGGCGGTACGGCGTCCCATCGTGGATCGTCTGGTCCGGTCGCCGGCAGGAACCGTCCGGCATTTCGGGACGGAGTATCGGTGATCGGGGTTAATTGCCGGTGACTCGGACCGGCCGCGAGACCTAACGGGAAATACGCAGACGTCGGATATCCCGGCCGATGGCGGCGAAGGCCTCGGACAGATCTCCACCATTGGCCGGCAGGAAGACGTTGGCCGGGCCGGATGCGCAATCCGCGAGCAGTTGCGCCTCGTCGGAGCCGGCCGTGATGCTGAAGCCGACTGTGTAGACCACCACGCCCTGCGCCTTCATTGCCGTACACAAGGCCCGGCTCTGGGCGAAGGGATCGCCATTGGTGGCGTCACAATCGATCTTGGCGCTGCTGGACCCGGAGCCCGGTCCGGCCTGGCGGGAGATGACGCCGTCGCAGTAGGGCGTGTTGAAGGCCCCGTCGGTCATGATGACCACCGCCTTCAGGGTCTCGGCAGTGTTGTAGGGCGCCGCGCCGCTGGACGGCCACAGGCTGTTCCAGTTGGGAGAGACCATATACCAGCCCCAGGCAATTCCGATCTGGCCTGCCGTCGAGCCCGAAACCTCGAACGCGTCGATCTGCGACTTGATCGTCGCCGCATCGCTCGAGAGCGGCTGGATGGTGTCGCTGATGCAGGTGCCATTGATGTTGGGGTAATGCCGTCCCACCCACGATGCGGCGCCTGCGGGCGCGGCATCGGTATAGGCTTCGGCGCCGATGCGCTCGGTGACACAGCCGCTGATACGATGGGTCTGCAGGTCGCCATTCATGTTCTCGAAGGCGAAATAGGTCGTGCCTGCGCCTCGTGCGCTCCAGGCCCGACCGCCCGAGGTATAGGGCGTGAGGGAGGCGCCCGTCAGGTCGATGGTGAAGCTGTTGGCCGAGGCGTTGCCGACCAGATGGGTCTGGTTGTTGATCTGGGTCATGCCGACGACATCGGTGATGTAGACGTATTCATTGTTGGTCAGACCGTGGCTCGGGGCGGTGATGGTGATCGAACAGTCGTTGTTCTGACATCGCTGGACCCGGCCGTCGCTGCCGGAATAGGTGCCGTAGTTCCGACCGTCCACGCGTGCCCCGCCCAGGGTATAGAGCTCAAAGGTGTCGCTGGTCCGGTTGCGCACCTGATAGGGCTTGTTGTTGAGCTGGGTCATGCCCGTTGCGCCGCTGATCCAGACGATGTCGCCATTGGAAAAGCCGTGTCCGTTCGACGTAATGACGACCGGGCGGGCCCGTGTTGCGGCGGTAATGGTTCTCGGCGTGCCCGTCAGGTTGATCACGGCCCCCGTAATGTTGACAGAGGTCGACACTCCGCCCCGCGCAGTCTCGATGCGACTGCCCGGATTGACCGAGTTCGAATAGGGCACAAGGGCGACCCTGGAGTACCAGGGCGTCTGGACCGGCTGGACAACCAGGTCCACGAGATCCTTCGCCGCGACCTTGAGATCCGCAATCCGGCTCCCGGCCATGGATCCCGTGATGTCCAGCACCAGGGCGACCTCAATGTTCCGCGAGGCGCGGTCGACCTCGGAACGGGCGCCAACCGGCAGATAGTCGTCCATGAACTGGCCATAGGGCGGCAGGAAGATGTTGGCGACCAGGGTCTTCACATCGACAAAGCCCCGGGCCACCACGATGTCGTCGGCATTCAGGACAAAGGTGGTCTTGTCCTCCCGCAGGATGATGTTCGGGTAGTTGGACAGATTGGCGCGGAGCGCATCCATGCCGACCCTCTGGATATCCGCCGCATCCGTATAGGGCGAACGGGCGGCGGCCAGCGCCGAGGCGTCCAGCGCATCCTGCAGGTTGACGCGCACGGTCGAGGCCCGGTGAATGTCCACGCCTCCGACCGTCATCAGCACCATGACCGGCAGGCTGAGGCCGAAGATCAGGGCGACATTGCCGCGCCGGTCCCTGAAGAATGCCCTCAGCCTCTCTGCCCAGAGACGAATGCCCATGATCATGACTGCCTTTGCCGTGCGCCCACGGGGTCGCACATGCGGCGATCATTCACCCCGGACGGTTAAGCCCGGGTCGAGGAGGCAGGTTAACGGGCCGGGAAATTACCAGCCGCAGTCCTTGCCCCTGTTCTGATCGGTCAGCCAGGCGTTGAGCGGCGCGAAATAGTCGGCAATGGCCGAGGCGTCGCCGGTCCGCTGGCCGGTAAAGGCATACATGGCCTCGGGCCAGGGGCGCGACTGGCCCATTTCCATCATGGCGTTAAAGCGCTCGCCGACCGCCTCGTTTCCATAGATCGAGCAACGATGCAGCGGTCCGGTCCAGCCGATCTGCTCGCAGGCCGCCCGGTGGAACTGGAACTGGTAGATGTGCGCGAGGAAGTAGCGGGTGTAGGGCGTGTTGCCCGGGATGTGATACTTCGCGCCGGGGTCAAAGGCATTGTCCGGACGGTCGCCCGGCGGCACAAGGCCCTGATACTTCAACATATTGGCTGTCCAGGCCTGATTGTACTCCTCCGGCGAGGTTTCACCGGAGAACACGTCCCAGCGCCAGCGATCAACCATCAGACCGAACGGCAGGAAGGCGATCTTGTCGAGCGCCATCTTCAGCAGGAAGGGGATGTCTTCGTCCTCGCCGGGCACCTGATCCAGCAGGCCGATCTGGTTCAGATAGGTGGGCGTCAGCGCCGACAGGCCGACGAAGTCACCGATGGCCTCGTGGAAGCCATCGTTGGCGCCATTCTTGAACAGGAAAGGCTGATCCTTGTAGGCGCGCTGATAGACATTGTGCCCCAGCTCATGGTGCACGGTGTAGAAGTCGTCGGCATTCACCTGGGTGCACATCTTGATGCGCACGTCCTCGAGATTGTCGAGATCCCAGGCCGAGGCGTGGCAGACCACCTCGCGGCCCTCGGGCCGGGTGATCTGGCTGCGTTCCCAGAAGGTGTCCGGCAGCGGGGCCAGCCCCAACGAGGTGTAGAAGCCCTCGCCCGTGCGGACCATCTTCTCGGCGTCATAGCCCGCATCGACCAGCAGTTCGGTCATGTCGTAGCTCGAGGTACCGCCGGTCTTCGGTGCTACCACATCGTAGATGTTGCCCCACTGCTGCGACCACATATTGCCCAGCAGATCGGCCCGGATTGGCCCGCTGTCCGGCTGCACATCGGCGCCATAGGTCTCGAACAGCCGGGTTCGCACATAGCAGTGCAGGTTTTCGTAGAAGGGCCGGACCTGCGACCAGAGACGGTCAGTCTCGGCCGCGAAAGCGTCGGGATCCATGTCATAGCCGGACCGCCACATGGCACCGACGTCGTCGAAGCCCAGCTCGCGCGCCCCCTCATTGGCGATGGCCACCATGCGGGTGTAGTCGTCGGCCATCACCGGCGAGATGGTTCGCCAGCCCTCGTACAGCGCCCTGGTCTCGGCCGGATCACGGCTTGCGGCCAGAATCTGGCTGGCTTCGTCCAGGGTGATCATCCGGCCCTGATATTCGAACTTGCCGGTCGCATAGGTCGAGTCCAGCCGGGTCGTAATCTCGGCCAGTTCGGCGGCCGCGCCCGGCTTGTTCGGGGCGGGCAGGACAATGCCCTGGGTCAGGATGTTCAGCTTGCGACGCACATCGAACGGCACATCCACATCGTTGAAACGCGCCGCCTCATTGGCCAGCTTCACCGACAGCTCGGTGTATTCGGCATTGGCCTTCGCCTCGAGCCACATGGTGTCATAGGTGATGTTGGTCGCGCGCACCCAGGCTACCCGCCCGGCATATTCGCTGGCCTCGGCCAGTTGCTTCTCGGCATCGGCGACAAAGGCGATGGCTTCGGCCGCGGTCGGGGCCTGACCTGTCAGATTGGCCTCGTTCAGCGCAGGCGCCGATGCAGTGGCGCGGACCGGAGAGTTGGCGACCTGCCGCACGTTACCGTCATCGCCGGACATGATGTTCGACAGGCCCGCACATCCGGCGGTGCCTGCCACCAGAGCTCCGAGAGCCACGGTCAATGTCAGGGTGCGTTTCATGGTTCCTCCGCCTTGTGCAGTCCGGCTGGTCAAGTGGCGCGCATCCGACGCCTCCCTGCCGCGCGCGTCAAGTCCGGCTCAGCCCAGAACGCAGCTCGCCAGCCCGTCATTGCGCACTGTGCCCATGGAGGCCTGGATGCGGCGGGTGCGGCCGCGCACATAGGGCCCGGGGCTCGAGGCATTGTAGCGGCGCGGACTGGGCAGGACGGCCGCCAGACGGGCGGCCTCACGCGCCGACAGATCCGCTGCCGACTTGCCGAACCAGTGCCGGGCTGCTGCCTCCGCGCCATAGACGCCTGGCGCCCACTCGGCGACATTCAGATAGACCTCGACGATCCGCCGCTTGGACCAGGTGGTCTCGATCAGCACCGTATAGCCGGCCTCGAGCCCCTTCCGGACCCAGCCCCGACCGGGCCACAGAAAGACGTTCTTGGCGGTCTGCTGGCTGATGGTTGAGCCCCCGCGGATGCGTCCGCTGCCCCGACGTTTCGACCTTTCATTGGCCTTGAGCGCCTTCTCGATCGCTTCGAAATCGAAACCGTCGTGACTGCAGAACCGCGCGTCCTCGGACGCGATCACCGCCTCGACCAGCCGGGGCGAGATGTCGTCCAGACTGCGCCAGCGATAGTCGGCGGGGTAGCCGGCAAAGCCGCGCTCGACCATCAGCAGGGTTGTCAGCGGCGGCACGACCGCGTGGGTCATCACAGACCCGACCGGCAGCAGGACGGCGAGGGCGAGCACGCCCAGCATCACGCCCAGACAGCCGATACGCCGCTTCGGCTTGTCCGACGGGAATTGCGGCATGTGCGGGGCTTCGGCCATGCCCCATCATGAACAGCGCCGCTTGCGCATGGCAAGCCGATGAGCGCCAGCAGGGCGAAAGCTACAGATCGGCGATCCCGGCCTGACCGTCCTCATCGCCCCAGGCCAGACGGGTGCCGTCGTCGTTCATGGCCAGGGCACAGATGGGTGCGCCGCGCTCGGCCTTCACAAACGCCAGGCCCTGACCGGCCGGATCGGCCCACCAGACGCGTCCATCGGCCAGCCCGGCAGCCACCCGGCCGTGTTTCAGCGCGGCGGCCACATGGACGACCAGCGCACCTTCCTCAAAGCCGATCTCGGAGGCTTCCTTGCCCATCGGCCCGTCCGATCCGACGAACGGCCACAGGACCACGCCCGCCGCGCCGGCCGTGGCCAGCAGCTTGCCACCGGACAGGAAGGCCATGGACCGGATCTTGGCCGGGTAGCCGCCCATGCGCAGGTTCCGCTGGTCCTTGAGCCGCCAGCCGTGAAGCTGATTGTCCTGCATGGTGGTGACGACAAAGGCGCCATCGGGCGACACCGCCACGCCGGTGTGCGACCCCGCCCATTTAAGCAGGGCAGGTTGCTGGTCCGCGATCCGCGCATACCACAGCGCCGCCCCGCCATAGGTCGAGGCCACCAGCCGCCGTCCCTTGGGATCGAAGGCCAGCCCCGAGACGGTCCGCTCGTGGGTGAACTCGCGCCGGAAGGCCGCATCCGACGCGTCCAGCACGGTCGACACCTTGCCCGCCGAGTAGGCGACCAGTCCGCTCTCGGGGGAGGCGGCGACCGAGTCGATCCATCGGCCCTTGGCATCGGCCAGCGGTACGACTTCGTCAGGCTGCGACCAGACCAGTCGCCCATCATCGCCGCCGGTGATGATCCCCCGGCCGGACGGATGTCGCGCCGCGCACAGAATGGCGCCGTCATGCGCTTCGACGACCGTCCCGTCGCCGAAACGGACCGAGCCGTCCCCGAGGGCAAAAACGGCGTCAGAGGCGTCAAACAGGACCGCAGTCGGCTGGGCGTCAAACGAGAGCGGGGTCACGCCTCGACCTCGCCGCAGCGGATCAGGCGGGAATTGCTGACGGCCGCCTGCCGGTGGACGACGGCCTCGCGATACTCGGCGTCGCGCAGCATCTCGAGGAAGGCCGCGCCGGTCGGATAGCGGGCGATGAAGGCGATGTCCCAGGCCTCGTCACGGGGGCCGATGACGGTCAGTTCCGGCACACCCGTCCAGATCTGCTCGCCGCCGGCCCGGGCAAACGGGGCGGCTGCCGCGCGCCGGTAAAGCTTGTAGGCCTCGGCGCCGGGGATCGCCTTGCCAGTCATGGCATGCGCGGCCGGATAGAGCGCCTGTGGGCGGAAACGCACCAGATTGATCATCATCACCGGCCGGTCGTCCGGCAGGTCGCGGAAGGCGGCGATGGCGTCGCGGGTCGGGTCGATATGCTCGATCACGCTGCGCAGGCCTCAAAGCCCTTGCGCAGGGTGGCCTCGTCCAGATCGCGGCCAATGAAGACGGCGCGGCTCCAGCGGCGCTCGGCCTCGCCCCACGGCCTTTGCAGCTCGCCTTCCAGGATCATGTGGACGGCCTGAAACACCAGCCGTTTGTCCTCGCCCGCCACGTCGATGATGCCCTTGGCCCGCAGGATGTTCTGGCCCTGCGTGGCCAGCAGCTGGTCCAGCCACCGGGTGAAGACTTCGCCGTTCACCGGCCGGTCCAGCGACAGGGCGACGCCCTTGATGTCGTCCTCATGCGCATGCCCCCGGGGGCCATGGTCGTGGTCATGGTGATGGTGAGCGTGGTCGTGCGCATGATCGTGATCGTGATGATCATGGCCACAATGCTCGTCATGGACATGACCCTCGGCGCCGTGGGGCGGGTTGAGGAAGTCCGGTCGAACCTCATTGATGCGGCCCAGATCGAAGCCGTGCCGGTTCAGGATGCTGTCGAGCGGCACATCGGCGCGTTCGGCCCGGATGATCGGCGCCAGCGGGTTCAGGCCGCGAAGCCGGGCCTCGACGGTCGCCAGCGCCTCGGCGTTCACCAGATCGGTCTTGTTCAGGATGATCTGGTCGGCAAAGGCCACCTGCTCGCGCGCCTCTTTCGAGTCATCCAGCCGCGCCATCACATGTTTGGCGTCGACCAGGGCGGTGACGCTGTCCAGCACCGTCTTCTCGCGCACATCGTCGTCGACGAAGAAGGTCTGGGCCACCGGACCGGGATCGGCCAGGCCCGTGGTCTCGACGATGATGGCGTCGAACGCCGGCTTGCCCGGGCGCTGGCGCTTCATCAGCCCCTGCACCACGCGGATCAGGTCGCCGCGCACCGTGCAGCAGACGCAGCCGTTGTTCATTTCGAACACGTCCTCGTCGGCGCCGACGACCAGGTCGTTGTCGATGCCGATCTCGCCGAACTCATTGACGATCACGGCATAGCGCTTGCCGTGATCCCCGGTCAGGATGCGGTTCAGAAGCGTGGTCTTGCCGGCGCCGAGATAGCCGGTCAGCACGGTTACGGGTGTCTTGTCGGTCATGGGCGCTAGATGGAGCGTCCGGCCCCGAAAGAAAAGGCCCTCAGCACTGCGGACAGTCGTCCAGCGGTTCGGATTCCAGCTGGATGGTGACGTGGTCGATGTTGAAGGTGTGGCGGGCCAGCGCCTGGACCTCGGCCAGCAGGGCCGCGGCATCCGCCCGCTCGTGCACCAGGTGGGCCGTCAGGGCGGCGTCTGTGGTCGACATGCCCCAGATGTGCAGATCATGCACGGCGGTCACCCCGGGCACGGCCAGCAGGCCCGCGCGCACCTGATCGACCGCGATCCCGGCCGGCGCGCCGTCCAGCGCCAGATTGACCGAGGCCTTCAGCAGGCCCCAGGTCGACCACAGGATCACGGCGACGATCACCAGGCTGAAGATCGGATCGATCATCGACCAGCCCGTCATCCAGATGGCCGCCCCGGCCAGCACCACGCCGATCGAGACCGCCGCATCGGCCATCATGTGCAGATAGGCGCCGCGCACATTCAGGTCCTTGTGCTGGTCCTTCAGGAACAGCAGGGCGGTGCCCAGATTGATGACAAAGCCGATGCCCGCCACCGCCATGATGATCCCCGAGGCGACGGGCTGGGGATCGATGAACCGCTGCACCGCCTCCCATCCGATCCAGCCACAGGCGAGGATCAGCAGCAGGGCATTGGCCAGCGCCGCCAGCACTGTCCCCTTGCGATAGCCATAGGTCAGCGAGCCCCGGGCCTGTCGCCGCGACAGCCATGCCGCTCCACCCGCCATCGCCAGTCCCAGCACATCGGACAGGTTGTGTCCGGCGTCGGCCATCAGGGCGGTCGACCCCGAAATGACCCCTGCCGTAAACTCGACGAGGACGAACAGCAGATTGACGCTCAAACCGACGAGATAGCGCCAGTCACCCGTGTCGACCGGGCCGTGATCGTGTCCATGACCGTGGCTGTGACTGTGACCATGCCCATGCCCATGCCCGTGCCCATGCCGGTGGCCATGCCCGTGCCCGTGCTCATGCTGTGGCTTCTCGGTACAGTCGTGCGCGTCGTGGGCCATGGCGGGACCCTAGTGCTGGTGCAGAACGACGAGAAGCCCCAGACCGATCAGGGCCAGACCCAGTATGGCGCCCTCATAGCGGGCCCAGCGCTCGAGGCGCAGAACCGAGGCTCCGGCGCGGGCCAGGGTGGTGAAGACCGTCATGCCCAGCACCGTGCCCGCCGCCAGCATGACGGTCAGCAGGCCCAGCACCAGCAGGCCTTCCTCGGCCGACGACAGATAGAGCGGCAGCAGGACCTCGCCGGGCGAGGCCGCCATCACCGCCACCAGCCCCCAGAAGGCCGCCGCCTGCGAGACGGCCTGGTCGGGCAGGTCCAGTTCGGGGCCCTGCGCGGGCAGGGGCTTTCTCACAGTCGAGCGCGCCAGATAGAAGAGGCCGAGAGCGAACAGCAGGCCGGCCGACAGCCACGGCAGCAGTCCGGTCACCCATCGGTCCAGTGCCAGTCCGGCGGCCACGATCAGGCCGCCGACGGCAGCGGTCACCGCAATATGGGCCAGTCCCGCCGCCAGCACGGACCACAGGGTGGTCGCCAGGCTCCACCGCTGCGCCCGCCCGACCAGCACGAACGGCAGCCAGTGTGTCGGCAGGGCGGCGTGGAGAAAGGCGGTCACAAAACCGCCGACCATCAGCGAAAGAAGCAGGGAGGACTGGAGATCGGGCGGTGACATTGCGACCTCCATAGCGTGTTACTTTATAACGGTCGAGAGGGTGCCGCGGATTCTTCATAGAGATGGGCCCGGTCCAGCGGCAGGCCGGACGCCCCGGCCCGATGCCGCCGCGCCACCGTCTGGTGGACATTCACCGCCCCCCGCTGGAAGCCGCGCGCGAACAGGGCGAAATAGACCAGCCACAGCCGGGTCCTCGGCCCTCCGGCCAGCGCCTCGGCCCGGTCGCGGTTGTCGTACAGGCGCTGTGACCAGATCCGCAGGGTCCGCTCAAAGTGCTCGCGCAGGGTCTGCACGTCCAGCACCTCGAACCCGTGCCGCCCAAGGGCGGTCGTGGTCATGCCGAGGGTATCCAGCTCTCCGCCCGGGAAGATGAAGCGGGTGATGGTGCGGGTCGTCGCCGTCGGCCGGGGGGCGCCATTCCGGTCCGCAGGGCCGTGGCCGCGGCGCACGGAGGCCTGATGGAAGTAGAGGCCGCCTGGCTTCAGCAGCCGGTGAACCCGGGCAAAGTGGGCGTCGTGGTTGCGAAAGCCGAGGTGCTCGAACATCTCGATCTGCGATACGGCATCATAGACACCCTCGACCTTGATCTCGCGATAGTCGACCAGTTCGAGGGTCACCCGGTCGCCCAGACCCTGTCGCGCCACCTCGGCCTGTCCGTATTTCAGCTGGGCGGGTGACAGGGTGACGCCGTGTACCGTCACCCCGAAATGTCGCGCCGCATGACAGGCCAGACCGCCCCAGCCGCACCCGATATCCAGCAGGCGCTGGCCGGGCTTCAGGTTCAGCTTGCGACAGATCAGGTCCAGCTTGTGCCGCTGGGCCTCGTCCAGACCCGCCTCCTCATGCGGAAAGACAGCACTGGAATAGATCATGGCCGGGTCGAGGAAGAGGCCATAGAAGTCGTTGCCGACATCGTAGTGGAAGCGGATGAAGTCGGCATCGCGTCGCCGCCCGCGCTCCCGTCCCTCGCCGTCGCGCGCATCATGCCAGTCCGGCACGGCTGCCTCCTTGCCGCCGGGAGCCAGCAGCAGGGGCAGGGCGGTCCGGGCCAGGACCCGGAGGTTCAGACGCTTGCGCAGGTGCATCAGTCGCCCGTGATCGATCCGGTCCAGGGCCTCCAGCGGAGAGCCTCCCTCGACGGCAAGGGCGCCCGTGGCGAACAGGCGGAACAGGGTCTCCAGTCCCGGGCGAAGGATCAGGGCTCGCAGCGCCCCGGGCCCGGCGATGGCCAGCTGGATGTCATCGCGCGCCTGATCGCCCAGTCCGACGACCGACCCGTCCCAGAGTCGCAGCGACAGGTCCGCCTGCAGCGCCCCGGCCACCTGTCCGGCCAGCTGCGTCGCGGCGCCGAGGGCGCGGTCCCTGGCCGGGGAGGGGGCGTGTGTCATGGGTATCCGCAAGCGACCGGGCCCGTCCGCCCGCCGGTCCTGACTTATCGCCCGCGTCGGGGTGTGGAAAGTCTGGCCGCAAAGCGCGATCAATGCGTCCTTGTCCGTTGACTCGCGCCTGCCCTTCCGTATATGTCGCCGCTCTTCGCCTGCGGGGGTCCCTCGCGGGCGCTTATCTTTATGCGTTCAGGCTTTGAGGCTTTCGATATGTACGCGGTAATCAAGACCGGCGGTAAGCAATACCGGGTTCAACCGGGCGACGTGCTGGTCGTCGAAAAGCTGGACGGCGACGCCGGTTCGGACGTCAGCTTCGGCGAAGTCCTGATGCTGGGCGGTGACAAGGGCATCACGGTCGGTGCCCCGCTGGTCGACGGTGCGACCGTCGCCGCGACCCTGATCGAGACCCGCAAGGGCGAGAAGGTCAAGATCTTCAAGAAGATCCGTCGCCAGGGCTACCGCCGCACCCGCGGTCACCGCCAGATGGAATCGGTCCTGCGCATCACCGGCATCGAAGGCGCCGGCGAAAAGGCCAGGTGGGACGGCGAAACCTCGCTGATGACCAAGGCCGAGATGAACCTGCGCGCCCGCGGCCTGGCCTCGCGCGATGCGGCTCCGGTCGAGGACAAGGCCCCCAAGGCCAAGGCTCCGGCGAAAAAGGCTGCCCCCAAGGCTGAGGCCGCCACGGACGAGGCCCCCAAGGCCAAGGCTCCGGCGAAGAAGGCCCCCGCCAAAAAGGCCGCGCCCAAGGCCGACAAGGAATAACGCTTTAGGCGCGCCGCCTGGCGGTGTGCTAGAATGACAATCACGCGCTCAAGCAGTGAGGCTCCGCGAGCCGAGCGATAGCGCATCGAGGAAGTACGGAGCAGACCTATGGCTCACAAGAAATCCGGTGGTTCGTCGCGCAACGGCCGCGACTCCGAATCCAAACGCCTCGGCGTGAAGAAGTTTGGCGGCGAGCGCGTGCTGGCCGGCAACATCATCGTGCGTCAGCGCGGCACCAAATGGCACCCGGGCGACAACGTCGGCATGGGTCGTGACCACACCCTGTTCGCCCTTACCCCGGGCGCGGTGAAGTTCACCACCAAGACCGGTGGCCGCTGTTACGTCTCGATTCTTGCGGCCAATGACGACCAGGCAGGCACCGCCGCCGCCGCCGAGTAACACGAAGCCTGACCGGATCGTGTTGCTCCTCCAGCAGCCGATCCGGACCAAGGGAAATATTCCGCGGGGAGTCTGGATCACCAGGCTCCCCGTTTTCGTTCCCCGCCTCGAGCCGCCCGAGCCCTCACAAGGCGGCGGCAGGAAGACCGAGGCCCGGCCATGTGCGGAATTGAACCCTTGCCCGTCATAGAAACACGGCGTCTGGCGCTGCGGGCGCCGCGTCCCGAGGATGCGTCGCGCATCGTGGCCCTGGCCAATGATCCCGATATCGCGCGCATGACCCTGCGCATGCCCACGCCCTACACGGCCATCGATGCCGAGGCCTTTCTCGCGAGCGTCGCTGCCCAGGATCCGCGTACGGGCAGCACCTTCCTGATCGAGCATGAGGATCATGGCCCGGTGGGCGTCATCGGCCTGTTCGACGATGCAGATCCGGTGCCGGAGACCGGCTACTGGATCGGTCGCCCCTTCTGGGGGCGGGGCTATGCCACCGAGGCCCTGCAGGGTGCGCTCAGCTGGGCCCGCAGCCGCTGGCGCAAGCGGGCGCTGGTCGCCGGCCACTTTGTGGATAATCCGGCCTCGGGTCGGGTGCTTGAGAAGGCAGGCTTTCTCTACACGGGCGAGGTTCGTCCCGGTCTCAGTCGCGCCCGCGGCGCTCCGGTCGAGACGCGGCGAATGATCTGGCTGGCCTGACCGACGGGTCAGGCCATCGGCGGGGGCATGAAGATCATCAGCAGGGCGACGGTGACAGCGGCCAGGGCCACGATCACGCCGAGGACAAACCCCAGCGCCAGCCGGGCCCGCCGGCGCCGCAGCCCGCCACTGGATACCGAGCGGATATAGACGAACGGACGGCGATCAAACGCTTCCGAACCGGTGATGTTGTGTCGGGACATGAACGCGCTCCCCTGACCGAAACCTGTACCCGGGCGGGCACAGGGGGTCACAGACCCGTCGGCTGGGGCCAAAGGATGGCGAACGGCGGTTTATCTCGGGATCAGCCGCAGTAGACAAGACGCCCGGAGTAGGCCCGGTAATAGCCGCTGTGCGGGTCATAGGACCGATAGTTCCGGCGGCACCATTCGATCCGGTGCGGATCGCGACCGTGGCCATAGGCGGCGCCGCCGCTTCCATAAACCACATCCGGTCGGCCATAGGCCCCGTAATAGGCGCGGGTGTCGCCGGACGATGCGCTCCGGTGAGACCTGTGCTCCGACCCGTAATAGGGCTGCGGTCCGGCATAGCCGTAGCCATAGCCGTAGCCATAGCCGTAACCATAGCCGTAGCCGTAGCCGTAGCTGTCACGACGACGGTCACCGTAGCCCGGCGTGCTGCGTCGGCGCTGATCCCGCCAGCGGGCGTCACAATCGGTGCGGTTGGCGTCCCAGAAGGCATCACAGCGGTAGTCCCCCGGCCGATCCCGCTGGGCCGAAACACTCCAGCCGGAGGCGGTCGTCCGATGCTCGCTGCGACGGTCCGTCGGGTATCGGTAATGACCTTCGTACCCGTAGGCATGGCGGTCGTCATAGCGGCTCTGGGCCTCGGCGGCGGTGGTGCCGAGGCCAAGCACGGCCCCCACGGCGAGAATCGGGACGAGTCGGTGCGACAGGCTGGCCATGGCAGGCTCCGTATTCCTAGAGGGTGACGTCCACGCTGGCGCCGGCGCGGGTGCGAATCCGCTGCATCATGACCACACGTTCGTCTCCGCCCGCGCTGACCGGGGCGATGACGAACCACTCTCCGGCCGGCAGGCCGTCGAATTGGAACCGGTTGCTGCTGCAGGTCGTCGACCGGACGAAGGAGCGATAGTCGGCGTTGGGGTCGGGCACGGTCCGGGCACGGACCACCGATTCGGGCAGGGCGGCGCGATCGATCGATCCGTACAGGTTGCGGAACCGCGCGCGGGTATAGGGTGTCACCGGCGTCAGGGCGACCGAGCCGGTGCAGGTGTAGCGATTGCCGTTCTGGGCATAGTCGATCCGCCCGGTCACGCTCCCCGTTCCATCGGCGGCCGACCAGGCAAAGTCGGCGGCGTTGAAGACTGTCGACTCGAGGGCGGGCCCGGGGCCGGGGGCGACCGTGGGCGCGCAGGCGGCCGTTGCCGCGACAGCCGCCGCCGCGAGAGTGGCGAGGACGGGCGTACGAATCGAGAGGGGCATGGCAGTCTTCCTTCCGGGCTCTGGCGATCGATCATACGACCGGATCGGCGTCATCACCATGACGCCTAACGCAAGCTCGAAGGTCAAGGTTGCGAGCTTTACGGCTCTGGTTCACAAGCGGGGCACAAGACCGCGCCCCACGCGGCTGAAACGCTTTGGAAGCCGTACGCCGGATGACCGTCACCTTTTCCGATATCCTGGCCGCCCGGGAGCGCATCCGCGGTCAGGTCGATCACACCCCGACCCGTCACTCCCGCCGCCTGTCCGAGCTGACCGGGGCCGAGGTATGGGTCAAGTTCGACAATCTGCACTTCACCGGCAGCTTCAAGGAGCGCGGTGCGCTGAACCGCCTGTTGCTGCTGGATGCGGATGAGCGCAAGCGTGGCGTCGTCGCCGCCTCGGCCGGCAACCATGCCCAGGCCCTGGCCTATCACGGCGGTCGTCTGGGCATCCCGGTCACCATCGTCATGCCGGAAGGCACGCCCTTCGTGAAGATCGACGGCACCCGGCGTCACGGCGCCCGTGTGGTGATCGAGGGGGCGGACTTCACCGGTTCCACCGCCGAGGCCCACCGACTGCGGGACGAAGAAGGCTTCGTCTTCATCTCGGCCTTTGACGATGCGGGCATTGTCGCAGGCCAGGGGGTCTGCGCCATCGAATTTCTCGAGGATGCGCCCGGCATCGACGAGATGGTTATCCCGATCGGCGGCGGCGGCCTGATCGCCGGCTGTTCGATCGCGGCCGAGGCGCTCAGGCCGGGACTGGCGGTCCATGGCGTCGAGGCGGCCATGTATCCGTCCTTTACGGCCCGCAGGCGTGGCGAAACCCCCAGATGTGGCGGCGCGACCATCGCCGAGGGGATTGCCATCAAGGCCGTGGGTGACATCCCCTTTGCCCTCGCCGACCCCCGGGTGAAGGAGGTCTTTGTCTGTCAGGAGGCCGATTTCGAAAAGGCGGTCGCCTTCTATGCCACGCTGGAAAAGACGGTGGCCGAGGGCGCGGGCGCAGGGGGTCTCGCCGCCCTGCTGGCCAATCCGGACCGGTTCAGGGGCCGCAAGGTCGGCCTCGTCCTGTGTGGCGGCAATATCGACGCGCGTATGCTGGCTGTCGTTCTGAACCGCGAGATGGTCCGCGAACGGCGACTGATCGTTTACCGGATCCTCGGCGACGACCGTCCGGGCATGCTGTCGGCCATGGCTGCGGTGATCGGCGGTCTAGGCGGCAATATCATCGACGTGGTCCACAACCGTCTGGCACTCGACGTGCCGGCCAAGGGGGCCGAGTTCGACATCATGGTGGAAACCCGCGACTCGGCCCATGCCGACGACATCGCCGACGCACTGAAGGACAAGGGCTATGAACTTCGCATGGGGTAAGGGCGCGGCCGTGGTCGCTGTGGCCGTGATCGGCCTGTCCGCGTGCGGCGATGCGCCATCGGATAGCAGCGCGGATCTGGCGAAACAGGCCGAAGCTGCCGCCTATTTCATGCGCTCCAACGCCCGGGCCGAGGGTATCCGCACCACGGAAAGCGGCCTTCAGTACAAGGTGATCCAGTCCGGCCCGGCCGACGGCATCCAGCCCGATGCCAACGACCTCGTGCGGGTTGAGTACGAGGGCAGCCTCACCAACGGCACAGTCTTCGACAGTTCCTATGAACGGGGGGCGCCGGCCATCATGTCGCCGGAGGGGCTGGTTCCCGGCTGGACCGAGGCCCTGCAGATGATGCGCCCCGGCGACGAATGGATGCTCTATGTTCCGCCCGAGCTCGCCTACGGCGAGGAGGGGCGCCCGGGTATTCCGCCGAACGCCGTCCTCGTCTTCAGGATCAAGTTGCTGGCGGTGGCGCCGGCTCCGGGCGGGCATCGCGGCGTCGGCGTCGCCAACGGCTGATCAGGCGAGGGCCGTCGACAGGCGACCCACAGCCCACCGGGCCGCATCGGCGACCACGGGGTCCGGGTCCCCGGTCAGGCGCCGGGCGATCTCGAGCAAGCCCTCGTCCCCGCTGTTGCCGATCGCGTAGAGCACATTGCGCACGAACCGGTCGCGGCCGATGCGTTTGACCGGGCTCTTGCGGAAGCGGGCGCGGAACGCCGCGTCGTCGAGCGTCGCCAGCTCGGCCAGCGAAGGGCTGACCGCCTCGTCCCGCGCGGCCAGCCGCGCCTCGTTCGAGGCCCGGGCGAACTTGTTCCAGGGACAGACCGCCAGACAGTCGTCACAGCCATAGATGCGGCTGCCTGTCGCCGCCCGGAATTCCTCCGGCCAGGGTCCGGCGAACTCAATGGTCAGATAGGACAGGCACCGGCGCGCATCCAGCTGGAACGGCGCCGGGAAGGCCTGCGTCGGACAGGCGTCCAGGCAGGCGGTGCAGCTGCCGCAATGCTCGCCCTCGGCCTCGTCGACCGGCAGCGCGGCCGCCGTCAGGATCACGCCCAGAAACAGCCAGTTGCCGTGCTGGCGCGACAGCAGATTGGTGTGCTTGCCCTGCCAGCCGAGGCCGGCGCGCTCGGCCAGAGGCTTTTCCATCAGGGGGGCGGTGTCGACGAACACCTTTACGTCCTCGCCGGTCCGGGCCGCGATGAAGCCGGCCAGCGTCTTCAGACGACCCTTGATGAGCTCGTGATAGTCGTCCCCCCGGGCGTAGACCGAGATATAGCCGCGCGACCGGTCCTCCATCTCGACCAGGGGATCCTGTCCGGGACCATAGTTCAGACCCAGCACAATGGCGGTGCGGGCCCTGTCCCACATGGCCGTCGGATGCCGCCGCCGCTCCCGCGTGGTTTCCATCCAGTCCATCTCGCCATGGCGGCCGGCCTCGACGAACCGGTCCAGATGATCGCCGGCGGCCCAGGGGGCATCGGCCGAGGCCAGCCGGCAGGCGTCAAAGCCTAGCGCCGCCGCGCGGGCGCGGATTTCCTCGACCAGACTGTCGCTGTGGGCGCTCATCGCCCCGCCATGCCGCGAACAGCCCTAGAAGTCGAGGTCGTCGTAGTGGGCCGCAGGCGGCTGTCCCGGCAGGCGGTCGCCCAGCAACGGCCGGAAGCAGGGCCGGCATTTCATCCGCACATACCAGTCCTTCAGGCCCGGCCAGTTGGCCCAGGCGATCTCGCCGAAATAATCCAGCACCGACAGATGCGCGGCCGCGACCAGATCGGCCTGGCCCAGCCGCCGGCCCGCCAGCCAGTCGCGACCCTGCGCCAGCCCTTCCAGCTCGACCAGGTGCGCCTTCAGCGCCTCGCGCCCGGCCCGGAGGGCGCGGGCTTCCGGCGGACCCAGCCGCAGCAAGGGCTTTTCCATCCGCTCGTGCAGGAGGATCGCCTGGACCTCGTCGGTGAATTTGCGCTCGAACCAGCCGGTCAGCCGGCGGGTCTCGGCGCGTTCGGCCTCGTCCCGGGTGAACAGCAGCTTGCCCTCGGTCTGGTCGTCGACCCAGCCAAGGATGGCCGCGCTCTCGCAGATCACCAGTTCATCGACCTTGAGAACGGGGGGCATGCCCGAGGGGTTGAGCGCATGGACGGGACAGTCGTCCTCCCAGGGCCGGACCGGCACATCGCGCGCGATGATCTTCGCCTCACCGAGCGCCAGACGCGCGCATCGCGACCCCGGGTCGAAGGCGAAATGATACAGGACGGACTCGGCCATAGGGCCTCCTTGCCCGACCGGTCGTTAAGCACGCGTTTACCGCAAGCCGTTCAGCCCCACGGCCCGCGGCGGGCAGGGGGCAGACCCGGCGTCAGAGCCGGCCCCACACCGGCTTCATGGCCCGAGGCCGAGCGGATCAGGGTCCATCCGCCCCAGCTCATCCATATGGCCAGGATCAGTCCCGCCGCCGAATCCAGCGCCGGAGCCCCGAGGAGTACCCCGGCGCCGAGTCCCAGAACCAGCACGCCGGCGGCGGCGGTCTCGGCCAGGGACTGGTCTCGTGCGGCGCTGCGGGCCTCCTGTGTGCTACCCGCCACCGCCCGGGATCGCAGATAGCCCAGCCCGACAGTCAGGATCAGCACGGCCAGGGCTGCCATCGGTCCCCACAGCCCCCCCGACAGCGGCGCCGGCTGGGTCAGACGCCAGAGACAGACCAGCGCCATGGCGGCGCCGGCTGTGATCACCATACTGCCCTTCAGGCGGCGCAGGGGGGCTTCTGAGGCGAAGGTCCGGCTTGCGCCGCCTGCCACCAGGCCGAGAGCCACCAGGTCGATCAGGCTGTCCGTCAGGGCAGTCAGGGCCGCGACCGAACCCGAGGCGCGCGCGGCAAACACCTTGAGGGCCACGATCAGGATCACCAGCGCCCAGAGGGTCCAGGTCCCCGCCAGGGTCCGGCCGGAGTTCGAAGGGGGCGCAGGCGTCATGGCGGGCTTGTCGCTGATCCGCGCGCCCTTGCCAATGCCCCCCGGCGCAGCTCAGAGACCCGTGTGTCATGAAATCGTCCCACACAGACGCTTCATTGCATTCTTCCGGGTTTCTCCAAGGGGCGGGTATGGACGCAGGGCAAGGCTGGATCGGGCGGACCGAGGCGCTGCGGCGGCTTGGGGTCAAGACCCAGACCCTCTATGCCTATGTCAGCCGGGGTCGCATCGCGGCCCGTCCGGATCCGTCCGACCCACGCCGCAGCCTCTATGCCGAAAGCGACATCGAACGGCTGGAGAGCGGCGACCGGTCGACGCCGCCGCCTGATCCGGGGCGGGGTGCGGCGGGGCGCGGCGAGGCCGAAATCTTCTCGAACCTCTCCACACGGATCGACGGTCGACTCTGCTATGCGGGTATGGACGTGGCGCAGCTGTCCGCCCAGGCCACGCTCGAGGACGTCGCGCGACGCCTGTGGGGCCTGAAAACGGTCCAGCCGCTGATGGGCCTCAAACCCCGCGTCGACGCGGTGACCGGCGCGTCCATCCGTCTCCGGACCCATCTGTGTCTGGCCCGGCGCGCCGCCGAGGATAGTCCGACGGTCGGTCGCGATCCCGACTCCCTGCGGGCCGAGGCGGCCGACATACTCAATGAGGTCATCGACGCGGCGGCGGGTTCTGGGCCCCGGCTGCTGTTTCACCAGCGCCTCGCCCGCGGGTGGAAGCTGATCGAGCGGGATGCCGATCTGGTCCGCCGGGCTCTCGTTCTGTGTGCGGATGACCCGGCCACACCGCCCCTTCTGGCCGCCCGGGCGACGGCCCAGGCCGGCGCACCCCTGGCCGGGGCCGCCCTTGCCGGGCTGACAGCGCTGGAAGGCTCGTCGATCATGGCGCGCACCCGGACGGCGTCGCTCTGGGTGGTCACGGCGCGCCGGGGACCCGCCGCAGCGCTGACACGCGCGCTCGAGGAGACCGGGACGGTCCCGGGCTTTGTCGACCCGACCTCACCCGACAACGACGAGACCCGCGCCCGGGCGCTGATCGAGGCCGCACGCCTGCCCCCTGACCTGGAGGCGGTCTGGCGCGAAGGGGAGGCCCGCACGGGTCTGGTACCCGGGCTGGCGCTGGCGCTGGCGCTGGTGGCGCGGCGTCTGGACCTTCCGCGCGACGGTGCCATGGACTTGCTGTTGCTGGCCCGGCTCGTGGGCTTGCTGGGCCACGCCCTCGATCAGGCGATTGGTGGCTCGCCTATCCGGACCCGGTTGCGCTATGTGGGACCGACGCCCGGGGCCAACTGATCCGCACCCGCCGGCCGCACATCCGAAGAAGGGGACTTCATGGCCGACTGGCTGCTGGCGATCATCCTCGGTCTGGTCGAGGGGCTGACCGAATTCATTCCCGTTTCGTCCACCGGACACCTTCTGCTGCTGGGCCATTTCCTCGGCTTCGAGAGCACCGGCAAGACGTTCGAGATCGTCATCCAGCTGGGCGCCCTGCTGGCTATCATCAGTGTCTATTTCAAACGCCTTTGGACCCTGGCGACCCGCTGGCCTTTCGATGTCGAGGCGCGGCGGTTCCTGATCGGTCTCCTCGTCGCCTTCGCGCCGGCCGTGGTCATCGGTGTCTTTGCCTATGACTTCATCAAACTGGTGCTGTTCGAGACGCCGGTGGTGATCTGCGTTGCCCTGATCATCGGGGGCATCCTGCTGCTGATGCTGGACCGGATGAAGAAGGTGCCCGTCTACCTCGAGGCCGACCGCTATCCGATGCGGATCTATCTGCTGATCGGCCTGTTCCAGTGTCTGGCCATGATCCCGGGCGTCTCGCGGTCGGGGGCCACCATTGCGGGGGGGCTGTTGCTGGGCACCGACAAGCGCTCTGCCGCCGAGTTCAGCTTCTTCCTCGCCCTGCCCACCATGGGGGCGGCGGTCGCCTATGACCTGCTACAGAACTGGGAGCGGCTGGATTTCAGCGACGCGGGCCTGATCGCCATCGGCTTCGTCACCGCCTTCCTGACCGCACTGGCGGTGGTCAAGCTGCTGCTCGACTTCGTGTCCCGCCACGGCTTCGCCCCGTTCGCCTGGTGGCGGATCGTCGTCGGGGTCGCGGGTCTGGTGCTGCTGGGCCTCGGGGTCGGGGCCTGACCGGAGCTCAGCCCGCCGGCTGTTCGGCAAACTGGCCGCCGCGACGATAGCGCCACAGATAGCCGGGCACCACGGCCGCCATGCCGGTCGGCTCGATCCCCAGATCTGTGAGACCGGTGGCGCCTTCGGCCACGACATTGTCGGTCTGCATCAGCAGGATCTGGTCGCGGGTGAGTACCGGCGGAATGCCCACCAGGGTCGTCAGCTGCGCCACCGAGCCGATGGCCCGGGCGACCGGGAAGGGCAGGGGCAGCAGCAGGCGGTGCCGGCCCGTCTCGCGCGCGATCATCCTCAGCACCTCTTCAAAGGTGACGACGGTCGGCCCGCCCAGCTCGACCGTCTGTCCGGCCAGCGCCGGATCGGTCGCGACGCGGGTCACGGCCTCGGCGACGTCGCCGACATAGACGGGCTGGAACCGGGTCTGGCCTCCGCCGATCAGCGGCAGGGCCGGCGTCAGGCCGGACAGGGTGGCAAAGCGGTTGAAGAAGCCGTCGCCCGGGCCGAACACAATCGAGGGGCGCACCACGGCGGCGCCGGGGAAGGCTTCCTGCACCGCCGCCTCACCAAGGCCCTTGGACCGGGCATAGGTGGACTCGCTGCGGGGGTCGGCGCCGATGGCGGACATCTGGACGAAGCGACGGGCCCCGGCCTCGCGGGCGGCCGTGGCCACGGTGCGCGCGCCCTCGACGTGGATGCGTTCGAAGGCCTTCGAGCCCGGACGCTCATAAAGAATACCGACCAGATTGATGACGATGTCCGCCCCGGCCACAGCATTCCGGACCGTCTCCGGATCGGTGATGTCGCCATAGATGGGCATGACCTGGCCGACATCGCCCAGCGGCTTCAGGTCATGGGCCAGATTGGGGTTGCGCACGGCCACCCGGATCCGCAGGCCGCGCCGCGCCAGGGCACGCACTACCTGGGTCCCGACAAAGCCGGACCCGCCGAACACCGTGACCAGACCCGAACCCGACGACATCATGAGCCAAGCTCCCTGAAAGGCCCGACCCCGGGCCGCTTGCGTTGCGGGGATAGACGATGCGTTGGCCCCGGGCAATGCGGCGGCGTGTCGGGACCACGCCCGGAATTGGAAAACCCCCCGCCGTGGTCCGGCGAGGGGTTTATGGTGGAGCTAAGCGGAGTCGAACCGCTGACCTCTTGAATGCCATTCAAGCGCTCTACCAACTGAGCTATAGCCCCGAACCTTTGGCAGTCGCCTCCGGTCTGGTCCGCCGGGCCCGGGAGGGGGTCCGGCGAGGCGGCGGAACCTATGTCAGGGCTTGATCCCGATCAAGCCCGATTCCGCCAATTATTTTCGCCCTCGGGAAGGCGGCTTTTTTCGTCAGTCGTCATCCTTCGACGGCTTGACGAGATCGCTGTCGAAATCGTCGTCCTCGTCCTCGTCGTCGATGAAGGCGGCCGAGTCATCGTCGTCGTCATCGTCCAGCACGTCGTCGTCGTCATCGCCCATGCCGGGGTCGTCCTTGGACGCATCGTCATCGTCGTCATCGTCGTCCGGCGTCAGGATGCGCTCGTGGCCTTCCTCATCGATTTCCGGCGTGGCGGGCGTGTCGTCCTCTTCCTCGTCGTCATCGCCGGAGGTCTTGTCCTTGACCTGATCTTCGGTGTCGTCCGTATCGTCGGTCTCTTCGGGCTCGGGCGCATCGGCCGGGCGGCCGCGACGGTTGCGCAGGCGCAGCGCCTCTTCCGGATCGAACTCGGTGTCGCACTTGGGGCAGTGCGCCGGGCGGCGGTTCAGGTCGTAGAATTTGGCCTGGCAGTTCGGACAGACCTGCTTGGCGCCAAGTTCAGCTTTGCTCACGGATCGTGACCTTCGCGGCGGGTGGATTTCGGGCGGCTCCCTTGCCACCCGAATGGCCCGCTGTCAAAAGCCATCTTCGCCCGAAACCCGGTTTCTTCGCGGCGTCTCCTGTTTCCCGACTGACCGAAAGGCCGCCCGTGGCCGCCGCTTCCCTGCTCACCGCCCGCCCGGGGGCGGCCCTTACAGGCGCCGTGCCTGCCCCGGGGGACAAGTCTGTCTCCCACCGCGCCCTGATCCTCGGTGCCATGGCGACGGGGGTCACCGCCATTGAGGGCCTGCTGGAGGGTGAGGACATCCTGGCCACGGCGCGAGCGGTCGCGGCTTTCGGTGCCGGGGTCGAGCGCCTTGGCCCCGGCCGCTGGCGGGTGACCGGCCAGGGCGGATTCAGACAGCCGGACAGCATCATCGACTGCGGCAACGCCGGCACGGGCGCGCGTCTGCTGATGGGGGCCGCGGCGGGCTATCCGATCCCCGTAACCTTCGACGGCGACGCCAGCTTGCGCAAACGCCCGATGAAGCGCGTCACCGGTCCCCTCGGCGAGATGGGCGCGCGGTTCGAATGGCTCGGCGATGAAGACCGCCTGCCGCTGCGGCTCACCGGCGGAGGTCTCAGGGGGGTGTCCTTTACCCAGACGGTCGCCTCGGCCCAGGTCAAGTCGGCCCTGCTGCTGGCCGGGCTCAATGCCTCGGGCGACACCGGGATCACCGAGCCCGAGCGCAGCCGCGACCATACCGAGCGCATGCTGCGGGCCTTCGGCGCCGAAGTGCAGGTGCGGGATCAGGGCGAGGGCTGGCATATCCGTCTCGCGGGCGGACAGCGCCTGACCAGCACTGCCGTCTTTGTCCCGGGCGATCCCTCCTCCGCCGCCTTTCCCCTGGCCGCGGGCCTGATCGTGCCCGGCAGTGTGGTGACGGTCGAGAACGTCATGCTCAACCCCCTGCGCACCGGCCTGTTCGATACCTGGCGCGAGATGGGCGCGGACCTCGAGATCACCAACCGCCGCGAAAGCGGCGGCGAGGCGGTCGGTGACATCACCGCGCGCCATTCGGCCCTCACCGGCGTGGTCGTGCCCGAGGCCCGTGCCGCCTCGATGATCGACGAGTATCCGGTCCTCGCCGCCACCGCCGCCTTTGCCTCGGGCCGGACCGTCATGCGCGGCATCGGTGAAATGCGGGTCAAGGAAAGCGACCGCATCGCCCTGATGGCCCGGGGCCTCGCAGCCTGCGGAGTCGTGGTGGAGGAAGAGCCCGAAGGTTTGATCGTCACGGGTGGCCCCGTCGCGGGCGGTGCCACCGTCGAGACCGCGCACGATCACCGCATCGCCATGAGCCATCTGGTGCTGGGCCTCGCCGCCGCCCGCCCCGTCACCGTCCGCGACCCCGAAATGATCGCCACCAGCTTTCCGGGCTTCGTGCAGTTGATGCAGGGGCTGGGCGCCGATATCGAGGCGGGATGACCGCCTCCCTCATCATTGCCGTCGATGGCCCGGCTGCCTCGGGCAAGGGCACCATCGCCCAGCGGCTGGCGCAGCACTACGGTCTGCCGCATCTGGACACCGGCCTGCTCTATCGCGCCGTGGGCCTCGGCGTACTCGACCGGGGCGGGGATCTCGGGGATGCCGGCCTCGCCGAACAGGTGGCGCGCGCGCTCGAGCCGGAGGACCTGTTCGACACCACCCGCCTGACCGACCGCGGCGCAGGCGAGGCCGCCAGCCGGGTCGCGGGCCACCCCGGCGTGCGCGCAGCCCTGCTGGACCTCCAGACCCGTTTCGCCCGCCAGCCCGGTGGCGCCGTGCTGGACGGGCGCGACATCGGTACCGTCATCGCCCCCGACGCCGACGCCAAGCTGTTCGTCACCGCCAGTCCCGAGGTCCGCGCCCGCCGGCGCTGGCTGCAGCTGATCGCACGCGGCGAGGCCATCACCTTTGACGACATGCTGGCCGATATACTGAAGCGCGACGCCCGCGATGCCGGTCGCGGGGCAGCCCCGATGGTCCAGGCGGCCGACGCGGCCTTGCTGGATACGACCGATATGGATATAGAGGCCGCCTTCGATGCGGCCCGCCGTATCGTCGAGACCTCGCGAGCGCGCTGACCGGCGGGCAAATCCAACGCAAGGATCCTCGGCCACCGCGGGCGATCGGGCTGTGCAAGCGATGCCCCGGATCGACCTTCCGCCTTTTGAACCGAACGTCCGTGATGACTCCCTGCGGAGCCACGCGGTCCTGCCCTTACCTCCAACCCCAGAGTTTCATGACCGATACCCTTACCCCGACCCGCGACGATTTCGCCGCCCTTCTCGACGAGACCCTTCAGGGTCGTGACCTTGGCGAAGGCCAGGTCGTCCATGGCCGCGTCGTCGGCATCGAAAAAGACATCATCATCATTGACGTCGGTCTGAAGACCGAAGGCCGCATCTCGGCCCGCGAGTTCGGCCAGGGCGAAGGCGCCTCCATCCCGAAGGTCGGCGATGACGTCGAAGTCTACCTCGAGCGCGTCGAAAACGCCCTGGGCGAGGCCGTCATCAGCCGCGACAAGGCTCGCCGCGAGGAAGCCTGGACCCGTCTGGAAGCCGTCTTCGCGGAAGAGCAGCCCGTCATGGGCGCCATCGTCGGCCGCGTGAAGGGTGGCTTCACCGTCGATCTGGGCGGTGCCTCGGCCTTCCTGCCGGGCTCGCAGGTCGACATCCGTCCGGTCCGCGACGTCGGTCCGCTGATGGGCAAGGAACAGCCCTTCGCCATCCTCAAGATGGACCGCCCGCGCGGCAACATTGTCGTCTCGCGTCGCGCTATCCTGGAAGAGGCCCGCGCCGAGCAGCGCACCGAACTGGTCGGCCAGCTGGCCGAGGGTGAAGTCCGCGAAGGCGTCGTCAAGAACATCACCGACTACGGTGCGTTCGTGGATCTGGGCGGCATCGACGGCCTGCTGCACGTCACCGACATGTCGTGGAAGCGCGTCTCGCACCCGTCGCAGGTGCTGGCCGTCGGCGACACCGTCAAGGTGCAGATCGTCAAGATCAATCCGGACACCCAGCGCATCAGCCTCGGCATGAAGCAGCTCCAGGCCGACCCGTGGGACGGCGTGGAAGCCAAGTATCCGGTCGGCGCCAAGATGACCGGCCGCATCACCAACATCACCGACTACGGCGCCTTCGTGGAGCTGGAAGCCGGTGTCGAGGGCCTGGTGCACGTCTCGGAAATGAGCTGGACCAAGAAGAACGTCCACCCGGGCAAGATCGTCTCCACCTCGCAGGAAGTGGATGTGGTCGTGCTGGACGTCGACTCGGCCAAGCGCCGTATCTCGCTGGGCCTCAAGCAGGCCCAGGACAATCCGTGGGATGCCTTCGTCGCCAACCACCCGATCGGCTCGACCGTCGAGGGCGAGGTCAAGAACGCCACCGAATTCGGTCTGTTCATCGGTCTCGACAACGACATCGACAGCATGGTCCACCTGTCGGACCTCGACTGGAACGTCTCGGGCGAGGAAGCCATCCAGCGCTACCGCAAGGGCGAGATGGTCAAGGCCAAGGTGCTGGACGTCGACGTCGAGAAGGAACGCGTCTCGCTGGGCATCAAGCAGCTGGGCGGCGATCCGATCGGCGACGGCGACACCTTCAAGAAGGGTCAGCAGGTCACCGTCACCGTGACGGCCATCGAGACCGGCGGCATCGAGGTCAAGTTCGGCGAAGATGACGCGCCGGTCAGCGCCTTCATCCGCAAGTCGGACCTGTCGCGCGACCGTGCCGAGCAGCGTCCCGAGCGGTTCGCCGTGGGCGATCGCGTCGACGCCATGATCACCGCCATCGACAAGGCGTCGCGCCGGATCTCGGTGTCGGTCAAGGCGCTCGAGATGAAGGACGAGCAGGAAGCCATCGAACAGTTCGGGTCGTCGGACTCGGGCGCTTCGCTGGGCGACATCCTGGGTGCGGCCCTGCGCGAAAAGGGCGCCGCCAAGGAGTAAAGGCATCGATTTCGATGCAAATCGGGGCGGCCGGAGCGATCCGGCCGCCCTTTTTTGCCTTCCGGAGCCCGATTTTGTGTCGGGAAGCGTACATTATGGCTGTTAATGATGCTTAATATCCGTCTTTCCCCTTTATTCTCGTGTGGGGCGAGGTCTAGGGTGGGCGCCGTTGCCGGGGGGCTGGCAGGCAGGCGCGATCCGGGGCGCACCTTTGTATGCCCCCGTCGCACGGGAAGGGGCTGAGATGATCAAGTCGGAGCTGATCGACAAGCTGGCGATCGAGAACCCGCACCTCACCCAGGCCGAGGTCGAGCGCCTGGTCAATACCGTCCTCGGCCAGATGGTCGAGACCCTGTCCGAAGGCGGGCGGGTGGAAATCCGCGGCTTTGGCGCCTTTTCGGTGCGCCACCGACCGGCCCGGCAGGGCAGAAATCCGAGGACCGGTGAAACCGTCGACGTCCCCGCCAAGGCCGTGCCCTTTTTCAAGAGCGGCAAGGAATTGCGCGAGCGGCTGAACGCCTCGGACTGAGCCGCCGTGTCACCCGACTGGCGGATCGTCCCGGCTGACTTCGAGGATGCCCGGCTGCGGGCGCTGCTGGCCCTGCATCTTGAGGGTATGCACCGCTACACGCCGGCCTGCGGCGTGCACGCCCTCGACCTGCCCGGTCTGCAGGCCCCCGGCGTAACCCTTTACACCCTGTGGGAGGGAGAGGCCCTGCTCGGCATGGGCGCCCTGCGCCTGCACCCCGAGGGGGTGGGAGAGATCAAGTCCATGCGCACCCATCCGGATCATCTGGGCCGGGGCGTGGGTCGCGCCATCCTCGAACATCTGATCGCCGCGGCCCGCGCGACCGGCTGTCGCCGGATCAGCCTCGAGACCGGCTCGGGCCCCGCCTTTGAGGCCGCCCTGAGCCTTTACGCCGCGCGGGGATTCCTGAAAGGTGAGCCCTTCGGGGGCTATGCGCCCAGCGACTTCAACCACTTCTACCATCTGGATCTGCAGGCGGCCTGAGGGCCGTGTCCCGATCCCCATCCGGAGGGCATATGGGCCTGTTTCAGGAATTCCGCGAGTTCGCCGTGCGCGGCAATGTCGTCGATCTGGCGGTCGGCATCATCATCGGTGCGGCCTTCAACGGCATCGTCAAAAGCCTCGTCGACCAGGTCGTCATGCCGCCCATCGGACTGATGACCGGGGGGCTCGACTTCTCCGAGCTGAAATGGGTGATGAAACCCGAGGACCCCACGACCGAGGCCATTGAGGAGGTCGCCATCCAGTACGGCGCCTTTGCCAATACGGTGGTGCAGTTCCTGATCGTTGCCTTTGTTGTCTTCCTGCTGGTCAAGGGCATCAACAACATGCGCCGCAAACAGGCCGAGGCGCCCGAGGCCGTCCCGCCCGCCCCGACCCCCAGCGAAATCCTGCTGACCGAAATCCGCGACCTGCTGAAGACCAGGGGCTGATGTCGGGCCGGGGGCGGCGGCTGCGACAGTCGCCGCCGAAAGCCCGAGCCTTTTCAACCCCTCCGTCGACCCCCGGACCGTTCTGACCGACCCGGTCCCGGCCGCATCCATACTGTCCGGTGGCCAGGCCCGCCGGACCGACCCGACGTGATTTCAGACCCTTCAGACGGTTCAGACGGTGTTTTCGGGCGCGGCACTCGCCAGACGTCCACACCTCAGTAACCTTAGGCCTTGTCCGGGTTTAAGGATCGTGATCGAAATGCGCCTTCGTGCGCCGAGTGGGGCGCCGCTTGAGGGAGAAGGCCGTTGTCAGAAGCGGACATGAGGGGCGCGCGTCCTGCGCCTGACCGGGGGAGGAACCGGACATGAATATCGTCATCATTGTGGGGCTCATCATAACGCTCATCACGGGCGTGCCCGTATTGATGCAGATCCTGAAAAATCACCCCAAGGGGCTGATAATCCTGTTCTTCGCCGAGATGTGGGAGCGCTTCTCCTACTACGGGATGCGCGGCATCCTGATCTTCTACCTGACCCAGCATTTCCTGTTCGACGACGCCACGGCAGGCGCGACCTACGGCTCCTACACCTCGCTGGTCTATCTGCTGCCCCTGGTCGGCGGCATCCTTGCGGACCGCTATATCGGAACCCGCAAGGCGATTGCCTTCGGGGCCCTGCTTCTCGTCGCCGGCCATGGGTTGATGGCGTATGAGGGCCGCCCGGCTACCGAAACCCTGACCTATGCGGGGGCCCAGTATGAGGTCGTCGGCGAGGGTCGTGGTGCGGCGCGCGAAGTGGGCATCATGGTCGACGGCCAGCTTTACGGGTTCGGCCCCTCCGAAAGTGGCGGACTGCAGCTGACCGATCTTCCGCCCGGTTCCAGCCTGCCGGCCGTGCTTGAGCCCGGCACCTATGAGATGGAAGCGGCCCGCGACACCACGGCACAGATGAGCTTCTACCTCGCCCTGTCGCTGATCATCATGGGGGTCGGTTTCCTCAAGCCGAACATTTCGACCATCGTCGGACAGCTCTATCCGCAGGGCGACCCGCGTCGCGATTCCGGCTTTACCCTCTACTATTACGGCATCAACCTCGGGGCCTTCTGGGCGGCGGTACTCTGCGGCTATCTGGGCCAGACCGTCGGCTGGTGGGCCGGCTTCGGCCTTGCCGGCGTCGGTATGGCGCTCGGCTTCATCGTCTTCGTCCTCGGCAAGCCAATGCTGCAAGGCAATGGCGAACCGCCGAATCCCGAACTGCTCAAGCGGCCGGTCCTCGGTCCGCTGAACCGCGAATGGCTGATCTATATCCTGGCCATCCTCGGGGTCGCCATCGTCTGGTTCATGGTCCAACGCAACGCCCTTGTCGGCAGTGTGCTGGCCGTTTCGACCGTCCTGTCGCTGGCCTTCATCGCCTGGATCATCGCCTTCCTGTGCAAGACCTGGGTCGAGCGTCAGCGGATGATGCTGGCCGTCGTCCTCATCTTCGGGGCTGTGGTCTTCTTCACCCTGTTCGAACAGGCCGGCACCTCGCTGAACCTGTTCGCCGACCGGAACGTCGACCTGACCATCACGCCGGTGGCCATGCAGTTCCTCGGCATCACCATCGGCACGCCGGCCCAGCTGGCCGCCGCGGGCATCACGCCGAGCGGCTTCTGGATCGATGCAACCATCACGGCGGCCCAGGTGCAGTCGTTCAACGCCGGTTTCATCCTGATCTTCGCGCCGATCTTTGCGGCCTTGTGGGCGTGGCTGGCCTCGAAGAAGATGGACCCCGACCCGACCATGAAGTTCGGCCTCGGCATCATGCAGGTCGGCCTCGGCTTCCTGGTCGTTGTCTGGGCGGCCGGATCCGGCATGGTCAGCAGCGCCTTCCAGATGCCGCTGATCATCCTGGCCCTGCTCTATATGCTGCACACAACGGGTGAGCTGTTCCTGTCGCCGGTGGGTCTGTCCGAGATCACCAAACTGTCGCTGCCCTCGGTGGTCAGCTTCATGATGGCGGTCTGGTTCCTGGCCAGTTCGATCGCCCAGTTCGTCGGCGGCCAGATTGCCGGCCTGATGGGCACGGAGACCGTTGGCGGTCAGGTTCTGGACCCGCAGGGCGCCCTTGCGACCTCGCTTGACGGCTTCGGCAAGCTGGGTTGGTGGGGCGTCGGGATCGGCGTGGCCTTCATCGCGATCAGCTTCCTGATCAAGGGCTGGTCGCATGGCGCCAATGACGCCGGAAACCACCCCGGCCCTGATCTGACCGATCGTGGCCAGCAGGATGCCAGCGTCGCCAGACCCGATCAGGTCTGACATCAGGTCTCTGAAACGACAGAGGGGGCGGGGCCGTTCGGCTCCGCCCCTTTTCTGTGGGCCGCCTCAGATCGTCCTGCGGATCTGCAGGAACAGGAAGGAGCCCCGGCTCTGGGTGTAGGTCTCGCGCAGGGACAGGGGCGCGGCATCGCGCGGCCCGGCATAGATGTCCCGGCGCCGCCGTTGCTCGGCGTCGGTCAGGTTGCTGACATCGACCCGCACGCTCAGGTCGCGCGACGGGCGCCATTGCACATAGGCCCCGAAATAGGGCTCGGACTCATTGTAGCGCAGTTCCCTGACGCGGAAGCTGGTGCCCGCATCCTGGTCGCAACCGTGGTCCAGTCCCCATGACCAGCGTCCGCCATCGAGGTCCTGATCGAAGGCGAGGCCGCAGCCGAAGCCGTCATCGCCCGAAAACCGCCGGGTCTCGCCCGTCAGCGGGTCGGTGACCTCACTCTCACGTGTCACGGCCCGGGCCTGGAGTCGTCCGCCGGGTATGCCCAGCCGATCCATGGGCAGGGTCACCTGGACCTCAAACTCGGTCTGGCTGGCGTCACCGATATTGCCGAGGGCCTCAAAGCCCCCGACCAGCGGAATGACGTCGATATAGTCCTCGTAGCGGTTGTGGGTCAGGCGGGCGGTGAAAACCCCCTCGTCCCAGAAGCGGCGCTCGTACACGATCTCCACCGGGTTGGACTTGTAGGGCTCAAGGTCGGCATTGCCGGCCTCGACCTGTCCCAGATCGACCTCCGCCGAGGCGGCAAAGTCGCCGAAGTCGAGTTGGCTGACCTTGCGCTCCGCCCGGAACCGGAACTGGTGGTTCGGCATCGGCGTCCAGGTGACCAGCAGGCGAGGCTTGGGATAGACGAAGGACCTCGACGTATCGGTGTCGCCCGACTGGCTGATTTCCGAGACCTCGATCCTCAACCCCGCCTCTACCGTCAGGTTCGACGCCGGTCGCCATGTGGCCTGCCCCGATACCTCGCCCCGCAGTTCCTCGACCAGCACTGCCGCTCCGGGCAATGCCACCGGAATGCCGTTCTCCTCAAAGGCCGTCTCGGTGTCGAGGAAGTTGTAGGCGATCTCGGCCCCGCTCTCGAAAGCCCACCGGTCATCGCGCCGATAGCGCACCACGCCGCGACCGATTGTTTCGCCGGAGGTCGCTTCTCCGGTGAAGAGGCCGGTCCGCCCTGTGCGGACAAAGCCCGACTCGACGGTCTCCGTTTCGAGGCGCTGCAGGCCGGTCAACTCCAGCTCTGTCCCGGCGCCGAGCGGGCGGATCCAGCTGGCGCCCAGCTCACCGTCCACTTCCTCCTCGGACTCGTAGCTGAAGTCGTCATCGCCCGCCCCTGCGAGGATGAAGATGTCCTGTTCCCGGTCGTCGTTCGACCAGGAGGCGACGGCATTGATCCGCAGCAGGCCGCCCGCCCATGGCCTCTGCATGGCACCGGACGCCCGGACATTTTGGTACCGGTCCCGGGAGTCGATTTCAGCGTCCTGGATCAGCGTGCCTGAAGGGGTGAATCGCTGGCGACGCCCCTGATTGGTCGCCCCCGTGCGATCCGCGGTCGCGCTGAAGGCCCCTTCGATCTGATGGTCCCCGGCCCGCCGGGAATATTCGGCGCGAAGGATCGGGCCCAGGTAGCCATCCTCATAGACATAGGTGTCGAAGCCGATGACGCGCTCGACGGTCACGCTGGTCCTGAGAACGACGTTGGCGACCACGCTTCGGCCCTGCATGTCGATGCCGGGGGCGCCGCCGCGGATCAGCTCAATCCGTTCAACGCTGTCGACCGATATACGGCTGAGCAGATTGTCCAGCCCCTCGCTCTTGGTCGAGGGGTGGCGGCCGTCGATCAGCACGTTTCCGGCCGTGCCGGCGAGGCCGCGCGTGCCGGAGCTGCCGCCCGACAGGGCAAAGCCGGGCAGGCGCCGGATCATGTCCAGCGCGGTCCGGGGGCGCGTGTCCGAAAAGAAGGCCGGTTCATAGATCAGCACGCCGGGGCGTTCCGCATCCTGCCGTGCCTCCGTACTCCCGGCTGTGCCCGCCTCCTGGGCGAGGACCGGAGCAGCGAGGGCGAGGCAGAGGGCTGTCGCGGCGGTACTCGCCAGCCAAGCGGATCGTGTCATGTCGTCTCCCGTGAACCCGGCCACCCATAACGTCCGAACCGTCAATCGCCAGTTACAAGACGGAAAGGTGGCCGGGCAGGGCGATCAGAACGTCTTGCGCAGGCGCAGCGACACGAAGGTCCGGGGATCAATCTCGCGTCGTTCGACGAAGGCGACAGGGCGCGGCGACGTGCGGTCCGAAAACACGGTGCGCTCCACGTCGAAGCGATCCCACAGATTGACCTGGGCCCGGATCGTCAGCGTCTCTGTCGGCTTGTACTCGGCGGCCAGTTCGAAATAGTCCCCGCCTCTCCAGGCAAAGGTCTGGTCCGGATCATAGGTGGTCTGCCCGAGAACCGGGATCCACGCCACGCTCCAGTTGATGCGCCAGGTCGTGATGTCCTGGGTAAAGGAGATGACCGGCTGCCGGGCGCGTACGCCGGAGATGGGCCGCTTTTCGCCCGTGGTCGGATCGGTCACCTCGGTGCGGTTCCAGTCGTTGCGGAAGCGGAACTGGCCTCCGCTGATGCCCACCTTGTCCGTCGGGATAATGATGTTGAGCGACAGCTGGTCCAGGGTCCCGTCGCCGATGTTGCCTACGGCCGACAGCCCGCCCTGGAGAGGGATACGGTCGATCACATTGCCGATTTCGTCATGGCGCAGGCCGATGCTGACGATACCGTCGCCGAGGAAGCGGCGCTCGAAAGTGACCTCACTGATCCAGCGATCCTCAGGCTCCAGATCGGCATTGCCGCCCAGCACATTCTGGCTGTCCAGCTCGGCGCTCGCGGCGAAATCGCCAAAGTCCAGCTGGCCGACCTCCCGCTCCAGGCGCGCCCGGACCTGGGTATTGGCCATCGGCGTCCAGCTGACCTGGACGCGCGGTTTGGCAAAGAAGAACGACTTCTCCAGATCGGTGTCGCCCGACTGGCTGATGGTCGAGGATTCGAGCCGGAGTCCGCTTTCCAGCGACAGGGTCGGCGAAATACGCCAGCTGCTCTTGCCGAACAGTTCGGCGCGGGTTTCCTCGACCACAACCGAGGCCGAAGGCAGCACCACCGGCGTTCCACCGATCGAGAAGGCCTGTTCCGTGTCGAGGCGGTTGTAGGCGATCTCCCCGCCGCCCTCGAAGGTCAGGGTGTCGGACCGCTCGAAGCGGACGAGACTGCGCGCAATGGTCTCCGAGGCGTCGCCGGTCGATTCGAACCGTTGTTCGGGGTCCGGCCCGCCACCCATGTCGGCGTTGTAGGTCGACACGGCGTCGAAGTCCGAGAACTCATGGATGAAGCGGCTTTCCATCGACAGTCGCGTGCCGAGCGGGCGGGTGTAGACCGCGCCGACCTCGCCCGACGTCCCATCGTTATCGAAGCGACTCTCGCGGAAGGTGCTGTTGCCCGAGTACTGTTCAAAACTGTGCCAGTCGTTGGTCCCGAGCCGTGCGGTCAGGTCGATCTTGCCTCCGAACATCGGGGCCGCGTAGTTGCCCCGGATCCCCGAGCCGCCGCCGTAGGCGTCGTTGTAGAAGTCTTCCTGACGCAACAGGGTGCCGTCGGCGGCCCGCCGCGTGGCGGGCCCGATGCCGTTCGAGTCGCTCATGCCGATGCCGTCCGACAGGGTGATGCCCCACGTCCGGTCGCCATCACGGGCTGTGAACTGGTAGGATGCGCCATACAGGTCCGTCCCTCCGTCAAAGAAGGTGGCATTGGCGCTGACGACGGTCTGGCGGCTGCTCTGGTTCTTGAGGATGACGTTCACGACGACGGAATAGCCCTGCATATCGATGCCGGGGGCGCCGCCGCGGATCAGCTCGATCCGCTCGACCTGGGCCACCAGGGTACGGGACAGGACCGACGACCCGCTGTCATTCTTGGAAGCGGGCCGCGCGCCATTGATCAGGATGTTGCCGACGGCCCCCTCGAAGCCGCGGCCGCCATCGCCGTCACTGACCGAAAACCCCGGCACACGCTGGACCATGTCCAGTGCCGTGTTCGGGTTCTGGTCGGCGAAGAAGTCGGGCGTGAAAATCAGTACGCCCTGATCTGCCGGGCGTGCAGTGGCGGTGCCGTCGCCCATGGCGTCCTGCGCCATTGCATGCGGTGCGAGCGCCAGGGCCAGGGCAGCAGCAGTTGTGTTAATCAGCAGTGTTTTACGCGACATGAATATTCCCCTCGTCTGAGAGGGGAGGTGTGGTCTTTCAAGTTGACGGCGACCAGTTACAAGTTCGATATGTAGATTAAATCGCTTTCATGACAGGCAATACATCATGTTACTTGCACGTAATGTATGGGGCCGTGCGGTGGCGCGGGGGTCTCTGGTAATGATTGCCGTCATGGCTTCCCTGGCGATGGAGCCGGCGGTCGCGGCGGCCCAGGAAGTCGATGCGACAGTCGACGAGATCATCGTCACGGCCCGGCGCTCGGGCGCCCCGATGTGGGAAGTGACGCGCGGCGGTTCGACCCTATTGCTGGTCGGGGCGATCCAGGCCGTTCCCGCCGGGGTCGAGTGGCGACCGGACGCCCTGGAGCAGGCGACGCGCCAGGCGGACCGCGTCTATTTTCCGCAAAGGGCCAATGTGTCTCCGGCTGATATATGGAGGCTCATCTGGCGCTCGCGCACCCTCACGCGCCTGCCCGAGGGCCGAACGTCCGCCGACTACCTGTCTCCTGACTGGCAGGCCCGACTCGACGCCCTCGAGGCGACCTATGGCGAGGATTGGTCCGGCGACAGTTTCCTTGTCCTGAGCAGCGAGCTTCTCTCGGATCGTCTGGGTCTTCGGGATCGCGGCAATCAGGAAGTCGGAGAGGTGGTGCGGCGGGCCGCGCGTCGGGCCCGCGTGCCGGTCACCTCGATCGGCAGTGTGCGGGGGGATGTGCTGGTCGATGACCTGTTGACCCGGCCTCCCGAGAGCTGGGTGTCGTGCATCGAGGCATCGATCGCCGCGACCGAAGGCGGGCGCGAGGCTGTCGAGGCGCGCGGCCTCGCCTGGACGCGCTTTGACGTTCCGGCCGTTATGGCCTCTCCCGTTGAAACGGCCATGATGCAGTGCTGGCCCTGGGGGGATCCGGCTCTTGGCACCTTGTTGCGGGGTCAGTGGATCAGTGCGGTGGAGGGAGCGCTGCGCGAGCCCGGAGTCACCCTGGCCGTGGCCCCCTTGCGGGTCCTTGCCGAACCGGGTGGCGTTCTCGACGATCTGGAACGGCGAGGGTACGAGATTGTCGGCCCCGCCTGGCGCGCGGGTCAGGCCGGGAACTAGAGTGCAGTTCCCCCGACCGTCAGGCCGCCGATCTTGAGGCTGGGCTGGCCGATGCCGACCGGCACGCCCTGTCCTGCCTTTCCGCACACGCCGACCCCGGGGTCAAAGGCAAAGTCGTCGCCGATCATGGTGATGTTGGTCAGGGCCGTGGCCCCGTCGCCGATCAGGGTCGCGCCGCGCACGGGGGCCGTGAGCTTTCCGTCCTCGATCAGCCAGGCCTCGGTGCACTGGAAGACGAACTTGCCATTGGTGATGTCGACCTGGCCGCCACCGAAGTTCGCCGCATAGAGGCCGCGCTTTGTCGAGGCGATCATGTCGGCGCGGCTGTCCTTGCCGCCTTCCATGAAGGTGTTGGTCATGCGGGGCATGGGCGGATGGGCAAAGGACTGGCGACGGGCATTGCCCGTGGCCCGGGCGCCCAGCTTACGGGCGCTCAGCCGGTCGTGCATCAGGCCTACCATAATGCCGTCCTCGATCAGCACGGTGCGAGAGGTCGGCGTGCCCTCGTCATCGACCGTCAGCGACCCGCGACGGCCGGCAATGGAGCCGTCATCGACCACCGTCACCCCGGGCGCGGCCACCCGCTTGCCCATCATGCCGGAGAAGACGGAACTGCCCTTGCGGTGGAAGTCGCCCTCGAACCCGTGACCGACGGCCTCGTGCAGCAGGACGCCGGGCCAGCCGGCCCCGAGGACCACATCCATTTCCCCGGCCGGGCAGTCGACGGCCTCCAGATTGACCAGCGCCTGACGCAGGGCCTCGTCGACCTGCGCCTGCCAGCGTTCAGGGGCGATCCAGGCCTCGAAGCCGGCCCGGCCCCCGGCTCCGGCCGAGGCGCTTTCGCGACGACCGTTCTGCTCGACCGTGACCGAGACATTCAGGCGGACCAGCGGCCGGATGTCGCGCACACCGCGACCGTCGGCCCGCAGAATCTCGATGTCGCGATGCTCGCCCGCCATTGAAACGGACACCTGCACCACGCGGGGGTCCCGCGCCCGGGCCCAGGCGTCGATCTCGGCCAGCAGGGCGATCTTCTCTGAAAATCCCGGCGAAGACAGCGGGTCGACGGGTGCGTAAAGTTGCCGGTTGGTGGAGGGTGGGGCCTCGGCCAGACTGCCGCTGCGGCCCTGGATCGCGAGGGATGCTGTTTCGGCGGCCCGCCGGACCGAGGCTTCGTCGACAAGGCTGGAGTGTGCATAGCCGGCCGTCTCGTCTGACACGATCCGGAGACCGAACCCTTCGTGCGCATCGTATGAAGCGGCCTTCAGCCTTCCGTCGTCGAAGACCAGCGACTCGGTTTCGGCCCGCTCCAGAAACAGCTCGCCGTCATCGGCACCTCCCATGGCGTCGGCAAGGATCGATCGTGCCGCTTCGGGCGACAGGTCGGCAGCCTCCAGCAGGGAGGGAGAGGGGGCGGGAACGGAAGACTCGGTCATTCCGCTGAAATAGGAGCTGGCGGCGGCGAAGTCACGGGCGACGCCACGAAGGGCTCGCCATGTGGTCGAATTGTGTCGGAACCATGGTCAGGGGTGACGGTTGAATCGCTGACGCCGGCGGTTTCTGTATGCGGATGTTCCGCCTCGCCGCCGGGCGGGAGACTGATGATGAAGTCCATTCTGGTGACAACCGCAACTCTGGCTGCCGCCGCCCTACCCCTGTCCGCCTGCGGCAATAACGAGCGCACCGCCGAGGCGGATACCTCGGTTGCCGAGGCCGAGGTAACCACGGAAATGCCGGAAGCGGCTGTCAGCGACGCGCAGCTGGAAGCCACCGCCAATCGCGCCGCTGCCGAAGCCAGCCAACCCCGGGAAGGCGCCCTGACGACGGACGGTCAGCCGGCTGACCCGGAGACGGCCCCGATGCAGTAGGCATGAGGTCGGGAGGCGGGAGCCGGGGAGTGCCCCGGCGCCTGCCGCTCGTCTTCAGGGCTGACGAATGTCGCCCGAGCCCGAGACCCGGCTGTCGAGGCTCTCGGGCCGGCGGGTCAGGGTGACGTCGCCGGATCCCGAGATGGTCACCGCCGCGCGACCCGTGGGCCCCAGCCGCGCCTCGCCGGAGCCGGAGACCGTCACATCGGCATCGGCCAATTCAAGCGCGTCCAGATCGACCTCGCCGGAGCCGGAGATGTCGAGCGTCAGCGCACGGGTGCGGCCTTCGGCCTCGATCTCGCCGGACCCCGAAACCCCCAGATCCATCTGGTCCTGGTCATAATCGCGGATGCTCATGTACCCGGACCCCTCGACGCGGAAGCGGGACACCGCCGGAGCGGTCACCACCACCCGCAACTGGTCCCGGGTGCTCCAGCCGCGAAGCCCGCCGTCGTCCCAGCTGACGAAGACCTGCTCTTCGCCGTCTTTCAGGGTGATGCGGCCACCCTCGACTTCAAGGCGATTGACCAGCGCCTCCGGCCCGGTGACGGTCACGCCCGCCGTACCGCCCTGGACGTACTCGACCCGACCGCCGAAATCGAGCACCAGGCTCTCGCCGCCATCCCAGGGGAGAGTTCGGGTGACATCGGGGCCGGCATTGTGTGCATCGGCTTCGCTGACCCGCTCGAAACGGATGGGATGGCCGTCGCGATCGAGGATCGTCCAGGACCAGCCATGGGCAGCCAGGTCACGACCGCCGAGGGCAAAGGCCCCGCCGAGGCAGACGAGAGTCAGAACCAGCCCGGCGGCGGCAATGATCAGGGTTGTACGGATCATGATGTTTCTCCGGGAGATGTGGGTCAGGCGACTTGCGGCTCAAGCGCGGGCTTGAGCAGGCGATAATGGAGACGGGCGAACCAGACGACGCCGTTGACCAGCCAGATGGTCAGTACGGTCAGAAGAGCGGCGCCGGTGACGGCGGCGGCCATCAGGCCCAGTCCGGCGAGGATGGCGGCCAGCGGACCGCCGGGGGCGCCGGCGATCGGTCCCACCACCATCGCGATGACACCCGCAATGAAGATTCCCAGCGCCGCCGCATAGCCGCCCAGAATGACCCCGATCAGGCTCATCAGCAGGGGGAGCAGGAAGAGGATGTCGATGGCACCCAGTCCCAGCACCGCCAGAATGGCGGCCGTCGCGGAGGACGGGTTCTGTTCCTGGTGCCAGCGGCGGATGCCGGCCTCTGCCTTCAGCTCGCGGGCCAGCCGGTCCGGGTTGCCGAGTGCCTCGGCGACCTCGGCCTCGCTGCGGCCCTCGGCGAGGCCGTCATCGAAATGGGCCTCGTAGTCATTGAGGACCTCGGCGGCGGCGCTGGCAGGCATACCGACCAGCCCCTTCCTGAGCCGGGACATGAATTCAACGCGTGTCATCAGGCAACTCCCCCCTCTTGGGTGTCAGTGGTGGCGGGCGCCGGCGTGGCCGCACCCACGATCAGGTCGTCGACAGCCTTGGCAAAGCGGCGCCATTCGCGGCCCTGGTCCTCCAGAGCGCGGCGACCGGCATCGGTCAGGCGATAGTATTTCCGCGACGGGCCGGCCGGTGATTCGACGAGATAGGTCTCGACCCATCCGTCCGTCTGCATTCGGCGCATCAGGGGATAGATGGTGCCTTCCCCCATATCGATCGCGTCCGACAGGCGGCTGGCAATCTCATAGGCGTAGCTGTCTTCACGGGCGAGAAGCGCCAGGACGCACAGGCCCAGCACCCCCTTCTTCAGCTGTATTTCAATCGGCTCGGGCAAATCGGCCTCCTTTGATGGCCCATTCGCTATCGCAAGCTATTATGTTACGCAAGGTAGCTTGCGAAACATGACGCCGATTTAATTTCCGGGTGCGGCGACATGGAGCGCCTTTGATGCGTCTCCATCGCTTGGCAAGCGCGAAACGGGGGGATAAGGACCGGCCATCACTCTACGCCCGTGGGGCCGGGTGCGTCTGCGACCCATTCGCAGATCGCTCGTAGGAAAGACTGAGATGAGGACGTCTGCGATGGCATCGGGCATTCGCGCCCTTAAGGCAGCCACGGCGGCAATGGCCGCTTCAATCGGCGCCACGATCATGGTTGGGATGTCGGCTGTGCCGGCGTTTGCCCAGGACCTTCTGGGGCAACCCACTCCGGGTGCGCGCGGCATCGCGTTGCAGCCGGCGGCGTCGCAGCTCAAGCACGACGCGATCTGGTTCCACGATGTGATCCTGCTGCCCATCATCACCGTGATCAGCCTGTTCGTGCTCGCCCTGCTCATCTGGGTGGTGGTGCGCTACAACAAGAAGGCCAATCCGGTTCCGGCCAAATGGAGCCACAATACGCTCATCGAGGTGATCTGGACGGTCGTTCCCGTTCTCATCCTGATGCTGATTGCCGTGTTCTCGTTCCGGCTGCTCTACAAGTATGAAGCCATGCCGGAGCCTGATCTGACGGTGAAGGTCACGGGCAACCAGTGGAACTGGGGCTATGAGTATCCCGACCAGGGCGTGCCGGAGTTCATTTCGAACATGCTGCCCGAGGATGAGGCCGCAGCCCGCAATGTCCCGTATCGCCTGGCGGCGGACGAGGCGATGGTGGTGCCGGTCGGCAAGACGGTGCGTCTGCTGATCACGGCGTCCGATGTGATCCACTCCCTGGCCCTGCCGGCCTTCGGCCTGAAGACCGACGCCATCCCCGGTCGTACCAACGAGACCTGGTTCAATGCCGAGCGCACCGGTGTCTATTACGGCCAGTGTTCGGAACTGTGCGGTGTCGATCACGCCTTCATGCCGATCGAGATCCGTGTGGTGACCGAGGCCGAGTTCGCTGCCTGGGTCGCGTCCAAGGGTGGCTCCATGACGGCCGCCGCCGATGCCGAGGCCGCCGCTGCCGCTGAGGCTGCCGCTGCCGCGGCGACGCCCGCTGCGGACGCTGAACCGGCGACCGACGCAACCTCCACTGAATCGGCGGCCGCACCCGCCGCCGCCCAATAAGTCACGCGAGAGCCCGAAACGACCATGGCCACCGCACACGCCGCACACGACGATCACGATCACAAGCCCGGGTTCTTCACCCGCTGGTTCCTGTCGACCAACCACAAGGACATCGGCACCCTCTACCTGCTGTTCGCCATCATGGCGGGCATCGTCGGGGGCGCCCTGTCGGGTCTGATCCGCTGGGAACTGGCCGAGCCGGGCATGCAGGTGTTCGTGCAGGGCGGGCTGGTCGAGCAGCTCGGCATCGTTGAAGCCTCCAAGCACGGCTACAACGTCACGGTTACGGCCCACGCCCTGATCATGATCTTCTTCATGGTCATGCCGGCCATGATCGGCGGCTTCGGCAACTGGTTCGTTCCGATCATGATCGGTGCGCCGGACATGGCCTTCCCGCGGATGAACAACATCTCGTTCTGGCTGCTCGTCGCGGCCTGGGTGCTGCTGGTCATGTCGATGTTCGTCGACGGAGGCCCCGGTATGGGCTTCGGAGGCGGCTGGACGATCTATCCGCCGCTGTCGACCGCCGGCCACACCGGTCCGGCCATGGATCTGGCCATCTTCTCGCTGCACGTGGCGGGCGCCAGCTCGATCCTCGGCGCCATCAACTTCATCACCACCATCTTCAACATGCGCGCGCCGGGCATGACCCTGCACCGCATGCCGCTCTTCGCCTGGTCAGTGCTGATCACCGCCTTCCTGCTGCTGCTCTCGCTGCCGGTTCTGGCCGGCGCCATCACCATGCTGCTGACCGATCGTAACTTCGGCACGTCGTTCTTCGACCCGGCCGGCGGCGGTGATCCGGTGATGTTCCAGCACCTGTTCTGGTTCTTCGGTCACCCCGAAGTGTACATCCTGATCCTGCCGGGCTTCGGCATCATCAGCCACATCGTCTCGACCTTCTCGAGGAAGCCTGTGTTCGGCTATCTGGCCATGGCCTATGCCATGGTGGCCATCGGCTTCATCGGCTTCGTCGTCTGGGCGCACCACATGTACACGGTCGGCATGACGGTGAACCTGCGGGCCTATTTCATCGCGGCGACGATGGTCATCGCCGTGCCGACAGGGGTGAAGATCTTCAGCTGGATCGCGACGATGTGGGGCGGGTCCATCGACTTCAAGACGCCCATGCTGTGGGCCGTCGGCTTCATCTTCCTGTTCACCATCGGCGGCGTGACCGGCGTGGTCCTCGCCAATGCCGGTATCGATTACAGCTTCCACGACACCTACTACGTCGTGGCCCACTTCCACTATGTGCTGTCGCTGGGCGCGGTGTTCGCCATCTTCGCGGGCTTCTACTACTGGTTCGAGAAGATGTTCGGCGTGAAGTACAACGAGTTCCTCGGCGCGCTGCATTTCTGGATCATGTTCGTCGGCGTGAACGTGATCTTCTTCCCGCAGCACTTCCTTGGCCTGCAGGGCATGCCGCGCCGCTACATCGATTATCCGGAGGCCTACACCTTCTGGAACGAGGTCTCGTCGTGGGGCTATGTCATCACCGTGGTCGGTGTCGTGGTCTTCCTGGTCGTCCTGATCGAGGCAGCCATCCGTCGCCGGCCGGGCGTCGCCAATCCGTGGGGCGAAGGCGCCACCACCCTGGAATGGACCCTGTCGTCGCCGCCGCCGCATCACCAGTTCAATGAACTGCCGGTGGTCAAGGACGAGAAGCACCACTGACCTGAAGGCGCGATGCGCCTGACGGCCAGACCAGAAGTCTCCGGGACCGTCCCTTCCACGCGAGGGGACGGTCCTGATCTTTCAATGAACCACACGGTCTTTCGACCCATGACGGACACGCGGCCCAGACTGTCGACTGCCCAGCCCGGGGACTATTTCCAGCTGCTGAAGCCGCGCGTCATGTCGCTGGTGATCTTTACGGCGGTAACGGGGCTGCTGGTCGCGCCGGGTCAGATGAACCCCCTGGTCGCCGCCATCGCCATCCTGTGCATTGCGGTGGGAGCCGGCGCCGCGGGGGCCCTCAACATGGCCCTTGAGGGCGAGACCGATGCCCTGATGAAGCGGACCCGGGGGCGGCCCGTCGCGGCCGGTCGGGTCAGGAAGAACGACGCCCTGGCCTATGGTGCTGTGTTGTCGCTGTTCTCGGTCATGCTGCTGGGGCTGAACACCAACTGGTTCGCCGCCGGCCTGCTGGCCCTCACCATCGTCTATTACGCCGGCTTCTACACCCTGATGCTGAAGCGCCGTACGCCCCAGAACATTGTGATCGGCGGGGCGGCCGGGGCATTCCCCCCGGTGATCGGCTGGGCAGCGGTAACCGGTGACGCGCCCTGGCAGGCCTGGCTGTTGTTCCTGATCATCTTTCTGTGGACCCCGCCGCATTCGTGGGCGCTGGCTCTCTACTCCGCCGGAGACTATGCCCGGGCCGGAATTCCCATGATGCCGGTGGCCCGGGGGGCGAAATCCACCCGTCTGCAGATCCTGCTCTACAGTCTGGTACTGGTGCCGGTCGCAGTCCTGCCGGGCGTCACGGACCTTGGCGGGCCTGTCTATATGGGTGTCTCGGTGATCGGAGGGGCCCTGTTCCTGCTCCTCGCCGTTCGTCTGTGGCGCAGCCGCGCGGGCGATCAGCCCGAGGCGGACCGTGACCACGGCGGTCCGGCTGTGGGACGAGAGGCCGCATTGTATGATGTGCGGATTGACGCCAAACCGGCACGCAACCTGTTTGCCTATTCGATCCTGTATCTGATGCTGCTGTTTCTGGCCCTGCTGCTCGAGAACCTGCCTGCATCGTCCCTGGTGTGCCCCTCATGCGCCTGACCGACGAAGAACTGACCGCCCGCAAGCGCCGCAATCTCTGGATCGCCCTGGGACTGGTGGCCTTTATGGTGCTGGTGTTCCTGACGACCTTCCTGCGCCTCCAGCAGAACATCGCCGATGCCGCCGCCCCGGCCCCCGTCGCGGCAGCCCCGGTCCAACCGCCGCGGCCTGCGACTCCGGAGGCCTCATGAACCGCAAGAACCTGATTGCCCTGATTTGCGGCGGCGTGGTCATGCTGATGACCGGCGCTGCCTTCGCGGCGGTGCCCCTTTATCAGCTGTTCTGCCAGGTCACGGGCTTCGGCGGCACCCCCGGGATCGCCGAAAAGGCCCCGGATGTCGTGCTGGACGAGACGGTGCTGGTCCGTTTCGACACCAATGTCCGCAACCTGCCCATGACCTTCAAGGCCGAGCAACTGCAGCAGCGGGTGCGAATCGGCGAGACGGGCATGGCCTATTTCGAGGTGACCAACACCTCGGATCAGCCCATTGGCGCGACGGCGGCCTATAACGTCGTGCCGGAACGGGCCGGAGCCTATTTCCAGAAGCTGCAGTGCTTCTGCTTCGACGGCCAGATCATTCCGCCCGGCGAGACGATGCGCTTTCCGGTCCAGTATTTCGTGGCCCCTGAACTGGCCACGGATCGGGAGGGCCGGGGCGTCACCGAGATCACGCTCAGCTACACCTTTTACCCGACCAAGGATTTTGACGCTGCTTCGGTGACGGCAAACTCTGGCGCCACGGGATCGTGAGCGCTATAGGGCCAGTCACGAGTCTATCCGAGAGCAAGAGACCCCAGAATGGCTGACGCGCACGCCGCTCCTCATCACGACTATCATCTGGTCAATCCCAGCCCGTGGCCCCTGGTGGCCTCCATCGCCGTGACCGTGATGATGGTTGGCGCCGTCGCCTGGATGAAGGGCGTCTTTGGCCTCGAGGCCGGGACCATGTGGCTGTTCTTCGCCGGACTGGCCGGCGTTCTCTATTCGATGTTCGGATGGTGGAGCGACGTCATCAAGGAGAGCCGCCAGGGCGACCATACGCCGGTTGTTTCGATTGGCCTGCGCTATGGGATGGTGCTGTTCATCGCCTCCGAGGTGATGTTCTTCGCGGCCTTCTTCTGGATGTTCTTCGAAATGTCCGTCTACAACGAGGCGCGGGCCCACATCCCGGCGATCAGCTTCTGGACCGACACGGCCTCGGCGTGGACCAATGCCGACGGGACCGCGCTCTGGCCGCCCAAGGGCATCGAGACCCTCGACGCCTGGCAGCTGCCGCTGCTCAACACCGTCATTCTGCTGCTCAGCGGCACCACCGTGACCTGGGCTCACCACGCGCTGCAGGTCGGCGACCGGAAGGGCGCCAAGCTGGGCCTGCTGATCACCGTTCTCCTCGGTGTGCTGTTCACGGGTGTGCAGGTCTATGAGTACCAGCACATCCTGCACGACCACCTGTTCTTCAATGAGGCGGCCGCGAACTCGGGGCTCTATGGCTCCATCTTCTTCATGGCGACCGGCTTCCACGGCTTCCACGTGCTGATCGGAACGCTGTTCCTGGCGGTCTGCCTGCTGCGCCTGATGGCCGGCCAGATGTCGCCGCAGAAGCATTTCGGCTTCGAGGCGGCCGCCTGGTACTGGCACTTCGTGGACGTCGTCTGGCTGTTCCTGTTCGCCTTTGTGTACGTCATCTTCGGGTGACGTCCGGCGACCGGCGGAACTCCTCTCAGCCGGTGCGGGGGCGTGACGATCGCCCCCGTTTTCCCTGGGTCCTGACTGCGGCGTCGCTTCTGTCGCTGGCGGTGCTGTTGTCTCTCGGCGTCTGGCAGCTTCAGCGGCTGGACTGGAAACAGGACCTGATCCGTCGCTCGGAGGCCGCCGCCGGTCTGCCGCCTTTGCCCCTCGGGGCGCTGGGCGAACTGACGGCGCCCGAGTTCCGTTCCGTCGTTCTCGGCTGTGATTTCGGAAACCGCCCCTTCGTCGAGCTGCAGTCCATCCAGGATGGCGAGCCGGGCGTGCGGCTGATCTCAGAATGCGATGGCTGGCTGGTCGACCTCGGCTTCGTCCCGCAAGCGGACCATGATCGAGCTGCGATGCAGACATCGTCGAGAGCCGGAATTGTTGCCCAGGTACGGCAGGTGGAGGCGCCCGGGGCGTTTACCCCTGCTCCGGAAGGAAATCGTTTCTATGCCCGGGATACAGGGGCCATGAGCCAGGCTCTGGGCATTAAGGGGGGCGGACGTCCCTATGTCTTGTTTGCCACGGCCTCCGCCTGGCCGGACTGGCAGGCCCTCAGGCCGTCGGCGCCTCCTGCCGCCTTTTCCAACAACCATCTCGGTTACGCCCTGACCTGGTTCGGTCTCGCCCTCGCCCTGGTCGGATTCTATGTAGCCCTCCTGCGCCGGAAGCTGACGTCCTGACGCCCGGCCTGCATACCCTTCCGAACGGTGTCCGTGTCGTCTGCGATCCTGTCCCGGGACTTCAGACGCTCGCGGTCTGCGTGGGAGTTGCAACCGGGGCTCGCCAGGAAACCGCTGAACAGTCCGGTTGGTCGCATTTTCTCGAACACATGGTCTTCAAAGGCGCGGGCGACCTTTCGGCGCGCGAGATTGTCGAACGGATCGAGTCGGGTGGTGGGTCGATCAATGCCTCGACCGGCTATGAGCGCACCGTGTTCGAGGTCCGGGCCATGGCCGACGGGCTGGAAACCGCGCTCGAAGTGATTTCGAGTCTGATTCTCCATCCGGTCTTCGACCCGGACGAAATCGAGCGTGAAAAGGACGTGGTCGCCCAGGAGATTGCCGAAGCCTTTGACACGCCGGATGACCATGTCTTCGAAATGGCTCAGGCCCGGGCGTTCGACGGGCAGGCGCTGGGCCGGCCGATACTGGGCACGGTGGACGCCCTGGCGCCCCTGGACCGCCCGGCACTTCGGGCCTTTCGGGAAGCCCGATATCGCCCGGACCGGATTGTCGTTGCGGTGTCGGGTGCAGTCGATGAGGCCCGGCTGTTGCGGCTGGTCGAACAGTATTTCGGAGACGCGGGCCCGCCTTCGCATGCGGCGTTTGAACCGGCGCGATTCACGGGCGGAGAGGCAAAGCTCGCGCGCCGCATCGAACAGTCAAACCTGGTCCTGCTTCTGCCCGGCCTCAGCCACACCGACCCCCTGCGCCCGGCACTGCGGCTGGGCGTGGAGATTCTCGGCGGCGGGATGGCGTCCCGTCTGTTCCAGACCGCGCGCGAGGAGCGGGGGCTGGCCTATGCCATTGACGCCTGGCACGAGAGCTATCTCGATTGCGGGGTGCTCGGCATCTATGCCGGATCAGCCGGGGACCGGGCGGCGGAGCTGGCCCGGCTCTGCGGCGAGACGGTGCGGGCGCTGGCTGACGACGGCCCGACGGATCGGGAGATGGAACGCAGCCGTGCCGTCGCCCGTGCCGGCATCTTCATGGCCGACGAAAGTCCCGCAACCCGAGCCGGTCGACTGGCCAGCCAGACCCTCATCTTCGGCCATCCGACAAGCAGCGACGCCATGGTCAGGATGATCGAGGCCCAGGATGGGCCGGCCGTGCAGGCGGCGCTCCAGGCGTGCCTCGAGTCCGGCCTCACGGCGACAGCTGTGCTCGGGCCCCGCTCCGGATTATCTGCCGGCCTTCTGTTCGACCGCGCCCTGACGGGCTAGGTCTCCGCAATGGCCCTGATGGAATGGCTCAGCGAACGGTCCGGACCGACCCTTCAAACCGAGACGGGGCTGCTGCGCCCACCCCGACCGGCTGACTATGAGGCATGGGCCGCGCTTCGCGCCGCGTCACGGGACTATCTGGTACCCTTCGAACCCACCTGGCCCGAGGATGATCTGACCCGGTCGGCCTTCCGGCGGCGACTGGCGCTCTACGGGCGGGAGATGGATCTGGGCAATGCCTGGCCATTCTTCATCTTCGATGACGCCGCCGGTGATCTGGTGGGTGCGGTCACACTGTCGAACATCCGCCGGGGCGTCAGCGAGGTCGGGACCCTTGGCTACTGGATCGGCCATGCCCATGCGGGGCGAGGACATTGTACAGCCGCGGTCCGCGCCGTCGTGGCCTTTGCCTTCGATGTCCTGAAGCTGCACCGTGTCGAGGCGGCCTGCGTGCCCTGGAATCCGGCCTCGCGTCGCGTACTGGAAAAGGCGGGCTTCGAGCTCGAGGGCCAGGCGCGCGCTTATCTCAAAATTAACGGCACTTGGGCAGACCATCTTCTGTTCGGACGTGTCGATGACCGGCACGAGGGTGACGCCACAAATACGGCGGGTAAGGGTTCTTCGGGCGCGTGAGCACACGGCAACCAGTGATGGCCTGGGATGCCTCGATGGCGATCGAGGCCCTGGCGGCGGCTGACTCGGCCCTCTGGGTCTGGACGCCGTCCGAGGACTGTCTGCGGGTTACAGGCGCCAGCCGCGCGCTTGGCCTCGGCCCCCTCGCGCCTCAATGCTCCGGTGCAGCCTTTGCCGCTGTCGCCATGCCGCAGGATCGGGCACTCGCCGAAGCCCTCCTTAAACCCCAGGCGGAGGGGACAGAGATCGCTGTCCGTCTGCGGATGCGGGACCATCCGACCTGTCTGTGGCGCGGCGTCTGGCTGGAGGATGGCCATCGGGCGGCAGGGGTGGTCGCGCTGGAGACCACATTCGCGGGCTCGGATCGGGACCCTCTGACCGGGCTTCTGGACCGACGGTCATTCGTCGCGCGGGTCGGTGAGGTCCTGACCCGGGGAGGGGAATACGACCTGGTGGTTGCCGATGTGGACCGGTTGCGGCGTCTGAACGAGGCTCTTGGCCACGAGCGGGCCGACCGGGTGCTGTCAGCGCTCGGATCACGGCTTGCGGCCGCCTTTTCCGCCGAGGACCTGCCGGCCCGGATCGGCGAGGATGAGTTCGCCGTTCTGGTGCGCAAGGGATCCGGCCATGTTTCTGGCCGGCTGAGGCAGGCGCTTGAACAGCCCCTCCGCCTCGCCGGGTTCGACATCTATCCGACCGTGTCGATCGGCGCCGTCACCGCCGAGGGCGGGCCGGATGCCTCCGATGCCGGCGAGCTGCTGCGTCGTGTGGAACTGGCGGTCGAACAGGCCAAGTCGGCAGGCCGGGGCGGTGCGGCTGCCTATGGTCGGGCGCTCGAGACCGACAGCCTGTCAAGGCTCGCGCTCGAGTCCGACCTGCGCAACGCCTTTGTGCGCGGCGAGATCGAGCCCTTCTATCAGCCGATCGTCAACCTCAAGACCGGCGCTGTGGCCGGTTTCGAGGCCCTGTGCCGCTGGCGGCATCCCAAGCGCGGCCTCGTACCGCCGGACGAGTTCCTGACCCTGACCGATGAAATGGGTCTGATGAACGAACTGGGTCTGCTGATGATGACCCAGGCGGCACGCCAGCTCGCCGAATGGCTCAAACGTCACCCTCTGGCCGGCAAACTGTTCTGCAGCGTCAATCTGTCGGTTGGAGAAATCGAACGGCCGAATCTGGTGGAGGACGTCGCCCGGGTGATCGAGGAGACTGGCCTGCCGCGCGGCGCGCTCAAGCTGGAGGTCACTGAAGGCGACATCATGCGCGATACCGCCAGCGCGGCCGTTATCCTGTCAAAATTGAAGGAAGTCGGGGCGTCTCTGGCGCTGGATGACTTTGGCACCGGCTTTTCGTCTCTCAGCTACCTGGCCCGGCTGCCGTTCGATACGCTCAAGATCGACCGCTATTTCGTGCTGACCATGGACCGCGACGAGGGTTCGGCCAAGATCGTTCGCTCTGTCGTCAACCTGGGACGCGACCTGTCGCTGGAGGTCGTGGCCGAGGGCGTAGAGAATGCGGAGCTGGCCGCCCTGCTTCTTCAGGACAACTGCCACTATGGCCAGGGCTTCGGCTATGCGCCGGCCCTGCCGGCCCAGGAGGCCGAGGTCTATCTGAACGAGTCCCTCTCGGATGGCGCGGCCCCGATCCGCGCCCGCTCTGCCTGAGGCCTAGCTCTCCCGGGCGCGTTGGCGGTTTTGCCGCCGCAGCAGACGGTCGGAGATCGCCTCGACGTGCTTCACGGTAAAGGCGAGGGCAGCCGGGCTGCCCCGTTTGGCCCCTACACTGTCAGCGACCACCGCGCCCCGATCGCCGAGGGGTACCGGCGGGCCGACCGTCGTGTCGATCGCCGTCTGGTGTTCGATCTCGGCGTTCAGTTCGGCGCCCATCAGAATGATCTGTACGGTCAGCCAGGTCCAAAGCAGGAAGCCCATCATGGCCGCGAGAGGTCCATAGCTGTCTGTGCGGACAAAGGTCTGCAGGTACCAGCTGAAGACCGCCGACAGCCCCAGACTGAGAGTGGCCGCGACGAAGGCGCCCGGCGTCAGCCAGCGCCAGCGCGCCCGCGCCCTGCATGGACCGTACCGATAGATTAGGGTCAGCGCGGCGATGTAGAGAGCGTAAAGCGCCAGCCATCGCAGCGGCGCGATTGGCTCAAGGTTGGCGGCAAGCCCCAGGGGGCCCAGCACGATCGGCACGCCGACCACCATGGCGGCCGTCAGCAGTACAGCGCCCAGCCCTGCGAGGGTAAAGCCCATGCACAACAGATTGTACTGGATCAGATTGCGCCGCTCGACCTCGTGATAGGCGATGTTCAGGCCGTAGAAGAGCGTCTTGATGCCATTATTGGCGACCCAAAGAGACAGCCCCAGCGTCCCGATCAGGGTCAGGGTCAGGCGCGGCCGGGAGTCCTCGGCCAGCCTCTGCATCTCGCCGCCGATGAACCGGGCAACGTCAGGGGGCAGGACCGAATAGAGGAACCGCAGTCGTCCCCACGCGTCCTCCGGGTCCGCGAATAGCCCATAGACGGTGACGAGGGTCGCAAGCGTCGGAAACAGGGCCAGCAGGACGAAGAAGGTGACGCCGCCTGCAACGAACCCGACCCGGTCGCCGAAATAACTCCCGCCGGTCCGCCACAGGATGTCGGCCCAGCCTTTCCGAGGGATCTGACGGGGGCGTCGGGCAGCCCGCCCGCGGCCCGGCTCGCGGGTCTCATAGTCTTCCGGCGTCGGCGGCCGGGGGCTTGGGGGTTCGGGGCGATAGCGACGCAGGTCCAGGCCGACCTTGTGGCCCTTGCGATGCAGCAGGTGCGCTGCGCCGGCCCCCGCCGCCAGACCTCCGAAGAGGGCCGCGGCCAGGCCGAGCAGGAATCCACCCCTGCCGGGTGATTGCGAGGAGGATGACGCCATGATCCGCTAACGGCCACGCTGGCCCGCTGTTCCGCTTGAAATTTGCAGCCGCGCCCCCCAATCAACGCCCATGCCCGACACTCCGACCCTGCTCACGACCTGGAAGTCTGCCCAGTCACGCCTGAAGGCGGGCCGGATCGACAGCCCGTCGATCGACTCCCGCCTGCTGCTGGAAGCGGCTTGCGACGTGAGCCGACTCGACATTCTGACCGACCCCTACCGCGCGGTGACCGCGGCGCAGGCGGCGACCTATGACGCGATGATCGAGCGCCGCCTGAAGCGCGAGCCCGTGTCGCGCATCCTTGGCCGCAAGGGTTTCTGGAAGATCATGCTCAACGTCACGCCCGATGTGCTGAGCCCACGCCCGGACACCGAGACATTGCTCGACGTTGGCCTTGCCGCCTTTGCCCCGCATCAGGCGTTCCAGATCGCAGATCTCGGGACCGGCTCGGGGGCCATTCTTCTGGCCTTCCTCGCGGAGCGGTCGGGCGCGACCGGCGTGGGCACCGACATCTCGAGCGAGGCGCTCGCTGTGGCACGGGAGAATGCCGCCAGTCTTGGGCTGGAGGGGCGCGCGGCCTTCCTTCGGACCGAGTGGGCGACCGGCTTTGAGGACCAGAGTTTCGACCTCGTCGTGTCAAATCCGCCCTATATCCCGACGGCCGACATCGCGAGCCTCGATCCGGAGGTCCGCGACCACGACCCGCACCTCGCGCTCGACGGTGGCCCGGACGGACTTGAGGCGTACCGACAACTGGTGCCGGAGATCCGCCGCGTCATGAAACCGGGCGGAATCTTCGCGGTCGAGATCGGTTGGGACCAGGGGGAGGCGGTCAAGGCCCTGTTCGTCGACGGCGGGTTCGAGGATGTGAAGGTGGTACTGGACCTGGGCAACCGCAGTCGCGTGGTGACCAACGGACCCGATCCGCGCGCCCAGGCCCCGGACATGTCGCGGATGTCCTGACGCCGACCTCGCGCGGGAGGCGCAGAAAAAGGCCCTTGGAATGCCGCTCAAGGCGCGCTAAGTCTTGCCTCGTCTCCCACCAATCGCATCTCTGTGCGCCCTTGCGGGCCAACTGACAGGCGAGCGGTATGCGCGACGACCCGACCCTGATCCGGATCGGGTGGACCGCGGGGAGGCAACGGCTTCCGATGATATTGATGGCGGGCTGGTCCCGAACCACGGACAGACGAAACACAACACGGCCTGTAACCGACAGTCGGCCAACCTCCCGGAACGGTAGAGTCTATGAGAGATTTCAAGGGCATGAAGCGCCAGCGCGGCCGCAACAGGAAGCCCGGCGGCAATAATGCCAACAGCGCCAATCCGAACCGCTCGTGGGACTCCCAGGGGCCGGAGAACATCAAGGTCCGCGGCAACGCCCAGACCGTCTACGAGCGCTATATGCAGCTGGCGCGCGATGCCGCTTCTGCCGGCGACCGCGTTCTGGCCGAAAACTATCTGCAGCACGCCGAACACTATTTCCGGGTGCTGAGGGCGCTGCAGCCCCAACGTCCGGTGTCCGAGATCGCCCAGCGCGAACTGTCCAATCAGGGTTTCGACATCGACTTCGAAGACGAGAGTGGCGCCCAGGCCGCAGCCTTCCTCGCAGCCCAGCAGGCTCAGCAGGCCCAGCAGAACAATCCGCAGAACGCCGGCGGCAATCCGTCCGGGCAGCAGCAGAACGGCGACCGTGACCGTGATCGTGACCGTGATCGCGACCGCGACACCGACGGTGAGCCCCGCAGCGAAGGCGAAGGCGGCGGTCGCCGCGAAACCCGTCGCGAACGCTGGGAACGTCGCAAGGATGAACAGCGGGGACGCAGATCCTTCCAGGACGGCGAGTCCGATGGGTCCGCCGATCACCGTTCCGAGGAAGACGCGCAGGCCCCTGCGGCGGCGCGCGACGACGCGACCGAGGCGCCGGCGGATGCCCCGACGACCCGCGCCGATCGCAAGCCGCGGAGGTCCCGCGAGGAGGCCCCGACGCGAGAGCCATCCGACGCGGACGCCCTGCCGGGCTTCCTGACGAGGCCGACGCGCGCCGCCGAGGCGCCGACGGTCGCTGCAGCGGATGATGCGGCGGCCCCGCGCCGCCGGGCGCCTCGCAAGAAGGCCGCCGAGACTGCCGACAGCGGCGAATAGCCCATCCGGCCTTGACCTCTGCGTCTGCTCCGGGCCCATTGCACCGGTTCGGACGAGAAGGAGGTTTCATGTCTCATGCCCGCCATATCCGTACGGCAGGACTGACCGCGCTTGCGGCCCTGATCGTTTCAGCCTGTGCCTCGGCCGGGGGTGGCTACGCCCCGCCGCCTCCCCCTCCGCCGCCGGATGGTGCAGGGCCGGTGCTGAGAGACTGGCGCAGCATCATCACGACCTATGACCGGGATCGCTACGGCCGGGTTGAGGCTGCCTGGCGCCTGGCGCTGGAGCAGGCCCGTCGCCAGGAAGGATCCGGGGATTTCGCGTCGCTTGGAGACCTGGTCGATCCTGGCGCTGCCGTGGGCGGCGTCACTCCGCCCGAGGGAGACTATCGCTGCCGGACGGTGAAGCTGGGCTCGCAAGGCGGGGAGGGCGGACTCGGCTATGTGGTCTATGGCTGGTTCGACTGCAGGATCGAACGGACGGCAGCGGGCCTCAAATTCTCCAAGCTGACGGGGTCCCAGCGCCCTTCCGGCCTGCTGTTCCCGGAAAACAACCGGCAGATGGTCATGCTCGGGTCCATGGCGTTGGGATCTGAGCCGCCCGCCAGCTCCTATGGCCAGAACGCCGACCGGGACATGGTGGCCATACTGGAAAGGATCGGCTCGCGCCGCTGGCGGCTGGTCATTCCCTGGCCGCAGTATGAATCCAACCTCGACATCATCGAGCTGGTACCGAACTGACCGGAACTGCTTGACCAGCGGGCCGCCCCGCCCCAGCCTTGCAGGACATTTTTCGGGAGGCTTCTTGATATGCGCGGGACAGGTTTCAGCATCGCCCTTGTGGGGACCATCATTCTGGTTGGCGCGGCCATTCTGATCGGCATGCCGACCTATAATGTCTATGCCAAGACAATGGCGGGCAAGGCGGCCTATGAAGAGGCGGTCCAGAACCGGCGCATTCGCGTGCTGGAGGCCCAGGCCCTTCTGGATGCGGCCGAGTTGACGGCCCAGGCCGAGGTGGCGCGCGCCAAGGGCACGAACGAGGCCAACCGCATCATGGCGGAGAGCCTTGGCGGTCCGGAGAACTATCTGCGCTGGGCCTACATCAACATGCTTCAGGAAACGGCCGGGCAGGGCGATCGCCAGATCATCTATCTGCCGACCGAAGCGGGTATGCCGATCCTTGAGGCCGGACGCCGTCCGCCCGGCAACTGACCCTGCAGGCTACGCCGGTTCGACCGGTTCCCCGACCTCGTCCTCGACGATGCGCGCCACAGCCATGTCGGCAGTGACGTTGCCGACCGTGCGGAAGATGTCGGGAATGACCTCGACCGCGAGCAGCAGGGGCAGGATCTCCAGCGGCACGCCCATGGCGATGCAGATCGGCGCGATCGAGACGAAGAAGCTGATCTGTCCCGGCAGACCCACCGATCCGATGCTGACCAGCACCGCGGTCAGGCCAGCGGCCACCAGCTGACCCGCGGTCGGCTCGATCCCGAACAGATGGGCGCAATAGATGACGACGCCGAGATTGGCGACCGGGCTGGTGATGCGGAATACGGCAACCGCCAGAGGCAGGACGAGGCCGGCGGTGGGCCGCGACACGCCGAGGGCATCGACCGCGCGCTCAACCATGACCGGCAGGCTGGCCAGTGACGACTGGGTGGAAAAGGCAACCACCTGCGCAGGGGCCACGCCCCGCGCAAAGCCGGCGAGGCTGACCTTGCCGAACGCCACAACCAGCGGATAGCAGAGCAGGGTGATGCCGATGGTCGCCAGCGACACGATGGCGACATAGTGGGCGAGGGTCCCGGCAGCCCCGACCCCGGCGGTCAGGCCGACCCCGAGCGCCAGGGCAAAGACGCCGACCGGCGCGGCCATCAACACCCAGCGCACGATCACGATCATGGTCTCCGAGACTGCCTCGAAGAAGGTCACCAGCGGCAGGCGCAGCCGGTCGGGCAGCCGGGTGGCGGCAAAGCCGAAGAAGACGGCAAAGACCACGAGACCCAGAATGGCGTCTTCGGCCGCTGCACGGATCGGATTGGCCGGGGCCAGCGTCTTGAGGAACTCGCCGAACGGGGCCCCCGGTCCCACCCCTTCAGGGCTGGGAGGGGCCCCGGCAATCAGGCGCGCCCCGCCCTCCGGGTCGATCGGCCAGATGGCGTGCAGCCCATAGGCCGCGCCGATGGCATAGATGGTCGCCGTGACAATGAGGATGGCGAACACCATCAGTGCCCGCCCGGCCAGCAGGCCCGCCCGGCCCGGCCCGTGGGCGGCCCCGGCAATGGAGGCAATGCCCGTCACCAGCAAGGAGAAGACCAGGGGGACAATGGTCATCTTGAGGGCGTTCAGCCACAGCTGCCCCAGCGACCCGATGAAGCTGGCGGTCTCGGCCCCGCCCGGCAGGCCGCGGGACTGGGCAATGGCTCCGACAACCAGCCCCAGCGCAAGCGCCGCCAGCACCTGGAGGCTGAGCGAAGGAAGGAAACGGCGTCCCTGGGTGAGGGTCATGGGTTCGGCCTCTCAGTCTCGCCCCCCAATGAGGCCGGACGGACGATATAGGGATACCGGTGGCGTTTCGCCAAGCACGGCGGGAACGTCACGGCCAAGCTGGGCATTAGCAGTCCATGTTCCAGGAAATCGAAACCCTGCAGGAGGCTGCGGTCCTGCGCCTTGGTGGCATATCCCTGACGCTGGGTGGCCTGGTCAGCGGGGCTATCGTGGTCGGGCTTGCTGTGCTGCTTTCGTGGGCCGCGACCCGCGGCATACGGCGGCTGCGACAGAAGGCGTCCCGTACGACCCAGGCACTCTACCTGCTGGAGAAGCTGGTCGGTTACGGGATCCTGGTCGCAGGGGTGATCATGGGCCTGTCGGCAGCCGGGTTGAACCTGTCGTCGCTCGCCGTGTTCGCCGGCGCCATCGGCATCGGTGTGGGACTGGGCCTTCAGGGGGTGGTCAAGGAGTTCGTGTCGGGCCTGTTCCTGATCTTCGACCGCATGGTTTCGGTCGGCGACTATGTGGAGCTGGACGATGCCCGCGGCGCCATCGTCGAAATCGGGCCGCGCGCGACACGGATCCGGACCAATGACAACATCAACATCATCGTCCCGAACTCCAGCCTGATCGAAGGCAAGGTCACCAACTGGACGCTCAAGGGCGATACCCGCCGCATCCATGTGCCGTTCTCGGTGGCCTATGGCGCGGATCGGGGCGAGGTCCGTGACGTCGTGCTGAAGGCCGCGCGCGCCATTCCGTTTACCCTGCCCGAGACCGAGACCCGAAAATGCCAGGTCTGGCTGGTCGGATTCGGCGAGTCGGGACTCGACTTTGAGCTGCTCGTCTGGCCCACGCAGGAGGCGGTCAAGCGCCCTGCTGCCATGCATGCCGCCTATACCTGGGCTATCGCCGAGGCGCTGGATGAGGCCGGGATCGAGATTCCCTTTCCGCAGACCGACCTGCGGATCCGCAGCGTGTTCGGCCGGGAGGGCGACGATGCCCTCGAGGCGCTCGGCAAGTCGCCCAAGGGCGGCACTCCGCCGTCGCCCGAGCCCAGAGAGCCTGCCCCCAAGGCCTCGGCCAATGACGCCGCCGACGACCTGCTTCGCCCCAGTCCGGAGCCGGTCGACCGGGAAGTCAGGGACAGTTGATCGCGGCCTGGACGCGCAGGGCCTGCACCGTCTCGCGCACATCGTGAACACGGATGATCGAAACGCCCTGCCGGGCCGCCTCGAGCGCCAGGGCCAGTGACCCGCCCAGTCGATCCAGCGGATCGGTCGCAGAGCTGTCGATGGCCTGGATCATCCGCTTGCGACTGGCGCCGAACAGGACCGGGAACCCCGTCTCGATCAGGGCATCCAGCCGTCGGGTCAGCGCAAGATTGTGCGCAAGGGTCTTGCCGAAGCCGATGCCGGGATCGAGCCAGATGCGGCCGGGGAGCACACCGGCCGCCATGGCCACCTCGGCCCGGAGAACGAGCGCGTCGCGGACTTCGGTCACCACGTTGCCATAGCGCGGATCGGCCTGCATGGTACGGGGCTCGCCCTGCATGTGCATCAGCACAACGTCGCAACCGAGGGCGGCAGCGACCGCCGGGCTTTCTGGCGACGCGCCCAGAGCGCTGACATCGTTCCACATGGTCGCTCCGACCCCGACCGCGGCACGGGCCACGGCAGGTTTGAGCGTGTCTATGCTGATTGGCCCGTCCCATCGGGCGCGAAGGCCGGCAATGACCGGCAGGACCCGCGCCAGTTCATCTGCTTCGGCGACCGGCTCGGCGCCGGGGCGGGTGCTTTCACCGCCGATATCCAGAAGGTCCGCTCCCTGCTCGACCAGTCGCAGCCCGTGGGCGATGGCGGCCTCGACCGTCGCCAATCGGCCACCGTCCGAGAAGCTGTCGGGCGTGACATTGACGATGCCCATGACGCGGGGTGGCTTCATGCGCCGCCGCCGATCAGGCCGCTGAGGGCTTCGAGATAGGCGGCAAAGGCCCGTCGTCCGTCCTTGGTAATGGTGACTTCGGTCAGAGGCTTGTTGTCCCGGAAGCTCTTGTCGATGGACACATAGCCCGCCTCGGCCAGCTTCTTCAGATGGACGGACAGGTTGCCCTGGGTCGCTTCCAGCGCGGTTTTCAGTTCCGTGAAATCGGCAGTCTCGACGTCGGCGAGATAGACCATGATGCCCAGCCGCATGCGACCGTGGATCACCTCATCAATCTGTCCGAGACTTGGCAGACCCATGCTGGTTCAGGAAGCCGGACGCGGCGCGCGCGCCTCAAGATACATGATCAGACCCGGGCCCGCGAAAAGGAGGAACAGCGCAGCGGTGCAGACGCCAAGGTAGGCCACCGGCTCGCGCACCAGCACGCCGAGCGCGACGGCCGTCAACCACCCGCCCAGCGACGTGGCCAGCATCCACCGCTTCTTCTTCAGGCTCCAGCCAACGAACCAGGCGGCGCTCTGAAGGGCGAAGATGATCGCCGGATAGTAGAGCCAGACGGCGAAGTCCTGGTCCCGCGCGGCGCCGATGCCAAAGATGATGATGACGGCCGCATTGGCCATACCGGTCCCGCTCAGTGCAGCATTCACGGCCCGGTTGGAGAGCGTGCCCTTGCGGTGGGCAGCCCCGTCGCGGTTGTCACGATGGATCGCCCAGATCAGGACGACGAAGAAGGCGACGCTGATCCCGATCACGAAGGCAAGGCTGGGAACGGCACCCCAGGTGATCAGTCCGGCAGCCTGGCCCATGTGAAACAGGCACTGAAATCCGTACAGCAGCCCTCCGGCCAGATAGCAGATGGCGGCCGACATCGGCATCCGGCCGCCGCCCTCTACGATCGAGCGCATGAAGGCGAGGTCGGCCTCGGCAGAGGCGGTTTTCAGCTTGGTCGCCATGGGCGGGGTCTCCTTGGACCGGCTCGTCCGTGGGTGGACGAGCCGGCCGGGCTTGGCAAGATTTTATTCGGCAGGCGCGGGGTCCGGCCCGGCCCGTCGTTTCCAGGGAATGCGCCGCCCGTTGAGCCACCGTCCGAGGACGCCGTGACGCACCATCAGTTCATAGGTGATCAGGCTGACAACCAGCACACCTGCCGACAGGGCGCCCAGTTTGATCCACCATGCGATCGGCCAGTCCTGGACCCAGACCTGGGCCAGCATCACCAGCGGGAGGTGAATGATGTAGACCCAGTAGGACGAGTCCGACAGGTAGCGGCGGCCGCGTGCGGGTACGGACATAAACTTCAGGCAGAGGCCCATGGCCGCCAGTGCCGAGGCAAAGACGGCGATGGCGATGACGATGGCGGCGACGGCCTTTTCAGCGGTCGGCTCCGCCATCGGAGTCAGGCTCGGGCCACCCGCCAACATATAGCCGGCGACGCCACTGCCGACCGCGAGGAGCAGGAAGGCCGGTGACCAGTCTGCGATCCGTGCCAGCAGGTCGCGCCGACGGTCCAGAAGGAAACCCAGCCCGAAGGCTGTGCCGAAGCCGACAAGGGCAGAAGGGTTGGGGACAAGGCCCTCATCGGGCGTTGGCACGGCAAAGAAGGCGATCCAGGCCGGGTCGTGCCAGAAGGCAAAGGCCAGCGGAACCGCCAGGAGCAAGGGGGTCCAGGGCCCGATGAGGGCTCCGGTCACGCGATCCGTCATCCGCCCCAGGCCCCCCCTGCGGTCCAGCAAGGCAAGGGGCGCGCGCACGATGAGCACCGCAGCGTAGAAGATCAGCAGGACCCATAGAAACCACAGATGGGTAAGGGGGAAGTTGGTCCAGTCATAGGTGGGAGGCGGTGGGGGTTCGGCGCCGGGCGTGATCAGTCCGCTGGCGTGAGCATTCCAGACCAGGGCGGTGATGATCCCGGCCATGACCGGCAACCAGAAGGCGAACAGGGGGCCCGCGATGCGGATGAGGCGGTCCTTCGCGAAGCCGAGCCACCCTCGCCGGCCTAGCATCATGTGGGCGAACAGGCCGGCGATCAGGAAGAAGGCCGTCATGCGAAACAGATGAATGGCGAAGAACAGCCAGGCGGCCCCGATCGACGTGCTCGCATCGTGCACGATCCACGTCTGCGCCGGGAAAAAGGACAGGCTGGCGTGGAGCACAATGCCGAGCAGCAGCGCGAACCCGCGCAGGGCGTCCAGGCTATGCAGGCGCTGGTCGGCGGGGTGGGACGGGGTCAGGGACATGGGTCAGCCTCCAGTGAAGGTGGCTGGATTGCACAGACAAGTTTAAAATGCAAACAGGTTCATCAGAATAATACCCCCTCCGTTGCCGAAGGGGGTATGTCGGATCAGTTGGCTGCGGTAACGGGCTTACGGCCCGGACGACGGCGGCGCTTCAGCTTCGCCACCGGAGGCGGCGAACTTGCGCCACCCTGTTCCGCGGCCATGGGGTTGTAGGACGACCGCTCGGGGCGGGGGCTACGCTGGCCTTCGCCCTTTGGCCCGCCGCCGCGGCGGGAGTTGCCGCGCGGGCCGCCCCGGGTGCGACGGCTCTCACCGTCACCATCCCGTGCCGGGCGACCTTCCCGCTCGGGCAGGGTCGGCTTTTTGGCAACCCCGGCCGCGCTGATGGCAGCATCAAGGGCGCCAAGGGCCTTGTCGTTGCGGCGGTCGATCGCCGGGATCTTCTGGCGGGTGACCTTCTCGATGTCCTTCAGCAGCTTCATCTCGTCGCCGGCCACAAAGCTGATGGCGGTGCCGTCCGCGCCAGCGCGGGCCGTCCGTCCGATACGGTGCACATAGGCTTCGGGCACATAGGGCAGCTCAAAGTTGACGACGTGCGAGACGCCGTCCACGTCGATACCGCGCGCGGCGATGTCGGTAGCCACCAGCACCCTCAACTTGCCCTTCTTGAAGGCTTCGAGCGTGCGTTCGCGCTGGGGCTGGCTCTTGTTGCCGTGGATCGCGCCGGCCTCGACGCCGCCGGCCTCCAGATAGGCCGCGACCTTGTCCGCGCCGTGCTTGGTCTTGGTAAAGACGAGGCAACGGGTATAGCCCGGATCGCTGAACATTTCGGTCAGCAGGGCGCGCTTGCGCCCCTGTTCAATCCAGACGACCGACTGCTTGATGCGCTGCACGGTGGTGGCCTGGGGCGTCACCTGGACCCGCTTGGGATCCTTGAGCAATTCCCCCGCCAGCTTGCCGATTTCCGAGGGCATGGTGGCCGAGAAGAACAGGTTCTGCCGCTTGGCCGGGATGCGGCTGACGATCTGGCGGATCGGCTTGATGAAGCCGAGATCCAGCATCTGGTCTGCCTCGTCGAGGACGAAGATTTCCGTGGCTGACAGGTCGAGGTTCTTCTGCTGGATGTGGTCCAGAAGCCGACCGGGCGCGGCCACCAGAATATCCAGGCCCTGACTGAGGGCGCGCTCCTGGCCACCGTATTTCACGCCACCGAAGATCACAGCGACGCGGAAGCCCAGATGCTTGCCGTAGGTCTTGAAGCTCTCGGCGATCTGCGAGGCCAGTTCGCGCGTCGGCGAAAGCACCAGACAGCGGGTCGTGCGGGGCAGGGGGGCGACGCGGTTGGCGGCCAGCCGGTGCAGGATCGGCAGCGCAAAGGCTGCCGTCTTGCCGGTGCCGGTCTGGGCGATGCCCAGCAGATCGCGGCCGGTCATCACATCGGGGATGGACTGGGCCTGGATCGGAGTGGGGGTCGTGTAGTTTTCAGAGGCCAGCGCCTGCAGCAGGGCGGGGTTCAACCCCATCTCGGCAAAGGTCTTCGGCAGGGTCTGGGTTTGGGTCGTTGCGTTCATGACGCGTGTGTCTTTCGCATGCGGCGGGGGCTTCAGGCTTGCCACGCTCCGACAAAGGCCGAAGCCTTCCGGACCGCGCGACCAAAGGGAAGCGCACCGCCAGTCCGGCTCGCGAGATTGCAAACCGGGGGGAACGGGCGCCGCCCCGCGTGTCCGGGCAGCGAATGGATCTTGAGGGCCGGCCGCTTCTACAGTCAGGTCTTCAAAGGATCGGAAGACCCACACGCGCTGGAGCGCACCGGGGATCGCGATTGTGCGATGGGCTGCAGATGGGCCCGAACCCCCATGAAGTCAAGGCGTTTGTGTGCACGTGCGAAAAGCCCTCGACTTACGCGGGGTCATCACGGAATGTTACAGGTGCCTGAGAACGTCGGAGACCTGCCCATGCCCGTCCGCGCCGATCTGACCGTCGCCCCAGTCCTCGCTGCCTTACTTGAGGAGGAGGTCTTGCCGGGGCTGGGCATGGAGACGGCCGGATTCTGGCAGGGTGTCCGCAGCATTCTGGACTGGGCCGTCCCGGAGAACCGTCGGCTGCTGGCGACACGCGACGATCTGCAGGCACAAATCGACGCCTGGCATGGCCATGGCAAGGGCCAGCCGTATGACGTCGCTAGCCAGCGCGATTTCCTCAAACAGATCGGCTGGCTGGCCGAGGCACCGGCCCCCTTCACCATCGGCACCCGGAATGTCGATGCCGAGATCGCGACCCGTGCCGGGCCGCAACTGGTTGTGCCGGTGCTGAACGCCCGCTTCGTCCTGAACGCCGCCAACGCCCGCTGGGGCAGTCTGTACGATGCCCTCTACGGCACCGACGCGCTCGGCGACCTGCCGCCTGCCGGGGGCTACGACGCCGCGCGAGGCGCCCGGGTAGTCGCCCGGGCCAAGGCCTTCCTCGACGAGGCTGTGCCGCTGGCTGAGGGATCCTGGGCCGATCTCAAGGACCCGCATCAGGGCATCGCCCTCCGCGACAGCAGCCAATATCTGGGTCAGACCAGGCGCGGCCGCCTGTTCCGCCACAACGGTCTGCACATCGAGGTGGTGTTCGACCCGGATCATCCCATCGGCCGTACCGATCCGTCGGGCATTGCCGATGTGGTTCTGGAGTCCGCGCTGACCACCATCGTCGATCTGGAGGATTCGGTCGCCTGCGTGGACGCCGAGGACAAGGTCGCGGCCTACCGCAACTGGCTGGGCCTGATGAAGGGCGATCTGGCCGAGACCTTCGACAAGGGGGGCAAGACCCTCACCCGCCGGCTCAACCCGGATATCGACTATGTGGCCCCCGACGGGACCAGGGCCACCCTGCCGGGCCGGTCGCTGCTGTTTGTGCGCAACGTCGGCCATCTGATGACAACGCCCGCCCTCGTGTTGCCCGACGGGTCGGAAGCTCCCGAGGGCATCCTTGACGCCATCGTCACCAGCCTGATCGCCCTCTATGACCTGCGCGGCACCGGCCCCTTCCGCAACAGTCGCGAAGGCTCGATCTACATCGTCAAACCCAAGATGCACGGCCCGGACGAGTGCGCCTTCACCGACCGGCTGTTCGATGCGGTCGAGGACCTTCTGGGGCTGGACCGCCACACCATCAAGGTCGGCGTCATGGACGAGGAACGCCGCACCTCGGCCAACCTTGCGGCCTGCATCCACGCCGTGAAGGATCGGATCGTCTTCATCAACACCGGTTTCCTTGATCGCACGGGCGACGAGATCCATACCCTGATGCAGGCCGGGCCGGTGGTGCGGAAGGGCGAGATCAAGTCCAGCACCTGGATCGCCGCCTATGAACAGCGCAATGTCGCCATCGGCCTGCAATGCGGCCTGTCAGGCCGGGCCCAGATCGGCAAGGGAATGTGGGCCGCGCCCGACCGCATGGCGCAGATGCTGGAGGAAAAGGCCGCCCACCCGAAGACCGGCGCCAACACCGCCTGGGTGCCGTCGCCGACTGCGGCGACCCTGCACGCGCTGCACTATCACCAGACCGACGTCTTTGCGGTGCGCGAGGCGATGGGCGCCGCCGGACCGCGCCCGCTTGAGGACCTGCTGACCCCGCCGCTGGCCGAGGGCCGCAACTGGAGCGCCGAGGAGATCGAGCAGGAGCTGGACAACAATGCCCAGGGCATCCTCGGCTATGTGGTGCGCTGGATCGATCAGGGCGTGGGCTGTTCCAAGGTGCCGGACATCCACGACGTCGGCCTGATGGAAGACCGTGCGACACTCCGGATCAGTTCGCAGCATATGGCCAACTGGCTGCTGCACGGCGTCTGCACGACCGAGCAGGTCGAGGCCGCCCTGCGCCGCATGGCCGCCAAGGTCGACGCCCAGAACTCCGGCGATCCGCTGTACCGGCCCATGGCGCCTGACTTTGACGCCAGCCTCGCCTTTCAGGCCGCCCGCGCCCTGGTGCTGGAGGGCACCACCCAGCCCAATGGCTACACCGAGCCCCTGCTGCACCGCTTCCGCCAGCAGGCGAAGGCGCGGGGCTGACAGCCAGCTGGGAGCCTAAAGCTCACTCCCTGTGCGCCACAGGCCGCGGACCAGGGGTTCGACCAGATACTGCAGCAGCGTCCGGCGGCGCAGCACGATCACCACCTCGACCGGAGAGCCCGCCCGGATCGAGTCGGCGCCGCGACCCAGCTTGGCCAACTCCTCGGGCGGCACGACGATCTCGGCGCGGAAATAGCGGTTGTTTGAGCCCTCCTCGGTAAAGCTGTCGGCGGACAGCCGTTCGACCCGGCCGCGCAGCACGGGCGGGTTGGAGGTTCTCAGTCCCGGAAACTTCACCTCGGTCAGCAGGCCGACCCGCAGGTTGTCGATGTCATTCGGGTTGATGCGGGCGACGATGACCTGCGAGGCATTCGACGGCACGATTTCCATCAATGTCTGACCCGCCTGAATAACGCCGCCGGGCGTGAAGATAGTCAGGCCGACGACCTGGCCCGAGACCGGTGCCCGCACGCGATTGCGTTCGATCTGGGCCCGCACCTCGGTCAGGCGCGGTTGCAGCTCGTTCAGCTGGACCTCGACCGCGCGGAGTTGCTCGGTGACGTCCTCGTCCATGTCGGTGCCGACGCCCGACATCTGCAGCCGGGCCTCGCCCATGGCCTCGTTGGCGCGGGCGATTTCGGCGCGCAGTGATCCGGCCTCGCCATCCAGCGCCGCCGCCTGGCGTTCCAGCGCCCGGACCCGGCTGATGGGGGCATAGCCCTGCTCGGCCAGACGGCGGACATCGGCCAGCTCGTCCTCGATCAACCGCTTCTGCTCGGCGTTGGCCGCCAGCTGGCGCTCATAGCCCGAGACCTGCTGCTGCAGCTGGCTGATGCGCTGGCCCAGGACGCCGCGCTCGGTCGAACGCCCGGTCCGCCGAGCGACGAACTGCTGTCGCTGCAGGGCCATGGCCTCATCGGCCAGCGCCCGGTCAGCCTCGCCCATTCCTGCAAACTCGACCGGCGGTGCGATTGTGCCCCGGCCATCCCGCTCGGCCTCCAGTCGGGCCCGCTGTGCCAGCAGGGCGACTACCTGTCCGGTCAGCCCGCGCTCGGTTGCGGCCAGTTCGCCGCCCGCGACCTCCAGCAGGATCTGTCCCGCCTCGACCGTGTCCCCCTCGGCGACGTGCAGGGCGCTGACGACACCGCCGTCGCGATGCTGGACCGCCTGGCGGTTGCCCGAGACCGAGACCTGGCCGCTGGCAAAGGCACCGGCATCCAGTGGCGCAAAGGCCGCCCAGCCGAGGAACAGAACGAAGAACAGGGCAATGATCGCACCGCCGACCATCAGCTCGCCGCGCGGGGAGTCGTCGGGTCCTTCGGCCCTGGGGGAAGCCGGCGTGTCTGCCGGCGCTCCGGCCGGCTGTCCGGGATCCGGAAGGTCGAGGTCACTCATGCCGACTGGGCTCCCGGGGGGGGCACGACGGTGGGGCGCGCCCGACCGGGATTGAGGCGCATCATCACCTCATCCCGGGGGCCCTCGATCTGTACGGCGCCTTCGCGGAGCATCATCAGGCGGTCGGCGACACCAAGGACGCCGGCCCTGTGGGCTACCATGAGGACCGACGCGCCTCGCGCCGTCGCGCGCCGGATCGCCTCGGTCAGGGCCGCCTCTCCCTCCTGATCCAGATTGGCATTGGGCTCGTCGAGAACCAGCAGGACGGGGTCGCGATACAGGGCCCGGGCCAGGGCGACGCGCTGCGACTGGCCGACTGACAGGCCAGCGCCATTATGGCCGAGCACCGTGTCATAGCCTTGCGGCAGGCGCAGGATCATCTCATGCACCCCGGCGGCCTGTGCTGCCGCAACCGCTTCACGGTCGATCTCGTCCGCATCGACACCGAGGGCCGAACGGAACCGCGAGATGTTGTCCTTGACGGATCCGGCGAACAGTCCGGGCACCTGTGGCAGATAGCCGATGTACTCGGCGAGCCGGTCGCCGTCGCGCGCCTCATAGTCGGCACCGTCCAGCCGTACCGAGCCGGACGTGGCCGGAATGGCGCCTGCGACGACCCTCGCCAGCGTCGTCTTGCCGGACCCGCTCGGCCCGATCACGCCAAGTACCTGACCCGGCTCCAGGGACAGGGTGATCCCCCGCAACTGCGGCGTCCCGCTGCCCGGCAGACGAACCGTGACCTGCTCCAGGTCCAGTCGTCCCCGGGGCGCCGGCAGGGTGGTCGCAACGCGGTCCACCCGGCCGGTGGCCGCGAACAGATCGATCAGGGCCTTCCACGAGGTCCTCGCCTGCACGAGGGTTGGCCAGGCGCCGACCATCTGCTCGATGGGCTGGACCGCCCGCGTCAGGAGCACCGACGCCGCGATGATCGAGCCGGCCGAGATATGCCCCTGGACCGTCAGCAACGCCGCCAGCCCCAGCGAGGCCGACTGAAGCATCAGGCGCAGGAATTTGATGAGGCCGGTATAGCGTCCGCCGGTGAACTGGGCCTCGACCTGCCGCGCCGTCGCCATCTCGCGTTGCTGTACCTGCAGGGCGATCCCGGCCTGCCGCATTCCAAGGGCGCGCACCACTTCGGACTGCCCGGCCATGCTTTCCTGCGCGGCATAGGCGGCCTGGGAGTCCTTCATGGCCTGGTTCAGGCGCGGACGGCTGTCGCGCTCGTTCAGCACCGCCAGGATGAGCAGGATGATGGCCCCGACCAGGGTCAGCGCGCCGAGGGCCGGGTGCAGCAGGAAGCAGCAGCCGATGTAGATCGGTGTCCAGGGCGCGTCGAACAGCGACAGCACACCCTGACCCGACACAGCCGTGCGCACATGGTCGAACTCGCGCAGGACCTGACTCCCCGGGGATTGCGTATGGAGGTCGACGACCCGCCCCAGCAGGCGCCCGACGAGCAGCCGGTCCAGTCGCAGGCCTGCCCGTACCAGCAGTCGCGTCCTCAGCCAGTCCAGCAGTGCCAGTGTCGCCAGCGCAAAGACCGCGATGGCGCTGACCAGCAGCAGGGTCTGCAGTCCGCCCGTCGGCACCACCCGGTCATAGACCTGCAGCATGTAGATGGTCGGCGTGAGGTAGAGCAGGTTGACCAGCGCGCTGAACACGGCTGCCCAGACCAGATGCGACCGGCAGGCCTTGAGCGCGTCAGAGAGCGGCTCGGTCCCGGGCTTTCGAGGGATCAGGTCGTTGAACACGCGCAACTCGAGGGTTCGGCCGACGTTCGACCGGTCAGGGCCTTAGTCTAGCCATCGAATGGTGACGGAGATAGGGCTTGGGCGGCCTCATGCCGTCGCAACAGGAAGAAGGCCGCCATGCGTGGATTCAAGCCGGGACCTGGCGCACTCTTCGCCCTTGTGCTTGCGATCGGGGCCTGCTCGCCTGCAGAAGGCGAGTCCATGGCCGCCAGGGGAGAGACACTGATGCCGGATACGGGACCCTCAGCGGATCAGGAGCGCCAGACCCTCGACCCCGGGTCTGTCAGCGGCCTGTGGGCGCTTCACACCTCGGATCGGCCCGACGCGAAGGGCTGCCGCATCGCCCTTCAGAAGGTCGGACAGGACGACGTCTACGGCGTCTACCTGGAAGGCTGTGAGGGCACGGCCCTTGCCCGTGTGACCGGCTGGCGAATTCAGGACGGGGAGGTTCTCCTTCTGGAGGGCGGCGGCGAGCCCGTGCTCCGCTTCCGCAGCACAGGCATGGACGGCATGGAGGCGAATGCCGGGGGCGTGACCTATCGGCTGGAACCCGCTGCGATGATGTAGGGTGACGGCGTCAGTGCAGCCGCTCGCCATGCTGGGTCAGGTCCAGCCCCTCGATCTCCTGCTCGCGCGTGACCCGCAGTCCGGTGGTAAAACGGCAGATCATCAGCACGGCAAAGGTGCCCAGGGCGCTCCAGGCTATAACGGCGAGCAGACCCAGGGCCTGGTTGACCACGGACGCGCCCTCGGCTGCCGGATTGATAGCGGCGTTGGCGAACACGCCAGTCAGCAAGGCGCCGACGATGCCGCCCATGCCGTGGACGCCGAATGCGTCGAGACTGTCATCGTATTTGAGCGCGCGTTTCAGCCAAACGGCGCCCAGATAGCAGGCGGGTCCTGACAGGGCGCCAATCAGAAAGGCGCCCTTGGGATCCACCAGCCCCGCTGCCGGTGTGACGCCAACCAGCCCGCCCACGATGCCCGACAACAGGCCCAGCAGGGTCGGACGTTTTTGATCGATCCACTCGACAATCATCCAGGCCAGGGCTGCCGCGGCCGCCGCCACGATTGTATTGAGCGCGGCGACGGCTGCGATACCATCCGCTGCCCACGCCGATCCCGCGTTGAATCCCAGCCAGCCGACGAACAGCAGCCCGGTACCGATCGCCGTGAGCGACAGGTTGTGCGGCGCCATATTGTCTCGCCCAAACCCGTGACGTGGGCCCAGCACCAGCGCACAGACCAGACCGGCGACCCCGGCGTTGACGTGCACCACTGCGCCCCCGGCAAAGTCCAGCACGCCCATGCTGCCCAGATAGCCCCCGCCCCAGACCTGGTGACAGATCGGGGCATAGACGACGAGGTGCCAGAGGCCGAAGAACAGCAGGGAGGCCGAGAACTTCATCCGCTCCGCAAAGGCCCCGGCGATCAGGGCGGGGGTGATGATGGCAAAGGTCAGCTGGTAGGCAATCCACAGGAACTCGGGCAGGCCGGGGGCCAGGCTGTGCGCCGTGTTCACGCCGACACCGCCCAGGAAGGCCACGTCGAGGCCGCCGATGAACGGGTTGAGCCCGGGACTGCCCTGCCCGAACGACAGGCTGTACCCCGCGACGAACCAGAGCAGGGTTACGAGGGCGAGGGCGGCTGTGGACTGGGCGATCGTGGCCAGCAAATTCTTGCCCCGCACCATGCCCCCGTAGAACAGCGCGAGGCCGGGCAAGGTCATCAGCAGCACAAGGGCGGTCGAGGTCAGGATCCAGCCTGTGGCGGCGGAATCAATCTGCAGGGCGGCCTGATGGGCCAGAAGTGGAGAGACGGTCATATCGGGATCCGGGGAGACTCGGGGAGGAGGGCGAGAGGCCGCACCCACTGAATCCGACCCCCGGAACCGGATAGGACCCTATTGCAGCGCAATAGGCAATTCCTTTCGCATGCTGCCGAAAATCAGTCTGAATGTGCATGTCAGCGGGCAGGGATCGGGCCTGTTGCACGTTCTCACCCACGAGCTTCGCACCTGCGCAGGCGGCGTCGGAACCTTACAGATTCGCAATGTTGCCGCCCTTTGCGAGGTGCAGGCGAAGAGTTAGGACGTTTCGTGAAGGCCTCTGTCAGGGGGGCTGAACACAGGGGTGTATTCCATGAGACCGTCCACGCTTCGCCGCTATCTGATTGCCGGAGCCTGCCTTCCGGCGATCCTCGCGACTGCCGCCCAGGCGCAGTCGACAGACCTGCGACCCGACCCGCACGCTGTGCTGCCCGTTCCTGCCGCCGAGGCGGGCGCGGTTCTTCAGGACTCCGCCCTGCCGGCGCTCCCGGATGTGGACATCCCCTATACGCGCTTCGTGCTGGACAATGGTCTGACCCTGATCGTCCACGAGGACCGCAAGGCGCCGATCGTCGCCGTCAACATCTGGTACCACGTCGGCTCGAAGAACGAGCCCGAAGGGCGTTCCGGCTTCGCCCACCTGTTTGAGCACCTGATGTTCAACGGCTCTGAAAATTTCAACTCGGACTTCTTCAAGGCGACCGAGCTGCTGGGCGCGACGGACCAGAACGGCACCACCAACACCGACCGCACCAACTATTTCCAGAACGTCCCGACGAGCGGGCTGGATGCCATGCTGTGGCTGGAAAGCGATCGCATGGGCCATCTGCTCGGCGCCGTTGACCAGGCTCGCCTCGATGAGCAACGCGGCGTCGTCCAGAACGAGAAGCGCCAGGGCGAGAACCAGCCCTATGGCCGCGCCTGGAACGCCATTACCTTTGCCACCTATCCCGACGACCACCCCTATGGCCATACGGTCATCGGCGAAATGGCAGATCTCGATGCGGCCTCGCTCGAGGATGTGCAGGACTGGTTCCGCAGCTACTACGGCCCCGCCAATGCGGTGATCGTGCTGGCCGGGGACATCAGTCCCGAAGAGGCCCTGGCCAAGGTCCAGTACTATTTCGGTGACATCCCTCCGGGTCCGCCCGTCACCCAGCCGGCCCGCATGATCGCCCGCATGGAAGGCGAGCAGCGCGAGGTCATGTATGACCGCGTCGGCCAGCCGCGCCTCTACAAGGTCTGGAATGTGCCGCCCGCCGGCGAGGCCGACACCGACCACCTCGGCCTGCTGGCCCAGGTGCTGACCTCGGGCCGCAACTCGCGCCTCTACAAGCGGCTCGTGTTCGACGACCAGATCGCCACCAATGTCTCGGCCTTTGTTTCCGAAGGTGAGATCGGCAGCCAGTTCATGATCGTCGCCACCGGCAAGCCCGGTCAGGATCTGGCCGAGATTGAAGCCATCATCGACGAGGAGGTCGCCCGCCTGCTGGCCGACGGCCCGACGGCGATCGAGCTGGAGCGGGCCCGGACCTCGACCGGTTCGGCCTATGTCCGCGGTCTCGAGCGGATCGGCGGCTTCGGCGGCAAGTCGGACCTGCTGGCCGAAGGTGAGGTCTATCACAACGATCCCGGCGCCTGGCGGGTCAGCTATCAGCGGGTGCTGGATGCCCGTCCGGCGGACCTGGTCGCAGCGGGCCGTGAATGGCTGATGGACGGTTCCTATTCGCTGGAAGTCCTGCCCTTCCCCGAATACTCGGCTGCGGCCACGGGTGCCGACCGTTCGCAGATGCCGGCGGCGGGCGAGATGCCCATGGCCAGCTTCCCGGACTTTGAGCGGGCCACCCTGTCGAATGGCCTGCAGGTCATCCTGGCCCCGCGCTCGGGCGTGCCGACCGTCAGCATGAACCTGATCGTCAATGCCGGATCGGCAGCCGAGTCGGCTGACAAGAACGGCCTCGCGGTCCTGACCCCCGCGGTCATGACCAATGGCACGGACAGGCTGGACGCCCTCGAGATCAGTGACCGCCAGCAGCTGCTGGGGGCGACGCTCGGGGCCGGCTCGACGACCGATTACACCACGGTCAGCATGACGGCGATTGAGTCCCGCCTTGCGCCTTCGCTCGACCTGTTCGCCGACGTGGTGATGAACCCGGCCTTCCGTCCGGAAGACTTCCAGCGGGCCCAGACCCAGCAGGTCTCCGGGATCCAGCAGTCGAACCGCAACCCGGGGGCCATCGCCAACCGCGTGCTGGCCGATGCGCTCTACGGGGACGACAGCCCCTATGGCCGGTCGAACTCGGGCACCGAGGCGACCGTCCAGGCGCTGACCCCGGCGGATGCCCGGGCGTTCCACGACACCTGGTTCCGCCCCGACAATGCCACCCTGGTGGTCGTCGGCGACACGAGCATGGCCGAACTGCTTCCCCAGCTGGAGCGGGCTTTCGCGGACTGGGATGCGCCCGCCTCAGCCCTTCCCGAGCGGGCAGGCGTCGGCACGCCGCCGTCCTACAGCCAGCCGCAGGTGCTGATCGTCGACCGCCCGGGTCCGCAGTCGATCATCATGGCCGGTCGCCTCGTGCCGGCCCTGGATCCGGCCAGCGAGCCCAACATCACGGCCATGAACACGGCCCTGGGCGGAGCCTTCACCAGCCGGATCAACATGAACCTGCGTGAGGACAAGGGCTGGTCCTACGGCGCGGGGTCGGGCATCCGGTCGACGCGCGGTGAGCGACTTTTCCTGGTCTCGACCGGGGTCCAGGCCGACCGCACGGCCGACAGCCTGGTCGAGATCGACCGGGAACTGTCCGGCATCGTCGACGGCCGTCCGGTCACCGAGCAGGAACTGGGCGCCCACAAGGCGAACCTGATTCAGGGCATGGCCGGCGACTGGGAGACGAACGGCTCCGTGGCCGGCGATCTGGTCCAGATGGTCGTCTACGGTCTGCCGGACGACTACTACGATCAGCGCACCGCCGGTCTGGCCGCCACGACCCCCGCCTCGGTCTCGGCTGCCGCCCGCGACGTGCTGGGTGACGGCCCGACCGTCTGGGTCATCGTCGGCGACCGCGCCGCGATCGAGCCGAAGATCCGCGAGCTGGGTCTGGGCGAGGTTCGCGTGGTCGATATCAACGGTGATCCGGTCGACTAGACCTGTCACTGGCTGAAGCCTTCAGGGGGCGGCGTCCATGCGGACGCCGCCCTTTGTCATGGCGCCTCCCTCCGCCTAGAAGGGGCTATCACGTCCGAGGAGTTTCCATGACCGCGCCGCTCAACCTGTGCCACTGGATCAACGGCAAGCGGGTCGAGGCCGATCGCCCTTCGGTTCGCACCAATCCGTCGGACACCAACGAGATCGTCGCCCACCTGCCGCAGGCAGGCCCGGACGAGGTGGAGGCGGCGGTCAGCGCCGCGCGCGGTGCGTTCGACGGCTGGTCCGGGGCCTCCCCCGAAGTGCGGGCCGACATTCTGGAGCGCACAGCGGGTCTGTTGCTGGAGCGCCGCGAGACCCTCGGACGCCTGCTGTCCCGCGAGGAGGGCAAGACCCTCGCCGAGGGCATCGGCGAGGTGGCCCGTGCCGGACGGGTGTTCCGCTACTTCGCCGGAGAGGCCCTGCGCCTGCACGGCCAGACGGTGGCCTCGGTCCGGCCCGGGGTCGAGGCGGGGACGCGGCGCGAGGCCGTGGGGGTGTTCGGCCTGATCACCCCCTGGAACTTCCCCGTCGCCATTCCGGCCTGGAAGACGGCGCCGGCGCTGGCCTTCGGCAATACGGTGGTGATGAAGCCCGCGGGCCCGACCCCCGCCATGGCCGAGGCACTGGCGGCCGTCCTCCACGAGGCGGGCCTGCCGGACGGCGTGTTCAACCTCGTCATCGGCCGGGGGGATGTCGGTCAGGCCATGGTCGACCATACAGGCATCGACGGCATCAGCTTTACCGGCTCCCAGTCGGTCGGCGAGGGGGTGGCCCTCGGCTGCGCCCGGCGTCAGGCCCGGGTGCAGATGGAGATGGGCGGCAAGAACCCGCTGGTGATCCTGAACGACGCCGATCTGGAGCGGGCGGTCGAGGTGGCGCTGGACGGGGCCTTCATGTCTACCGGCCAGCGTTGCACCGCCTCCTCGCGCCTGATTGTCGAGGACGGAATCCACGACCGGTTCGTCGCGGCGCTGGCCGCACGGGTCGCGGCGCTCAGGGTCGGCCATGCGCTGGATCCGGACACGAAGATCGGCCCGGCCGTGACCGAGGCCCAGCAGCAGGGCGACGAACGCTATATCGAGATCGCCACCAGCGAGGGCGGGCGGATCGTGGCGGGCGGCGGCCGGCCCCAGGTTTCGACCCCGGGCTGGTACGTGCAGCCGACGCTGATCACCGACACCACGCCCGACATGCGGATCAACCAGGAGGAGGTGTTCGGCCCGGTCGCCTCGGTGATCCGCGTCGCCGACTTCGAGGCGGCGCTCACGGTCGCCAACGGCACGGAGTTCGGCCTGTCCGCCGGGGTCGTGACGCAGAGCCTGAAGTCCGCGCGGGAGTTCCAGCGCCGCGCCCGGGCCGGCATGGTGATGGTCAATCTGGCCACGGCCGGCGTCGACTATCATCTGCCGTTCGGCGGCACCAAGAAATCCAGCTATGGCCCCCGCGAGCAGGGTTTTGCCGCCCAGGAGTTCTATACCCAGGTCAAGACGACCTATACGTGGGTGTAGGGGCGTGATCCGCAGTTTGGCCGCCTGAATGGTCTGAAATGATGCCTTCTCCTCTTGGGGGAGAAGGGCATGGCTGTCCGCCTCTCGCCCATGGGGCAGAGGGTGGAGGGCAGGCGGAGCGCCGGGCCTTCGCCCGGATGAGTTAGAGTTTACCGTTTCGACGAAGACTGACGCTCCG
>Ga0115011_10000094_pt1 | contig 83213 bp, 72 predicted proteins | sample TroAtlMetagenome_2_FD_88705 | JGI IMG/M metagenome (GOLD analysis project Ga0115011, IMG submission 88705) | Marine eukaryotic phytoplankton communities from Atlantic Ocean - Tropical Atlantic ANT8 Metagenome | ecosystem: Environmental > Aquatic > Marine > Oceanic | place: Tropical Atlantic... | reverse complement strand
TTCAGAACCTCAATACGTCCTTTGATATCTTCAGGGCCCCGCATGACACCCAGTTGGGTTTGAGGGTAAACACTGAAGGTGGTCAATGGTTTTAGATCATCGGCGCTTCCGATATTGATCCAAACAGTTCCCGAGGCTTCATTGACTGAAGTGATCTTGCCGTCGGGGATTTCGAATCGTTCGCTCTTGGGGCGAGCTTTAAGCTGAGCGACGAGATTGTTTTCAGCCTGATCGTCGAGACGTTTCTCAGCGTCTGCGATTTGGTTGTTGCGGTTAGCAATTTCCTGATCCTTCGCGGCCAACGCTTGTGTGTGCTTTTGCTTTGCGGCGTCGATACCTGCAGAAGCTGCCTGGCGATCAGCGCGGAAAGTTGCCAGATCTTCTACTGCGGTGGTGATCTTTGCCTGAGTATCAGTGAACTGCGTGGCTGTATCGGTGCGTTGGCTGTCACGCAGAGCAATCATTTGTTTGTTGAGGGCTTCGACCTGAGCCTGCAATTGTTTTTTATCGTTCAGCAGCGTTTGGTTGCGATCCGTTAACGCTTTGGCAACCGTTACATAATTGACTTCAGCACCGTTGGGTACCAAACCAGGGTACGATTGTTGGAAAGCTTTGAACGTCGTTTCTAAATTATCAGCTTTAGCTTTGATATCTGCCGCAATGTCGTTGCGTAGTGGTTCGTCAGAGAGCCATTGATCACGATCGACATCTTCAGCACCAACAAATGGTTGTACTGTCAGCGAAATGTATTTTTCACTAGCGGCTTCGATCTTGGCTGCTTTCGCAGTATTCGTTGCTGTGTTAACCTCACTTTGGAACGAGTTGCGTTCTCCAAAGAGGACGGCAACCCAGACAAATGCACCGATTGATGTCATGACGGACAGAATAAATGCAACCGTGAGGATGGTGCCTTCACCGTTTGATTGTTTTTTTCGTTTGGCCATCGTGCTAATAAGCTCCGCGTTAATTCAAAATGGCTGAGTTTAGCCGGTTTGGATTAACAGATCTGATGTATGAAAAAAGAACGTACGTTTATCAATAGTTACAACAATACTACTTCATTTTGTATCGTCTTTCTAATAGAAGTTACCTCAACCTGTATGCTCAGCCCTAAAATATCCACTCATTGGTATATTCGCTAAAGTTTAACATGCTCTATTTTTATTGCTGACATGGCAATTTGTTCTGAAGGCCCTCAGGTAAATTCCTTGCGAATCGATTTCTAAATTAGACCCTACATGGAACGGTCAATTTGACTACTTGAGCCTCGAATCAATGTGAATGGGTTACAATCAGGAGCATTCGGCACATCGAGAGTTTACGGTGCCATTGTGAGTAGTGATCATAAAGTGTACCAGAATGATAGATCTCCTACTTTATATATAGAAGCAATCACAAAACAGGGACGTTATGGGATCTGAAGAGCGACAACAGGAATTGTTTAGTAGCGCAGGGGATGAAGCGGACACTTCATCGACTCCGAGTGTAAACCAGCCAGAACAGGCTGGAACTGTGGAATCTGCCGTCGAAACAGACGTAGTGAATCAATTACAGGTCAGGGAGTTTCAAACGATTCCCCTGAATGAATCGGTTGTTTATGTGATTGATTCTTATGCACTGATTTATCAGCTCTTTTTTGCGCTGCCACCAATGAGTGGGCCAAGCGGGCAGCCGATAGGAGCGATTCATGGCTATGTTCGGGATATTATTGAGTTGATCGAAAGTAAATCTCCGACCCATGTGATTGCGGTTTTTGACCCTCCGGGTAAAGTGTTTCGTCATGAGTTCTATCCCGAGTATAAAGCGAATCGGGATCCGATGCCGGACGATTTGCGAAAGCAGATTCCCAATATCAAGCGTATGCTTGATGCGATGGGGATCGCGCGATTAGAAGTCCCAAATTTTGAGGCTGACGATGTAATGGCGACGGTTGCTCAGCAAATTGATCAGGCTGGTGGTAAAGGCTTTCTGGTAACCAGTGATAAAGACTGTCGTCAACTCATCAGTGACAACGTGAAGATGTATAACATTCGCAAAGATGCTCTTTTTGATGCAGATGATCTTATGGAGACTTGGGGTGTTCGTCCGGATCAGGTTGTCGATTTTCAGTCCCTCGTTGGCGACAGCGTTGATAATGTTCCGGGAGTACAGCAGATTGGGCCAAAGACAGCAACGGCACTGCTTGCTGAATTTGGAGATCTGGAAGGAGTTCTTGAAAACGCTCATACGGTCAAGGCAAAGAACCGTCGTGAAAAGCTTATGCACGGTCGGGAAGATGCGATGATGAGTCGCCGTCTGGTGGAGTTAGATCGCCATATAGAGATGGAAATTGATTGGAAGTCGGCGCAACTTGGCGGTATAAATCACGCCGAAGTCGAAAAGCTTTGTGATGAGTTCGGGTTTCGCCGGTTGAAAGATCGCCTACTCAATGCAGATGTGGAAACGGCACCAGTTGTTTGGGAATGCGATTATCAACTGGTGGAGTCTGTCGAACAGTTGAAAGAGATTCTCAGCAGAATCACTAAGGATGATTTGTTAAGTATTGATACGGAGACCACTAGTGTGCGCGCGAGCGCCACCGAGTTGGTGGGTTATTCTTTTGCATGGGAAGAAGGAATTGCTTATTACGTTCCGGTCAAAAGTCGCGAAGAAGACGTGCAGCTTGACGCAGATGAAGTTCGTGAAGTGATGCGAGTGATCCTCGAAGATCCGCATATCAAAAAGATAGGTCAAAATCTGAAGTTTGATATGGTTGTCCTCCGACAGCATGGGATCCGTATGCAGGGACTTTACTTTGATACGTTAGTTGCCCATTATCTGCTGGAACCTGGAGTTCGAAATCACAAATTAGATACGTTGTCTTCCCGATATCTGAATCATAAGCCAGTGTCTTTCGAAGAATTGTGCGGTAAAGGTAAGAAACAAATCACGATTGATCAGGCACCTCTCAGTCAAGTTACTCACTACGCCGCAGAAGATGCGGATGTTGTTCTTCGATTAGTGGGCATATTAGAAACGATGATCGATGATAAAGAGTTGACGAGTTTGTTGCATGATGTGGAATTGCCACTAATTGAAGTTCTGGTGGAGATGGAATGCAATGGGATTCGCATTGATACAGAATTGCTACGTGCCATGAGTGAACGGTTTGCTGTAAGGCTCGTATCCTTACGAGAATCTATTCATCAGGAAGCCGGCAGTGAGTTCAATATTGACTCCCCCAAACAGCTTAGTAAAGTGCTGTTTGAAGATCTGGCTTTACCGATCATCAAAAAGACAAAAACTGGTGCCAGCACGGATGCTGAGGTATTGAATCAACTAGCTGCAATGGATGTTGGTGAACTCCCTCGGCTGGTACTTGAGTACCGACAGATCGCCAAACTCAAGAGCACCTATGTTGATGCATTGCCGGGGTTGGTTAATGAAGAAACTTCACGAGTGCACTCAGCTTTTAATCAGGACGTGGCGGCTACTGGTCGGTTAAGTAGTGCAGACCCGAATCTGCAGAATATCCCGATCCGTAGTGAAGCAGGGCGTCAGATCCGGGAAGCTTTTATTCCTGGGCAGGAAGGCTGGAAGTTACTGGCAGCAGACTATTCTCAAGTGGAGCTTAGAGTCCTTGCTCACTTTAGTGGTGACGATACATTACAGCAGGCATTCATCGACGATCGGGATATTCATGCCAAAGTGGCCGCTGAAGTGTATAACGTTGAGTTGGACGAAGTGACTAGCGAGATGCGTAGTAATGCCAAGGCGGTGAATTTTGGGGTCATTTATGGACAGTCGGCCTTTGGTTTAGCCAAGAGTTTAGGAATCTCTAAAGCCGAAGCTGCGGAGTTTATTGATACTTATTTTGCTCAGTATCCTGGTATCGAAAAGTTCATGCTCGAGACTCTGGCTTTGGCTCATCAGGAACGGTCCGTCGGTACGATTCTTGGGCGTAGGCGGCCTGTCAGTGACGTGCGTAACCCGGATACTTTGAAAGACAAGCGGCAACGAAACTTATCGGAACGGATTGCTATTAATACAGTGATTCAGGGATCAGCAGCAGATATTATCAAGATTGCGATGATCGAAGTACTTGCTCGATTGGAAGAGGAAGATTTTGAAGCCCGGTTATTGTTGCAAATCCATGATGAACTGGTGTTTGAAGTGCCTGCTGCCGAGCTTGAAAGGCTTGAAAAAATGGTACGCGAAGAAATGTCCGGAGCCGCTGATCTTTCCGTTCCTCTCAAGGTTGATATCAACGTCGGAGCCACCTGGGCAGAATGTAAATAAAATTCGAAATACCTAAATTTCGGTAATTGGATACATCTTAAATCTGTGTCTATAATGCATCTATACCTCCAAATAGGGGAGTCTACTCCGCTTACTTGAAGGCTCACCTTATTATCTTTTCTTACAACAAAAGCCTAAACATCCCCGTTTATCGCGATTGTTGATTATTCTTCCCTACTACTTTTCCTTTCCTGTTTGATCCTGGAGCGGTTTTTTATTGGCCTAGGTTTTATTGTCTACCGGAGCTTTGGCGCCGGAGTTCTGTCCACGTTTGTGGTTCACTAGGCCAATCTTAAAGTGCTGGAGTTCAAGCTTCGGTTAACTATGTCCCTTTCAACTATGACAAAGCAGACAGTTATTTGTGGTATTTGTGGCGGAATTGGCAGCGGCAAGAGTTACATTGCCCAGCAATTCCAGTCATTTGGCGCCTCTGTGTTTAATGCTGATCAGGTTGGTCATCGTTTGTTATTGGATGACGATGTGAAGGCATGCTTAGTAGAACAATGGGGCAATGATGTCTTGGATGATTCATCGGAAATTGACCGTTCTAAAGTAGCGGCTTTGGTGTTTGCTCAGACCACTCAGGCTGAAAGAGACAGAGAATTCCTGCAGGCGGTAACCCATCCTTTGATTGAGGAGGAATTAGAAGTGTTTATTGCCGAGTCTGCCCCCAACGTTGTCATTGTGGATGCCGCATTATTATTGGAGACAGGTTGGGAATCGCTCTGTCATCAGATTATTTTTGTGGATGCTTTGGATGAAGTAAGGTGGAAGCGTTGCCAACAGCGAGGTTGGGAGGAAGATGAATTCCATTCTCGTGAAGCTGCACAGTGGAATCTTGCCCGAAAGCGGAGCCGAGCAGACTTTATTATTGACAACAATGGTGATTCACAGCGTACAGCCGAAATGATTGGAAACGTGTGGCAGGCATTGTCCACATTCGCTTTGTTGGCCAGCGAGGAGGTGTCAGGATGAGTGATCCGCAATCTGATACCAATCGCCCATCGCAGGAACAGCCCTCTCCATTGTCCGGAAACCGTGGCGATCGCCGAGGTCCGTTGAATCGTGCTTTGATTCGAGAGAAAAAGTCTGTCCGTAATGAATCTTCCGCTGAGCGGGACTTTAAAGATACCGACGGCGAATATATTAATCGCCAGAGTACCCATGAACCTTTGTCTTTAGCCGAGAAAATAACTCGGGAACTTCAGCGGGGTGAAAAGCTAAGTGAGCAGATCGTCCATTCACCCGAGGCACAAACCGATTTAGGACAACTCCAGAGAATGAGCATGTCTGAGTTGCTGGTCGAAGCAGAAAAAGCAGGCATTGAGGATGCCACAGGTTTAAAGCGTCAGGAATTGATCTTTTTGATTCTCAAGCGATTGGTCAAGACCAGTGGCTTAATGTTTGGAGTTGGTACGCTCGAAATTCTTCCCGATGGATTTGGATTCTTGCGAAGCCCTGACTATCACTATTTGTCTTGTCCCGATGACATCTACGTGTCTCCGAGTCAGATCCGACGTTTTAACTTGCAAACAGGAGTGACGGTTGCCGGTCAGATTCGCCCTCCTAAAGAGAACGAACGGTACTTCGCATTATTACGAGTTGAGTCGGTTAATAATCAGGATCCCTCGGACAATGTCAATCGTGTGCACTTCGATGATTTAACACCTCTTCATCCGTCGAAGCGAATGATGCTCGAACATGATCCCCGGGAACATTCGACCAGAGTGGTCGATATGGTGACACCGATTGGTTTTGGACAGCGAGGGTTGATCGTTAGTCCACCGCGAACAGGTAAGACTGTTTTACTGCAACAAATGGCGCGCGCTGTATTAACAAATTTTCCTCACGCTTACGTTATCATGTTGTTGATTGATGAACGTCCAGAGGAAGTGACCGACATGGAACGTGAAGTCCGTGGTGAGAACTGTGAAGTCATCAGTTCGACATTTGATGAACCCGCATCCCGACACATTCAGGTTTCTGAAATGGTGATTGAAAAGGCTAAGCGGATGGTCGAATGTGGTCGAGATGTAATTATCTTTCTCGATTCGATTACCCGTCTGGCAAGAGCCTGGAATTCAGAATGTCCGGCGTCCGGGAAAGTACTCACCGGTGGCATCGATGCTAATGCCCTACAGTACCCCAAGCGATTCTTTGGCTCCGCTCGCAGTGTTGAAGAAGGAGGTTCTTTAACGATTCTGGCAACGGCATTAGTCGATACCGGTAGTCGTATGGATGACGTAATCTTTGAGGAGTTCAAAGGGACGGGGAATTTAGAGATTGTGCTTAGCCGGAAGATTATGGAGAAACGAATTTTTCCGACGATCGATATTAATGCTAGTGGAACGAGACGCGAAGAAATATTGCTTGACCCTGAAGAGCATCGTCGAATTTCGCTTACCAGACGCGTTCTCGCTGACCTGGATTCCGCAGAAGCGATGGAATTATTGGTAAGAAAAGTTGCGTCCTCGAATTCCAACGCAGAATTCCTGATGAGTATTAACCCGGAAGAATCTGAGTCCGAGCAATAATAACGAGAGATTCAGCTAAGTAAAGGAGTGGTGAGATGCCACAGACTTTTGAAGGTAAAACAGACAATGTTGATGGTAAATATGCCATTGTTGTTTCGCGCTATAATGAGAATATTACCCGCCGATTACACGACGGTGCCTTGGCAACATTGGTAGATGCTGGAATCAATGAGGATAATATAGTTGTAGCCTGGGTGCCAGGCGCCTGGGAATTGCCAATTGTTGCTAAAAAGTTTGTAGCTTCACGGCAATATGCAGGCGTCATTTGCCTGGGAGCTGTTATCAAGGGTGAGACGACTCACGACTTATATATCAATACACAAGTCGCCAACAGCCTGGGGAATCTGAGCTTGGAGTATGAACTTCCGATAGGCTTTGGGTTGTTGACGTGTCAATCGATGGAACAGGCTATGAACCGTGCTGGTGGTACGGTTGGAAATAAGGGCGAAGAAGCGGCCAAAGCTGTGTTGGAAACGTTAAGTGTCATGCGTCAGGTTGCCGAGTCAAACAACGGGTAATACACTCATTAATCTTTCGCTCTGGCGAAAAAGGAAGATAAGCATGTTTGAGCATGATGAAGATAACGAGCCATTGAGTGGTCGTAGTTTGGCTCGGGAAATCGTTGTTCAGGTTCTTTTTGAAGATGATTTGAATCCGGATGGTGACCCCAGCCTGGCAGATCAGTTCATAGTCAAACGGCTGCAGGGGGTATCTGACGGATTAGCAGAATTTACCAAAGAGATGATTGGTGAACTGCGCCAATCTAAATCTCTTGTGGACTCTATTCTGGAAGAGAGCTCCGAAAATTGGACGTTGTCCCGAATGGCACCGACTGACAGGAATATTTTGCGTCTGGGGGTGTATGAATTAACCCAGACAGATACGCCGGGACCGGTTGTTATTCATGAAGCGGTGGAACTGGCAAAACGTTTTGGCACAGGTGATTCACCACGGTTTGTAAACGGTGTGTTGGATCGTATCTTTGGTGGTGATAGCAGTGGTGATTAGCTGATAACTTCCTGCTCGATTAATCCACTGACGAAGGCATCAGCGTCGAATTGAGCCAAGTCTTCGGCCTGTTCACCCTGACCCACAAAAAGAACAGGGATCTCGAATTCTTGTCGAATGGGTAGGATCACGCCACCCTTCGCTGTTCCATCCAGTTTACTAAGAATGATACCGGTACAGTTGGCTGCTTCTGAGAATCCTTTAGCCTGACTAACTCCGTTTTGTCCGGCCGTTGCATCGAGGACGAGGAAGACTTCATGAGGAGCATCTGGTATCTGCTTGCTCATCACGCGGAAGATCTTCTCCAACTGTTTCATGAGGTTGGTTTGAGTCTGTAAACGACCTGCGGTGTCAACGATACAAATATCAGCATCTTGTTCGATGGCGGTTGCGACGGTGCGGTGAGCGACGCTGGCCGGGTCCGTGTTAGCTTCGCCGGTTACAATTTCTGCACCAAGTCGATCAGCCCAGATGATGAGTTGTTCGACGGCAGCAGCGCGGAAAGTATCCGCCGCCCCAAGCACGACTTGTTTCCCCTGATTTTGGAAGTAATTAGTGAGCTTGGCAATCGAAGTAGTCTTCCCGGACCCGTTTACGCCAACAACAAGTATGACTGTGGGGCCGGACTCGGCATAGCGAACTGGTTGGATAGGTTGAGCGAGTATCGTTTTTAGGTGGTTGCGGATTTCATCGAGCGCCTGCTCAAACTGGATGACTCGTCCGGAAAAGTTTTCCTCGATATTGTCGCGGATTGCAGCGGCCGGTTTCGCTCCCATATCTGTTTTGACTAGTATGGCAAAGAGTCGGCCTAGGAATTCGTCGTCGACAAGCTGCCCTTCGGATTTGAAAATATCCCGTATGTCCGTGTGTAAGACATCTCGGGTTTTCTTAAGCCCCTGGCGAACTCGACTCCACAGAGAACCGGCTGTCGAAGGATTAGCTGGAGTGTTGGCTGCAACCGCATTCATCGAAGCTTCGTCCCCACTGGGATTAGCATCTTTTTCAGTGTCTTTTGGCTGTTGCTCTTCCTTCTTCGATTTCTTGAAGAATGCCATCTGAGTTTTTCTCGGTCTAAAGGTGCGGATGAGTAAACGATTTGAAAATAGTCGGTTGATTCTCAGTATATCACCATCAACCGTCGGGCAAAGGTAGGGAGTTTACTCAATTGAGCACCTCAAAATAGGCATTGCGAAATCTAAGTGTTGATTGATGAAGTAAGTAAATTAGCCCGCAAAGTTTACCAGGTTTAACCAGATTTACATGGATTGGTTGTCTTGGTTGAACTAATCCGTAAAGCTTATCGCCCTAAACGGAATAATTGTCATTTCGCTCACAAAGTTATCGAATTGCACTTAATTAATCTTCTGTAAACCTCCGAAAAGATGGTTGTGTAGCAAAAAGTACATTTTGCCTGTTTGTATTTATGGATGAATACCAGGTATTAGTTGTGGGAAATTTAAGGCTTTGATTTGTTCTTCGAGCAAGTGAGGCGGGCCAAGTATTTCCTAGATACAAGTTTTATGGAGGATATTGGGAAATGAAACTCAGTAAGTATGCACTACTGGGCGCTTTTGCATTCGCTGTTATGACAGGCGGCGTTTCAGCCGACGAATTGCAGCAGCCCGTACTAGAGCCAATCGCTTACACTTTGCAGGATGCTGCCGATTCACCATCGGATGATGGTACTTGGAGTCTCTTCAAGCGTGATGGCGAAGGCCTTGAAATTTCTGGTTGGACTCAAGTTGGTTACCATGACGGTTCCGACGGTCTGTTCAACTCTGCCGCTAATGCTAAGTCTGTTGGCGTAGAACAGCTTTGGTTTGCTTTCGATAAAGCATCCGATTCTGACGCTGAAGGATTTGGTCTTGGATACCACTTTGACCTTACTTACGGTCGTCATGCGGAAAACACCAATGCTTTTGGTAACCCAAATGCGGGTGCTGCCGGCGATTGGGATACTGAAGCGGATGACTGGGCCATGCCACAGTTGTACTTGACCGGTCACCTAGGTGATTGGGACATTACGCTTGGTAAGTTCTATACTTTAGTCGGTTACGAAGTTGTTCAAGCGAATGGTAACTTCTTCTACAGCCATTCTAAAACGATGAACAATAGTGAGCCATTTACTCACACTGGTGTTCTCGCTAGTAAAACGACTGAAACTGGTATGGATCTGACTGTCGGATGGACTGCTGGTTGGGATACAGGTTTTGATTCCAACGGTTCAAATGGTATTATCGCTCTGGGTAAATCTTTAGGCGATAACATCGGTTTGAATTACGTCACGACTTTCGGTGACATTTCCGAAACAGAGAATGGATATACTCACAGTATCGTGATGGATATTACTCTGGGTGAACGTATGTCATACGTATTCCAGACTGATTACATCGATACAAATGAACGTTACAATATTGGTGTTAACCAATATGTGTTCTACACGGTTTCTGATGATGTTACTGTAGGTGCTCGTCTGGAATGGTGGAGAGACGGTTCGACTCCAGGAATGGATAGTGAGTATTCTGTGACAACAGGTGTTAACTGGCGACCACAGTCCAGTTTTGATCTTGTCATTCGTCCAGAAATTCGAATTGACTGGGATGATACCAGCGTAGACACTGAAACTATTTTTGGTGTTGATGCTATCTTAAGCTACTAAGCTATATAGATAATCTCACAACTAAGAAACCACCGGTTCTTACGGACCGGTGGTTTTTTGTGTTTAAATTCGGATGTCTCAGTTCGAGTCTTAGATTGAATTCCTTCGGGTTAAAATCGCTCATCGTAGGAAAAGTACTGAGAGCTTATAAATAAACTAGGAAAAGCTGGATGATATGAAGTTTGCGGACGATTCGTTATGACGAGTATCAAAAGATTTCTGCTTGGATATTTTCTCCGATGTATCAAAAAATCATATTGTCACTTTGTTTTTCAATAAGCATCTTGTTAGGTGCTTTTCCGCCGCATGCTGTTGCCAAAGAACTGGGGGATACCGCTGCACTCGTTCAGCCTAAATGGTTAAATAGTGTGTCGGTTAACTTAGATGAGTTAGAAGACGATGCGGAAGAAGGCAAACCGAAGGTTGTAGGTGAACGTGAGATTCTTGGAGAGCAATTCGGGTTACTCTACAGATTGCGCAACCGAGAAAGCACTTCCTGGAATCTTCGACCAAAATTTAGTGGTTGGACTTCGGTCGGTTTTCACGATCAAAACAATGGGCTTTTTAACAATCATGCGCACGGTGTCAATTTGCATCAGTTGTGGATGACGATCGAAAGTGATCCAGTTGATGAGGACGGACAAAAGCCAACGATCGGATATCGGGCTGATGTGGTTTATGGAGTGGATGGTCCTGATACGCAGGCATTTGGTAACCCGCCAGGTAACTGGGACTTTCAAAATAACTGGGAAGATGGAAAGAATGGCTGGGCCATGCCACAGCTTTATCTACACGGGAAGGTAGGTAAGTTTAATTATAAGTTAGGGCATTTCTTCACCCCGGTAGGTTATGAAACCGTGACGGCTCCTAATAACTTCTTCTACAGCCATGCACAAACGATGTTCAATAGTGAACCGTTTACTCATACAGGTATCCTGACCGAATTTACTACCGAGAATGCGTCCACGGTTTATCTGGGGTGGTCCTTAGGTTGGGATTCTGGTTTTGCCCAGTCTGAAGATGGAAATAATGGTATCGTCGGTGTGGCCAAGAACCTTACTGAAGATATTGCTATCACCTACATGAGCACCTTCGGAAACCTCGGCTGGCGTGGAGAAGGGTATTCGCACAGTATCGTGCTCGACTTAGCTCTGACTGAAAATCTGACATACGTGTTACAAAGTGATTACGTAAATACCAGTAGTGTTTCAGATCCGGGCGATGATATAGGACTTAATAATTATCTGATTTACAGGATCGATGATTGTTTGAGTCTTGGTACCCGATTTGAATGGTGGCGAGACAATTCGACTTCAAAGAACTCTTTTACTGTGGGGGCCAACTGGCGACCAGGCAAAGGCCTGTTTTTATTAAGACCAGAGATCCGGTCCGACTGGATTCCTGCAGCGGATTATTCAGAAACAGCATTTGGTATCGATGCGATTGTTGAATTTTAAGCTCTTCGGATACCCAAATGTGCACTTCATACCGGCTTAGAATCAGTGCATGCAATATGCGCACGCTGCCTACTTCTTGGACAGACAGTTAACTTCTTGTTATTGACAATAAATTAATCCTAAGTTGTTGTGCGGTAACAAACCGTCTTTGAACCCCTTCTATTTAGTGTTTTCTGACGTTCCGGTGATTTTTGCTCCTTCTTTGAGATCCACTTTTGGCACGGTTCTTGCATTACTTGTCTATCGAGTCTTATTTGCATTGTTCTTGTGCAGATTCGCTTTTGGTATCCACGGAAGGCGGCTCGACGGATCCAAATACCTAAGGGCCGGCTCAGTTCAAATAATTCAGTTCGTTGGAAGATTACCAACAGAAACAAAAATCCATTTGGAATCGGGAGTTAATATCATGTTGTCTCTGAGATTAAATCAGAGTTGGCTTAGCAAAATGTTGAGTTTGCTAGCATTGATGGTTGGTGCGAGCGTGTTCGTACCAACAGCGCAGGCCTTTCAGGGTGAAGAGTCTGCTGCTGTTTTAGGAGAAGAATCGGTTGAGGAAGTAAACACGAAAGACGATGAAATAGCGGCTGAAGGATCGCCAGATGAAGAAGGTCCGGATGAATACTATGCGATCAATACGATAGTGATGTTCATTTGTGGCGTACTCGTGCTATTCATGCAAGCAGGGTTCGCGATGTTGGAAGTAGGACTCAACTCGGCCAAAAACACAATTAATATTCTCTTTAAGAATGTGATGGACCTATCGGTCGGCATTATCCTGTTCTTTTTCATCGGCTATGGCTTGATGTATCCGGGTGATGAAGCAGCTGGGGGATGGTTTGGTTATGGTGGTGTTATGTCCCTCGAAAACGCAGCAGACGCCACTGGGTCATATCACGGCGCTGCGGACTTTTTGTTTCAGGCAGCATTTGCTGCGACAGCGGCTACTATCGTTTCAGGCGCCGTTGCCGGTCGGATGAAGTTCAGTGCCTATCTGATTTACTCGGCTGTTCTGACGGGGCTTATTTATCCGATTTCCGGTATGTGGAGATGGGGGGGTGGTTATTTTGGCGTCGATGGCAATATGTTCCATGACTTCGCTGGTTCGGTCATCGTTCATGCAGTGGGTGGTTTTGCAGGTTTGGCTGGTGCCATGGCTCTTGGCCCACGTTTAGGACGGTTTTCAGAGACCGGTGACTCACGCCCGATTCCAGGTCACAACGTAACGTTTGCCGCCTTGGGTGTGTTCATATTGTGGGTTGGCTGGTATGGGTTTAATCCAGGAAGTCAGCTTGCCTACGGAAGTAATGAAGATGCAGCCGCCGTTGCCTATATCGCTGTGACCACTTCGCTGTCTGCAGCCGCTGGAGCAATCATTGCGATGGTGACAGCTTGGATTATGTTCAAGAAACCAGATGTTACGATGGCTCTGAATGGTGCACTTGCTGGCCTCGTTGGTATCACAGCTAACTGTGACCAAGTTTCGACCAGTTCCGCACTGATCATCGGCGGTGTCGCAGGAGTTCTGGTTGTCCTGGCGATTGTTGGACTTGAGAAGTTCAAAATCGACGACCCAGTTGGGGCTTTTCCAGTACACGGCGTGTGCGGCGTCTGGGGCGGTATTGCAACTGGAATCTTTGGAACTGCCGGTGACTTGAGCATGAGCGTTCAGCTCACAGCGACCGTCGCCATGTGTGCCTGGTCTTTCATCACCATGTTCGCCTTGTTCAAAGGACTCAATGCTGTTGGGATCTTACGCGTGTCACGAGAAGAAGAAGAGATGGGACTCGATTTGTCAGAGCACGGTATGCGTGCTTATGGAGATAATCTGTCCTAAACAGAAGCATGGCCTGGTAGAACCTGAGGTGATTCGAAACACGAGTAGTTAGTGTTTAACCGCCAGCAGGGACAAATTGGCTCACCTTGAGTTTTACCGGGTTACGGATTGGTTCTCGATCCGAGAGGATACCCCAAATGGTTCTGGATAAGTAACCGCCTTGCTTATCCGGAGCCGGGGTACGACTCTTATGCTTCTAAGTTCAAGGAGAACGGTTTCCTAACCCGAAACCGTTCTCCTTTTTTTATTCGCTCAAGACTATTACAATACTGAAAACAACTGTCGTTCATTTGCCGATTGAAATCATGAAATTAATCATTGCCATTATTCAGCCAAGTCGACTGGAAGATGTGAAAGCCGCTTTGACCGAGGTAGAGGTGTCGCGGCTGACAGTCATGGATTGTCAGGGTTTTGGCCGGCAAAAAGGCCAGACGGAAATGTACCGTGGTCGGGAGCTGACAGTCAATTTGTTACGCAAGACTCAATTGCAAATTGCTGTGAATGACGAATTCGTTGAGCCAACGATTCAAGCCATTCTAAAAGCTGGCCGTACGGGAGAATCTGGTGCCATTGGCGATGGTAAGATTTTTGTTCTGCCCATGGACGACTGCGTGCGTATCCGGACGGGGGAACGTGGCTCAGATGCAATCTAGCTGGCGATGGTTGTTGGCAAATAGGCAATCCAACCAACTCAGAACATTGGTGAAGTCTTACGGCTGCTGAGTACGAACCATTTGTCCCAGATATTTGTCCCGGACAGGTTCGGGTAGTGGTCGGTCAAATTCCGGAGGACGCATGCCTCCGAGATCGTCTCCTATTTCGGTTGCGGAGTAGGGATCAAACAGTGCGGCACGATATTGCTGCTGACGGATTTCGCCACGAGGTTTAGTTACCTGCTCCTCAAAGTGCTGACAGCCCACGCTCGCCAGACTACATAATAGTAGCAGTGACAGTGTCGTAATGTAGTGCCAACGTTGCATGAAAGGGAATCCAGAATATAAGGCTCATACTAGTCAGAGATCTCGACCCGATAGGGGGGGATTATAGTGACCCATTGGAATCTGCGATACACCATTGTGTTAAGTTGAATTCACTCTCAAACTCTCATCTTCTGGTAGTTTGGCTTCTAGTTTATGCAGGGCTGTCATGTTATGATTGAAATATTCGCCTCAGACACCTTTAGAGGTCTGTTTCAGCTGGTGCGGCAGCTTCCTTCCGTATGAATTTGGGGCCCTTTCACAACTGTGAAGTTCTGATTTGGTCGTCTTGATATTTTCACATGCTTCGCCGGAATTTCGGTGTAACCAACGACTATCCATTTGGAAAAACTTGATTTCTAGTTATGGCTAAAAACCCAAAAGAAGATCTGTTTGCAGATTCTACGATGACATTCGGTGAGCATCTGGAAGAGCTACGCCAGTGCTTGTTCCGTGCCGCGATTGGGTTGGTGATTGGCGTTGGATTTGGTTTGTTTTATGCAGATGATGTGATCAAGCAAATACAGGTCCCGCTCAAAGCTTCACTGCGATCTTACTACCGTCATGCGGCTCTTGACCGCATACAGGATGATGATATCGCTCAGGCCGAGTTGGCAGGACTGATAACCAAAGAAGACTACGTTTCCAATGACATCGAAGTCGAACTTGACAAGCTGCTCATCAGATTGAAAGTAGCTGTTCCCAGTCAGCTGGGGGCACTCGACTTTGCGTTATACTCTTTCGTCCCCGAAGATTTTATTTTGGAAGCAGGCGAGCAGTCGAAATACCCGGACTTTTTTAGAAATTTCAAAACGGATTTGGCTAGCGAGCAGCCATGGGCAGTTTTTCTACATGGACTTCTCGATGAAACTCAGTTAGCTGCCTTCGAACGACTTACAACTTCTGGCGATGCTACGGCTGCTGATGCGATTTCCGTTCTTAATCACTGGGCTAATGATCCGAGTGTTTATGCTAACGAGCACATTCGCGAGCTTGTAAAGACTTCGATCGAAGCCCCGGATGCCTGGTGGTCGGAACTGGATACCAGTGGCGAGGAGAATAAGATCGACGTGGACAAAGTGTTCGAGACTCTTACCAACGCCATCGAACAATCCAGTGTTGGCACCACGATTGAGGATCGGCAACGACGTGTTAATAAGTTTGCGTTGTCTAGCGCCTTCCCTGAGTATCTTCGTTCGGCTCGTCCGGCAACGATTACTTTGCCGGTTTGGGAAAAAAAAGACATTCGCGTGCAAACACTCAATGCTCATGAAGGTTTTATGATTTGGCTCAAGGCAGCCTTCATTGCAGGGTTTGTCATTGGTAGTCCCTGGATTTTCTTTCAGGTGTGGGCCTTTGTTGCTGCTGGTTTGTATCCGCACGAACGAAAGTACGTTTACATATATTTGCCGTTCTGTCTGGCATTGTTTTTTGGTGGAGCTGCCATGGCGTTCTTCGTGGTGATGGAACCTGTGCTCGACTTTCTTTTTAGTTATAACCGCATGATGGCGATTGACCCGGATCCCCGTATTAGTGAGTGGCTGGGATTTGTGTTGTTTTTACCAATTGGGTTTGGCATCGCCTTTCAGCTGCCTTTGGTCATGTTGATGCTACAGCGAATCGGGATCTTTTCTACTAAAGCTTATCTGGCAAAATGGCGTGTGGCGATTTTGGTGATCTTTGTTATCGCGATGTTCCTAACACCGGCGGACCCGTTAAGTATGTTGCTGTTGGGTGGGCCGCTAACCGTACTGTACTTTCTGGGTATTTTGTTGTGTCGATTCATGCCTCGTAACAAGAATCAGTATGCCGAGAGCTACGATCCGGTATAACTTTTGGACAACACCGATGCGTTAGTGGTTGGGATTCATCAGGGCAGCTGGATCTGACGATTTGTTCTTTCCTTATTACTTTTTCAGATTGAATTGATGAATAAAGAATCCTCTCGAAAACGATCACGTCGCTATGACCAGCGCCCTGCTCGCACTTCACGTAAGGCGGGTGATGGGGATAGTGTGCGTTTGCAAAAAGTATTGGCAGCGGCCGGGTACGGTAGTCGCAGGCACTGTGAAGAGTTAATTACCGCTGGTCGAGTGCAGGTGAATCGCAAGGTCGTGACCGAGTTAGGGGTGAAAGTAGATCCCGGTAGCGAAGAAGTGCGTGTTGACGGAGATGTTATCGAACGGCCGACTCTGCGCTATTATGTGTTGAATAAGCCTCAGGGCGTTCTTTCGACCAACAGTGACCCGGATGGCAGAGTTCGTGTAGTGGACTTGATTGGCGATTCCAATCACTTGTTTACCATTGGCCGATTGGACCGAAGTAGTGAAGGGCTGATCATTGTTACGAATGATGGCGATTTGGCTAATAAGATCGCCCACCCGAGCTATCAAATCAACAAAATCTACACGGTGCGTGTTGCCGGTAACATTCAGCGAGAGCAACTGGCTGAAGTCCGTCAGGGAGTTTATCTTTCCGATGGAAAGGCGAATGTTGAGTCGATTCGAGTTAAGAAGCGTCACAAGCAGACCACTGAGTTGGAAATGATCCTGGCCGAGGGTAAGAATCGTGAAATTCGCAGGGTGTTGGCTCGAGTGGGACATAAAGTACTCCAGTTGAAGCGGATTGCCATAGGGCCGGTACGCCTGGGTGAGTTACCCGAAGGTGCTTACCGTGAACTGACTGTAGCCGAAGTGAAGGCATTGAAGCGTGTAACCAGCGAACCATCATCTCCGTCGACTCGTCGCAAGTATGCAAAAAGAAAAGGGACTACTGGAAATGCGAAGCGAAAAGTCGTAAAAAAGACTCAACAAGGTCGTCGTAAAAAAAGCGATGATAGTCGCAGCACAACTCCCGGCACGACAAGAAAGTCAGCCCGAGGTGCGGCTCGGAATTCGAAGAAACGTTCTTCAAAATCGAGTAGTGGCAGCAGCCAGCGGAAACCAGCTAAGAAACGAAACGTAAGGAAACGTCGTTGATGTCTACTGAGCATTGTAATAACCCACTGCATGCTGATTACTATGCAGACGATTCTGCCCATTACACTGCTGAAGTTATTGAAAACGTCGAAGTTGCTCAAGCGACCTGGCGCATCAGATTTCGTTGTCCGGACATGGCCGCTAAATGTAAACCTGGCCAGTTCATCATGTTGAAAATCACGGACAGGGATGATCCGCTTATCGGTCGTCCACTTGCAGTCTTTGATGTCATTGGAGATGCAAACGGAGTACCGACCGATCTGGAGGCGGTTTATCTGGTTAAAGGTAATCTTACGACTCGATTAGTTGATGTCGTTGCCGGCCAGTATCTGGATGTTTGGGGCCCTTTAGGTAACGGCTTTCTGCCACAGGAAACACGTCACCTCATCATGGTTGCCGGAGGGATCGGACAAACTCCGTTTGTTACTCTTGCCCGTGAGTATCTGGGTCTTACTAACTATGACCGCGATTGTCCTCAGGCACAAAAGGTAACCCTTTGCTACGGAGCTCGTAACGAGCATCTATTGGCAGGAGTCAATACGTTTGAAGCAGTGGAAGGTTTGGACGTTAGGTTATGCACTGATGACGGGTCACGTGGTCATCACGGTCTGGTCACAGAGTTGCTGGAACAAGTCCTTTCCGAGGACAAAGAGGCTCATGGCAGTAGTGAGGGAACGCGAGTGGTCTGTTGTGGGCCGGAACCCATGATGGAAGCAGTGGCAAAAGTTAGCAAAAACTGGGCCGTTCCATGTCAGGTGTCATTGGAAACCCCGATGGCCTGTGGTATCGGGATTTGCTTCACTTGCGTGACCAAAGTTATCCAAGATGATGGAACTTGGGATTATAAACGAACATGTGTAGAAGGTCCCGTGTTCGATGCATCCAAGATCGTTTGGGATTAAAAAAACAGCGGCCACGCTATTCCTTGTCTAGAATAGCGTTACTTGAGATTCGCTGCAGATGAGACAGCAGTTCCCGCTTCAGGCGAGTTGCCTTTTTGCTTCAGTGAGTAGCACATCAGCTTATCTAAAGAACGGATGTAAATGTTACCGTTGTTGAGTGCAACGTGAGCCCAAGTCTCGGTATTGCTTACTTTCTTCTGTGAAAGAATTTCGAGGGATTCTGGGGTTCCGTTAATTAGGTAGAGAACACCTTTTTGGTCTAAACCTAAAATCCGCTCCCCATCGGTAATCAAGCTCCAGTACTTTCCGAAGGGCTGACTGGTCCATGCTGTTTTCCCATCTTTGAGATTTAGACAGATCAAACGCTGATTTCGGAGATGCATGTATGCGTGGTCTCCAAGTACAACCGGTGATGACATATAAGCTTGGATAGTATTGTTCCAACTATATTCCTGCTTAATCTTTTCCCCGGCCAAATCATAAAGAAAGGAGCCGCCCCCATAGGAACTTGTGAAGAAACTATCCTCATATCGAATCGGGGTTAGGATATTCATACCTCTAAAGGCAGGGATTTTCACTCCCCACAGTTTTTCACCGCTCGTCCACCCTAAGCCAACTAATTCTTCTCGGGTTTGAACCACCAATTGCGGTTTTCCGTTGATCATTTCAATTGTTGGAGAGGAGAAGGCGCTCCCATTCATCCCGCCTTGATCCTTCGAGGATTGCCACAGTATTTTCCCATTTTCAGCATCAAGTTGAATGACACCACTACCAGCTTGGACAACCACTTTTCCGTCATTGTAAATTGGTGACGACGCAAATCCAAAGGAAGGAAGGGGGGATTTGAGTTCCTTTACAAAATCCATCTGCCACAGGATTTTCCCGTCCTTCAGGTTGAGACACGTGAGAACATCTCGCATTCCACCGATAAAGATCTTTCCATCAGCAACGAGTGGCGTCGAACGAATCCAACTACCATTTGCAGCAGCAAAGAAAGGAACAGACATCGCTCCGTTCCACTTACTCGTCCAAACTAACTCCCCAGTTTCCTCGCTGTAGCAGTAAACAGCTTCATATTTTTTGTCTACGGTTGCGGTAGTGAAAACGAACCCGTCTTGAGTCACTGGACCGGAATAACTTGGCCCCAAGGTTACTTCCCAAGATTTTTCGATGTCTTCCAGGTTTTCAGGAAGCTTAATGTTGATTGTCCCATCACGTTTTGGACCTCTCCACTGATTCCAGTCGCTATCTTGAGATTGAGCTGAAGCATGGATGGAAAGCAGTACGATAAGTGCTAAAGTAGTGAGATATTTCATGGGAATTTCCTATAAGTAGAGGGTGTCAGTGTAGTTGTAGACACAACTCACAAATCGCCCAGTCGTTTTTTATCTTTTTTGGGTGTTTTTTTATCGCTGTTGTTATACAACATTCACCAAAAGGGGGGGATTCATGAAAATTGCAATCATTGGTTCCGGCATAGCCGGCCTTACCAGTGCACACTACTTAAGCAAATCGGTAGAGCAAGTTGATCTGTTTGAAGCCAAGAGCTATCTTGGCGGACACACTAATACGGTCAATGTAACGGATACTGAGGCAGGCCTGATTCCTGTCGACACAGGGTTCATCGTGTTTAACGATAGGACCTATCCAAACTTTATTCGTTTGTTAGGCGAACTAGGCGTAAGTTACCAACCCTCCGAAATGTCTTTTGGGATAAAGCATGAACCTTCTGGACTGGAATTTCGGGGGGCCAATCTTGGCGGCCTGTTTGCACAACGAAAGAGGATCTTTTCTGTTTCTCACATCAGGTTTCTTTACGAGATTTATCGCTTCAACAAAGTCGCGGGCCGTGTTAGAGAGAATGTTCCTCATGATATGACCATCGAGCAGTTTTTCCGAAAATATCCTTTTCGTAGTGAATTACTCGAGTATTTCTTTTTGCCCATGGGTGCTGCTATTTGGTCGACATCTTGTGAAAGATTCATGACCTTTCCGATACGATTTGTTTTGGACTTCTACTCACATCATGGGTTGTTAAGCATCAATGACAGGCCTCAATGGTTTACGGTTTGTAAGGGGTCAAAAAGTTACGTGGAAAGATTAGTGGAGAGTTCGTCAACAAAATTTCATGTCGATAGCCCGGTTTCATTGATACGCCGTTGTGTGGATGGAAAAGTTGCTATTCAGGTTGATGGACGTCAGGAGTTGGAATATGACCATGTCGTCGTTGCAACTCATACTGATCAGGCATTAAGAATGCTCGAGAATCCGATGCTTGTTGAGCGTGAGATTCTCGATTCTTTTCGATATGAGTCTAATCTGGCGATTCTTCATACCGATACCTCCATCCTCCCGAAAACGAAAAATGCCTGGGCATCCTGGAACTATTTACTTGAGCATGAAAAAGAGACCAAAGCGTCGGTTACTTACTGGATGAATAAATTGCAGTCGATTGATGCCAAAAATCAATACCTTGTCACGTTAAATGCGGAGCATAAAGTAGACCCCCGGAAGATAATCCGAAAGATCCAATACGCACATCCACAGTTTGATGAGGGGAAATATGCAACTTCCCAAAGGCATGATGAGTTGATCAATTTGAATGGTATATCCTACTGTGGAGCTTATTGGGGGGCTGGTTTTCATGAGGACGGTGTACGGAGTAGTCTCAAGGTAGTGAATGGCCTATTAGGGGAGACCTCGAAGTCTATTTTGGAAAACAAGAATGCTTAAGAGTTGTTTTTATGAAGGTGTCGTGTTTCACTCTCGCAAGAGTCCAAGACACCATGGATTTCGCTCGGGATTATATATGGCATTTCTTGATCTTGATGAGATCGGAGATTTATTTAGCAATTGTCGCCTCATGACAACTAACTGGCCCTGGTTTAACAGGTTTCGCCGGCGTGATTATTTCGGGGAGAAGCACTCCCTGAAGGATGCGCTACTGGATTTTATAAATAAAAAGACGGGGGATGACACAATTAGCCGGGTGGCGCTGTTAACCCAGGTAAGAACCCTTGGGTACTTTATGAATCCGGTTGCATTCTATTACTGTTTTGATGCCGGGGATGAGCTGAAGTATGTCGTTGCCGAGGTTAACAATACTCCTTGGGGCGAAAAATATTTATATCTTCTTGATAATTCGCACTGGCAGGGTGAGCCCGTTGGGCGTTCCACGACAGAGAAGAAAATGCATGTTTCCCCATTTATGTCGATGGCTTATCGATACCACTGGTCGATTACCAAACCCTCTGAAACGTTGCGTTTGGCGATCAGGCTAAGAGATGAAAACGAAAAAGTCCCTTTCATCGCAGGTATTCGTTTGAAACGTAGAGAATTTAGTACGATTAGCCTCTTGCGTCTAAACCTGCGATATCCTTTCATCACGATAAGAATTTTGATGGGGATATACTTTCAGGCTTTTCGTTTGTGGTGTAAAAAAGTACCCTTTCAACCGCATCCTAATAAACTGAACTAGTTCCAAACGCTTTGAGATCTAAATTATGACAAGGCTAGAGGCTCCGCTGCCACGAAAGATGCTTCGCATTCCGGGCATTGTTTCTGCCGCCAGGAAATTGCTCAGGCAATCATTTTCCAATCAGGAAGAAGTGGGGGTTACTCTTCATGATTGTGACGGCTCACATTTTATGGGGAACCAGCAGTCAACTCTTCAGTTCACGATTGAGATTCAATCCAAACTGTTCTATCAGCGTTTACTCCGTCGAGGAGACTTAGGTGTTGCAGAGTCCTACATTGCAGGTGAGTGGAGTTGCTCCGATTTAAGTGGGCTATTTAAGGCGTTGCTTGGGCAGACCCGTAGTTTGAAAAAGCTGCTTCGAAAGTATTCGTGGTTGGGGAATTTACGCTCCCGCTTTCTGCATTCCCGCCGGCACAATTCGGTAGCAAATAGTCGCAATAATATTAGCAAACATTACGATCTTGGAAATGACTTCTACAAATTGTTTCTCGATGAGACGTTGTGTTACAGTTCCGGGATTTTTAATCGTTCTGATATGACCATGCGTGAGGCCTCTCTTGAAAAGATGAAGGCAGCTTGTGATTCTTTGGAGCTAACAGCAGGTGATCATCTGCTTGAGATTGGTACGGGGTGGGGAGCTTTGGCGATTTATGCTGCCGAAAACTACGGTTGTCGTGTGACGACGACGACAATTTCTAAAGAGCAGTTTGATTTTGCTCAACAAAGGGTGCTCGAAAGTGGGTTGGGGAATTTGGTGGAGGTATTGGATCAGGATTACCGTGAATTACCGGGAAGCTATGACAAGCTTGTTTCGGTGGAAATGATTGAAGCCGTGGGAGATGAGTATTTGGACGTGTTTTTTAGGAAATGTAAGGCACTGCTCAGGCCGGGAGGGAAAATGCTCCTGCAATCGATTCTGATGAATGATGATGACTATGAAGATTATCTGGAATCGGTGGATTTTATTCGGTTTTACATTTTCCCCGGCGGTTGTTTACCTTCTATGAACAGAATCGATGCAATAAATACCGAAGAGGGACTTTTCGAACGCCTGCACTTACTTGATATGACATCCAGTTACGTACAAACATTAGGATTTTGGCTACAAGGTTTTAGAGCTAAATCGGAAGAGTGTGAAAAATTGGGTTACGATGCAAGTTTTCAGCGGTTGTGGGAGTATTACCTTGAGTATTGTAAGGCCGGCTTTAGCAGTCAGCACATCAGTGTTGCCCAGTTGTTGTTTGAGAGGTCATAGATGGATTTGCTCATCGCGGCCGGCGTTTCTTTTTTGTTGGTAATCGTCGTCTTTCTCTTATTAGAGAATACTTCACACACCAGCATTATTGATTTTGTTTGGTGCTTCGGAGTTACCGTTGCAAGTGTTTTTTATGCAATTTACCCAGACGCTGAAATTACGAATCTGGGCTGGCATCTTATCGCATTTCAATTGCTTTGGTTTACTCGGCTTGGAGGTATGATTATTTATCGGACTTTGGTCCTGGAAAAAGAAGACGGTAGGTATCGCCGACTGAGAGAGAGTTGGGGAGATCGGTATCGTCAAAAATTGTTCCGGTTTTATATGTTTCAAGGGTTTGGAATTATTTTGTTTTCCCTGCCAGTCTGGTCGGCATTGGCCCTGCAGACGGAGATAACCACGTTCGGGATTGTGGGGGAAACTTTATGTTTGATTGGAACGATTGGGGCATTTGCTTCTGACTGGACACTGACCAAATTTCGGAAGGCATCAGACAATGCCGGTCAGGTCTGTAAGGCAGGTCTCTGGCGTTATTCCAGACACCCTAACTTCTTTTTTGAATGGCTGTATTGGTTGGGACTAGCATTTCTTGGAGTCAATGGAGTGGATTCACTTTGGGTGTTTGTTTTTCCAGTCATGGTTCTGATTTTTCTTCTTTTTATTACCGGTGTCCCTACCGTGGAAGCACAGGCATTAAGATCCCGGAAAGAAGCTTACCGTAAATACCAACAGACTACTTCCGTGTTTGTTCCCTGGTTTCCCAAAAATCTTACGGAGTAGGAAAAATGGTTTTTAATCAGTTCAAGTTAAGGCTCGCGGAACAGGGTTTTATCCCGGATAAAATTTTACGCTGGGGGATGCAGCGACTTTGCCAGCAGCGTCTTGTGCAGGAAGGGTTAAAGAGTCAGTCTGGAATTGGTCGGGATGAAAGTTTGGAAATAGCCGTCGAAACCACGGCTGCTAATGAGCAACACTACGAGGTTCCCGCCAAGTTCTATGAAATGGTGCTCGGGATAAATCGGAAGTACAGTTGTTGTTGGTGGGATGCTGACACAGAGAATTTGGACGATGCCGAAGAGTTGGCGTTGGCCAGAACCGTCGCTAACGCAGGAATTCAGGATGGAATGAAAATCCTCGATTTGGGATGCGGGTGGGGTTCGCTCACGGTCTGGCTCGCGGAGAGATTTCCCGACGTTGAGATTACCGCCCTATCTAATTCGAATTCTCAGCGGGAATATATTGACCACCGATTGCAGGACAAAGGACTTGGAAAGCGGGTGAACTTGGTCACGGAGGATATTAACGCCTTTGAGCCTGAAAAACAATTTGATCGGATTATTTCCGTTGAGATGATGGAACATGTAAGGAATCATTCACGTCTTTTCGCAAATCTTTCCAATTGGCTTGCCTCGGATGGCCAAATCTTAACACATGTTTTTGCGCACCATCACTTAAGTTATGATTTTGAGACCAAGGGGACTAATGATTGGATGGGACGCTATTTTTTCACGGGAGGAATGATGCCAAATCATTCAACCTTGCCCAATGCAGCGTCAGGTTTTCAACTCCAGAAGCAGGATATATGGTCCGGCACGCATTATGAAAAAACCTCACGAGCCTGGTTGGAAAATATGGACGCGAATAAAGTCAGTATTCTGGAAGTCTTTCAACAGTGCTATCAGAAAGATGCCAGACTCTGGTGGAACCGTTGGCGAATGTTTTTCCTAGCGGTAGCTGAGCTATTTGGATTTGCCGAAGGGCAAGAGTGGGGGGTTATACAGCAAAGGTTTGGAAAGCAAGTTGTTTGATGAAAATCGGAAGTCAACTCGTTTTTATTTTCTGGCGTGAACTATCTTTCTTGCCTAGCTCATTATTTTCAGGAAGTTGGCTAAGTCGGTCATGCTGTCACAGCATGTAGTGTAAGAAATACCTGACTTAATGTCGGTTGTTAATCCTCGACCCCCAAGCACTAAGTGGATTCCCTTAGCCGATAGGACATCCCAGAGTTGATTCACTTCAGCTAAGAAGTAATTGTTTTCCGGGATATAAGAGACGCTCAGCCAAACCCACTTCGGAGAGTATTTTTCGGCCGCTTCCAGGATGGTGGATGCTGGAAGATTGGCTCCCAAAGATTTTGTTCTAAATCCTTGTTGCCGGCCAATCAGCGATACCATTTGTGTTGGGATTTCGTAGAAATCTCCGGTAAGTGTGCCACCGATTGCTAGGGGAGCTGTTGCAGAAGAAGGAATGCTGTCCTCCAAACCGTTGAGTAGCTTGGTACAAATCAGGCAAGCAGAACGTTCCTGATATATTGCGACTTCACCGCACCCCCATTTTGCACCGATTTCAACAAAAGCCGGTAAAAGTACCTGATCAAAAATGGTCTCGAGAGGCGTATCTTGCAGATATAAATCTAGTATGATTCGCCTGCAGTTTGCTTCTTCTCCATCAATTAGTGCTGCCGTTAACAGATCAGAAGCGTCGGAAAATTCAACGGAATTCTTACCTAGATTAGTGGGAAGCCCAATCGATCTAGGATCCACCAGACCATGATTTGATCTCCGTATGAAATCGAGCGCTTCAGCAACTTTGATTTTCCGATGACCACCAGGCGTGTACGTCGCTTGAAGTTGGGAATCATCGCACCAACGTTTTACGGAGGACTCACTTACGCCAATAGCTTTGGCCAATTGCTTTGGGGACACTAAAGTTTTCAATTTACTCACACCCTTTTTATGCAGATTACGAACATATTATTACAGAAGAGACAGAAATGAACGATATTATCTTTGAAAACGTCCAGATAAAACAATAAAACCCAAATTTATGACCGTTTTGGACGTTTTAATGTTTGACTTAAGGTCGATATTGTTAATAATGATGACTGCAAAGAACGTTTTGGACGTTTTGTAGGGTTGGTTTAGTTGTTTGGTGAGCGTTATGGCGACAATAGTTAGAGAAAAGTTAGGTTCCCCGAGAGTCGATCAGTGTCCTGCTGCGGGCGTCGGTATAAGTCATGACTTTTTGGAACAGGCTGAAGGGCTGAGTCTCTCAGTTAATTGTACTTCCGTCCCGCAGTTATCGGAGGTTATAGGGTTCTTTGTCACGCCTGAGATTGGCCTTGCTTACTCATCTCCGGAAGCAATTGGATCAGCCCCTGCTCATATTCAGAGGCTGTGCGAGTATAAACTCCTGTCACCGGAAATGGAGCGGACGTATTTTGAGCAGTTGGCTTACTGCCTCTATTATGGTGGAGAGCTTGCTGGCCAGCCCGGTGTGGAACGTGAACTCGAAGCATTGAGTTTCCAGTACATAACTTTGCTCGAAGTTTTGACACGCTCCAACACACGCATGATTCTTTCAATCATTAAGCCCTTTGTCCGACAGGGCTGGGATTTTGATGAACTTCTGAGTTTGGGTACAGAGTCGCTTCTGGAAAGCGTTCACAAGTTTGACGTATTTCTCGGGTATAGATTTTCTACGTATTTCCACACGGTTTTTAAGCGTAGAGTTTATCGCTACATGGATACGGAGAAGACTCGGAATCAAAGGTATGTCAGATATGAGCATTTTGATTCTTGTGAGCAAGCAAGTTCTTCACGAGTTACCAGCCCCGATTTAGTGTGTAGTGCGTTAGATAACCTTCTGGCATTTTTAGATGACAGGGAGAGCTACATCATCGAAAGGCGATTTGGGGTTAATAGGCAGGGTAAGCTTTCGCTTAAGCAACTTGCCGATAGGATGGAGATTTCGAAAGAGCGTGTTAGACAACTTGAGCAGCGTGCTATCAAGAAGCTTAGCAAGCAAGCTGCCGCGATGAATTTGCAAGACGACATGCTGTTTGCATTGGGGTAAGCGGACATGGAAAAGCGCTTTACAATCGCATCTCAATTTAGCTGCTCCCAGACGTACCTCTTTAATTGGCACGAGCAAGCCGGAGCATTTCACAGGTTGGTTCCACCGTGGAAATCCGTCAGAGTCATTGATTCAGATTATCGGATTACCAATGGCAGTAGGACGGTCTTTTCAATTGGCATCGGCCTAGTCAGGGCCAAATGGGAGGCGACGCATCAAGGGTACCAGTATCCTGACCGATTTATAGATGTTCAAAAATCGGGGCCATTTAAGTCATGGGAGCATCAGCATCTATTTTCCGAGAGTCCGGAGGGAAGTCTTCTGACGGATGATGTTACCTACAAACTTCCAGTCGGAATGGTAGGTGAGTGGCTCTTATCCAAGAAGATCGACGCTGATATCGAGCAGATGTTTAAGTTTCGTCACCACAGAACGAGGAATGATTTGTCCCATCTGGCAGATTTTTCAGGAGAGAGTATGAAAATTGCAATCTCTGGTTGCTCCGGTTTAATAGGGAGTGAGTTAAGGGCATTTTTATTAGGCGGGGGGCACGAAGTAATTCGAATCTCCCGGAATCCAACGGATGATCCTGGTGAAGCTTACTGGGACTCAGTGAAAGGGGAGTTAGATACCGCAAACTTGGAGGGTTTGGACGCCTTTATTCATCTGGCGGGTGAGAATATCGCTGGCAAACGGTGGACCACTAACCAAAAGTTGCGTTTGTATAACAGTAGGGTGGATGGCACTCGAAAGATCGCTGAAGCACTTGCGAAATGTGCAGATCCTCCCAAGGTGTTCATTTGCGCTTCTGCCACCGGTATTTATGGAGATACCGGAGACCAATGGGTGGAGGAAGCAAGTGTAGGCAGTCCCGATTCATTTCTGGCTTCTATTTGTAGGGATTGGGAAGGGGCTTGTGAGCCTCTAAAATCCTGCTCGAGGGTTGTTCACTCTCGATTTGGGATTGTCATTTCTCCGAAAGGAGGGGCTCTGAAAAATATGCTTCTGCCGTTCAAACTGGGGCTTGGTGGAAAGGTTGGTAATGGAAAACAGTATTGGAGTTGGATCTCACTGGATGATGCTGTTTATTCCCTTGCGAGGCTCATTAGGGACGAGAGTTTTGTCGGTCCGGTGAATATTGTATCGCCTCAAGTTTTAACCAACTTAGAGTTTACGAAAATACTTGGGCGTGTCCTGGGGCGTCCCACTCTGTTTCCTATTCCGGCCTTGATGGCTCGCGCCGCATTCGGAGAAATGGCCGAAGCTTTGCTTCTTTGTAGTTGTCGGGTAAAGCCATTCAAACTTCAGCAGGGAAAGTTTGAGTTCGCTTACCCTGAACTAGAGGGAGTTTTGAGTGATTATTTAGGGAAAAATAAAACCGTTAGCAAAGTTGTAACGGGAGTATCTGAATGAGTTGGTGGGAAATACTGCATTTAATTAGTACGGCCTTCATGGTGGGGGTGATTTGGTACGTACAGCTTGTTCACTATCCGATGTTTGATGAGTACGATAAGGAACGATTCAGCAAAATTCATAATCGCCATCAGGTATTAACTACCTTCGTTGTCGGCCCTATGATGTTAATGGAAGTTGTCTCCGGCTGTTTGCTTTTTGACGCGGAGCTTTTTTTAGCTCAGCCTCTATGGCTTGTTTCTGCATTTCTTTTGCTCGGTGTCTGGGTGTCGACGGCATTTTTACAGATGCCATGTCATTTCAAATTAGAGAGACGCTATTCTGCCCGGGGACTTAAGTTCTTAGTTCGTTCGAATTGGCTCCGTACACTTGCGTGGACTTCTCGACTTGTTTGTTTGGTGATCATTTTCCAAGGGGGGCACTATGATAGCGTTGTCTGAAAAGCCACGTATTATTGTTTCGGCATGTCTTTTGGGTAATCTTGTTCGATTCAATGGACAGCATAGTCGTGACAGGTTCGTGGATAGTCTGAGTGAATTCTTTGAGCTTGACACGACTTGTCCGGAAGTTGAAGCCGGGATGGGGATTCCCAGAGAGCCTATCAAAATTGTGCAAAATGGGACTGCTAGGGTTGTAGGAGTGCAAACTTCAAAAGATTACACGGACTTACTTGAAGACTTTTCGTCTCGCAAAATAAATGCCTTCCGCCGGCAGGCGATTGACGGTTTTATTATGAAGCAGAAATCTCCATCCTGCGGTCTTTTCTCGGTAAAAAACTATCTACCGAATGGTCATCCACAGGGTAGACGCGCTGGCATCTTTGGTGAGCATTTGATGGCGAGTTTCCAGAATCAACCGATTGAAGAGGAGGGTAGACTGAACGACCCCCTGCTTCGTGAATCATTTCTCATGCGTGTTTATGCACATCACCGGTTAAGGACATTGTTTAGGAGTGAACCGAGTGCTGGAGAGATTGTAGAGTTTCACTCTAAAGAGAAACTCTTGTTGTTAGCTCACTGTCAAAAAACGTACCGTCATTTGGGAAGGATGGTGAGCAATCCGAAGGGATATAAAGCCGCCGAGTTCAAAGAAGAGTATGTGCGATGTTTTATGGAGGCCTTATGCAGTAAGTACTCTCATAAAAGCTATATTAATGTTATCCAGCATTGTTTCGGATATGTGAAAGAAGACGTGACTCCAGATACGAAGCGGCATTTTATGAAAGTGTTGAATGAGTACTCCCAGCAAATGATTCCACTCAGCTCGATTTTGGGAGTTCTGGAGTCGTTGGTCGAGCAGTATCAGGTTGAGTACCTCAAACAACAGACTTTCTTTTCACCTTATCCTCGGGAGTTAAAGCTTCGCAATTTTACTATGGAGGCAACGTAGCAAGATGAATGACTCGGTCGCAGGTGACATCGTTTGTGACTGCCTCGTGATTGGAGGTGGTCCGGCAGGTTCTGTTTCAGCATCAATTATTGCGCAGGCTGGCTATGATGTCGTACTGATAGAACGTGCGATTCACCCTCGTCCTCACGTTGGTGAATCTCTCATGCCAGCTACCAATGAGGTTTTGGAGCGTTTGGGGGTACAGAGCAGCATCGACCAGCTTAAATTTATTCGCAAGGTTGGTGTGCAGTTTGTAAATGCTTCGGGCAAAGCTTCTCAACCTTTCTTCTTTCGTAAGCATGATGATCGTCCAGTTTCCGAGACTTGGCATGTTGATCGCGCCACATTAGATCACTGTTTGTTTGGAATTGCCTCTGACAAGGGAGCAAGGACAATGGAATCTGTTCGCTTTCTGAAATTAGAGCGTAACGAGCCAGGTAATCATGAAGTTTTAGTGGATGACAGAGGTAAGCCCCGTAAGATTACGGCGAAGGTTCTTGTTGATGCCTCTGGACAGCAATCGGTTCTAGCAAAGCATTTCTCGATAAAAGAAATGGAGCCGATCCGCAAAAATATTAGTATTTGGACCTACTATCAATCCTCGAGTGAGGTTTTTGCAAACAAGGCAATTACTATCATTGCAAGAACCAAAGAGGCGAATGGCTGGTTCTGGCTAATTCCCGTAGATAGTAAAACGTTGAGTGTTGGATTGGTTGGTGATGTAGCAACCATTCATGGGAAGGCATCCAATAATGCCGATAGACTTTTACGTTTCGTGGGGCAGAATGAATTCGTGGAGAACTATATATCTTCATTAAATTTAACTCAGTTTGGCGATTTTATAGCCGCCAAAGATTTTAGTTACAAAGCCACTCAACCGGCAGGCGACGGGTGGGTTCTAACAGGTGATGCGCTTGGATTTATTGATCCGGTTTATTCCACGGGTGTGTTACTTGCTTTAAAGACCGGTGAATTAGCAGGTGATGCTGTTGTTGATTGTTTGAAGACAGGTGATCTGTCGAAGCAGAAATTGGGGAGTTGGTATCCCGAATACAACGAAAAGGTAGATCTTTTGCGGAACTTGGTGGACCTCTTTTATGACAGTCAATTCAGTTTTGGAAACTTCATCTCCGATAATCCGGACTGTTCATACCAACTGGCTGACTTACTGATGGGGCGTGTTTTTGGCCGCGAAAGCACCGACTTTTTTGAAAAAGTCGCAGCATGGAAAAACCAGCGGGCTCAGTTAACTTAGTTTGAGTAATTTCCGCCATGTCCAGTTCAGTATTTCCCTTAGATCGTCTTCGTTCTTTGAATGACAAGTCTATCAATCCGGATGGTCGTTATGTTCTTTATTGGATGGTTGCGAATAGGCGTTTGGCCTACAACTACTCGCTTGATAGGGCGATTGCTCATGCAGTTCGCCTGAACAAGCCTCTTTTGGTTGTTGAATCATTGGCGAAGGGCTATCGCTGGTCAAGTCCTAGATTTCATCACTTTGTTATGCAAGGTATGCAGGATAACCTTGCTGCATCGGCTAAGCTGCCCCTTTCTTACTACCCCTTTGTTGAATCAGATCATCATCCTCAAAATGGCATGTTAAAAGCTTTCTCGAAGGATGCCTGCATTGTTGTAACTGATGATTTCCCATGCTTCTTTATTCCCAAGCTATTGAAGATATTAGGCCGATCGGTTCCGTGCCAGGCAGAAGCTGTTGATTCTAACGGGATTTTGCCAATGCGCGATGAGCCTAGACTGTTTACGACTGCTTATTCGTTTCGTCGTCACTGTCAAAAAGTTCTGCCTTTATGGCTCGGGCAATCTCCTTCACCCACTCCCTCGTCGCATCTTGCGTTACCACCACTGAAGCCTCTGGAAGAAGGCCTTACCGAGAAATGGCCCTCTTCCGAAGGTGTTTTATTGGCTGGACAGGCTAACTGGATGCAATCTGTTTCTACTCATTTTCAGACTCCTGTGGCACAATATGTCGGAGGACGGCAGGCGGCGATTGAGCATTGGGAAATTTTTAAAAATCAGCGTTTGAGTGGCTATCATGTGTTACGTAATCAGGTCGATCAGAGTGCGACAAGCTGCTTGTCGCCTTATCTTCACTTTGGACATATATCCACACATGAAATAGTAGGCGATATTTTAGCGCGAGAAGACAGGACTCCGGATAGCCTGACTTCCTCTAAGGTGGATGGACGTCGAGCAGGCTGGTGGAGAATGTCCGAGCCTGCTGAAGCGTTCCTGGATCAGTTGATTACATGGCGGGAGATTGGCTTCAACCGTTGTGCAAACGATCCAAATTATGCAAGTTTCGATACGCTTCCAGAATGGAGTTTAGCTACGCTAAATAAACATCGTGTCGATTCTCGGCCGTATCTCTATTCCCTTGATGAGTTTGATCAGGCCTTGACCCATGATCCATTGTGGAATGCCGCTCAAAATCAACTGAGGTTAGACGGAATGATTCACAATTACTTACGTATGCTTTGGGGAAAAAAAATACTTCATTGGTCAGAGTCTCCTGAAGCAGCTCTAGCCACCATGATTGAACTAAATAATAAATACGCACTAGATGGGCGCAACCCTAATTCTTACTCAGGTATTTTTTGGTGTTTAGGTCGCTTTGATAGAGCTTGGGGACCTGAAAGGCCTATATTCGGCAAGGTCCGCTACATGACCAGTGAGAATACTGCACGGAAGTACAAGGTTAAAAATTATATCGAAAACTACAAGAGTTTAAGCCGGGGAGTTGCCAATGCATGATGTTGTAATCGTTGGCGCCGGAATTAGCGGATTACGTTGTGCCTTGGAACTTGAAACTGCGGGAGTGGACTATCTTATTCTGGAGAAGAACGCATTCGTTGGTGGCAGATGCAGTAGTAGTATTTCCGATGGTTTCATTCTTGATCGCGGATTCCAGATTTTACTTGATTCGTATGACGAGGTGTTTTCCGTAGTCAGCGAAAAGGATCTTGGTTACCAGCGGTTTCTTTCCGGGGCTTTAATTGATACTGACAGGGGCGTTAGGGAAGTATTCGATCCATTTAAGAGTTCGCGACAACTGAGAACAGCGACCAAACTTTTACTTTCGGATATTGGTTCTTTTCGGGATAAATGGAGGTTATGGAGATCTTCCAAGTCCAAGGCTTTACCAAGCGGCGTGGCCATGCCGGCGTCCACGGATCAGTACCTGCGAAACTTGTTTTCGGAACGATTTCTGGAAGAGTTTCTGAGGCCATTTTGGGGTTCCGTTTTTCTCGACTATGACCTTCGTGTTCCTCTGGATCAATTTTTTGAGCTGCTGAAGTTCTTTTCTGCAGGTTGGGGCGGATTACCGGCTCATGGAATGCAGGCTCTTCCCGATGCACTGGCAGGCAAATTATCGAAAGAGCGGATACGCCTGGAAACATCTGTTGTTTCGATCAACGGTAATCGGTTGGAACTCTCATCGGGTGAGTTGATGGAAGCCAGAAAGGTGATTCTGGCATTACCACAAGAGATAGTGTGTCGTTTGATGGATTTTCGATTGCCCGTTAACGAGCGTTCTTCTGCCTGTGTTTATTTTGCAGCAGATTCCTCCCCCTTTGATTTGCCGGCATTAAGACTCAACGCAAAAACGGATCACAAAATCGTAAGAACGATTTGTCTACCGACCAGTATTCAGCCAAATTATGCGCCGCCAGATAAGGTTTTGATTTCGGTAAACCTTGACCCTCAATTTGATTATGCCAATCCCGACATTAGAAGAGGTACGTTAAACGAACTTCTCGAATTATTTGGCAGCCAGGTGAATGATTGGGAAGAGATTGAATTCATGCGAATTCTTAACGCTTTGCCGGATTACGGTCTAAACGCAAATTTAGAGGACATGGATTATATCGTTTGTGGAGATTATAGCTCCACACCGAGCATTAACAATGCTTTCGCTAGTGGCCGTCAAGCCGCCACTAGGTGTTTGAAAGATCGTCAGGAGATATAGTAGTTTGAGCTTCCTACAGACCCTTACCGATTCAGCGATTACCCTCATTCCCTATACATTGATTCTGATAGTTTTATGGGCATTCTCTGGAAAGATTCTGAGTAAACCCGACGCTTCACGGTTTAAAGTCATCTTAGTGCTTCTGATGACACCTCATTTGGTAGCCTGGCTTCCAAACTATCTATACCAGTGGGCATTGCTGGATTTAGATTTTTCTTTTGCCGCCTCAGTGGGAATAAGTATTCTGGTTGAACTGAGCTTAACGCTCGTCTTTGGAGTCGGGCTTTTCAGAGTGGTGCATTTCCTCAAAGAAGCTATCTGCCGCCCGGTCGACCCTGAATAGGAGGTCTCTTTGGCGTGTACAAACAACAGTCGATAGGACATACATCATGATTTGGGCCCCTATCACCTAAGGATCGTTTTTCGATGTTTTCTGTGCGCTCCCGAATCAGTTCAACGATCATCTTTACGAATTGAGGGCTTGTGCCGACAGTAGGTACGCGAACCATGTTGATGTTCAGTTCTTCACACATTTCCTTCGCTTCGATGTCTAAGTCAAACATCACTTCCATATGGTCGGAGATAAAGCCGATCGGAACGACAGCTAAATGACTGGGGCTTTCCTTGGCGTTTAAGGTCTCGATAAAGTCGCATACGTCAGGTTCCAACCATGGTTGGGATGGAGGTCCACTGCGACTTTGATAAACCAAATGCCAGGGATTTTCTCCAACCTCTTGCATCACTAACCGCGCAGTTTCGTTGAGTTGCGATGCATAGGAACAGTTGGCTGCCATGCTATCGGGAATGCTATGGGCCGTGAAAAGAATCGTGGCTTTTTCTCGAACCGACTCGTCGAATTTATTGAGCGATTCAATTAACAAATTAGCAATCGTATTTACGAAGCCTGGGTGATTATAAAATACGCGTATCTTGTCAGTCTCTAGGGTATCATCAGCCAGCGTTGATTTCGCCTCTTCTATATTTTCTCTGTACTGCCGACACCCTGAGTATGAACTATATGCCGAAGTGATGAATACCAACGCTCGTTTGACACCGTCGTTTTGCATTTCTTCCAGTGTGTCATTAAGCATAGGGTGCCAGTTGCGATTGCCCCAATAAATAGGAAGTTGGATTTGTTGATCCTCCAACTCCATTTTCACGGCATTGATAAGCTTTCTATTTTGCCCATTGATAGGACTAACGCCATCGAAGTGATAGTAGTGTTCCGCGACTTCAAGCATGCGTTCTCGGGGTACAGGTTTTCCTCGAAGGACGTTTTCCAGGAAAGGTAAAACGTCTTCACGCCCCTCGGGTCCACCAAAAGAGACAAATAACAAGGCATCGTAGTGAGAAGGTGTTTCAGTATTCATGAGAGATAGTAGCAAGAGAGGTTAGTCGGTTTAATTCTGAGTATAGGCTTGCTTAGTCGATTGACCAACCACTCATATCCTTAAAGACGATAGTCCACCATCAACAGAAATTATTTGACCGGTGAGCCAATCGGAATCTTCTGTCATTAGGAACATCGCCGCTCCAGAAATGTCCTCAATACATCCAAGACGCTTCAGAGGATATTTTTTTGCTAGCGCATTTTCTTTATCGGGCGTTGTTATGAATGAGGCTGAGAGATCAGTTTTAGTCATCGCAGGGGCGATACAGTTTACTCGTATTTGAGGACTCAGTTCTGCTGCTAACGATTTGGTTAACCCTTCAACCGCCGATTTGCTAGCTACCGTCGAAGCATGAAACGGCATTCCGATCTTGGCCGCTACCGTACTGAACAAAAGGATATTTCTACTCCGGAAACTGCTGCGTTTCAATCCTGGGAGGCATGCTTGAATCAATTCGACCGCACCCAAAAGATTGAGCTGCAGATCCTTTGAAAAATCCTCTAAAGTCAAACGACTTATGGGCTTTAAGTTTATGGAACCTGGTAAGTAGGCGACACTATCGATCCGTTCAGGGAGTTTGCTGCTGTCTAGGCCGGGTTTAGAGAAATCATGGGGGATATGAGTCACGTTTTGACTTCCACCCCCCCCACCAGATTCTCGTGAGATGACAGTCACGTGAGCACCCATGCTTGTAAGATGATCTACGATACTTTTGCCGATTCCTCTTGATCCACCTGCGATAACACAATTCATGGGACGATGGTCTTTAGAAGGAAGATGGTTCATTCTGAGAACACCTTTATATTTAGGAGAGTTCAAGGCTTGGAAACTCTAGATAGGGGATGCCTGATCTTTTTTCAAGCTGTGTTGCTCAGCCAAGTGCAAGAAGTCCAGTCTGTCGGAAGGGACTTTTGGTCTGGTATCTCCAATGACTTTTCCCTGATGGATCACGGCAGCACCAGCTAGTCGAAATACGTCTCCGGCGACCTTGCCAATCCCATATCTTTGAAGAAAGGCTGTTGAGAAAGCTTTTCGTAAGCTCTTTAGATTGAAAATGTCGCGATAAGTCGCCCGACCAATTTTACAAGCCCCGTATATTTCACAGGAAGGGTCGCTAAATATTTCCACGGAACGTAAGTCGTACCGGTCTAACTCGTTGCGGCCATCATGCTTGTCGCTCATATGAACAATGGCAATGGAAAGCCCAAGTTTTTCAATCTTGTTGCGTTGCTGGGCAAGCATGTGCAGGGTTTCTCGACAGAAGGTGCACCCAAAATGCCGTAGAAAAATGACTAATGTTGGTTGTCTCCATGACAACTCGGTCATCGTACGACCTTGAAAGGATTGAAAGGTAGCGACGACCTGATGAAACTCTTTGTCTTCCGGGGATTCGGTTAGATTCGATTCCCGAAAAGCCTCTGCTAGAATTTTTCCGAACGGGAGCCACCAAATCAAGTCATTGAAAACGATGAGGATTCCGAAAGACCATGGCAGAACACCGTTGACGGCCGAGTATAGAAAGCCGACTGGCCCAAGGAGTTTCCCGAGCAGTCCCACGAGAACAATAGGCCAGTGCCTCTGGGGATCTTTAGCGGCGATTAAATAGCCGACACCATAGACCCCAACGATCATGCCCACACACTGCCAAATCTCGGGATACCGTGGCTGGTCAATGTTGCTTAAGTTGAAGAGCAGACTGGGGAACAGTATTACAACGGTCCCGAAAAGTAAATTGTAGAATCCAGCAATTTTGAGACTGAGGCTGTATCTACTGTGAGAAGTGGTGCTTGGAGTGGTCATCATGGGGAATTCTTTATCCTAGGGCCTAGATGGTTTAATGGGAGCGATTAGCCCCTCAAAATCATCTCGATCCATATCATTCCACAGATCTTCACCAGACTCCATTCTCTTCATCAACACATCAATTTTGTAGTTGCTGCCAGGTGGAGCATTCGTTGGTGAAGGTTTAAATTCCGGTTGGAATGAATCTCCAGTGCCATGTTCCAGCATGTGTAGGAATAAGTTGTACGATTCTTTGCGTTTTTGAATCATTTCTCTTCTCCCACATAAAATGCTTGGCATCTCTGTACGCCAATAATCTATTACAGAGATGCCAAGACTAGCTTATGGGATCAACACAGTGTCAATGACATGGATGATTCCGTTGCTTGTTCGAATGTCTGTTTTCACGACTTTCGATTTATTGACATAAACAGCTTTGCCGCTTTTGATGGTTACTTTTTTACCGCCAAGCGTCTTTGCTTCCTTAAGCTTGACGACCTTGGAAGCCGGAACTGCCCCTGAAACTACGTGATATTTGAGGATAGCAACAAGCTTGTCTTTGTTCTCTGGCTTAAGCAAATCTTCCAAAGTACCTTCCGGCAACTTCGCGAATGCTTCGTCCGTAGGTGCAAATACAGTGAATGGACCATCGGAGCTTAGAGCCTCTATCAAGCCTCCAGCCTTCAAAGCTGCTGCGAGCGTGTTAAAACTTCCTGCGGCAACCGCAGTTTCAACAATGTTCTTAGTGGGGGCTTTTTCGGCTGCGGTTAGTTGAGCCACGCTAAGGCCGAGTACGGCCAAGCATAGAAATAATTTTTTCATCGTGTTTCCCTTTCGAAGAAGATGAGTTAGGTTTCTATAGGCATTTATTGCCAAAGTACGGAAATGACAACTCGGAAAATCGAAAGATTTAAGGGAATTTAAATGCCTCCTTCTATTTCTCGAATTTCGAGGCTAAGGTCGAGCAAGTTTCCAATCGAACCGGTGTAATGAGCCGTTAAAATGTGGGCTTGGAGTTGAAAGTGTGCGAAAAAAAACCCCACTGGAATCAGTGGGGTTCTAATCTCGATCCGAAGATACATTTATCTTCGTCTATAGTTCTGCGATTTCCCGGAGGGAATCTTGGCATGCAGTGTACTAAGCTTTAGCTTTTTTGATGCGAGCCTGCAGCCGTGATTTTGTACGCGCTGCTTTGTTTCGGTGAATAAGGTTCGATGCCCCGGCACGGTCAAGCTTTTTTTGAACGGTTACGTAGGCTTCATTGACGGTTGCCAATGCGGCATCGGCGTCGCCACCATCAGAACGTGCTGTCGCGTACGCATCAATGGCTTCATTGACACGACGAACGGAGGTTCTTAGATCCGATCGCTGTGCACGGTTACGTATTCTAGCGGTTTCGTTTTGACGAAGTCGTTTCTTTGCACTTGCGGTATTCGGCATGGTGTTCCTGTTTTTTGCAGCCTGCAACGAGTTTGGATAGGATTCTGAATGTCCTGACCGACGCTGAGATACAGTTTTTAACCACCTACTAAGGGGCCCGTTCAACAGGGTCGGAACTACTTTTATCGCCTAAATAATCTAGTTTGTCTAGGCGCTGATTTAGTTAGTTCGCCTTAGAAAGTCTACTTTTTTCTGTTGGTCGGCAGTATTTCCGAACTAGGTGGTGAATTCATGGAATTTGCCAGCGTTTTTATGCGTTTTAAGGACCGCTCAATAAAAGATTGCCGATGAAAACCGGGAATCTCATCACGCATCCATTTATCGAGGTTTTCCTTCTCGGCTTTAGAGATATCTAAAGCCGACTGTATTTGGCTATATGTTGCCAACGCTTCCTCGAATCGTCTGACTGCCTGTTGGGATTCTGCAAGCCCCAACAGCAACGCAAGTTTGTCAGGATTCTTTATGGCCTTCGTTTGTTGCAACTGGTCAAAAATCTTGATCGCTTCGTACCAATTGCCCGTACCAACCAGGCACCAACCAAGTTGAATGGAGAGTAAAGGTCTGGCCGGGTATTGTGCTGCTAACGTTTGGTAGTACTCAGTCCGAACTCTCCAGACTTCGTGCTGTAGTTGACCGAGAAGTTCTTCGGACGCTTTAAGTTCTTCATGAAATGCCAGTCGGGATTCTGCCTGATGTAGCCTCAGGTCAAGTATGCGTTGTGTCCACTCTGATGGATTACCTAATAACTTGGTGGCCTGCTGACAAGCGTCGATTGCCTGACCGTAGAGGTTTAGGTCTTCTAGTATTTCACATAGCTTCAACCAATGGTCGTGTTGAGTAACGGCCTGATTGGCTAAGGTTCGTAGTGTTTCTACTTCGCCAACCGCTTCAACGGCAGGAAATTGCTGAGTAATGACACCAGGTAAGGCACGCAGTACTTTTTGTATTACCGAGTCGTCTGCGATTTTAATTAGGTTGAAGATATGATCATTTGCATCATCATATCGCCCTGATTGATAAAAGGCATGTATGATTTGTACATGGACATCCGCCGACCCGGAAAAGTACTTCAACGCGAATTCAAGATAGACCCATTGTGTTTCGGCGGCATTAATTGTCTGAGCGGCAAAGGCAAGCTCCAGCAAAAGACGTTCGTTTCGCGCATTGTGATAAAGCGTTTCAGGAGCTCGATTTAGTATCTCGTGCCATTGTTCCTCCGCTCCCAAATCGGTGATGCGTTTAACCAGCTTTTGATTGCGTCGGCGTTGCCGCCAGCCATGGCAATACAGTCCTTTTTGGTAGCCCGCCTCGAGTGTTTGTAAAAACTCATAGGTATACACAGCACCCATGGGATCGGCTTTCATACAACTGGCGAACAGTTTCAGAGCATGATCGTAGTCAGGAGGCTCTTGTTCGAGCCATTGTAGGCCGGTTTCAAATTGGTTTTGCAATTCACGACGTTTTTGGCGAGAAAAACCACCGGCATAATTACTAGCGCTTGAAAGCTGGTTACTTGCAGATTTGCCGGTGGCAGGTTCCAATCGAAGAAGCCCTCTCAATTAGGCAGTAAAGTGATTCAATACGTGTTAGTAATACTATGACTCAGGATACATCATCTGAAGGATTTGTGTATCTGGTAGGTGCTGGTCCTGGAGATCCATCTTACATCACATTACGAGCGATTCAGTGCTTAAAACTGGCAGAGATTGTTCTCTACGATTACTTAGTGAATCCTCACATACTGCAACACGTTAGTGCTGATGTGGAATGTATTTGCATGGGAAGGCATGGGGCCGGTAAACTTTGGAATCAGGATGATATTAATGCGGAGTGCATTCGGTTAGCGAAACAGGGCTTGCGCGTGGTGCGATTAAAAGGTGGTGATCCGGCTATCTTTGCGCGGGCGGCTGAAGAGGCATCGGCCTTTGAAAAGGCTGGCATCGGCTATGAAATCGTGCCTGGTATTACCGCTGCATTGGCATCAGGTACGTGTGCGGGGATTCCGTTAACTCATCGCGAAAAAGCTTCCGCAGTGGCTCTTATTACGGGGCATGAACGAGGTGGTAAAGGAGAATCTTCGCTAGATTTCGAAGCGTTAGCTAAATTCCCCGGAACACTTGTTTTTTATATGGGAGTCACCACATCTCGTAGTTGGACAAGTGCACTGTTGGAAAATGGGATGCCGCACAATACACCGGTTGCGATCATAAGAAAAATTAGCTGTCCCGAACAAGTTACAGTAAAGTGTACGTTAGATGAAGTCCCCCATTTTTTAGATGGCGAGAACCGAATACGCCCCCCGGCTATTGTGATTATTGGTGATGTTGTGCGGGATACGGAACTGAACTCATGGTTTGAACAGCGACCATTATTTGGTCAGCGAATCCTTGTGACTCGTGCTGCGGAACAGGCCGACGAATTGGTGCAACAACTTGCTCAGCTTGGTGCCGAGGTTGTTTTGCAGCCAGCCATTGAAATCTTACCGCCGGAAACTTATGAAGCTCTGGATGAAGTCATCGCGACGGTAGCTGACGTTCACTGGATCGTTTTTTCCAGTGGAAACGGAGTTCGCTACTTTTTGAATCGAATGTTGGCTTTGGGATATGACGCTCGTCATCTGGCTCAGGCAAAACTCGCAGCTATGGGGCCGGGGACGGCTGCTGCCTTGCAGAACTTCAATTTAAGGGCTGATTTGCTCCCTCGGGAATATCGGGCTGAATCAATGGTCGATGCATTGAGGCCACTCGTAAAAGACCAAACGGTGTTACTTATCAGAGCCAGTCGTGGCCGCGATGTTTTGCGAGCAGGCTTGAACAAGGCCGGCGCTGATGTGCAGCAGGTTGTTGTTTATCGGAGTCAAGATGTGCAAACATTGTCTCCCTCCACAAGGGAAGCCGTGGAGCAGGGGATCGATTGGGTGACCTTTACTAGCTCGGCAATTGCCCGTTCATCGATTAGTTTGTTGGGGCCGTATCTGGAGGGAGTTAAATCGGTCAGTATTAGTCCCGTTACCAGCGAGATGATGCGGAGTTTGGGCCTCGAACCGACGGTCGAGGCAAAGCAACATGATCTGGACGGTATGATTAAGCGGCTTTTAGATTATCAGGAAGATTAAGGATTTCTGATTAGTTGCCGAGTTCATCTTGATTGCAATCTCAGTATTTACGTTAGAATTAGGATTAAAGCCGCGACGAATTGTCGCGAAAAGAGACCATGCACACAGGTGGTGAAAATTCCGGGAGAATGGTAGTGACGATTCAAGCAGAAAAAACGGGACGACGTCAGGCACTAAAGTCAATGAGCGTAGCACTAGGCTTGCCCGTCGCTGGCCTCACGTTGGCGAAGATGGCTCCACATGTCAAAGCCGCAAAAATTCGTCCCGAGTGGAAAACCAGTATCAAGAAAGGATTGGACTGGATTGTGAGAAGCCAGTCTTCGCTGGGGCACTGGACTGCCGGTACTTATCCGACAGCGATGACAGCCCTTGCCGGAACCGCGCTAATCTGCTCTGGCTCGACGACAACTCAGGGGCCCTATGCCCGAGCGATTCGTAAAAGTGTCGATTACATTACCACAAAATGTCGTAGTAATGGTTTGATTGGGGATCCACTCTCGGATAATCGTTATACCTATGGTCATGGATTCTCTATGCTATTTCTCTCACAGGTGCTGGGGGAAGAGGAGGATTTGGAGCGACGAGAAGAGCTCATTGAAATTCTCAAAAAGGCGGCTGAATTTAGCGCTAATGCTCAAACACCATCAGGTGGTTGGGGCTATGTAAGTGCGAAAGACGGCAATAATTTTGATGAGGGTTCAACAACCATTACTCAGGTTCAAGGTTTGCGAGGGTGCCGTAACGCAGGTATCCCCGTATCCAAGCAGGTCATTGATAAAGCGAAGGATTATATTTATGGCTGTAAGAATCCTGACGGAGGGATTTCCTACAGTTCACGAAATCGCGGTTCATCGCGTCCAGCAATTACGGCTGCGTCATTGGCATGTCTCTACAACGCCGGAGACTACGATAGTAAACATGTTCCTGAGATGCTAGCCTACTCAAAGAAGAACCTACACAACATTTCAGGCGGTGCTCGCTCGTTTGGTCACTGGCACTACACCTACCTTTACTATGCCCAGGTCGTTTATCGACAGGGTCTGAAAGATTGGGCTCCATTCCGGGATCAGTTGTATGCCCGGATTGCCAACGAGCAAGCAGAGAATGGAAGTTGGACTGGGAATATTGGCCCCATCTATGTGACCGCTTGCAATCTAATTATGATGCAGCTGGATAATGCGTTTCTACCTATTTATCAACGCTAAAGACCTGACATCGATATCTTTATTCACTCATTAAGATCGATGTGTTATCCCGGTTCTGGATCAACCTGATTAACGCGGCCGAATTGAGTTGAGAGGTTTCATTGGGGGTAAAGAGTAAGTGTGGGTTACTGAGTGGCAAATCCCCCATTTTGCGATTCCAGCTATTCATCAACGCCTGCTGAATAGCAAGCCTCTCAGGTGCAGGAGAAACAAATTCATATTTGGCTTCATCGTCTTGAAGCAGCTGATATTCTGGCAGCCGCATTAGCGACTGCCAGGTTACGTATCTGGTTGCTGCATAGTCGTCGTTTAGCAATTGAATCATAAAAGGCAAACGCCAATTAGTTGCAGACGTTTCAAATGTAGGTTCCCAACTCATATGCCAAGCGGCCAACGTTCTTTGCACAGCATTGCCCTGTAGCAACCAGACAAGACTGGAAGCAACGTTTTGATGCTGTTCGTCCAGCTCCACTTCAGGGTGTCCATACCATTCGCTTAGATTATCCGCTGTCCACTGCATGGTTTTATCTAGGTGGCACAGATTACAGGCATTGGGTTTCTCATTCTTTTTGTTGGAACGGATCATAGGAGAGTCAATTCGGTGGCTTCGGATACCTCTCATCAAAGCATAGGACGTATGAGGCATGTGGCAGTTGAGGCAACGACTACCCTCGGAATTGAGCTGGTGGTGTGTGTGGTTCGCTAATTGCGTCGTATATTGAGGCTCTTGATGGCATTGTATGCAGGCTTGATCCGTATTCATGTTAAGGCCTAGTTGCTTACTTGGCTCTTCCATAGAATGCAGGCTGTGGCAACTGAGGCAGGTCATTTCACCATGCGTATAACACTTGCTTTGAACTAGACTTGGGTATTCGCGACCTCCGATTCGCATCGTGCCGTCATTCCAAAACATGTTGTAGTAGAGCAGGTTGGGATCCGTATCTTTGTGGTGAATCATTTTTCGATTTGCCAGCAAGTCATTCCCCGGTTGGTAATCTAGACCATCCGCCAGAAACGATTCCGGATGGTTGGATTCGAAGAGGCTGTGACACTGACCACAAACCTGAGCTTGTTGCTCCTTGCCCAGGCGTTCCGGATTAATGATTGTATTGTCTGGCGTGCCGGACAGTTCCACGTCGACATTGGTGTTGAGTAGCGTTTGATGTTTCTCGACATGCGGTTTTCCAGGGCCGTGACATGCTTCGCATGAGATTCCAAAGTCTGCAATGTTCGAGTGAAACTCAATTGCAAAGCGATCATCTTTGGGTTCATGATGTGGTTGCCCGGCAACAGCATGACAGGCGATGCATGATTGATTCCAGACAGTAGCCGGACGACCGAATTGTGGATCTGCGATGAAGGAATCTTCGTAGGGGATCCATTTCTCTTGCTCGATCATGTAGACCCACGGGAACAGCCACAGGGAGTTGTTCTCAAGTTCGTCCTGATTAGCCTGTTCGTCAGAGTGTTTCCAGGACATCCAGAACATGTGCATCTTGTGAGAACCTGTCACCATCACGATTCGTTTGTCTGCCATCTGTGGATTTGGATGATTACGAATTTCGGTAGGCAACTGCCGGGCTTCCCATTCCGGGTCGTGCCCACGCACCCAGTATTCGTCACCTTTGCGATAGATCTTGTAAGTCGTATTTCCTAGTTTCATTTCTTGCCCATCAAAGTCAGCTTTGATGGTTTCCGGAGAAGCGATTTGTGTCATGGTGCGGTGATAAGACGAGTGCCATGATTTGTGCTCTTCCTTGTGACAATTCGCACAGACCTGTGCTCCGACATAGCCTTTATGGTCGGTGAGCTTTGGGGTCGCCGCCTGCAGTTGCGGATCTGTGGTGGCCTGACGTATATTCGGTTCAACTTTGGGGGGGTGATATTCAGTGATCTGCTCGTCATTGGAAAGGAAATACGCGGCAGCCGATCCTCCCAGGATAAGGATGCCAAGAAGGGTGATTTGACGCGTTTTCCCCCGCTGTCGAACAATGATCGGAGAGCATGCCAAAGGCATGACAAACATCGCGAGCAAGTAAAGGAGCATTGGGGACACGGTTAACTCATTTGAAAAAGCAGCTAGTAGGCCAGTTTTATCAATTCGGACTAATTCGATCTATTTACAGTTTCGGTATCGGGATTCGTGGAGCATTAGGCGTAGGTCGCGAAGGGGCCCGATAAACGGGCATTACCTCCAATCCAAAGCCTCTTTTTATTTCTTCAGCGGCGCGCTCAGCCCATGGAGTTCCCGGATGGAGCTCAATCACTTTCTCAAATAACTCCGAAGCTCGGTTAATGTATGGTCGACTTACTTCTTCAGCCGAAAGTTTGAGACGATTTCTTAAGTCCCAGCGTATCAATCTTCGGTTAGGTGGCATCATTTGCGGGACTTGTTTTGGATTACGAATGAATGTTTCAAGTGCCGCCCCGTATTCATATACTCGAGCCTGATATGCGATGAGCTGAGCGTAGATCAGGTCGTAGTTGGCTTGCCAGCGAGCATTGAGTTCGTCTTCACGAAATGGATAAGCTTCTTCAAGTAACGCCTGTGTGTTCGCTAGATAGTTAATGTAAATTTTGGCCTTTTCCTGCTCCTGACGGGCACGCACCAGAAACCTATCAGGTTCCCGCGGAAACGTCAGATCCAGTTCAATGATCTCAGCAGTTTCCTCATTGAGTGGGTTCAGATCAACGATAACTTGCCAGATAAAGGAGCGAAGTGGGTAGTCTTTGCGCATCGTTAACTGTTTTTGCCGGCTGTCCAAGTCGGGAAGGTAAGGTTTCATGGCATTTAGCTCATACCGCCGTTTGTCAGCCTCACCACCGACAAGTTCCTTCTCAATTGTAGGTAGCATAAAAAAGATACCTCCGGATTCACGGGCAATTCGGCATTGTTCATAAGGACCGAAGCCACTTGAGAATGCATCGCGTCGTCTTCGAAAGCCGTTCGTTTGCAATTGTTCGACAAAGGCAGTTTCAGGTCCTCGGTCCACTTGCAGCCAATGATTGACCCCCGTTTGTGGATGCCGCCAATTCATGTAGGCATGTGGGTAACCGAAAACTGCTTCGCGTCCCAGGAAGTAGGTTCGGCAATTCATTTCTTTGGCAGTCGCCACGGCCATTTCTAATGTTGGCAAATTATTTTCGGGTTCACCGCTTTCGTCAGTAACAACAATTAATGCCATCTGACGTTTTCCTCTTGCACGATATGACTCATGGTCATTAATAGCTCTCGTGATGGCCGGACACATGATCTCATAGCCAGACGGGTCTATGGGGACTTGATTGATCGCTCGACGTATTAACTCAAGATCTGAAGTAGGCTTCTTGGTGTGTTTGAAGTAGTTTGCGCCATAGCTCGTGATGGCTGTTAATAAATGATCACCGTCTGCAGTATCAGCAAGTCCCAGTTCCGAATAGACTTTATTGATACGTTCACGGATTTCTTTTTGATCATTCCGCATACTCTCAGATTGATCGAACAGCCAGACGACCAGAACATCACCTTCCTCGAGCATGAAAACGATTTCCTGAGTGATACGGTCGATTGCCTGCTCCAGGTTGTCCACAATTTCCCGAGGATCGCCATAGGAGCCAAGCGGAATGTTTGTCATCAGGCTTTCCTGTAGACTGGCAGGCACGGTGAGATCGGCCATTTCCACTCCGGTTTCTTCTGCTGAATCTTTGATGACATTCGTATCAAATGTAGGATCCGAGAACTGTCCGACTCCCTCGGCATTCGGAAGTCCGGCGATGGTAGATGACTGTTGCGAGTTAGTAAGTTCAGTCGCCGGATCAATGTTTTCTTCAAGTTCGATCGTCACCAATTCTTCGGGACGTTCAAGATCTTCCGGAATAGGTTCAACGACAACCAGGTTGAACGATTCCAGAATCTCAGGAGTTAGGGTGAAAAATCCGAGGATGATCAGAATGCCTGCATGGACAAAAGTTGAAATCCCGACCGCTCCGGCACCCACAATCAAATCCGTCAAGCTGCGGCGTGACTCCTCTTCGTGTAGGTGGTCATTCCCCAACCTATTAGCTGTCGCATCTGAATCATCTCGTAGATGATCAGGCAGTAGGTTTTCCTGGAGGCTGGGCATGATGACCGTAGGAGAAAAGGGTATAGCGTGGTTCAATGAGCTGTGATAAACAGCTCGATACCAACCAAATTATAGGTTAAACGTTTCAATGAGTCTTGAGGAATCATTCGGACATTGAAATATCAACCGAAGGACTCATCTGTACTTTGTCTCCGTGATTACTATGATGGTTGTTAGAGACCTCGAGCCGTCATCGACATCCACCCATCCATCCAAATCGTTACCAATGAGCCAAATTGCAGTTTATACCGGTTCCTTTGACCCCATCACACTGGGGCATCTCAATGTAATCGAACGATCTAGTAAAATGTTCGACACGTTGGTGGTAGGTATTGGTATCAATGTGGAGAAGAAATCACTTTTTTCACCGGAAGAGAGAAAAGAACTGGTGTCACGAGTCACTTCGCGTTGGGAAAATGTGGTGGTCGAGACATTCGACGGTTTGGCGGTCGATTTTGTCCATCGGCAAAATTCTCGTGTCATGGTTCGAGGCGTTCGTCCCTTAACCGACATTGCCGGTGAATTTACCATGATGATGGCGAACCGCCAGTTAGCACCGGAGATCGAGACCGTCTTTTTGATGGCTGACGAGGAATTCGCTCACGTCTCAAGTTCACTAATCAAACAGATTGCTCAGTTCTCGGACGATGATATGCTTGCCCGCTTTGTGCCGCAGGAGATCATTGCAGACTTACGAGTCAAGATGTCGGGCTAATAGCCTAGCGTCCTAATGCACTCTAGGCGGCCGGTAGATGAACTGGCTCACGTCTCTGTAGTTGCCGCAGGAGTGTCGCCGATGAACGAATAGGAGTGACGTCGATTCTCCCCTGTTGACGCATTCTCTGGAAAGCCTGTAAAAGCTTGGCAAACTTCGTTACCGGAGTTTTGTTCTCGAGCATCGATTGGATGTCGATTTGAATGTGCTGCAACGGGCGTTTACTTTTGAATCTGATGACGGACTTCAGTACCAGTTCACGTACAGGATTGGATAGTTGTTGTGCCCATTGAAGCGGAGTAGGTACTTCCCAGATTCCGAATCTTAACGAGCTTGGTTCTAGTGATTTGACAGACCGCGAGCTTCTTCGTGTTCCACAAAGATAGTTTACAAGTGAAATTTTATTGCGTACGAGCAGATTTAGATTACTTTCTTCAATCCGTTGATTGACGCTTAGTGTTGTTACTCGCACTCCCATATTTCGACTGCGCTCCCTCAGATCTGTTAATTGAGAGCTTAACGCTTTTCGCTGAGTCGAGTTGTTGGTTGTATCCACAAAAACTGAGAATTCCTGAGAAGAATCTGCTTGTTGTAAGAGTTCATAAGTATCCTGTAGTTGCTGGTCGTGGACGATCCAAGTGGCCGTGAATCCATTTTTCTCAAGCTCCCACAATAAGCGATCTCTGATTGTGTCGCGTGCCTGCACGTAGCCCTCTTGAACCGCCTGACGGGTGGGGAGGTTGATCGAAAGAAGGATTTGTGGGGTGAGTGGCACGCAAACAGCTCAGATAATCAAGGGATGAGATACGTAATAACCGTCGAGCGTTGGAATTAGAGAGTTGTCACGTGTTGCAGAAAGCTCGATACAGGACTTATCGACGTTTCAGTTGTAGTCTGTCTAAGTGTTCGAATGAGGAACGACGCGTTACAACATTCAGCTATTTGGTTGTAACGATTATGACGACTAGGAGAGCTTAGGAAGCCGATAAAAGGGGCTTGTCAGAGAAACGCTGGTTAGCTCTTCCCGCATCCTATCTGATGCAAGTCCGAATTAAGCTAAGTAAGCGGTCCAGATCCTCATGATTGTTATATGCGTGAGGACTAATACGCAAACGGCCATCTCGGTGACTCAGCACTACTCCGACATCGATACATTGTGAACGCAGTTGAGCTAATTCCACGTTTGGGATGGTGAACGAAGTGATACCACTGAGATGTTCTGTCGCAGAGGAGCCATGAATTTCGGCACCAAGTGCTCTTAGCTCAGACTGTGCGAATTGTGTATAGGCAAGGATTTGCTCAGCAACAGGGGAGGCGGTGGTACTAACGCCGAGTTTTTGCAGGAGTTCAAGACTAGCTCCATAGCCCAGAGTCCCGACCATGTTTTGTGTGCCACCTTCATAACGTGCAGCCTGTTGTCGGGGCTTCCAGTCGATTTTACTGAAATCAAAGGGGTTGGCCACAGAGTGCCAGCCGACCATTAACGGTCTCAACAGGTCAAGGTGTTGTTGGCGGATATAGAACAGGCCAGCACCTTCGGGGCCTAACATCCACTTATGCCCATCAGCGGCTAAAAAGTCGATTTCCAGGTTAGCGACGTCGAGGGGGAATATTCCTAGTCCCTGGATTGCATCCAGCATGACATAGATACCTCGACGGTGAGCTTCCTGAACAATTGCGTGGAGTTGCTCGTTGGTAAATCGGTAGCCGCTGGAAAAAGAAACCCAACTTAGCGAGATGAGTCGAGTTTGCTCGTCACAGGCTTCGAACAGACGATTGATATCAGCGATCCCTTGTTCCACCGGAACAACCCTTGTGTTTACGCCACGTGAATGCAGGTTCATCCAAGGGTATAGATTGGAAGGAAATTCGTTTGCGAAAGTGACAATGTTTTGACCTTCCTCCCAAGGGAAGCCTTCAGCAACGAAATTGATACCGGTAGAGGTGTTAGGGGTGAGTGCGATCTCCTCCGAACTTGCTCCAATTAGTTTAGCGGCATTGCGTCGAATCATTTCGACTCGTTTTGCCCATTTGGGCCAGTAGAGGTCTCCCTGGTTTGTTGCTTCATCCAACCAAGATGTAATCGCCTTGGCTGCCACACTTGGTAAAGGTGCGACAGCCGCGTGGTCGAAGTAGGCCAGCGTCTTTGCCACCGGCATTTGCTCGCGCAATTGTTGATTTACCGCTGATTCAATCATGGCGATGAACTTGTTTTTGAAGCCGGAAATACAAAGATTGGTCTATTTGCAAAATAAAAATTCGTTTGTTTTACTTATGGGAATTTGGTCAGACGATAGAATACACGTAAATTATGGATGAAAACTAGTAAATCGCTGTCGCATTAAACAATTTTCGTGGATTATACTATTTGCTCGACAGCAAAACTGGTGGACTTGTGCTGCCGAGACCGAAACTGAATAGAACCTGATAGTTACCCCAATCGAGGAAATAGAAACGTGTCGAAAATCATGTGTATTTTTGGATTGTCGGTAGCAGTTTTGCTACTGTTAGTCTTTGCACTTGATCTAGCAATCAAGATTCCGTTTTCACGAGCAAGTATGCTGATGGATATTGGCGGAGTTATCGGTGCATTAGGTTTGGGATTTATTAGCTTCACCACTCTGCGTGATCAAGTCTAACTGCGGCGATGAAGGCATTGCTTCTCACGAAGCGTGCGACGGTGATCGTTTCGCCGTGATTTCAACGGCTTTGAGTAGCCCTCGAGCCTTATTCAGTGTTTCCTGATACTCCATTTCAGGCTGACTATCTGCAACAATGCCTGCCCCGGCCTGCACATAAAGCTTGTCATCTTTAATAACAAAGGTTCGGAGTGCGATGCAGGTATCCATGTTTCCTACATAATCGATGTATCCGACGGCTCCTGCATAAGGTCCACGGCGATGGCGTTCTAATTCATCAATGACTTCCATGGCTCGAACTTTGGGCGCTCCGGAAACGGTACCTGCTGGCAAACAGGCTGCCAATGCGTCAAAGGCATCCTTATCGTCACGTAGTTGCCCGGTGACATTCGAGGTAATGTGCATGACATGGCTATAGCGTTCGATGACCATCACATCGGACAGTTCGACAGTACGGTACTCAGCGATACGTCCGACATCATTTCGTCCAAGGTCGACCAGCATGACATGTTCGGCGCGTTCTTTGGGATCTGCCAGTAGTTCGTCGGCTAGCTGTTGATCTTCTTTTTCCGTGGTTCCCCGAGGTCGAGTACCTGCCAGTGGTCGCACAGTTACTTTTCCATCAACGACCCGGCACATGATTTCCGGAGAGCTTCCGACGAGTGTCACGTTATCGGTACGGAGAAAGAACATGAACGGGCTGGGGTTTACCACGCGTAGTGATCGATATAGTTCTAACGGGTCAACTTGGAGCTCCATTTCAAGTCGCTGGCTGATGACGACCTGGAAGATATCTCCGGCTCGAATGTAATCGACACATTTGTTCACGGCTTCTTCAAATTCACCCTGTTCGAAATTTGAGGTATAGCTTAGCGTTTCAGTGCTGCCGGATGTGCTAATGTCCGCCATAGTAAGTTGAGTCGGAGCGGCGAGTTGCGATACCAACTGGTCCACACGGGTAAGTGCCTCGTCATAGGCCTTTCGGGTATCGCCATGATGTTTGTCGAGTCGAGCCATGACGATGACAAACATGGTTTTGTTGACATTATCGAAAACCACAAGAGAATCATAGAAACCGAAGGTGAGGTCCGGAATTTGACGGTCGTTTTCAGGCGGATCAGGGAGATTTTCGACGTAGCGTATCACATCGTATCCGGCATATCCGATGGCGCCGCCGTTGAATGGAGGAAGTTCTTCAAGTTGAGGAGCTTTGAAGGAATCAACTAACTGGCGCAAATCATCAAGCGGGTTGTCAGATTGATGGCTTTCGGTTTGACCATCACGTGTTAAAGTGACATCATTCCCACAAGCGTTGATGACCATGAAAGGATTGGTGGCAAGAATACTATGGCGTCCAACTTTTTCCCCGCCGATAACACTTTCAAACAGGCAGGCATCCTTTCCGTCATCCAACTTTTGGAATGCCGACACAGGGGTTAGGCCATCGCTGAGCATCCGGCGATAGACGGGTACCAGATCATGATCCTTGGCAAGGTTGGTAAAAGCTTCGAAGTTTGGCGAATGTGACATGGAATGCAGGTTGAGTTGAACGATATAATTAAGGTGCGGTTGGGCTATCTTGACAGGGTAGTGCCCATTGATAGAATCCTAACAGTTATTACCGCATTACGGGAACAGAGACTGCCATTTAGCAGCCGATGTTTCTATTTTGAACAGGTTTTTGATTTGCTGATACTCCCCTGCCGACGGGTTTCCACCAAAATAAAGTTGTCAGCTGAGTAGTCAAATTGAATAGCGTGGATAATGCTTAATGAAGTGCCAGCACTGCGAAAAGCCAGCAACCTTTCACATCACTGAATTGACAGATGAAGTGCCCGAAGAACTGCATCTTTGTGAGGAACACGCCCGGATCTATCTGATGCAGGCTGATGTCAACGAAGAGGATGTGCCTTCCATTGCCGGCGCACTGGCTCAACATCTTAATATTAACGAAGCCGCTGAGCAGCTTGCCAAGCTTGACCAACAGGCATGCCCCCTTTGTGGCATCACGTTCTATGAGTTTCGCCATGTGGGACGACTTGGTTGCCCGCATGACTACATATGCTTTGAAGAAGAAATTGATCCAATTATTTCAAATATCCATTCCGCGACAGTTCACGTTGGCAAGAAACCTAGAGGAGCTGCTGAAGGCACAGATCAGCGGACGGATCTGATTCGTTTGCGACGTGAAATGGAACAGGCCATTCAGGTCGAGGACTATGAAAAAGCCTCGCAGCTGAGAGACCAAATTGTCGGCATTGAAAAAGAACAGTCTGGTTGAGAGGTGTATCGTGTTTATGGATGAGTTAGTCGGGAAAGGTGGCGAGTGGCTGAAAGGCACAGGGCCAGAATCGGATATTGTGATTAGTTCACGTATCCGTTTGGCGCGAAACCTGTCTGAATTCCCATTCGTGCGTAAATGCTCCGATAGTGATAAGTTAGCCATTGAAACCCGCGTGGCTGAATTGATTAATCAGGATTCTAAATGGAGCGATCCTGTTAGTTATTACCGTGTCGATGAAATGAATGATCTCGATCGGCAATTTCTTGTCGAACGACAATTGATTAGTCGTGAGCTTGCAGAAAGCAATGGCGCTCGTAGTGTTCTTATCGATTCGGATGAAAAATTTAGTGTGATGATCAATGAAGAAGATCATCTTCGAATTCAGGCTGTTCAAAGCGGACTCGATTTGACAGAGGCCTGGCATCGTATCAATGCGATCGATGATTTTATAGATTCATGCCTGCACTATGCTTTCCATCCCCGATTTGGTTATCTCACGGCATGCCCGACCAACGTAGGCACAGGAATGCGAGTGAGTGTTATGCTTCACTTGCCGGCATTGGTGATGACGCAGGAACTTGAAAAGGTCTTCCGGAGTCTGCAAAAGATCAATCTCGCTGTCCGTGGCCTCTATGGAGAAGGCTCTGAGGCGATGGGCGATTTCTACCAGATTAGTAATCAAATCACATTAGGCAAGAGTGAAGTTGAACTCGTGCAGCAGGTCAACGAAGTGATACCTGTTATGATCGAGTACGAACGTAAAGCTCGTGACTTTTTGCTGCGAGAAAGTAGAGATGAATTAAGCGATCGCGTTAGCAGGGCACATGGCATTCTTCAAAATGCGAAAACAATCAGCAGTGAAGAAACAATGCATCTGTTATCGAGTATTCGACTAGGTGTCAATTTGGGATTGATCGAAGTCGAAGTGCCAATGCTCAATCGACTCTTCCTACAAACACAGCCGGCCCATTTGCAAAAAATGGTTGGAAATAAGCTTGATATTGCTGATCGTAATATTCACCGAGCTCGGTACCTTAAAAAGTCCTTTAATATCGGTGATAACTAGGGTTGCGAGTTTCTTTTGGCTGACGTTTCCTATTCCTGTTGCCAGTCTTCCGGTGTGTCCAGATCAATCAGTGGAGTGTTGTCGCTGACTTCGAATGTTCGCCCGTAGTAGAGATCCCAGAGCGCATTAATTCCCTGATCTTCGGTAAGCTGGTAGACGCCCGTCACGAAAGGCCAGGGAAAGAGGGCGGGGTGCCCTTTGGTATTTTCAAAAGAAGGAGCAATGATTGCGGCAGCATCTGGATTGTGCTGTTCAATTACCTGATCAATGAGCCATGGGGAAAGGTAGGGCATGTCAGCTGGAGCTAACAGAAAAGCATCATTGACCCCCATTGGGTAGTGTTCAGCAGTGTAGTTGATGCCAGCCAGTACAGTGTCTTTCATTTGAGCAGGAGGCGGATCGGCAACAGCGACATCCACATCAAATTGATCGAGGTGTTCACGGAGTTCTTTATTATCTTCACGTACAACGACGATGATTCGTTGAACACCACTGGCTAGCCAGGCATCAAGTACGTGATTGATTAGTGGTGCCCCTTCAAACTGCTTGAGCAGTTTCGGCTCCCCCATACGCCGACTCAATCCGGCAGCCGGAATAATCGCTACGAAATTCATGCTGGCAACTCAATTCCATCCGGGCGTCCCGGAATGAATCCGTCTCGATTTCGGTGCGAAACAAGTTCAGCGCAAATGCTGACAGCGATTTCAGCAACGGTCTGGGAGCCGATGTCAATTCCCAGAGGTGCATGTACCTCGTTGAGAGCTTTAGGGGAAATACCGGCATCGAGAAGGTCGCCGAAGATGAGTTTTATTTTTCGTCGGGATCCGATCAAGCCGACATAACGAGCGCCACGATCAGCCAGGTGATAGAGTGCTCTCTGGTCATGATTGTGTCCACGAGTAACTATTAGGCAGTAGGTGTGGGGAGTGATGTTTAATGAGGGCAAGACCTGTTCGATATCCCCGGCGATTCTCTGTTGGATGTGAGGGAATCGTTCAGGCGAAATGATTGATTCGCGATCGTCGATCACCGCAACGTCGAATTCCAGATCGACCGCCATATTCGCGACGGCCTGACCAACGTGTCCCCCTCCCACGATTACGAGCTGACAACGTTCTAAAGAGGGCAGAAACGCCATCTCCTCGTGATGATAGGAACGCGGCCGTTGTTCGAGTGTAATGAGATGTTGGCTTGCTCGCAGTGGCAGACTTGATTCTTCCGGTCCGAGTGAGCCTTGCAATTGGTTCTGATCATCAAACAGGAGCAATGTCGGAATGCTATCCTCGGCTTCCAGTGAGTACGAGATGACTTCCGTGAATCCGGGAGCAGCTCGCAGTAACTGGCAAAGTTGTAAAAGATAGCTTCGGCTTGGCTCGTCTTTAATAGGCTGAATCAGAATCTGCATGCGACCGCCACAAATCAAACCATCATCCCAACCATAGTCATGGTCGAGTTGGAATTTGGCGATTCGTGATTGGTTATCCTCGAGATAAGTCAAAGCAGTGCGTTTAACTTCAGCTTCTACACATCCACCTCCCAGCGTACCGGCTTGCGAGCCGTCCGGATATATCAGCATTGTCGCGCCAGCCTTTTGGGGAGTGCTTCCGCGAGTTTCCACTAAGCGGCAATAAACGGCTTCTTGCTGAGAGTTAGCAATGGCTTCGAGTTGTCGAAAAAGTTCCCGCATCGTTTCCGATCTGAGCTTAGGCCGGTTGTGTAATTCTTAAATGACCATTTTCGACCATGTCGTTGACACGTTCACGATAGGCGTTCATGTGAGGCGCGACCAAATGCGCTTTCAGGTCTTCCAGAGTTTCCCATTTTTCAACAATCACGACGACGTTGTCCTCTTGGGGAGCCTGTCGTTCAATGCCGGTCTCTACGTCGATGGTTGGTCCATATTCAAGGCATCCTTTTTCGGCTAATACCTCGGGTACGATTCTATTGAATTCAGCAATAAAGTCGACTCGGCGGCCAGCGGCAATGGTGATAGTACAAATGACGTGAATCATCGTTGTTCCTTTGATTTGGTAAGTACAGCCTTTTCAATTAGCAGCAATCACTGCCGGGCGAACAAGAATCGGTAATGGGAAGATCGGAGACATTTGGGGTTTGGTCGGATTTCATAAACTTTCCTTCATCATCCAGTAAGATCAAGTCGGCTCCGTACGGGGGGTGTTCATATTCCCGCATTTGTCCGCGGGTAATTGCTACGCGTTCACCACGAACAAGTGCATTCCCATGCTCATCCACCACTTTTTGCCAGGGACCTCGGTAGATGGCGGACTCACCGGCATCGGTCTCGTCTTTGATTCCCAGTGGTTTCCAGGCGCGTAACGTCATACTACGGAATTCAATGCCTTCCACAACCTGCCAAGGCTCGGACTGTCGTGCCAGAATTTCCACTTTACCCAGGCCAGCGTCCACGAATGCTTGAATGAAGGTCCGATCTTCAAATGCTCCGCTGATACAACCACTCCAAAGTGTGGCATCGTTTTGCATCGCAGCAGGAACCGGTTGGTTCGAGACGATATCACTGATGACAGCTCGGCCCCCGGGTTTAAGGACACGAAACAGCTCGGTAAAAAGTTGGAGACGATCATTGGGGTTAACCAGATTGAGGACGCAGTTAGAAACGACTACGTCGATACTGTTGTCAGCGACCATAGGCTTTGTAAGCCGTAATTTGTCAGCCTGTTGTTCTGCCAGTAGCCAACCTCTTGAGTCAGCAGCCGGGTTGTCCTGTAGCCATTTCTCAAATTCCTGCATGTCCAGTTTGAGGTCTTGAATCTTACCTTTATGGAAGGTAATGTTATCCCAGCCTATTTTGCCGCAGATCTCACTTTGGTATTTTCGTGCTAATGCGAGCATGTCTTCGTTCATGTCGACACCAGTCACACTGCCATCAGCTCCGACTACCTGCGAGGCGATATAACAGATCTTCCCGCCGCCGGAGCCAAGGTCAAGGACATGGTCTCCTTGCTGAACCCATTGGGAAGGATCCCCACAACCGTAATCACGATCAATTAGTTCTGCAGGCAGGACTTCCAGCCAGCGGGCGTCATAATCCACGGGACAACAGAGTGCCGCTTCCGCTTCTTGAGAGGCCTGAGAGTATCGTTCTGCGACTGCGCCTTCAATGTTTAGCTGGGAAGCGTTCAATATTTAGTTACCCTTCAGAGGAAAGAAAGACTGAGAATCCTAGGAGTTCATAGCTGAAGTAAGCTCGTCAACCAGTGTGCCGATCTCAGCGAGGACGGTGTCTTCTCCCTTTTCTCCGACTTCTGCAATCTTGCGGACAATCGCAGAGCCAACGATGAGGCCGTCGGCGACAGGAGAGAGCATTTTTACATGTTCGGGTTTGCTGATACCGAATCCGATACAAATTGGAAGTTCGGTTCTTTCTTTCAACCAGCCAACCTGTTCAACAACTTCCGGCGGCAGTTCTGTTCGTTCCCCGGTAATACCGGTTACGGAAACAAAGTAAAGAAAACCTGTCGAGGTTTCACAAATCTGTAATGCCCGCTCACGAGAAGTGGTTGGTGTTACCAGTTGGATCAGGCTGAAGTCTTCACGTTGACAGATCTCTGAAAAGGCCGCAGATTCTTCCACAAGCAAGTCGGGAACAATCGCTCCGGCAATTCCATCAGCCTTAGCGCGTGTAACATAGTTTTCCAGGCCTTGCCGGTGAATAATACTGTAACTCACCATTGAGACGATCGGGGCAGATAGTTGGGCTGTCCAGGTATTCGCTGCCTCCAGAATATTGGTAAGCTTTTGTTTTTGATCCAGCACGCGGGTGTAGCTGGCCTGAATCACGGGTCCGTCGGCGATTGGATCACTGTACGGGATTCCCAACTCACAGAGACTGGCACCATGAGCTACCAGTTGTTTCAGTACTTTACCGGTGAATTCCAGATTCGGGTCTCCGGCAGTGACAAACGGCATAAATGCTTTTTTGCCCTGGCTACGGAGCGTTTCAAAGGTAGTGTCGATTGCTGACATTTCAGGTTTACTGACTGGTATCTAGAGGCTGTTGGGGAATTCAGGATTGGAACGAGAAAGGATCCGGTTTAATAACCTTCCTGTTTAAGTCTTGCAATTTCGTTGCTGTCTTTATCTCCGCGTCCGGATAGACAAACAACGATTCGTTTGCCTGGGCCGAGTTCGCGGGCACTTTCCATGGCTTTAGCGATTGCATGAGAGGTTTCCAGGGCAGGTAAGATCCCTTCGGTTTTAGTTAAAGTGTCGAACGCAGCCATTGCCTCGCCGTCCTGACAATGTGTGTACTGTACCCGACCAGTGTCTTTCCAGTAGCTATGTTCCGGGCCAACTCCGGGATAGTCGAGACCGGCTGAGATGGAATGTACGTCACAGGTTTGCCCGTCTTCATCCTGCATCACGTAGCTATAGCTACCGTGCAGAATGCCATGCTCACCAAAGGTTAATGGGGAGGCATGGTCACCGGGATGTGCGCTTCGGCCTCCGGCCTCGACTCCCAGAAGTTCGACATTTGCATCATCTACAAATGGATAGAACATTCCGGCAGCATTACTACCACCGCCAACGCATGCCACAACTCGATCCGGCAGGCTACCGAAACTATCGAGGCTCTGTTGACGCGTTTCCTGCCCTATCACACTTTGGAAGTCACGGACGATGAGTGGGAATGGGTGAGGCCCGACAACTGAGCCGATGATGTAATGTGTTGTCTTGACACTACTCATCCAGTCACGCATGGCTTCGTTAATGGCGTCTCGTAGTGTGCGTGACCCTGATTCTACAGGTCTCACTTCCGCTCCCAGTAATTTCATGCTGAAGACATTCGGAGACTGACGCCGTACATCTTCGGCACCCATGTAAACAATGCATTCGAGTCCAAATCGTGCACAGGCAGTGGCTGTTGCCACGCCATGCTGGCCCGCACCGGTTTCTGCAATCACACGTTTTTTGCCCATCCTCAAAGTGAGCAATGCCTGCCCGAGCGTGTTATTGATTTTATGCGCCCCGGTATGATTGGTGTCTTCACGTTTTAGCCAGATTTCGGCTCCGCCACATTTCTCGGTAAGTCGTTCGGCAAAATAGAGCGGAGAAGGACGGCCAACAAAGGTATTAAAGAGGCCACTTAATTGGCTTTGAAACTCTGGGTCGTTCTTCGCCTGGTTATATTCTTCAGCCAATTCATCCAACGCATGAGTTAGCGTCTCAGGTACGTAGCGTCCACCAAATTCACCGAATCGACCTGACGAATTCGGTACGGCTGAAATAGGGTCTGACATGTTGTTTAAGCGTCTCTAAGCTGCTTTGAAAGGATTGAGTTCCGAGTTGCAAGAAGTACTGTTTTTTGGCTGGTAAGAGCTAGGCCATCGGAGTACGATTCCCGCACTTTCTTTAGTTTATCGACTATCGTTCTTTACTGTTAGTCCCCGCAGTTGGATTAAGTGTGGTGAACCGTGTCTTGCATCACGAGCGTTTCTGGCATGAGGTGCAGAAAAAAGTACTTCGTTGCGCCTGAACGATCCGAGTAATAGAGGTGTCCATGCAGATTGAGCAGGGTTGACCTTCTTTGTCATACACGCGATGCATATTCTGGTAGCCGCCAGGGTCATTCAGTGCATTTCGGTAGGTCCCATCGGACAGTGTTGATCCCTCGTGAGCGATTGCAGTCTGCAGTATGTCGATAGTTGTTTCGGCGATCAGATTCCATTGTTTGAGGGTTATGCGATCGCAGCGTTTCGCCGGATGAATTGCGGCCACGTAAAGAATTTCAGAGGCATAGAGATTACCGATTCCCGCCACCTTCTTCTGGTCGAGTAGCGCTACTTTGACCGGGCGTTTGGATTTCCCAAAGATCTTTTTCAGCAAAGGGCCGGTCACGTCTAAAGCATCCGGTCCTAGATTCTCCAGACTAAACCGATCCTGATACTGTTGATCGTTCAGTAAGTAAATCATCCCCAGTCCCCGACGGTCCCAGTAAAGGACTTCTTTTTCCCCATGGGAAAACTCTAATCGAAAGCGTACGTGTTCCCGACTTGGAGGGTCCGCTACTAAAACTAACCCCGTCATACGAGGTTCAAAGAGTAATCGATCGTCATTTTGCATTTGAATGACAACTCGTTTTCCAATACGTCCGACATGTTTGACCTTTTTACCAACGAGTCGCCGTCGAATGGTGGACATGTTGGGAGTGATGGCAATAGGTTTGCGGCGACAACGGACTTTTTCAGCCGCACTAATTGTCGCACCTTGGATAGCCAGTATGCCACGCCGCATTGTTTCGACTTCGGGTAATTCAGGCATCCTAAATACTTTCAATAATGGCTAGGGGCATCTTCGTTAAAGCTGCGGTGGGCAAGTACCGTAAGGGTGAACGATATCGTTCCGATTTCCCATAATCATGACCTCTTCTTCATTGCGAAGGTACCCCTTGGTATGGGATAATAAAGGATAACTGAATATTGCTTCGCCCTCATCAAACAAGGTTTGTCTTATGAGTTCTATTAATTTCAATCGCCGTAAGTTTATGCAATCCACCGGGGCCGCATCGATTGTGGCCGGAGCTGCATTGCAAGCTCCTCTTTCAGGTAAAGAAAAGTCACAGGGGAATCCTGAAAATATTGTGAAACGATTGTACGATACTTTAACTGAAACTCAGAAGAAGGTGGTTGCCTTCGATTGGAATCATATGGATCCAAGCCGAGGATTGTTACGTACACGCATCGCGAACAACTGGCACATTACCAAGCCAACACTGAACTCCAAGTTCTTCACCGCTGAACAGCGAGACATGATTCGCATGATTTACGAAGGTTTGCTGGCACCTGCTTGGCACGCCAAGTTTGACAAACAGCAGGAAGATGACACCGGTGGATTTGGTGAGACCAACAATATCGCAATCTTTGGAGAACCGGGTAGTGAGCAATTTGAGTTCGTTATGACTTCGCGACACTTGACGCTTCGTGCTGACGGTAACACGACAGATCATGTCGCATTCGGTGGTCCTTTGTTCTACGGTCATGACCCGCACGGAACGTTTGACGAAGAACCTGATCACGACGGCAATGTCTTCTGGGAACAGGCTGTCGCAGCTAATGATGTTTACAAGTTGTTAGATAATGAACAACGTAAGGTAGCGGAAGTTTCCAAAACTGTTCGTGAGCAAGCTGTTGCTTTTAAGGGAGCCAAGGGCGGTATTCAGGGCATCGCAGTGAAAGAATTGAATGGTTCTCAGAAACAAGGCGTTCAGAAAACACTGCAAAGTCTGGTTTCGATGTTCCGTAAGTCAGATCAGCAGGAAGCCTTAGACTGCGTCAAAAAACAAGGTGGTTTGGATGCTTGTCATCTGGCCTTCTACACCGATAACGATATTGGTGGTGACAAAGTCTGGGACAACTGGCGTTTGGAAGGCCCATCATTTGTATGGCACTTCCGTGGTGCTCCTCACGTTCATGTTTGGGTCAATATTGCCGATTCTGCGGAGGTTGAATTGAACGCCTAAAGCCTTTAATCAACTTCAACCCGAAGTCTTCTGATTTCGGGTTGAATGAAAAAGCCGCTGCTGATACGAACTGTCAGCAGCGGCTTTTTGTGTTGACTCCAAGCCTAAACCCCCATGGGAGTAACGAACATTATCCAGGCGTTCAGGAGTTGTGTGAAGTTTGGTCGAAGCTTACGGCTTCTCGTTCTTTTCTACAACATACGCCTTTTTGATGTAGTCCATGTTAGGGAATTCTTTGGTCAGGTATGCATTACCCTGATCTTGAATTAGTCCCTGATTGGGTGTCTGGCCGTATTCAGCATTGATCGCTTCAATGTGTTTCAGGCCTTTATTTACCCGGCCAAAGGCTGCAAATCCAAGTCCATCGAGATTCTCATTGTCTTTGAGGTTGATGAATAGTTGGCTGGTGCGAGTGTTTTCCCCAGATGTCGCAAAGCAGATCGTTCCTTTGCGATTGCTAAATAGGACCGGGTCATCTTTGATGGGAGTGTCTTTCCATTTCTTTTGAACTTCTGGATCCCCATTGATCCCAAATTGTACGACAAAGTCGGGAACAACCCGGAAGAAACGGCACTCATTGTAGAAGCCCGATTTCACTAGTTTATAGAACTGGTCGACACCGAGAGGAGCCAGTTTGCGAGCCACTTCGATTTCAACTTGACCATCATTGGAGAGTTCGAAAATGACTTTGAAGCGGGCGGGAGCCTGTTTTGCTTCTTCGGCGATTTTGACGTCTTCGTCCTGAGCAACCAAGGCGTTGGAAGCGAGCAATGTAGCTACAAACAAGGACAGGAATGAGAAGGGGGCTTTCATATGGGATGTACCTCGGATCGGAATTAGGCTGGCTTTTCAATTTGTTTCAACAGTTTCTCGCGGATCGCGTCGAACTGTTCTTTTGACTCTATCTTATTACCATTTCGATCGGTTACATAGAAGACGTCGACAACCTGATCGATATAAGTTCCGATTTTTGCGACGTGAACATCCAGTTCCAAGTCGAAGAGGGCTTTTGTGATTTTATAGAGCAGGCCCAGTCTGTCATACGCGAACACGGTAATGATAGTGTACTTCTCGGCAGATTTATTATCGATGCCGACACGTGATGGCAAGGGATTGATCTCTCCGGCGGTGGTCTCTGATGAGGCTGACCAGACCTGACGAAAGGCTGGATTGATATCCTCTTTGAGTTGAATCGTTTGTCTAACCTTTTGTTGGATCAAACTTAGCCGGTCATTCGTTGGAACCTGTGCATAATCCAAGTCAGAAACAAAGAACCGGTCGAGGACCAGTTCGTCGGCCAGACTAAAGATTTCGGCTCCCAGAATAGAGTTGCGTTGGCTTGAAAGTACACCGGTGATGCGATGGAAGCACCCGTCGAGTGTTTTCTGGTGAGCTCCGATCGTGTACTCCGTAGCATTGCGTTCGGGAACATAGCGAGCCCAGGTGACCACTTCGTTCGGCGATAGCTTGGCGAGGGATGTGAGATAGTCACCAGATCGCGCGAGGTGTTCATCGTTCAGCAATGAGGGGGGGAGCTTGGCAAGATGTGATTCCCACTTGGCTGCATCTCCGGGCAGTAATTTCAGTAGCTTTGTTTGCTGTGTCACCAGCCAGTCTTTGGCAAACTTTGCTTGAGATTCTCCGGAGAGGTGGATTCGGGCTTTCAGATACAGTTCCGTGATGAGATCCTGTTTCCATTTGTTAAGCACTCCCGGACCGACGGCGGCAAGATCGGCGCAGGTCAGGACGAACAACATTTGTAGCTGCTCGAGTGAGCGTGCCTCGGCAGCAAAACGTATCACTACATTTTCATCATGTAGGTCCTGTCGAAACGCCGTGTGAGCCATTAGTAGATGCTTGTGAACGAGATGTTTTAGAATATCCGTATTGTGGTCCGTCAGTGCAAAGCGTCTGCCAACCTGCTCGGCAATTTCACGACCGACTTCACTGTGGTCCTCAGGAAACCCTTTTCCGAGATCGTGAATTAACAAGGCCAGATGAAGGATGGTTTTGTTACCAAGTTCTCGATACACACTGCCTAAGACGGAATTGTCACCGAAGAAGTCCGTCGCTTTTTTGACCGCACGCATGGAGTGTTCATCGACGGTATATTTGTGATAGTCATTGAATTGAAGCAAGTTTCGAGCATGTTTGACAGCCGGCACTATTTTTTCCAGTACTCGCATTTGATGTAGTTTTCTCAGTTGTTCGCCGAGTCGTTTCGGACGTGCGAGTAGTGACAGGAACTGCTGAATTACCTGGTCAGTCAATTCGACGGTCTCTTGCTCCATCATGGTTTCACGGATGGCCGTCCAGGTGCGGTGGTCGATGCGTCGGTTATATTCGCTGGCAAGTTCCATTAGTCTGATAACGTCACTAAGGCTGGAACGAATGCGTTCGATCTGATTTGGCAAAGCTCCAATGCTATACGGTCCCATACGAAATTTACTATCCAATTTTCTCACAAAACCAGGGAGCGATAACTTGGAACTCCAACGCTCCGGTCGACTCGATTGGAAAAAGTGAGTTACCGTATACCGAACCTGACTGATGTGTTCGAAGTAATGTTGCATGAACTGTTCGACGGCTAGCGTTTCGGTATTATTTACATACCCGGATTTCTCAGCGATACGTACCTGTTCAAAGCGATTCAGTACATCCTGTGATTTGCCGGCCTGGAAATGCAGTTCGTTTCGCAAATGGAGTAAGAAATCTCGGGCGTTTCGTAACGTGCGATAATCTTCCCGAGTCAAAACGCCTAGTCTTTGAAGTGTTACAGGCTCCGCTTCGCCGTGAACAATAAAACCGATCCACCTTACAAATTGGAGATCGCGAAGGGTTCCGCGTGAGCGTTTAATATTTGGCTTGAGCAGGTGTACGGTATCACCATATTGCAAGCGTTCTTCATGTCGAGCTGTATAGACCATCTTGGTAAGCTGCTTCCAGCGGTTTTGAGACCGTCGACGGAAGCGAGTGAAGAATTCGGAGTAGAGCTCTTTACTGCCTGTTAGAAAGCGGGATTCCACAAGCGATGTGAATATCTTTGCGTCTTTGAGTCCCAGACTTGAAGCTTCTTTTACATTGCGAGTGGCAAAGCCGAGTTGCAGGCCGACATCGTAGATGTTTTGACTTAGAGCTCGAGCTAATTCGGGTACCAGGAAGGCGTCGGATTTTTGACAAAGCAACATGAGGTCGATATCAGAGTAGGGAGCTACGTCACGCCGGCCATAACCGCCATGTGGCACAATCGCCGTGATTTGCTCCAGTCGAGCTCGTTGTTCTTCATTTTCTACAACCTGGGCAATCGCAAGTTCGTACATGCTGAGTACGATCTGGTCGAAGAGATCTGAAATTCCAGTACAAACCTGAATTCCTGGCGACCCACCTTCATGTTGCTGTTTTATTCGCTCGCGACCTTCTAGCAGCTGTTGCCGCGCCTTTACAATGGAATCGCTAAAACTTGGGTTGTCAGACATGAAGCGTATTTACATTGGAAGCGAAAGCGGGAGAGAAGTCGTAATTAAACCGCTTCTTCTCCGATTTCACCTGTTCGAATTCGAATAGCGTTGTGTAGCTCGGTGATAAAGATCTTACCATCTCCGATATCGCCGGTTTGGGCGTTTTGGAGGATGGTATCAATGACTTTTTGAAGCATTTCGTCGGTACAGACAATCTCTAATTTTACTTTGGGAACAAAGTCGATGGCATATTCTGTTCCTCGGTACATCTCCGTGTGACCTTTTTGCCGACCAAAACCACGTACTTCCGATACGGTCATTCCGTGGATTTCCTGCTCGGCAAGTGAATTCTTTACATCTTCAAGTTTAAAGTGTCGAATGATGGCTTCTACTTTTTTCATGATCGAACCTGTGGTCAAATAACAGATATAGAACGAGCAGTAATGGCACTTGACCCGTTCTGAACAAAATAAGATTGAAGAGGAGGCAGACCGATTGGGGGCCGTCAATTACCTACTTCTATTTTATCGGAACCGGATTTGATGATAAAGCCAGATTTAATCGGTATTCGTAGAAGCACCTAAAATTAATTCCTTATCACGGAAGTAAAGACATGGTAGATCAGCTTTCTCCACGCCTCGCCCCACTTTTGATCCTCACAGTTTTAGTGGTTCTTGCCGGGTGTACTAACGAACCGGCAAACGTCAACTGGCCCAAAGTAGAAGTGGAAAGCAGTCGTGATAAAGTGCTGCTAAAGGCTAACTACCTGGTCAAGATTAAAGGGTATACCGTCGGCTATGTGTTATTAGATGCCAAGCAGGACGAGAAGGCCGATGAAGTTTATGGTATTTGGTTTATGACGATGCAGTTCAACCGAGGGGCAGAGACGAATGCTTCTCTGATGGATGTTCATTTTGTCGAATCAATGGATGGCGCATTAAAGAGCATGACGGTTGATTCGAATGAAGGTGGAGCCGCAGCAACGTTCGCTGTCGTAGCTGGGGATTCACTTGAAGTGCGAGTTGAAAAGTCTGACGAAGTTGTGGATAAGCAGCTGCCGTGGCAACCTGGGACACTTGGGCCATTAGGAATCGACCTGTCTCTGGCCAGAGACATGATGAAGCCCGGGGAAACGAGATCTCTATCTAATGTTGAACCAACGAACCTTGCTGTTTACAAGCAAACCTTGAGGGCTCAGGGCTTTGAAGAGCTCGAGGATTTCCCCGAACAGTCCTTGCTGAAGATTGACGTCTTGTCGGATGGGGAAGGGGTTTCTCTCGAAGGAAAGCTTTGGGTCAACAGCGAAGGTGTCACCATGAAGGCGACCTATCCTCAAATGGGTATGGAGTTCTTGTATGTCAAGGATCGAATGGAAGTAACAGGAACGTTTCTTGAATCTTCAACGATGATTGAAACAGTTGATTTCAACGAAGTGACTTCAGTCGAGATTGAAGGTATCTATGATCAGGAAGCTTCACGACAAGAATTGACCCTGTCTTCTGCGCTGACGGACCTCAGTGATATGTTTTCCAATACGCTCTATCAAACCGTGAAGAAGAAAAGTAAAGATGAAGTGATGCTGGAGTTGTCGGATGACATTTTGAATACTGGACTTAACGCTGAAAATCCGTCGAAAGAGTATCTGGCTAGTTCACTCCTTATTGAGGTTGAGCATGCCGGAATTCGGGCCAAGGTGCAAGAACTCACAGGCGAGTTGGAGGCTGAGGTTGAGAAAGTAATGGCTATTCAGGAATTTGTCTATGAACATATGGATAAGAAAAACTATTCCAAAGCGATGGCATCGGCAGCCGATGCATTTGAAAGTGGCGAAGGTGATTGTACCGAACACGCTTGTTTATTTGCAGCAATGACTCGAGCTGCAGGATTACCAACTCGCTTGGTTAATGGTTTGGTTGCTATACCGGACGGAGGACAGACCAATTGTTGGTTCCATATGTGGAATGAGGTCTATTTGGGTGATCGTTGGGTGAGTGTGGATGCGACCCGTGCATCAGACAGGGTGAAATGGTCTCGTTATATAAAAATTGCTGACTCTTCACTGTCTGACGAAAACGATCAGGAATTTCTACTTGCTGGGATGGTTTTGCTCGGGGATTTAAGGGTTTCCTGTAGGTAGCTACCGAGCCGAAGATGATTTTTCTTTGAATCTTACCGGCAATTTCATGCACGGTTCATAACGTAACCTAGGTTTAGGTAGTTACCAGAACAGTCATCTGTTTTGGTGAAATGAACTCACTTTTACCGGCATGAATTAGCAAAGCAATAATTTGATGAATCCCACTCCGTCCTTTGAATCCAATGAATCGAACTCACTGGCACAGGGAAGTGACTGGTATGCACAGACCGTTGAAAAGAGAGATCATTTCAATGCGAAGCTAGCTTCTTCCGAAGCACTTTTCGAACAGAATGCTATTGGTTCGTTTGAGTTCACAGATGCGGTTCGTCCTGGCAAAGAATCCACTTTGACATTACGGCAGGGTTATCGCCGTGAGACTTTTCGTTCACGCAGCCGCAATATGGAGTTGCCGATGATTCTGGCGGCCGCTACGCGGGATGTATTATTTGATCTCTTTTTAGACCTCATGGATCCCCTCGGTAAACTCGTCGATTGTGTTTTGGAGACAAGTCACTCGCATGGAGATGGCTCGCATGAAGATCTTTATCGTGAAAAGATCGACCTGCCGGTTCTGAAAAGTACCCTATACGACTATGAGTCTCTGATTATGAATGATGGTTGTACAGGCGTGGCAGTGGTAAATCCTAAGAAGCAACTTGAAGTTCAACTTGATGAACACAAGATGTTGATGATTTATGCAGAAGACCTGAAGCCATATGAACGAATTCTCTTTCGTTACGACGTATGGCCCATGGAAGAAATGCGATTTATCACAGAGGAAAATCATGTGCATTCTTCGCGTCCCGTTTATCGGAAGCAATTTGATCAGCTAAGCTTCCGGTTAGGGATGGATATCTAAGAAGCCGACTGGGGGTTGTTGCGATCCGCTCCGGTCCAAGTTGTCTCCGTTTCTAAATGTAATGCGTTTAAAGCTCTGGCAAGTACGAACAGATAATCACTCAGCCTGTTCAGGTAGGTAAGCGCATTGGCTAGAGGATTCTCTGATTGTTGTTGAAGATTGACAACAAGTCGTTCGGCTCGCCGGCATACTGTTCGAGCAAAGTGTGTTTGAGCAGCGGCAGGGTGTCCGCCGGGAAGAATGAACTGCCGCAGTTCAGGTAGGTTCTGATTGAGTTGGTCAATGCGTACTTCCAGCCATGTGGATTCCTCAGCAGAGATGGCAACGCCACAATCGTACCCTTCTTTGGAAGCCGCCAAGGCTCCGACATCAAAAAGTCGGGATTGAATCTGTTGAAGTTGTTCCTGAATCTCGTCCGTGATTGCATAACTGCGAACAATTCCCAGTACCGCATTCAGTTCATCGATCGTCCCAACCGCTTCGATTGCTAGGCTGGTTTTAGAAACTCGGCTACCGCCAGCTAAACCTGTTTCTCCTGAATCACCTGTTCGTGTGTAGATTTTCATAGGCACATATAGCTAATTGAATTCTTAGAGATTGAAGCATTTGAGTATCACGATGTCTCATTGATTATGGTACACGGTTTGATACATTAAGACTGATTGAAATTGGACAAAACCTGGAACTACTCCGGTGTTTTGCATAGCGGGTTGAATGTATATAAGGATTGGATAGATATGAGACATGTAGTTTCTAAATTCGCAGCAATCTTACTAATGCTGGTAAGCCATACCGTATGCCTCCACGCTCAGGACACTTCTGTAAGTGAACTGGAGTCGGGATTTTTGAAAAATGTACGGCAAGTGACTTCGTCTTTTGTCAAAGCAGGTGAAGGATATTTTTCGCCGGATGGAAATCGAATCGTCTACCAAGCTATTACTAAAGATTATCCGTTCTACCAAATTTATACTCAGTCGCTGGAAGGTGGGCGTCCGCGGTTAGTGAGTACAGGTCGAGGACGTACAACTTGCAGCTATTTTACAGCCGATGGTAAGAATATCTTGTTTGCCTCGAGCCATCTAGACCCGGAAATGACGACCACCGAGCAGGCTGAGATCAAACAGCAGGAAGAGGATCGTAGGAATGGAGTTCGGCGTCGGTACTCATGGCCATTTGATCCACATACGGAAATGTTTGTGGCCACACCCAAGGGTAAGATTATTAAACGATTGACCAATACCGAAGGTTACGACGCAGAGGGTGCTTTTTCGAGTAACGGTAAGGTTATCGCCTTCTGTAGTACTCGAGACGGAGACCCGGACCTTTATGTGATGGACGCAGATGGTGGGAATGTGCGTCAGTTGACCAATGCCAAAGGATATGACGGAGGCCCCTTTATTTCTCCGAATGGTAAGTGGGTCATTTTCCGTAGCGATCGTAAAGAAGAGCACATGCTACAGATCTATGTGATTGGTATTGATGGAAAAAATGAAGTTGCTTTGACAGACACCACCGGAGTTAATTGGGGCCCATACTGGCATCCATCAGAACCGTATATTATTTGGTCCGGTGCAGATCACTCCACCGGCGGTCGTCCTAATTATGACTTGTGGCTGGCTAGATATTCGGTTTCCAAAGAAGATGAATTTTCTATTGGTGAGCCAGTGCGAGTGACAGACAATATTGGCGCTGATGTTCTTCCTGTTTTTTCGCCTGATGGTAAACGGTTAATGTGGACAAGTACTCGAACAGATACTCACACGAGTCAGTTGTTTATTGGTGACTTTGTTCTGCCGGCAAAATAGGCTGAATAATTGATAACGGAATGATCATGATGACTTCAGCTTCTGAGAAACAACCCGTCTCCTGCGGCATTCTATTGCTCAGGAAATACAAAGGGCGCAAACAATTCTTACTGATGAAACATGCGCGCCGCTGGGATCTCCCTAAAGGACATATCGATCCAGGTGAAACAAAACTCGAGTGCGCGATGCGTGAATTCGAAGAGGAAACGGGGATCGATCGTAACGACATTAAGTTGCGGAAGGATTTCTTATTCGAAGAATACTACGAGGTCAAGAATTGGAAAGGTCGTGGTGTCAATGTTATTAAACGATTGGTTATTTTTCTGGCAAAGTTAAAGAAGGGTGTTTCCGGAAAGGTCATTCCGACAGAACATCTGGATTATCAATGGGTGGACTGGAATCCTCCGCATGATATTCAGGAAAAGACAATTAATCCGTTGCTCAGTCAGGTGACTGACTTTGAACGTCGTAGAAAGACGAAACTAAAGAAAACAGGTAAATAGTCTTACGGGTCTTGGCTGGCAATCTAAGCCACAGCTAAGCGTTCGTCGTCGCTTGCAACAGGCAGCATGATGATGAACTGGGTTCCCACTCCGACGGTACTTTCTATTTTGAGGCGACCTTGATGCGAATCAATGATGTTCAGGCAGGAACTGAGCCCTAGTCCGGTACCACCTTTGCCACTTTCATCTGGTCCAGCTTTTGTGCTGTAGAAAGGATCGAAGATTCTGGGGAGTTCTTCCTGTGGAATGCCGCAGCCTGAATCTCGGACGGTAAGTAGGTTCATATTCTCATCAGCATCATGCTCGAGCTTGACCCATATTGTGCCGCCGATATCCATCGCTTGTCGTGCATTGGTCAACAAGTTCAAGAGGACTTGTTGAATTTGATTTCCATTGCATTGAGTTTCGGGTACGTCTAATAGTTCCACTTCCATCGAGATGCGGTATTTGTTCATTTCACGTTCCAGCAGAACCAAAGCATCATCGATGACTTTCCCCAGATCGGTCGGTTCAATGACATCCGATCGATTTCGAGCCATTCCTAGGACAGCGTTAGTAATCTTAGTAGCACGTTGGCTGGCTGCCAAGATTTTGCCAAAAGCCTTGTCCCTTGTTTCATCGTCGCGATGACGCATACCCATTTGGGCATAGTTCAGAACTGTCATCAGGATGTTGTTGAATTCGTGAGTCGTGGTGCCGACGAGTTCACCCAAAGCAGTCAGTTTTTGCGCTTCAGCGAGTTGTTGTTTGAGCATTGCAATCTGAGTTTTTAGGCCGGGAGCCTCCTCAGACGCAGCATTATCCTTCACGACAGGCGGATTTTCCTCGCCCGTCTGATTTTCAGCCGACGTTGCTGACTCAATCTCTTCATCAGGAAAGATGTCGTTATCCAAAAAGTCTGATTCGCTATATTCCGATTGGTCCATGTGACTACCCGTTATATTTTCTAATTCCCGCAGTGGAAACTTGAGATCACTTGACTTGTTGTTGGCGGTAAAGTTTACCTGATTTGCCAAGTACACCTCTCTTTGTCCCGCTTTTCTAATCCCTAACCTCCGTTGGTATCAACTCGGTTAGTAGGCGGAGCTACCACACTTTATAAATCGACCTATTGGTCTGGGTGACAACAGCACAAGAACCTATAATTCTGCCTCCGATTAGGCTGCTTGTGTTAAAGTTTGCGGTGTTGGAAAGACAGGCAAGCCTATCATTCGTATGAAATAGAGGTAACCGATGGAAATTCGACAATTGTTGAACCTGGCTAAGCAGACAGCCAAGGATTTAGGATTCCATATTCGTCAGGATCTTCTCAACGGCCAACAGGGTGGAATGTGTGAATTTGGAGGAAAGAGGTGGATTATTCTGGATGTGAGCCAGAATTCAATTGAACAACTCCATGCCATTGGTAGTGCGTTGAGATTTCTTGACAGTCTGGATTCGAACGAGGTTCCCGTCGTATTAAGAGATGTTTGGGAACCTTATCTCTAGCTGACAGACGGATTGAATTAGAGTTAGTTTCCGAGCGAAGGAAATCGGATAGGTCCTAGTGAGTCGGCATTCTCTTCGTCTTGTGGTGGATCACCTATCGGAGCAGAGGCTTCGGACATCCGTTGCTGTAAATCATTTAGAATGACTTGTTCTAAGGCCGTATCTCGGCCAGCGGGTATCCAGCCAAGTGTTTCGGTGGTGACGATTCCCCGATCTCTTGGGCGGGAGTGTGTTGCACTATGCCGTAGAGTCGCTCCTCCCACAGTGGCGTATTCGGGTTGAGCTAAATCTTCCTGGAGTTTGTGAACAACCACCTCAATTCTGAATCCTTCACGAGATGGTCTTACATAGACTTCGGCCTGTCGGCGAATGGTTTGAAGTGTAGCGTAAAGCTGATCGAAACCAGCCGCGTTGTCTTTTCGCCAGGGTTCTAGCATCGTGGCGGCATCGGCATGTGCTGTTTGTAAGTAACCCTCTGTCAACGTATTCCCAACGAGTTGGATTTGTTCTTCGTGGCGAATGACGAAGTAGTCCTCCATCGTATCGACCAGAATGTTCCAGAGCAGGTTGCGGTCGCGTAAGGGAACCACCATGGGGTTTTCGAGTTTAGAGAGTTCTGCTTCCTCGAGAATATAATTCTCTTCGATTTCCGGGCCATCATCACCCCAACTCCAAACACGCGAGCTGATGCAACCGGGAAGTGCAATTCCGGCTAGAGCGGTTAATAGTAGTAGATAATGGCTGTTCTGATGTGTATGCACGTTTGTGGTTGCCTGAAGTGGGGGCTATTGAGTGCGAAGTTTGGCAAATTGTGACGAATATGGCAAGTCCGTATTCTTTTCGAAAGAATGTTGTAGAAATCCGGAACAATAGGGAACTTCTGCAGTTCAAATGGTATCCAAAGCAAAGCAGGGAACGGCCTAGGTGGAATACGTGTAGGTGCTGAGTCCCAAAAACTTCAGTCAGGGAGAGAACGATGAGATCGTTACAGACGAATCAATCACGAGTTGGCAGGCAAGCGTTGGGTATGACGTTGTCGGCACTTTTGATTGTTAGCTTCTTTGTCGGTGACACGCCAGCTGTTTTTGGGCAAGGGGCTCTGATTGATTTTCGAGACCGCCCGTCGAGACCGCACATTGTCAATGCCGGTCAGGCTTTGCATGCGTATCGAGTGAAGTCACTCTCGGTAGACGCCGTCCTAGAAGGGCAGGTTGCCCAAGTACAGATCTCTCAGGAATTCCAAAATACTTCTAATCGAACGATCGAGGCTAGCTTTGTGTTCCCGATTCCTCAAGATGGAGCAATTAATCGTCTCACGTTGATGATTGGCGACAAAGAGTACGAAGCGAATCTATTGCCCCGTGAAGAGGCTCGTCGTATTTATGAAGGATATATTCGTCGTAACCAGGATCCGGCCTTACTTGAATGGCTGGGCTCCGGGATGTTCCGTACCAGTGTATTCCCAATACCACCGGGACAAAGACGCGTGGTGACGATCCGATATTCACAGCTCTGCCGTCAATATATGGGGCTCACAGAATGGAACTTACCGTTGCGAAATGCTCAGTACACTTCCAATACGCTGCAAAGCTTGAAGGTCAATCTCGTGATCAAATCGGAGCAGGACATTAAGAGTGTCTATAGTCCCACGCATACGTTGGGAATCGAACGCCCGTCGGACAATCTGGCTCGAGTCAATCTGAATCTCAGCAATATTATTCCTTCTTCAGATTTGCAGGTTTTCTATGACGTTGAGGACCAGTCGTTAGGAGCGAGTGTCATTAGTTACCGGCCGGATGAAAAAGAAGATGGTTATTTTCTGATGTTGGTTTCACCCAGGGTAGAGCAAAAGAAGGAAGAAGCGATTCGCAAAAAAGTGGTTTTTGTTATCGACCGCAGTGGAAGTATGGTCGGCAAGTCGATGCAACAGGCGAAAGAAGCAACTAAGTTTGTTGTCAACCATCTCAATGACGGGGACCTGTTTAATATTGTGGCGTACGATGCTGAGATTGAGGCATTCGAGCCAGAGCTTCAAACATTCAATCAGGGCTCTCGGACGAAGGCGATGGATTTTATTGAAGGGTTATTTGCCGGGGGAAGTACGAATATTGACGGTGCGTTATCTACGGCTTTGGACTTCCTCAAAGAAGATCAACTTCCCGGCTATGTTGTGTTTCTGACCGATGGTAAGCCGACTCGGGGTGAGACGGCGACTGCCAAGATTGTGCAGAATATGAGGCAAGCCAATGCTAGTCGAAACAGGATTTGTTGTTTTGGGGTTGGTTACAATGTGAATAGTTTGCTGTTGGATAAACTCGCCCGAGAAGGGTTTGGGCAAAGTGTCTACGTAAGTCCGGAAGAAGACATCGAAGAGAAAGTGTCACATTTTTACTCTCGTATCTCATCTCCTGTGATGACGAATATTTCAATCGATCTTGATGTGGATGCAAGTAGAAATGTTCAATCGAAAGTGCTGAATCGCGTATACCCTAAAAAGGTATATGACGTCTTTGCGGGAGATCAGATGGTTTTGGTTGGCCGTTATCATCATGCCGGTCAGGCGAAAGTGATGGTTCGGGGAGAGGTGAATAGTGAGAAAGTAAAAATGGATTTCCCGACCGAGCTTGTCAAAAAATCTAAAGGATCTAAGTATGCCTTTGTAGAGAAATTGTGGGCTGTGCGTCGTGTGGGGGAAATCATCGATCAGATCGATCTGTATGGCCAAAACGGGGAACTGATGGATGAGATGATTGAACTTTCCAGAAAGCATGGCATCCTGACACCCTACACTTCTTATCTGGCGGACGAAAATAGTGACGTGCGTGATCTGGACCAAGCTCGTCGACGAGTTAGTGACCAGTTGCAGGGGCTAGAGCAGGAGTCAGGGGAATCCGGATTCCGACAACGAGTGATGAAGTCAGCCTTGCAGTCGGCCGGCAGCATAGGTGGCCTGTCCGGCGGACGTCCTGCTGTTGCCAACGAAGCAACTGACACTGCTTTGCCAGCTTTCAATATTCCCGGCCAGTCAGCTAATGCTAACGGAACGGTTCGCTTTAAACGTCCCAATATGGAAAAAGCTGAAGAGGTTCGTAACCTGCGGCAGATAGGGAGTAAATCGTTTTATCGAGAAAACGATGTCTGGGTAGATTCTCTTGCCACAAAGACGCAGGTTGATCAGGCGATGAAGGTAAAACGATTCAGCAAACAATACTTCGACTTGGTAGCCCGCTTTGGTAAAGATCTGGGGCCGGTTCTGCGACTGGAGGGTAGAACACTGGTTGTTCTAGAGGGTAAGTCCTACGTGTTCGATTAATTGATTCGCCTAAGTTTCTTTCAGATAAAGCTCTTGAGTCTTGATGTATTGCTCGACTCCGCGAGGGATTTGGAAGCGGATGGATTGTTGTAAGGCAACCCGTTGCCGTATCGCTGAACTACTCAAGTCCATCTCCGGCATCTTTACCTGAGCGTGAGCTACTTGCTTCAGATATTGGTTATCTGCCAAAGGACCGAGTACACTCAGATCCGGTGCCGGGTTGCCAGCACGCGATACGATGGCTAGCGTTGCAAGTTCGCAAATTCGCTGAGGGTTTTTCCACTGTGGAAAATCCGCCAAAGAGTCTGCTCCCATGAGCAAGAAGAACTCATGATCCGGATGTTTCTCGGTCAGCGTTTCGAGTGTTTCGTAGGTGTAGCTGACTCCTCCGCGTTTCCATTCAAGTTCATTGATCGAAAAACCAGGCTGGCTGGCAATCGCCAGTCTGAGCATGTCGAGTCGTTGGGCATTCGTAGCCTGACTGCCCGATTTTTTGAAGGGGCTGATGTCCGTAGGGATGAACCAGACTTCCTCCAGATCACATTGCTCGCGCCCACATTCGGCCAGCAATAAGTGACCGTAATGAACGGGGTCAAAGCTGCCGCCAATGATTCCGATACGTGCCATGTCGATCCTGAAAAGAGCAAGAGGTTTTTCTCGTACTTTGAGTGTATCACCTGATGGCGGACGGACCTAGAGTCCGCACGGACGCCCATGGTTAATGGTTAGGCACAACCGTGCTCCTGCTGTAGACTATCTTGTAACTCTAAGGCTTTGACATGGATGTTTGGTGAATGGATCGGCAGCAGGGATTATTTGACGATGACGCGTTTGATATGCCGGCAGGGCCTGCGCCATGGGAACTGGATGCCGCTCAGGATCGCTCGCTGGCGACGGTTGTCTTCTCGGAGGTTCCCTGGGGGCCCTTTGATTACCTCATTCCAGATGCTTTGAAAGCGCAAGTGCAGATTGGTCGGCGGGTGGAGGTCCCGTTAGGACGTGGAAATCGTAAGGTCATCGGGTATTGTGTTGGAATTCAGCATGAAACAGGCGAGTCTACGTCTGCTTACAAACTAAAAGCAGTGACTGCCGTGTTAGACAAGACCACGCTGGTTTCGTCTCGTATGCTGGAGTTGACTCATTGGATGTCCGACTATTATCTGGCCCGTCCCGGCCAGGTTTTGGAGGCTCTGATTCCTGCGGGAGTAAGAAGTTTGGCCGGTACGCGTGCGGTGAAATTCTACTCGCTCAATTCACCCAATCTGGCGTTAGGGGATAGTGAAAAGCTGCCAGCCAAACAGCAACGGATTGTAGAAGTGTTACGTGGTCAGGAGGTTTGGCTTACGGGTGATCAGATTTGTAAGCAGGTTGGTTGTACGCAAGCTCCACTGAAGAGCCTTGTTAACAAGGGCTTACTGCAAGTTGAGAAACGTCGAATTTATAAGCACCACATTCAGCAGGAAGTGCTGGAACGAGAGCAGGCTTTGACTCTCAATCCGGCACAGCACCGAGCCTTGGAAGCGATTACGTCCGCGGTCAAACAGAATCAACATAAGACGATTCTTGTGCATGGCATTACGGGTAGTGGTAAGACGGAGGTTTACATTCAGGCAATTGAAGAAGTGATCAGCTACGGCCGGCAGGCAATCGTGCTGGTGCCTGAGATTTCATTGACGCCCCAGACGAGACAAAGGTTCCGCTCACGGTTCGATAGTGTCGCTGTACTGCACAGTCATTTGAGTGATGCTGAACGACATTGGCATTGGCAGCAAATTGCTAATGGAGAAGTGCAAGTGGTGGTTGGTGCTCGTAGCGCCATTTTTGCACCGACCCCTCGATTAGGACTGATTGTGTTAGATGAGGAACACGAAACTTCATTTAAACAGGAAACAACACCTCGTTATCATGCCCGTGATGTAGCCGTCAAACGTTCACAGTTACAAAACGTTCCGCTAGTGTTAGGCTCGGCGACCCCTGCTCTTGAAACTTGGCATAAAGCCAAGATGGGTGAGTATGAATTGGTGTCGATGCCAGAACGTGTGATGAATCGCCCATTGCCGGCAGTTGCTACGGTTGATTTGAGGCACGAGGGACGAAGTAAACAAAGCTTCGGCTCGATTAGTCGGCAGTTGAGTACGGCAATGCATCAGACGCTACAAAATAATGGTCAGGTAATTCTGTTGCTTAACCGCCGCGGGTACTCAACCAATATTCAATGTCCAGCCTGTGGGTTTGTCTTAGAGTGTCCGAAGTGCGAAATCTCGATGACTCACCATCGTTATGGGATAAGTGGTCAGCGGCGAGAATTGGCGATTTGTCACTATTGTGATTATCAAACGGCGGCTCCTAAGCACTGTCCGGATTGTGGCGGAGATGCCATTCGCTTCGGTGGCTTGGGCACACAACGGTTAGAAGAAGAAGTAAAGTCCAGATTTCCGGACGTGCCTGTCTTGAGAATGGATTCAGATACGATGCAACGTCCGAATTCTCATGAACAGGCGTTGGATCGTTTCCGAAGTGGAGAGGTGAAGATTCTGGTGGGTACTCAGATGATCGCCAAGGGGTTGGATTTCCCCAACGTTACGCTGGTTGGCGTTATCAATGCTGACACGGCGTTGCACTTCCCTGATTTCAGGGCGGGAGAAAGGACTTTTCAACTAGTGACTCAGGTGGCAGGTCGGACAGGTCGTGGAGAAATGGAAGGACGAGTCTTGGTACAGACGTACACGCCTGAACACATGGCGATTCAGGCCGCGACGAAACATGAATATGAAATGTTTGCTGATCGTGAGTTGCCGGGGCGTGAGCAGTTTGGCTATCCACCGTTTACAAAAATGATTCGTCTGATCATTCGTGGCCTCGATGAAGCAGCAACGATGGCGTATGCAAGCAAGTTGGCAGAGCGGTGTAAAGAAGCGTTGGGCGGACAACAGGATGCAGTACGGATTCTGGGACCGGCTCCTGCACCAATTGCGAAACTGCGAGACAGATATAGAATCCATATCCTGTTGATGGGTACGGCAGGAGAATTACTGAGAAAGGTGGTCGGCCAGGTCTACGCAGAGACGAAGCCGGTGGAAGGGATTCAATGGGTAGTGGATGTAGATCCGCTAAGTCTTCTATAAATGTCTGGAGATGTCAGACTCGTTATTTTTTTAGATTAGATTCACGAGTGCCGGTAGAATACAGAGTATGAAGTATCCCGAACGTACAGATGTTCCCCGCAAGCCGACGCTGATAAGTCCGGTTTCGTTACTCCGCGGCTATCGTGGCCTTTGGAATGCTCCGATGGAGAAGCTTGGGATAGCTACGATTCGCGATCTGTTATTTTTCTTTCCCCGTAGTTATGAGTGTACAGGGGAGCTTGTCGATCTGGCGGATCTGGAAGATGAGTCCGAGATTACGGTGGTTGGAGAAATTGAAGAGACTCGTACCGGACGTACCAGATATGGCAAGTCAATCTTTTCCATGACCGTGGTTTGTGGGGGGGTACTGCTTAAAGCTACCTGGTTCAACATGCACTTTATGAAAGATAAATATCAGGCAGGTGATCGTGTTGTCTTGTCCGGTGTGGCAAAACCTAAAGCGGAACGTTGGGAGATGACTCATCCAAAAGTTTCGGTCGTGGCTGAGGATGCCGAGGTGCAGGGCAGCGAGGTTTTACCGGTCTACCGTTTGACTCAGGGGATCAGCCAGCCTGCGATTCGTAAATTAGTGCGTGCGGCCGTCGAAGATTATGTCGAAGAATTGGAAGAAGCGATTCCTGAATGGATTAGAACTCAGAAGGGCATTGGTTCGATCCATGAAGCGGTACGTGGGATTCACTCGCCGGAGTCCCTAGAAGATATTGATCGTCATCGTTTGCGATTTGTATACCAGGAATTGCTAGTGTTGCAATTGGCGTTAGCGTTGCGGCGGTGGCACCACAGGATTACGAATAAAGCTCCGCAGCTAGAAACGGACGCGCGTATTCATGCACGTATTACGGCTCGATTTCCCTTTGAATTAACAGCTGCTCAACAGCGTGTCGTGCAGGACATTTGTGATGACATGTCAGATAGCCAACCGATGAATCGTTTGCTTCAAGGGGATGTGGGTAGTGGTAAGACGGTGGTTGCAGAATACGCAATGCTGCTGAGTGTGGCTCATGGCCATCAGGCAGTGCTGATGGCACCCACAGAAATTCTGGCTCAGCAGCATTACCATACTCTCAGTGAAGATCTGCAGAATTCGCGGGTAAAGATAGGGTTGTTGACCGGTTCGATGAGCGCCGGTGAGCGTAGGCAGGTATTAGACGAGCTGGTGACCGGAGAGATTGACCTGTTGATAGGCACACACAGTGTGGCTAACGAAGAAGTCCAATTTAAGTCATTGGCGTTGGTAGTGATTGACGAACAGCACAAGTTTGGAGTTCGTCAGCGTATGGCCGTGCGTAACAATGGATTGAATCCCCATTACTTGGTCATGTCTGCAACGCCGATTCCTCGCACGATTGCGATGGGGATGTTTGCCGATCTTGATATCTCTACGATTCGAAAAGGGCCGGATCATCAGCAGCCGGTGCATACATATCTTGGGGATCCTGCTGAGCGGGAAAAGTGGTGGAAGTTCTTTCGCGGCCAACTTCGTGAAGGTCGGCAGGGATATGTGATTGCCTCGACGGTGGAACGGGCCACGCGTGAAGATCTCGTGAGCGTTGAAGAGATATACGAAGGATTGAAGAGTCGGATTTTGTCAGACTTCAGGATTGGTGTGGTGCATGGCAAAATGTCGTCTGCTGACAAAGAAGAAACGATGCGCCAATTTCATGCCCGGGAACTGGATGTATTAGTGGCGACCTCGGTGATTGAAGTTGGAGTCAATGTTCCAAATGCCTCATTAATGACGATTGAGGATGCTCAGCAGTTCGGCTTAGCCCAATTGCATCAACTGCGAGGGCGTGTGCGACGTGGGCATCATACGGGATACGTCTGTGTCTTTGGAGCACCAGCTAGTGAAGAAGCCGGGCATCGGTTACAGGCGTTTGTTGATACGCTTGATGGCTTTAAGCTGGCTGAAATAGATTTTGATTTGCGTGGCCCCGGTGATTTGTTTGGTACGAAACAGCATGGTCTGCCTGCTCTGCGAGTGGCAGACTTACGCCGAGACAGGACAATCGTCGAATTAGCTCGCGATGATGCACAAGCAATGCTTGAAACTGATCCGGGATTGCAGAGCACCGAGTTTGTAAAACTTCGTAAACAGGTGTTACGTCGTTATGGTCGCGTACTGGATGTCGGCGACGTCGGTTAGCACTTGTAGTTCTGCATTGGTTGCTTTTGGTTATTTGGAATAGAATATACCCAGATTGGGCGACGTAAGCTCCCATCGTGAATTTTACTACCTAGAGAAGTAGGTTTTATGGCTCAGCAATCCTGGAGACGAGTGTTAGGCGAGACTAGCCTGGAACGCAAGTGTCGCTTGTTGTTCGGGTTTTGGTTGACCTTGCTGATTTCCGGAGCCTTTTGGGGTGTCGAAAAGGTGAGCTCGGATTTGATTCTTAAGAATACTCGTACCACGGCACGCGATGTTGTTGATATAGCCTTGCTGAAACCGCACTTCAACTATTGGGAAACACGGGAGGATAAGCAGGGGTTTGCTGATCTGTTAGGCGAACAACTTGCCCGTACTGACGGTCGCAATAATCACGAAGTTATTGTTCAGGATGAAGATTCGAAGCCGAAGCAAATCCCCAATGTGCGAATTCCAGGTAATGCCTTGGAAGTTAATATTCTCGAGCAACTCGAGAAGATGCTTGACGAGAGGCGTGAGGCCGGATTAACGCAAGCTCAAGTGGAAGAAGGATTGCCTGACCAAAACGTTCCGGAGGTTGATATTTCCGAATTGTTTACGGTGGAGGACGGAACAGATAAAGATCGTCCAATCTTCGTCGAACGAGTGGCTCAGGATATTAATGAATACCAATATTACGAGCCGGTCCGCTGGGGAAATACCTGTACTATTTGTCATAGCGAACAGACGCCAGGGGTTGAAGGAGCAGGGCAGGGGACGCCAGTTGATGGTGCGGAATTGCCGTTTACAGTCATTAAAGTAAAGATTCCATACGAGGAAACGCAGAGTTCCATTCATAAGGCGCGTGCTATTTTAATTGCCGTTGCGATTGTGACCGTGTTTGTTTCGATGATTGCGTTATATGTAATTATTAGGCTCTTGGTGGTCCGCCCGTTGAAACACTTGCGAGATGTTAGTGATCGGATTAGTCACGGTGATTTGGATTCTCGCGCGGAAATTTCGACCGACGACGAGTTTGAAGAGTTAGGAACTTCCTTTAATAAGATGGTGCGACACCTTACAGAAGCTCAGGATGAGTTGAAAACGGTAAATGCTGATTTGGATCTCAAGGTCGACGAGATGGCTCAGCTCAACATGCAATTGTTTGACATGAACCGTATGAAAGATGAATTCATGGCCAACATGAGCCACGAATTGCGTACTCCGCTGAATAGCATTATTGGATTTTCGGAAGTGTTACAAGGTGTTGATGTCTTGAACGACAAACAACACCGTTATGCTTCCAATATCCAGCGCTCGGGGCAACTTTTGCTTGAGATGATTAATGAAATCCTTGATCTTGCGAAAATAGAAGCAGGTAAACAGGAAATCAATCCTGTGGAGATGAATCTGCATCTGGTAACCAGTGCACAGTGTGATCTTGTTAAGTCGCTGGTCGAAGAAAAGAATCTCTCGCTGGAAATCAGGGAAGAGATGGACGATCCAATCGTCTTTCAGGATCAGGGTAAGATTCAGCAGGTGCTTACGAATCTGCTGTCTAATGCCATTAAGTTCACGCCTGAACGGGGACGGATAACTGTTCGGCTTGAAGAGAGTGAAGAGTTGGAAGGCTTCTTTGTGATTCGTGTGATTGACACAGGGGTTGGAATTGCTGAGGAGGATCGGGAAGTGATCTTCGAGAAATTCCGGCAGGGTAATGTTTCCAGTGGTCAGGATAATCTGACTCGAGAGTATGCTGGTACTGGATTGGGGCTTTCCATCGTCAAAGAGATTTGCCGTATGCTTGGCGGTGAAGTGTCCGTGGAAAGTCAGTTAGGAATTGGGTCGACATTTACCGTTTTGTTGCCGCGCGAGACTACCCCAGTCGAGCCAGAGGCTAAATCAGATATTAATCATCGGGTCGATCAGTTAAATCGCGGCCAAACCGACTTGTCTTTGAAACCGAGGCCAAGTCAGTCGGCCGGTGATCCAGAGTCCCCGGTAAATCTAGAAGAGTCGCGCAGGGACTCACGGGAGGTTGGCGACGATTCAGTGGTGGGTGAAACGGATTTTAATCAGAATGAACCGCTGGAGGATGACCCTCAGGCATCGTAGTGGCAGGAACGGAGTGAGTTGCGAGAAGATCAATGGAAAAACCTCATATACTTCTATATACAGACGGAGCATGTAGTGGAAATCCGGGACCTGGTGGTTGGGCATATATTTTGCGAGATCCCGCCACCGGCAAGGAGAAGGAAGCCAATGGTTATGCGCCGGATACGACCAATAACCGTATGGAGTTGCAGGCCGTCATTGCAGGTTTGGGGGCCTTGAAGAAACCATGTCAGATTGAATTGTTTACCGACAGCGTCTATGTCGGAAAGGGCTTGCAGGAGTGGATGGCTGGCTGGAAACGCAATGGATGGAAGCGAAAGCAAAAGGGACGGTTAGTTCCAATTAAAAATCAAGAGCTGTGGGTGCAATTGGACGAACTGCTTGTTTCCCATGATGTGAAATATACACGAGTTGCAGGGCATAGCGGCCATCCGGAGAATGACCGGTGTGATGAATTGGCTGTTCAGGCTTATAAGAATCGATAGGCTTTCTTGTGCTTGCTCCCCTGCTTGAGTGTCGCAGGCGAGAGCGTTATATTCATGGGCAAGTCAGATCACTAGATTTTCAAGGATGGATCCACAATGAATGTGCTGGTAGTAGGTAGTGGCGGTCGTGAACACGCTCTGGCCTGGAAGATTTCTCAAAGTTCCCGTGTCAAGGATGTCTTTGTCGCTCCCGGAAATGCCGGCACAGCCTTGGAAGCTGTCAACGTCGATCTGGATTTGGATGACTATGGCTCTCTGCTTCGCTATGCGAAGGCTAATGGCGTTGGCCTGACGGTGGTTGGCCCGGAAGTACCCTTGGCGGGTGGTATTGTAGACGTTTTTGAGGCTGAAGGGTTAAAGATCTTTGGCCCAGCTAAACCGGCAGCGCAATTGGAAGCCTCGAAAGTCTTCTGTAAAGAGATTCTCAATGCTGGGAATGTGCCTACAGCCGACTACTGGGAATTTCGCGATGCGGATTCAGCGATTGAAATGATTCATGATCGTTATCCCGGAGATTCTCCTAACACCGCATGTCC
>Ga0115011_10000093_pt1 | contig 83474 bp, 87 predicted proteins | sample TroAtlMetagenome_2_FD_88705 | JGI IMG/M metagenome (GOLD analysis project Ga0115011, IMG submission 88705) | Marine eukaryotic phytoplankton communities from Atlantic Ocean - Tropical Atlantic ANT8 Metagenome | ecosystem: Environmental > Aquatic > Marine > Oceanic | place: Tropical Atlantic... | reverse complement strand
GAGCGGTGGGTGAGGGGAACGGCCGTGCCGCAGGCGATTCATTGTGCCGGGTATCGCTCGCGGCATGGCCGTTAACGTGAATCACGCGCGGCGTGATGCCGACCTACCCTCGCCCGCTTGCGGCACGGCCGTTAGACAGGACGATCCAGGCTTTGTGCCGCGCGTGAGGCGGTCAATTCTCGTAGCTCCGCGAGCTCGCCGGCGCTGAGCTCGCGTTCGCGGGCGATTTCGAGCAGTGCGCTGGCACGCTGCCGACGGGCCTGAGTCCGCAGACGCTCGAATCCGTCGTTGAATTCGGACACCATCGCGGCTTCACTGCCGAAGATGCGGGACTCTGGGGGCGGAATCTCGCCGAGCAGCTTCGCCTCAGCCGGATCGTCCCAGGTGGCCGTCAGCGCGGCTGCGTTCTGCTCGGGATGGTCGTGGAAGTATTCGACCACGCGCAGCAATAGCGGCAAGCCCGGTTCGTCCAGGCTGTGAAGCTCGCCGAAGCCCTGAATCGAACTGGCCAGTGCCGGCCGATCCAAGACCAGTTGCAGCAGTCGCAGAACCGGTCCCTTGAGCATGCGGCGGTCCTGATGGTTGTTGTCGGAGCCCTCGCCGCCGCCGCGGCCACCCAGCATCGCCTCCACGTCCGCGCGCGGCATTCGCACAATGGGCACGATCGCATCGACCAGGGTCGTACGCAGTGTCGCACCGAGCATGCGCTCGAAGTACGGCTTCAGCTCGGCCGCGAAGCGAGCGCGTCCATCGATGTTCGACAGGTTGCTGCGTTTGGAAAGTTCGTTGATCAGGAACTGCGTCAGCGGCACCGCCTCGTCCACGCGCTGGCGGAAGGCCTCGGCGCCGATTTCCTGCACCAGGGTGTCGGGATCCTGTCCCTCGGGCAGGAACATGAACGCCGCCTCGCGGCCGTCGTTGACCTCCGGCAGCGCCTGCTCCAGCGCGCGCCAGGCCGCCGAGCGACCGGCTCGGTCACCGTCGAAACAGAACACGACGCGCGAGGTCGCGCGGTACAGCAGCTTGAGATGGTCCTGGGTGGTCGCGGTGCCGAGCGTGGCCACCGCCTCGGGGATGCCGGCCTGAGCCAGCGCCACCACGTCCATATAGCCTTCCACCACCAGCAGGTAGGCGGGATGCGCCACCGCCTGTCGCGCTTCGTACAGGCCGAACAGATTGCGGCCCTTGTGGAACAGCACGGTTTCCGGCGAATTGAGGTACTTGGCCGGGTCATTGCCGAGGGTGCGTCCGCCGAAGCCGATGACGCGACCGCGCGTGTCGCGGATCGGGAACATGATGCGGTTGCGGAAGCGGTCGTACGCGCCGCCCTGATCTTTCTCGATCAGCAGCCCGGCTTCGATGGCATGCCGCGGATCGGGCAGCTGGCGGGTCAGCGCATCCCAGGGTTCCGGCGCGTATCCGATGCCGAAGGTCTTGGCGGTTTCGCCGGAGACGCCGCGCTTCTTCAGATATTTGACCGCCTGCGGTGCCTCGCGAAGCTGCGCGCGGTACACGCGGTCGGCAAAGGCCAACGCATCCAGCGGCCCCTCCAGCACGGCCCTGGATGGTCCAGAGCTGCCGACGCGCGGCACCTCGACGCCAGCCTGACGGGCCAGCTCCTCCACGGCTTCCGGAAAGCTCAGCCGTTCGTACTCCATGAGGAAGCTGATCGCGGTGCCGCTGCGCCCCGAGCTGAAGTCGAAGAACATCTGCTTCGCCGGAGAGACGAAGAACGAGGCCGATTTCTCGTTGGTGAACGGCGACAGGGCCTTGAACTCGCGACCGGCGCGTTTGAGTTCCAGCCGCGAGCCGATCACCTCGACGATATCGACACGGGCGATCAGGTCCTGGATGAAGCTGTCTGGAATACGTCCGCTCATGTCGGAAGCTTACGCCGCCGCCGGCCCCGAACCAGGGGTTCTCAGCCCAGGCGCGCCTTGATGCGGCCCGACAGCGCGCCCATGTCGGCCCGCCCGGCGACGCGCGGCTTGATCCAGCCCATCACCTTGCCCATGTCCTTGGCCGATTCGGCACCGGTTTCGGCGATGGCCTGCTCGATCATCGCGGCCAGGGCCTCCTCGGACAGCGGCTGCGGCATGTAGTCCTTGATCTGCTCGATCTCGAAGGCCTCCTGCTCCGCCAGTTCAGGGCGGCCACCGTCGTTGAACTGCTGGATCGAATCGCGGCGTTGCTTGATCATCTTCTCGACGATGGCCACGATCGCGGCGTCGTCGAGTTCGATGCGTTCGTCCACTTCGCGCTGCTTGATCGCTGCCTGCAGCATGCGGATCACGCCCAGGCGCGCCTTGTCGCCGCCACGCATGGCGGTCTTCATGTCTTCGGTGATGCGGGACTTGAGTTCGGACATCGGCCTGGACCTCTTAAGATTCAAATTTATCGACAGGAACACAAAAACCGGACGCAAGCGCCCGGTCTTCGCGTAGTGGGAAGGCCGCGGTGCCGCAGCCCGACCGCGTTACCGCCTCAGTACATGCGCGTGCGGCGCGACACGTCGCGGGAAACGCGCTTCAACTGGCGTTTCACAGCGGCGGCACGCTTGCGCTTGCGCTCCTGGCTCGGCTTTTCGAAGTATTCGTGCTTGCGGACATCGGTGAGGACACCGGCTTTCTCGCAGGTGCGCTTGAAACGGCGCAGGGCAACTTCGAACGGCTCGTTTTCGCGGACGCGGACGCTAGGCATTCACAACTCTCACTTGGCAACGGGTTTCGTTGCTTAGGGGAAAATGGGCCGCGATTTTAGGGGCTGGGCAAGTTATACACAAGCCCTTTGTCGAAAGGCCGCCTGCGCTGATGCACAATGCCGCGGCCGATGAGTGACCGCACGCAAAAAACCGCTCCCGTACTCGCGCTGGAAACCTCCTGCGACGAGACCGCCGTCGCGATCTACGACGGGACGCTGCGCGCGCACGCGCTGCATTCGCAGGTGGCGCTGCACGCCGAATACGGAGGCGTGGTGCCGGAACTGGCTTCGCGCGATCACGTGCGCCGGGTCGCGCCGCTGCTTCGTCAGGTGCTGGGCGAGGCGGGTCTGAAGACGCAGGAGCTGGCCGGTGTCGCCTATACCGCGGGTCCCGGCTTGATCGGTGCGCTGATGGTCGGCGGCGCCACCGCCGCCGGCATCGCGCTGGCGCACGGCCTGCCGCTGATTCCGGTGCATCACATGGAAGCGCATTTGCTGGCGCCGATGCTGGAGGACCGGCCGCCGGCCTTCCCGTTCGTGGCGCTGCTGGTGTCCGGCGGGCACACCCTGCTGGTCGATGTACGCGGTGTCGGCGACTATCGCCCGCTCGGCGAAAGCCTGGATGATGCGGTCGGCGAAGCCTTCGACAAGACTGCCAAGCTGCTGGGCCTGCCGTATCCCGGCGGCCCCGAGCTGGCACGACTGGCGGAGTCCGGCCGCGAAGGGCGTTTCCGCCTGCCGCGGCCGATGACCGACCGGCCCGGTCTGGATTTCAGTTTCAGCGGACTCAAGACGGCGGTGCTGACCAGTTTGCCCAAGCCCGCCAGCGACACGGAGCGGGCCGATCTGGCGCGCGCCTTCGAGGAAGCGGTGGTCGACACCCTCAGCATCAAGTGCCTGCGTGCCCTGGAGGCTAGCGGCTATGAGCGGCTGGTGGTGGCCGGTGGCGTGAGCGCCAATCTGCGCCTGCGCGCCAAGCTCCAGGACAAGGCCCGGGCGCGCGGAGCGGAGGTGTTCTTTCCGCGGCAGGCCTTCTGTACCGACAATGCGGCGATGGTGGCCCTGGTGGGCTGGATGCGTCGTGCCGAAGGCAGTCCGGCAGTGGCAGCGCTGGATGTGCGTGCGCGCTGGCCCTTGTCCGAACTGCATCCGGTGCAGCGCCGGGCCGAAACGATGGAGGGGACATTTTCATGAGCGACGTCGTGCTGATCGAGGACCTGACGGTCGAATGCATCGTCGGTCTCTACGAATGGGAGCAGCAGCTGCCGCGCAAGTTGGTGATCGGTTTGGAGTTGGGCGTCGACAATCAGCGCGCCGCCGCCAGCGATGCGATGGAAGACAGCGTGGACTACGGCGCCGTCTGTGAACGCGTCACCGCGATCTGCAAGACCACGCACTACCGCCTGATCGAAACCCTGGCCGAACACATCGCGCGCGACCTGCTGGCCGGGTATCCGCTGCTGGGCTCGGTGCAACTGACGATCCGTAAGCCCGGCGCGGTTTCGGTGGCACGCAATGTCGGCATCCGTATCCGCCGCGAGCGGTGACGCGGCGCTTGTGGGGCCTAGGCGATGATCTGCGGACCCCGCCTACACGGCCGATAGGCGCTTAACGACCAGCTCCGATCGGTGTTGCTCAGCTTGCCAGAGGTCATATTGTGACTGCTGGCGCAGCCAGCTTTCGGCCGAGGTATCAAAGGCGATAGAAAGCCGGATGGCCATCTCGGGGCTGATACCGGCGCGGCCATTGATGACCGTGGACAAAGTTTTGCGGCTTACACCCAAGGCCTTGGCGGCATCAGTCACCGTGAGATTGAGGGGCTCAATACAAAGTTCCTTCAAGACTTCGCCAGGATGAGGCGGATTGTGCATCAGCATGGTTTCACCTCAGTGGTAATCCTCGTAGTTCACAACTTCGGCGTGCTCACCGACGAAGCGAAATGTGACCCGCCAGTTGCCGCTCACCTTGACCGACCAAACGCCAGAGCGATCCCCTGAGAGTTGATGTAACGCCAATCCGGGCAGATTCATGTCTTCAGGGGCAAGCGACGCGTTCAGGCGGCCCAGTAAAAGACGAAGTCTTGGAGCATGCTTGGCTTGGATGCCAGACTTGGTGCCTTTGAGGAAAAATTTCTCCAGGCCCTTGTGCGCAAAGCTGCGGATCATGTTCGAAATGTACCCCGTAACGGCACAGGTTACAACGCGAGCGGCTAGAACGCATCATCCGCCGTTTCGCGGCTGAACCACATTGCGATGAAACTCAGCAGGGCTGCGCCGGCCAGGTAGTAACCGACGAACTGCAGGCCATAGTTCGTGGCCAGCCAGGTGGCGATATACGGTGCCAGCGAAGCGCCGACGATACCGGCCAGATTGAAGCTCAGCGATGAACCGGTGTAGCGCACGGCGGTGGGATACAGCTCCGACAGGATCGTCCCAAGCGGTCCGTAGGTCATACCCATCAGGGCCAGACCGATGACCAGGGTGATCGTCATGCCGATTAGGCCGCTGTTGAACATCGGCGCCATCACCAGCCCGAAGGCGGCGATCGCGGCCGATACGGCCAGCAAGGTACGGCGGCGGCCGTAACGGTCGGCCAGGCTGGCAGACCACGGGATCGTCGCGGCAAAGAACAGGATCGCGAACAGCTGGATCATCAGGAACTGCTGGCGCGGTACGCCGAGTGCACCAGTACCCCAGGACAGCGCGAACACCGTCATCAGATAGAACAGCACGAAGGTGGCCACCGCGATGAGGGTGCCGAGCAGCAGTGCCTTCGGGTGGTCGCGCAACACACCCAGGATCGGCACGCTACGGCGTTCGTGGGCGTCCAGAACCTTCTGGAATACCGGCGTTTCGGTGATTTTGAGGCGAACGTATAGCCCCATGAACACCAGCACCGAGCTGGCGAGGAACGGAACGCGCCAGCCCCAGGCGAAGAACTGCTCGTCGCTGAGACATTCGGACAGCAGCAGAAACGATCCGCCCGAGCAGATGAAACCCAGGGGCGCGCCGAGCTGCGGAAACATGCCGTACCAGGCTCGCTTGCCGGGCGGGGCGTTCTCGGTGGCCAGCAGCACCGCACCGCCCCATTCGCCGCCGAGACCCAGGCCCTGACCGAAGCGGCACAGCGCCAGCAGGATCGGCGCGGCGGTACCGATCGTGGCGTAGGTCGGCAGCAGTCCGATCGCGATGGTGGACAGACCCATGGTCATCAAGGCGGCGACCAGCGTGGCCTTGCGGCCGATCCGGTCGCCGAAATGACCGAACAGCGCGGAGCCGACGGGACGTGCGAAGAAGGCGATGGCGAAGGTGGCCAGCGACGAAAGCATCGACGACGCGGGGTCGCTGGCCGGAAAGAACAACGCCGGAAACACCAGCACCGCCGCCGTCGCGTAGATGTAGAAATCGAAGAACTCGATGGTGGTGCCGATCAGGCTGGCGAAGAGCACCCGCCGCGGCGAATTGACCGCGCCGGCGGTGTCTGGTGGTTCGGTCATGCGCTATCCCCGGATGCCTGGCGCGCGTCTTGAATGAGGGCGGCCGCGCGCGAGGCGGCGATTGTGCAAGAGCGCTGAGAGGTATGCCACAGGCGGTGGGCGCTCAGCGTGAACGCGGGCCCCGAAACCAGTAGATCCAGGCCCAGACCGTCTGCTGGCCGACTTCCACCGGCACGCGCTGCCTGGAGTAGCGGCCGTAGCGGGGATTGCCGGGACGGCAGTCCTCGTACCGATCGAGCCGGTACAGGCTGCGGCGCGGAGCGAGCAGCTGATACAGCTGTCCGTGGAGACGCTGGCAGGGGTGCGGGCGGGCGCCCGGATAGCGCCCGGCGGGAACACGCTCGCCACTGGCGGTGGCGGGTCCGAGCCATCGCGCCGGACGCAGCAGACGATGCGCTCGCGCATGCGGTCCGCTGCCGCAGAGGCTGCCGTAGACGAACAGCCGATGCAGGGAATCAGATTTGCCGGGCGAGCCAGGCATCAACGAATGCCGCGAGATCGTCGTGTATCGAGACTGCACCGAATGCCGCATCGAGCCCGGCTTCGGTGTCACGGCCGTTGCCGGTGCGCACCAGGTTCGCTTGCACGCCGGCGTTTCTGGCGGCCTCAAGATCACGTAGGGAATCGCCGACCATCGGCACATCCTCGGGCGCGGCCTGGGCGCGGCGCAGGATGTCCAGCAGCATGCCGGGTTCGGGCTTGCGCATCGGGCTGCCTTCGCCCGGCAGATCGGGCGCATAGGCGATGCCGTCGATGCGGCCGCCGACTTCGGCCACGGCGCGCCGCATGCGGTCATTGATCGCGAACAGGCCGTCAAAGTCGATCAGGCCGCGACCCACCGCCGACTGATTGGTGGCGACGAACACGCGAATGCCGGCCTGCGTCAGGCGCGCGATGGCTTCAAGGCTGCCGGGAATCGGCTGCCATTCGGCCACCGACTTGATGTAGTTCGGCGAGTCTTCATTGATGACCCCATCGCGGTCGAGAATGACCAGTTTCACGCGCAGCCTCCGTGGTGGCAGAGCGCCCTATTCTGCCGCAGCGCCGCCAGCCGTGGATGCCGGTGTATCGGAGTTCCGGGCGAGTGTGCTGAGGGCCCTGAGGTCGGCCAGCAGACGTTCGCGTGTGGCCTGGGTCTGCGCGGCCACAATCGTGATCAAGGCGATGTCGCCGGAGTCGGTGGTGGTCGCGACAAAGCCGGCGAGCAGCTCGCCGCCGCCCTGTCGTGTGATCGTGCAGAAGCGCAGGGCCACTTCCGCGACCTCGTTGTCACCGCCGTGGCAGTCCTGATAGTCGAGTGATTGCTCGATCGCCATCTGCGCGATTCGGGCGTCCAGCCACTCCAGTGCCACGGCGTCGCTCGGCGTCGGCGGATACAGCGTGACCGACATCCGGTCGGCCGCTGAGTCGCCCTGCCATTGCAGTTGCATCGGGTCTTTCGCAGTTTGCGTCCAGCCGTCGCCGAGAGGCGGGATTGGTGACTGCGCCGCCAGCGGACCGCTCAGCAACACAAGCAGACTTGCGAGGGTCACGATGTGGCGCATCAGCCCGGCAGCAGACTCAGATCCGCGACTTCACGGCACAGCGCGTCGAGCGTCGCCAGCAGCGCCAGGCGGTTGCGTTTCACGGCCTCGTCATCGGCCATCACCATCACCGCGTCGAAGAAGCGGTCGACCGGAGCGCGCAGGGCCGACAGCGCATTCAGCATGGCCGGGTAATCGTTGGCGGCTCGCAGGGGGACCAGCACCGCCTCGACACGTTCGAGTTCCGCCAGCAAGGCGCGTTCGGTGTCGCTTTCGAACAGGCTGGCCTCAATGGTGGCGGATTCACTGTGTCCGGCTTGCCGCAGGATATTGCGCGCCCGTTTGTCGGCGGCCGCCAGACTTTGGGCGGCCTCGCTGCCGGCAAAGGCACGCAGGCTGCTCAAGCGGCGCTCGAAGTCCAGCGGCACCGAGGCGCCGGTGACGCGAACCGCATCGAACTGCTCGATTGTGGCGCCGCGATCTGTGCAATAGCCGCGAAGTCGCTCGACCACGAAGGTCCACAGCGCGTCCAGTGTCTGGTCATCACGCTGGCCGGCGGGCTGCAGTTGCAGCGCCTGATCGAGCAGGCCGCGCAGATCCACTTCAAGTCCGCCTTCCACGCAGATGCGCAGCGCGCCCAGCGCCGCACGACGCAGCGCGTAGGGGTCCTTGCTCGCCGTGGGTTTCTGGCCGATGGCGAAGATCCCGGCCAGGGTGTCGAGCCGGTCCGCCAGTGCCAGCACGCAGCCTTCGCGCGTGGCAGGAATCGAGGTGCCCTGCTGGGCCGGCAGATATTGATCACGAATCGCCGCCGCCACCGCCGCTGATTCGCCGCCGGCGCTCGCGTAGTAGGCGCCCATCAGCCCCTGCAATTCGGGGAATTCGAAGACCATGCGCGTCACCAGATCGCACTTCGCGAGGCTCGCGGCACGCTCGCTGACGGTGACATCCGCGTTGCATTCTGTGGCGATCAGCGCGCAAAGCGATCGAACGCGCGACATCTTGTCGCTCACCGAACCAAGGTCCTTCTGGAACGTCACGCTGCCCAGCCGCGCCGCGTAGCGGTCCAGCGGCTGCTGGCGATCCTGCTCCCAGAAGAACATCGCATCGGACAGGCGCGGTCGTACCACGCGCTCGTTGCCGGCGATGACCTGGTCGACGTCTCGGGACATCAGATTCGCCACGGTGATGAACACCGGCTTGAGGTAGCCGGCCGCAGATGCCATCTGGCCCTCGGTCGAGGCCTGATCGGAAAACACCGTGAAATAGCGTTGATTGGTCTCGACCGTGGAGACGATCACTTCCGGCGGCAACGCCAGGAAACGGTCCTCGATGCGTCCGGCGATCGCCACCGGATACTCCACCAGCGCGGCGACCTCCGCCAGCAGATCCTCGGTGATGCGGGCATGGCCACCGGCTGCGCTGGCCAGGGCTTCGACCTGGCCGCGAATATCGTGAATCCGGCGCGACAGGTCCGGTTGGACGTAGGCCGCTTCCAGAACGGCCACATAGTCAGCCGGCGTGTCCAGTTCGACCGGCTCGGGCGCATGAAAGCGATGTCCGTAGCTCGTGCGCCCCGATTGCAGGCCGAATCGGCTCAGCGGCACCACGACCCCGCCATGCAGGCACAGCAGCCATTTCACCGGCCGCACGAAGGTTTCGTCGCCATCGCCCCAGCGCATGCGCTTGGGCACCAGCGCGTCCATCAGCTTGAGGCATTCCTCGAAGATCGCCGGCAGCAGCTCCGCCGTCGCCTTGCCGGGCTCGGCCTTGCGGAACACCAGATAGCCGTCTTCCTGCGCCAGTGCAGCCACGTCGGCGGCGCAGGAGCGAGCAAAGCCTTCGGCGGCCCTGGTCGCTGCTCCGTCCTTGAACGCGGCGGCCAGCGCCGGGCCCTTGCGCTCGATCGTCTGGTCCGGTTGCTGTTGCGCCACCGCCTCGATGATCACGGCAATCCGGCGCGGTGTGGCATAGGTCTGCGCTGTGCCATGTGCGACCGAGCGGCGGTCCAGACCGTCGCCCAGGCCTTTGGCCAGTGCCGCGGCGAGCGGCGCCACATAGCGGGCCGGGAGGTCTTCACAACCGATTTCGAGCAGCAGCGCAGGCGCTTGCGTCATGGGATCAGGGGCAGCATGGAAAACGAGGCTCGCGATTGTCCCGGAAGCGCGGTGTCGCGCCAAGCCGGCGCGCATTGAGCAGCCGCCCCCGCAGTCGTGCCTTATTGTGAATTTCTATCATTCTACGGGAAACAATCAATTTGATGAATGTTCTTTGCGGGTCCAGACTGGCGCTGTGCTTCTCCACCAACGGCACGACACTGAGGAGATTCCCCCAATGGCCAAGACGACATTGACCACCGCGTCAGGCATTCCCGTACCGGACAACCAGAATTCCACCACCGCCGGCCCGCGCGGCCCGGTTTTGTTGCAGGACTACCACCTGATCGAAAAGCTCCAGCACTTCAACCGCGAACGGGTACCCGAACGCGTGGTGCACGCCAAGGGTTCCGGCGCGCATGGCACTTTTACCGTGACGCAGGACATCAGCCGCTACACCCGCGCCAAGCTGTTCGGCGAGGTCGGCAAGCAGACGCCGATCTTCTTCCGCTTCTCCACCGTCGGCGGCGAGCGCGGCTATGCCGATACCGACCGCGACCCGCGCGGCTTCGCGATGAAGTTCTACACCGAGGAAGGCAACTGGGATCTGGTCGGCAACAACACCCCGGTGTTCTTCATCAAGGATCCGAGCAAGTTCCCGGACTTCATCCACACGCAGAAGCGCGATCCGCGCACCAACATGCGTTCCAACACCATGAAGTGGGATTTCTGGAGCCTGTCGCCGGAGTCGCTGCACCAGGTCACGATCCTGATGTCCGACCGCGGTATTCCGGATGGTCACCGCCACATGAACGGCTATGGCAGCCACACCTTCAGCCTGATCAATGCGCAGGGCGAACGCTACTGGGTCAAGTTCCACGCCAAGACCGTGCAGGGCAACAAGACCCTCGGTTCGGACGAGGCCACACGGATCGCCGGTGAAGACCCCGAATACTCGCAGCGCGATCTCTACGAGGCCATCGAGGCCGGCGACTTTCCCAAATGGCGCTTCTGCATGCAGGTGATGCCGGAAGCCGAGGCCGAGACCTTTGCGCAGACGACCGGCTGGAACCCGTTCGACCTGACCAAGATCTGGCCGCATGGCGACTACCCGCTGATCGAGATCGGCACGCTGGAGCTCAACCGCAACCCGGAGAACTACTTCGCCGAGGTCGAGCAGGCGGCATTCTCGCCGGCCAACGTGGTGCCGGGCATCGGCTTCTCGCCGGACAAGATGCTGCAGGGCCGCATCTTCGCCTACCACGACGCGCATCTGTATCGCGTGGGCACCAATTACCAGAGCCTGCCGGTCAACAAGCCGCAGTGCCCGTACGCCAACTATCAGCGCGACGGCTCCATGCGCTTCGACGGCAACGCCGGCGGCATGCCTAACTACGAGCCCAACAGTTCGCAGACGGCGCCGAAGCAGGAACCGGCCTACCGCGAGCCGCCGATGAAGATCTCCGGCGATGCGGACCGCTACGATCACTGGGCCGTGGACGGAGACGACTACTACACCCAGCCCGGCAATCTGTTCCGGCTGATGAACGAGTCGCAGAAGGATCAGCTCGCGTCCAACATCGCTGGCGCCATGGGTGGTGTGTCCGAGGAGATCATCCAGCGCCAGCTGGTGCACTTCGGAAAGGCCGATCCGGACTACCGCAAGCGCGTCGAAGACAAGCTGGCGCAGGCCAAGGCAGGCGGTGCACCGAAGTCGGCGGGCGCACCGGAATCCAACGAGGTTCGCGAGCAGGTGACGGCGAAGTAGCCGGAATAGGATTCAAGCCGATGGGGCCGCCGGGAAACCGGCGGCCCTTCTGATTTTCCGGCCGCTTATAACGGGATGCCCAAAGCCTTGCCGATGTCCCAGATATCCTTGTCGGAGCGCTCACTCAGGAACACCACGACAACCTGTTCGGGCTTGAGCGTGCGTGCGGCCTGGCAAGCCCAGGCGATCGAATGCGCGCCCTGGATCGCCGGAACGATGCCTTCAAGTCGGCTGAAATCGAGAATCGCCTGCTTGGCCTTGTCCATTCCGATCCCGACATACTCGACGCGCTTTGTTTGCCGCAGCCAGCGGTGCTCGCGCGCCACGCTCGGATATTCGAGGCCTTCGAGGATCGCCTCGGCGATGCGTTGCTGCTGCTCGGTCAGCGGCGCCGACTGCTCGTTCCACGCGTCGGCTTCGGGGTTTGCGGCGGATGAGGCGACCAGACTCGAGTTCGAATCGACGCACACCAGCCGCGCCTGGCTATCGATAAATGGCGGGAACAGACCGATTGCATCGGACGAGTTGCGGCCGCGTGCGACCAGCACGTCGGGCGCCCGCTTGCTCAGCGTGGACAACTGTCGGCGGCACTCGCGGCCGATGCTGGCAACCGCATCCTGGCAAATGCTGGGATAGGGTTCGGGCGCGGCGTCCAGACCCAGCACGAGGAAACTCTCGTCGGGTTCGCGTGACCAGTGGCGCACCGCCGCTTCGCGCACGTCTCCGGAATACAAGCGTTTGGCGTCGATCGACTCGACCATGGCGCCGCTGAGCCACATCCGGAACACATTGCCGGCCTGGGCATGGATATCGGTGCCGTCCATGTAGATCACGGCTTTCATGCCGAGGCGGGCGGCGATCGCCGCGGTCATCACGCCCTTCTGCCCGTAGACCGTACCGGTGACCAGAGTCTTGCGCCCCATGCGCTTGGCGGCCAATGCTTGGCCGACGATGGCCATCAGCAGATGGCTGCCGGCCACCGCGAAATCCTCGCGCTTGCAATAGATGCGCGCACCACCGACGTGGGCGCTGAGCCGCTCGGCCAGGAACAGGGAGGTCGGCCGCCCGGCGAGTTCGATCAGTTCCCGGTCGAGCGCAGCGAGAAACGCGGGATCGCCGCGCAGGCTCTGGTAGTCGCGCGCCAGGGCCTCGAAGTGCCGGCGATCCTCTTCGCGTTCGCCGAGGCGGCGATACTCGCGAGGTGGACTGGACGTCTTGTCCGCGGCGGCGTCATTGAACAGCGGCGAATCCGGGGCCAGGGCCCGACCGATGCTGGCGATCAGGCGCCAGTCCGGCGAGTCGAGGTTGCCGCGCAGGGCGTTGCGAAACACCTGCGCTTCGCGCAGGAAATCCGTTTCCCGTTCGGCTTCCCAGTACAGCTCGAGCAAACGTACGCGCAGATCCTGATTGTCCGGCTGGGCTTCGATCTGGCGGCGCAGCAACTGTTCCATTTCGGCGTAGAAGCTGGCCGGCTGTTTGGATCGTGGGGTCTTGGGGGGCTGTCGGTTCGACATTGGTTGCGCTCGCTCGGACGTCGGCCGCCTGTGTGTCGATGCCCCGCTTTGAAGGGACTGTCTTTTAACACCGATGAGCGCGCGGCGAAACGCCGCTACGGGCATCGGACGCGGTACCGGACAAGCAAGTGCTTGGCTCAGGCGACGGCGCGAACCCGATCGACCATCGGAAAGCCCAGCTTTTCGCGAGCGGCGTAGTAGGCCTCGGCGCAGGCGCGCGTCAGCGTGCGCACGCGCAGGATGTACGCCTGCCGTTCGGTCACCGAAATCGCGCCGCGCGCGTCGAGCAGGTTGAACGAATGGCTGGCCTGGATGGCGCGCTCGTAGGCGGGCAACGGCAACGCGGTCTCCAGCGCGAGTAGCCGCAGGCACTCGGCTTCGGCCCCGTTGAAGCGTTCGAGCAGCACCCTGGTGTCGGCGTGTTCGAAGTTGTAGGCCGATTGTTCGACTTCGTTCTGGTGATACACGTCGCCGTAGGTGACGATGCGGCCGCCGGCGTCGGACCACACCAGATCGTAGACGCTTTCAACGCCCTGAATGTACATCGCCAGGCGTTCCAGTCCATAGGTTATTTCGCCGGAAACCGGCTTGCACTCGATGCCACCCACCTGCTGAAAGTAGGTGAACTGCGTGACTTCCATGCCGTTGAGCCACACTTCCCAGCCCAGGCCCCAGGCACCGAGCGTCGGCGATTCCCAATTGTCCTCGACGAAGCGGATGTCATGCGTCAGCGCATCGAAGCCGAGTTCGCGCAGTGAATCCAGATAGAGATCCTGAATGTTCGGCGGGCTCGGCTTCATCAGCACCTGAAACTGATAGTAATGCTGTAGCCGGTTCGGATTGTCGCCGTAGCGGCCGTCGGTGGGGCGGCGGCTCGGCTGCACATAGGCGGTGTTCCACGGTTCCGGGCCGATCGAACGCAGAAAGGTCGACCAGTGAAACGTGCCAGCGCCCACCTCCATGTCCAAGGGCTGCACGATCACGCAGCCCTGTTGGGCCCAGAAGTGCTGCAGTCGGAGGATCAGTTCTTGAAAGCTCATTTCGAATCGACGGTTTCAGGCGGTATTGCAAAACGCCGCGAGTATAAAGGAGCCTGTGGGATGTCAGCCCGCAGCGTCGTAGCACCAAAATGATGCACATGCCCAATTTTGGGGCGCGCGCTGGCGCCGCAACGGCTCCTGACGCATCCTGAGCGCGCATACCGCTGGCACAAAAGCTGCTTTTTCCTGCCCACCGCCGGGGCGTGGGGCAAAGCCGGCGGTATAACAACGTTCCCCTCTTAAACAAAGCGCATGACGGAGAGCCTAATGTCGGCAGCTAATGACGTGTTGAAACTGATCAAAGACAAGGGCGTGAAGTTCGTTGACTTCCGCTTCACGGATACCCGGGGTAAGGAGCAGCACGTAAGCGTTCCGTCGCACACGGTGAACGCGGACCTGTTTACCGACGGCAAGATGTTCGACGGTTCGTCGATCGCCGGCTGGAAGGGCATCAACGAGTCGGACATGATCCTGATGCCGGACCCGGAATCGGCCTTCATGGACCCGTTCTTCGAAGAACCGACGCTGGTGATGAGCTGCGACATCATCGAGCCGTCGTCGATGCAGGGCTACGAGCGCGACCCGCGTTCGCTGGCCAAGCGCGCAGAGGCCTACCTCAAATCCACCGGCATTGCCGACACCGCCTTTTTCGGCCCCGAAAACGAGTTCTTCGTCTTCGACACGGTACGTTGGGACGACGGCATGTGGGGCTCCTACGTGCACATCGACGCCGAAGAGGCCGCCTGGAACTCCGGCAAGGCCTATGAAGAAGGCAACATGGGTCACCGCCCGGGCGTCAAGGGTGGCTACTTCCCGGTGCCGCCGGTCGATTCGCTGCAGGACATGCGCTCCGCGATGTGCGAAACGCTGGAGGCCATCGGCATCGAGACCGAGGTGCACCATCACGAAGTCGCCACCGCCGGTCAGTGCGAGCTCGGTGTGCTGTTCAACACCATGACCAAGAAGGCCGACGAGGTCCTCAAGCTCAAGTACGTGGTGCAGAACGTGGCCGCGCAGTTCGGCAAGACCGCGACCTTCATGCCCAAGCCGATCGTCGGTGACAACGGTTCCGGCATGCACGTGCATCAGTCCCTGTCCAAGGACGGCACCAACATCTTCGCGGGCGACGAGTACGGCGGCCTGTCCGAAACCGCGCTGTACTACATCGGTGGCATCCTCAAGCACGCGCAGTCGATCAACGCCTTCGCCAATGCTTCCACCAACAGCTACAAGCGCCTGGTGCCGGGCTTCGAAGCGCCGGTCATGCTGGCCTACTCGGCGCGCAACCGCTCCGCGTCGATCCGCATTCCGTGGGTCTCCAGCCCCAAGGGTCGCCGCATCGAGGTGCGTTTCCCGGACTCCACCGCCAATCCGTACTTCGCCTTCGCGGCGATGCTGATGGCGGGCCTGGACGGCATCCAGAACAAGATTCATCCGGGCGAGGCGGCCTCCAAGGACCTCTACCACCTGCCGCCGGAAGAGGACAAGCTGATCCCGAAAGTCGCGCACAGCCTCGACATGGCGCTTGAAGCCCTGGACAAGGATCGTGACTACCTCAAGGCCGGCGGTGTGTTCACCGACGACCTGATCGATGCCTACATCGAACTGAAGATGGACGAGGTCACGCGCTTCCGCATGACCACGCATCCGATCGAGTTCGACATGTACTACTCGCTGTAAGGACCGGCCTTTTCGCGACGATCCGGTACTGTCCGGCATTGGAGAAACGCCCCGCTTGCGGGGCGTTTCTTTTTGCGGAGGATCGGCTCGGAGCATCACCGGACGGCGCGAGGCTTCCGGACGGAGCCGCGACACAGTAGATTGGACGCTCCGCAATCATCCGGATTTTCGATGACGCGTTTTTTCCTGCCTGCACTGCTCGGCCTGGTGCTGACGGCTCAGGCGGTCGCTCAAGGCGAGCCGATCTACCGCTATGTGGACGAGGCCGGCGTCGTGCACTACACCGACAAGCCGCCCAGCCAGAACGCGCAACCGGCCGACTTGCCACCGCTGCGAACCTATACCCCGGCCGAACTGGAAGCGGTAGAACGCCAGCTCGATGAAAATGACGGATCGAACAGTTCCGAAAAGGTCGAGAAATATCGAGAGCTGAGAATTGTCACGCCCTCGCCCGAGGAGACCATACGCGGTGCCGAGCGCATCGTCCCGGTCGCCGTGATCTCGGACCCGAGTCTGGTGGCCGGCCACCGGATCCAGTTCTTTCTCGACGGTGAGGCACAGGCGCCACCGGCGCTGTCGACGTCCACCGTATTTGCGGGCGTCGAGCGCGGCACCCACACCGTTTCTGCCGCGATCGTCGACGAACAGGGCAAGGCCCTGATCAGGGCCCAACCGGTCCAGGTGTTCGTCAAACCGCCGATTGCGCGCTGAGGCGCAACGCACCAGAATTGTGCACCAACCGCGAAGTCAGGGCGGTGCGGCGCGCACCGTCGTGGCCCACTATTTGCTACCCGCCCTCACATGAAGCTGGTTCCCCGTACACGTATGAAACCTGAGGTCATCCTCGATGGCATGACCACGGGTGTAATCAGCGTTGACGCCGATCTGCGCATCGCAGCGCTCAATTCAGCCTGCGAAAGCCTGTTTGGCATGAGTCAGAAGTTTGCGTTGGGCGAGGAATTGAAAATCGCGGTTCCGCATCTGGATGGTCTGTTGCCAAGGCTGAGGCAGGCCCTGTCCACAGGCTCCGGATTCATCGAACGCGAAGTGCAGTTGCGCAGGACCGGCGAAGCGTCGATCACTGTGGACTGCATGGTCACGCCGATGATGATCGCGCGGCAGCCGGGGCTGTTGCTGGAACTGGCCCCGCTGGACCGGCACCTGCGGATTTCGCGAGACGAGTGGCAGGCGGCACAACACGAGGCGACCCGGGAACTGGTGCGCGGACTCGCGCACGAAATCAAGAACCCCCTGGGCGGAATTCGTGGCGCAGCGCAGCTGCTCGAACGCGAATTCCCGGATTCCCAGCATCGCGAATACACACGCGTGATCATTCGCGAGGTCGACCGTCTGCAGAATCTGGTCAACCGTCTGCTGGGACCGAATCGTTTGCCGGCCCACAATTTCCTCAACGTGCACGAGGTGATCGAGCACGTACGCAAGCTGATCGAGGCGGAGGCCCCGGATGGGGTCAGTGTGCAACGCGACTATGACCCGAGCATCCCGGATGTCATCGCCGATCGTGAGCAGCTGATCCAGGCGGTGCTGAATGTCGCACGCAACGCGCTGCAGGCTCTGGAAGGACACGGCCAGGTCATGGTGCGTACGCGGGCACGACGTCGTTTCACGATTGGCGGACGCATGCACAAACTCGTGGTGCAGATCGACATCGAGGATGACGGGCCCGGAATTCCACCGTCGCTCCTTGAGAAGATCTTCTACCCGATGGTGACGACACGTGCTGAAGGCAGCGGGCTGGGGCTGCCGATTTCTCAGCATCTCATTCACACGCACGGAGGACTCATCGAGTGCCAGAGCCAGCCCGGGTGCACCGTTTTCTCGATTTATCTCCCACTAGAACGACCGCTATGAGCCAGCCGATAACCGTTTGGGTCGTCGACGACGACGAATCCATACGTTGGGTGCTGGAGCGCTCACTGATGCGCGACGGCATGAACGTCAAGTGCTTCCCCGGTTCCGCCGAACTGCTGGATGCCTTGCAGGACGAGCTGCCGGACGTGTTGGTATCCGACATCCGCATGCCCGGCGTCAACGGCTTGGAACTGCTGGAACGCCTGCAGGCGCGTGCCCCGGAGCTGCCGGTCATCATCATGACGGCGCATTCCGACCTCGATGCCGCGGTTGCCGCTTATCGTGGCGGCGCGTTCGAATACCTGCCCAAGCCGTTCGACGTCGACGGTGTCGCCACCCTGGTGCGACGCGCTTCGCGGGTCCGCGGCGAAGCCGGTGATCCGGACGCCCTCAACGGCACGGATACCCTGCTGATCGGTGAAGCGCCGGCGATGCAGGACGTGTTCCGCGCGATCGGCCGCCTCTCGCAGTCACAGATCACCGTATTGATCACCGGCGAGACCGGTGCCGGCAAGGAACTGGTGGCGCGCGCCCTGCACGCCCACAGCCCGCGTTCCAAACAGCCGTTCATCGCCGTCAATACCGCGGCGATTCCCAAGGATCTGATGGAATCGGAATTTTTCGGCCACGAGCGCGGCGCCTTTACCGGCGCCCAGGCACAGCGGCGCGGCCGCTTCGAACAGGCCGACGGCGGCACCCTGTTCCTCGATGAAATCGGCGACATGCCGCTGGATCTGCAGACGCGTTTGCTACGCGTGCTTTCGGACGGCGAGTTCTATCGCGTCGGCGGTCACTCGCCGATCAAGGTCGACGTGCGCGTGATCGCCGCCACCAATCAGGAACTGGAAATCGCGGTCGGGCAGGGTCGTTTTCGCGAAGACTTGTTCCATCGGCTCAATGTCATTCGCATCCGCATCCCCTCGTTGCGCGAACGGCGCGAGGACGTGCCACAACTGGCCCGTCACTTCCTGGCCTCGGCGGCGCGGGAGCTCAAGGCCGAGCCCAAGCGCATGCGTCCGGAAGTGATCGCCAGCCTGCAGCGCTTCGAGTGGCCGGGCAACGTCCGTCAGCTCGAAAACGTCTGTCGCTGGCTGACCGTGATGGCGCCGGGGCAGGACGTTCATCTGCTCGATCTGCCGCCGGAACTGCGAATCTCCACCGCACCGACGGTGACGACCACCGCAAATACCAGCACCGTCGGCGGCGGCGTGGCCAACGAGGTGGTCAACAACGGCAGCTGGCAGGACAGTCTCCGATCCTGGGCCGAAACGCAGTTGCGGGCGGGCCGCAGCAATCTGCTGGGCGAGGCGCTGCCGGACTTCGAGCGCATGTTGATCCAGACGGCGCTGGCCGAGTGCCGTGGCCAGCGTATCGAGGCGGCCAAACGTCTCGGCTGGGGCCGCAACACGCTGACACGCAAGATCAAGGAACTCGACCTGGATTGAGTGCGCCGCTTTGCGACAATGCCGCCCATCGTTCGGAGCGGGGGAGCTTGATGAAACGACGTTGCTTGCTTGCGGTTTGCGCGCTGCCGCTCGTGCTGCTGGCCTGTCAGGTGCATCGCCCGGCGCCGAAGCCCGGGCCGGTTCCTGCCTTGCTGTTGCCCTCGGACGCCGAAGTCTGGCTTGGGCTGGAGGCGGCTGCCACGGAACTGGTCGGCCAACCGGTCACGCTGGACGACGACGCCTTCGCCGAAGTCGACTTCGCCGAAGTGGAGCCCGACGAACCCCGCGAAACCGATGGCAGTGCGCTGGCCGGCCAGGTCTACGGGCGGCCGCAGACGCTGCGCTTGCTCAAGGATGGCGCGGACTGCGTGTTGCTCAATCAGGACAGCGGCCAGCAGCGTATCGTGACCGGTGCGCGCTGTCGCATTGCGCCTTCGGTTTGAGTCGCTAAGTCCCTATTCGGCGTTGCTGCGCGGCGGCGCGCTCAACGCACTGGATTCGGGATCGTCCGGATCCAGCTCCGGATAGCGTCGACGCAGCCAGCGTTCCTGAAACACATAGCGTGATACCTGCGCCACGTCATAGACGTACCAGGCATTGACCGAACTGCCGACGATCGCGCCGAGCACCGGCACCATGCCCACCGATTTGCGCGCGCCCAGGTTCACGCCGAGTTTCTTCGCCAGGTTCTGCAGCGAGAACACCGCCGCCTCCTTGGCCAGCTCGCGTTCGGCGACGCGCTCCACGCCGTCGCGCAGGGCCGCGTCGATCAGGCCGCTCTGCAGGTCACGGATGGCGCGAATCGCAGTGAGCTTCTCGTCCATGCTGTTGGCGGACGCCAGCGCGAAGATTGCGATGGCCAGGCGGCTGCGGTTGCCGTCCAGCGGATCGTCCCCGTAGCACAGGCCGACGCGGTGGATCGTCCGCAGAGCCAGCGTGATCAGCGCTGGAATGTCCGCCACCATGCCGGCCGCGCCCGCCACGCCGAACACCGCGCCGCCGGCACCGGCCATGCCCATGGCCCAGCGCTGCTCGATGCGCATCGAGCGGTCATGCGTATTCAGCGGCATCGCGCGCAGTTCTTCGAGCGAACCGGCCTTCGCGCGTTTGAGGATGGACTGCTCGTCGGACAGACGTTCGGCCACGCGATTCACGCCCGTCAGCGCCGCACGCAGCGCGTCCACCGGCACCATCGACTGCACCGCCTGGGCGATGCGGCCGCCGGGCTTGGCCATCAGCCGCGCGCCCCAACCCGGCGACTGCGCCTGCCACTCGTGGATCGCGGCAAGCTGTCGTGTTTCGTAGGGAGTGAGCTGAAAGCCGGTCATCCCCGGATTGTAGACCGGGATATCGCCGCCGACGATGAAAGCCGCACGCAGCGACGGCCGATCGGGTTAGCCTCGCCACTCGTTCCCCGCGCGGAGTCCCGTTGCCGATGTGCCTGATCGCCCTGTCCTGGCGGACGCACGCCCGATACCCCCTGCTGATTGCGGCCAATCGCGACGAGTTCCATGCGCGACCGGCCGATCCGGCGGCGCATTGGCAGGACACGCCGCAGGTCTACGGCGGCCGCGATCGTCTGCAGGGCGGCGGCTGGCTTGCGGTGTCGCGGCGGGGTCGTCTGGCCGCAGTCACCAATGTGCGACGCATGCTGCCGCCGAACCCGCGAGCCCTGTCGCGTGGCCGTCTGGTCGCCGACTTCGCGCGTGCTGACGACAGCGCTCTGGAATTTTGTGAGGCACTGATGCCGCATGCGCAGGAATACGGCGGCTTCAATCTATTGCTGTGGGACGGCACGAGCCTGCGCTTCGCGACCAATCAGGGTGAAACTGGAGAAAGCCGCGAGGTCGATCCGGGTATCCACGTGCTGTCCAATGCGACACTGGACACGCCCTGGCCGAAATCCGAGCGTCTGCGGACCGCGATGCAGCAGACCGGCGGCCACGACACACCGGATATCGAGACCCTGTTCACCGCCCTGGCCGACACCGCCATCGCCCCCGACGCGGCCTTGCCAAACACCGGGCTCGAGCTGGAACGTGAACGCTGGCTCTCCTCACCGTTCATCCGCGGCCCGGAATACGGCACGCGAGCCAGCACCGTGGTGCTCGTCGCGCAAGACCGTCTGCGGTTCGTGGAACGCCGCTTTGGTCCGAATGGGCGCGCGGACGGGGACAGCGACCGGGTTTTGCCACTCGCGGTCGACTGAGCGCGGGCCTTCAGGTCAGGCGGAGTCCGCCGTCCACTGGCAGCGTCACGCCGGTGATGTATGAAGCCTGCTCGGACAGCAGAAAGCGCACCGCGTGCGCGACATCCTCCGGTGAGCCCAGACGCTGCATCGGAATGCGTTCGGATTCGGCCCGCATCTGCGCGTCGCTGAGGGTTTCGTGCTCGGACCAGATGATGTGGCCCGGCGCCACCGCGTTGACGCGAATGCGCGGCGCCAGCTCGCGCGCCAGCGCGCGGCTCAGCGTATCGAGCGCGCCCTTGGCCGCACTGTAGGCGGCAAAGCCGCACATCGGCGCCTGCACGTGAATGTCGACGATATTGACGATGCTGCCCTGCGTGACCGCGCCCGCAAAGGCCTGCGACAGGAACAGCGGGGCCTTGAAGTTGGAACCCATCAGATCGTCGAAGGCCGACTCGTCGATCGAGCCGATCGGTGTCGGGTAGTAACTCGACGCATTGTTGACCAGTGCATCCAGCTGTCCCCAGATTTGCTGCGCCTGTTCGATCAGGCGTTCGTGACCGGCACGGTCCAGTAGATCGGCCTGCAATGTCGCCGCGCTGTCGGGGCGCAGCGATTCCAGTTCGGTCGCCAGTTCCTGCGCGGCCTCGGCGGACTGGCGGTAATGCAGTGCCACGCACCAACCGTCTGCGTGCAGCTCGCGAGCGATCTGCGCGCCGATGCGCCGTGCCGCGCCGGTGATCAGGGCGACACGCAGTGTTGCCGCAGTTCGAGTGTCCGCCGTGTACTTGGCGCCTTGGGTCATGGGTATCCTTTATGCTTGTCTCTATCCGAATCCACACTATCCGCGACGGCCCGCAAGGCGTCGTTCGCGTATCGCGCACAGGTTCCAAACCATGCTTGAAGCCCTGATTCTCGGTCTGGTCGAGGGTCTGACCGAGTTTTTGCCGATTTCCAGCACCGGACACCTGCTGATTCTGCAGCACTGGCTGCCGCGCCGTAGCGACCTGTTCAACATCGCGATCCAGGCCGGGGCCATCGTCGCCGTGTGTCTGGTCTATCGTCATCGCCTGCGCGAACTGGCGACTGCCCGGCACGATCCGGTCAACCGCGACTACGTGATCAAGCTGATCGCTGCCTTCTGCGTCACCGCCGTACTGGGCCTGCTTGCCAAGGCGCTCGGCGCCGAACTGCCGGAAACGGTGACGCCGGTGGCCTGGGCACTGATCGTCGGTGGTGTGGTGATCTTCATCGCCGAATACTACGCGCGGCACCATGTGCCGGCCGAATCCATCACCTGGAAAGTGGCGATCGTGGTCGGCATCGCACAGGTCGTGGCCGGCGTGTTTCCCGGCACCTCGCGTTCGGCGGCGGCAATCTTCGCCGCGATGTTCGCCGGTCTGACGATGCGTTCGCGCGCCGCCGAGTTCGCCTTCCTGGTCGGTATTCCGACGATGTTCGCGGCCACCGGCTACGAACTGATGAAGACCCTGGGCGACGGCGCAGCGATTGCCGCCGAGGCCTGGGACGAGCTCGCGGTGGCCTTCGTCGCCGCCGCGATCACCGGATTCGCCGCGGTGAAGTGGCTGCTGGGATTTATCGCGGGCCACACCTACATCGTGTTCGCCTGGTACCGGATCCTGCTCGGAGCGCTGCTATTGCTGATGCTGGCTTGATCGGAGTGCCGGTTCAGCTGCGTGCACGTTTGATGGCGGCGATACGCAGCTGGCGCAGTCTTTCGCCGATCTGAGGACCGACCGCGCCCTGCGCCATGGCATCGCTTGCCTGTACGGTGGCCGCGACGTCGCGCGCCGCGCGCAGGCGTTCGATCGACGGATAGTCCACGGATTCCCGATCGAGCCGGCCGCGCACATCGCAGCGGCAGGCCCACAATGCATCCTCGAAGTATTCGGGATCGCGCAGCCCGCGGAACTGCTCGACCAGGTCCAGGGTGGTGCTGGCGCGCAGTTCTTCGCTGCGGTGGACGCGCAGGTGGTTTTCGGTGACGGCCAGCGCCAGATCGCGGCAGGCATTGGGGACGCGCAGTCGCGCGCAGAAGGCGCGCACCAGCGGAATGCCGGTCTGTTCGTGACCACGGTGACTGGGCCAGTGCTCGCGCGGAGTGACCCCTTTGCCGAGATCGTGCAACAGCACGGCGACGCGTACCCTGAGCGGGGCGGCTTCGCGGGCGGCCACGTCCAGCGCCATCATCACGTGGCGGCCGCTGTCGATCTCCGGATGGTATTGCGCGGGCTGCGGCACGCCGAACAGGGCGTCGATCTCCGGCATGATCCGCGCCAGCGCGCCGCAGTCGCGCAGGGTTTCGAAAAACACGCTGGGCCGTTCCTGCATCAGCGCGCGCGCGGTCTCCTGCCAGACGCGTTCGGCCACCAGATGGTCCACCTCGCCGGCCTCGACCATCTGCCGCATCAGTTGCAGCGTTTCCGGGGCCACGCTGAAACCCAAGGCGGCGAAGCGCGCGTGAAAGCGCGCCAGGCGCAGGATGCGCACCGGGTCTTCGGCGAAGGCCTCGGAGACGTGGCGCAGTACGCGCGCTTCGATGTCCGCGCGGCCGCCGTAAGGGTCGATCAGGCGACCATCGACGTCCTGGGCGATGGCGTTGACGGTGAGGTCTCGCCGCCGCAGATCGTCCTCGATGGTGACGTCGGGACCGGTGTGAAACGTGAAGCCGTGATAGCCGTGACCGGACTTGCGTTCGGTGCGCGCGAGCGCGTGTTCCTCCTGCGTTTCGGGGTGCAGGAACACCGGAAAGTCGGCGCCCACGGGGCGATAGCCCTGGGCCAGCAAGGTGTCCGGATCGGCGCCGACCACGACCCAGTCGCGCTCGTGCACGCCAAGGCCCAGCAGCGCGTCGCGAACCGCGCCGCCGACCAGATAGCGTTTCATTCCGATTCGCCCAGCCGCGCGGGGACCGGCTGCATCAGCGGGTCGAGGGTGGTGGGTTCGCCGTTGAGGCGCCAGCCGAAAATCACGATGTTGTAGAGCACGCGCGTAATGTAGCCGCGTGTTTCGTTGAATGGTACGTTCTCGATCCACACGTCGGCGTCCATTTCCTGTGGCGGCAGCCAGCCGGGGATGCGGTAGGGTCCGGCGTTGTAGGCGGCGATCACCAGCAGGAAGTGGCCGTCGAAACGCTCGTCGAGTTCGGCCAGGTAGTGGCTGCCGATCGGGATGTTGACGTCCGCCTGTTTCAGCGTGTCGCGCGTCGGCATCGGCAGTCCATGCCGCTGCGCGACCTCGCGGGCCGTGGTCGGCAGCAGTTGGAGCAGGCCATAGGCATTGGCGGCGGACACCGCGCGCGGGTCGTACAGGCTCTCGGCGCGCATCACCGAGTACACCCAGTCCGGCGGCAGGCCGGAGTCCTTGGCCGCGGCATCGACCCGTTCGCGGAATGGCAGCGGGAAGCGCGCCAGCAGGTCGTCCCATTGCTGGGATTCGGCCATCAGCGCGATCGACGGGGCGTACCAGCCGATGCGGTTGAGCAGCAGGCCGGTCTGCAGTCGTCCCGACGGATTGAGATCCTCGATTGCGGCGTACAGTTCGCGGACGGCTGCGGCGTCCATGTCGACCGTGCGCAGTTCCAGCGCGCGCTGGATGCCGGCCAGGTTCATGATCTGAGCCTGCGCCGAGGCGTCGCGCGGCAGCGCCTGCGGCCCCAGGTCCGGCGTCACGCCGAGCCGGTCGGCGGCAAAGAAGCCATAGGGGTCGCGTTCCAGCGTGAGTGCACGAAACAGGGCTTCGGATTGTTCGGTCTGGCCGAGCCGTTCCAGGGCCCGCGCACGCCAGTAACGCCAGCGCGCGGTGTCGGCCAGCGTGGCCGGCATGCGGCCGATCACCGCCAGCACCTCGGACCAGTCGGCCTGATACAGCGCGGCGCGGGCGTTCCATTCCAGCGTCTGCTCGTCGCGGGCGTCTGCCGGGAGATCGGCGAACCAGGCCAATGCGCGTTCGTCGCGGTCATAGGCCAAGCCCAGCGCCAGCGAGCGCCGCAGCATTGCGCGCTGTTCTGCATTGACGTCGCGAGCCTTGATCAGACGATCGTAACGGGACATCGCCGTGGCCGAATCACGGCGCGCGATGCGGTCGAAGGCCTGCTCGATCCAGCGCCAGGCCACCGGCGCGTCCGGCGACTCGATCAGGCGGTCGAGCATGGTCGTGGGAGTTTCCTGTAGCAGCGCGGCGTTGACGAGCGGTCGAGCCTGCGCGTCCGGCAGTCCGCGCGCGAGGTAACGCACCAGCGCCGGCTGCCGCGCGTCGAGCGCGGCATCGATGCGCTGCAACACGCGATCGTTGCTCAGGGCACCCTGTTGCGCCAGCCAGCCGAAAACCGGGTCGCAGGCCTTGGGCAAACTGCGTCCGCGCAACCAGGTGTCGAGCGCGATCGACTGCAGTTCGGCGGTGTCTCCGAGCGTGAATTTGGCATTCAGCCAGTGGCAGCGCAGCAGATCGTCGTCGGGCGCCTGTGGCGTCGTGGCGAGATAGGTCTGCCATTGCTCGCGCGCAGCGAGATTCAACAGCCACGCCACGCGAAGCTCGGCCGCCACCGGCTCCTCGCCATGCCGGGAAAGGAAACGGGCGATGCGGGCGTCGGTGACCGCGCCGGGCATCTGGCGCAGATCGCGGCGCAGGCGTGCCGCCTCAAGATACGGATAGAGCAGATAGTCCTTGAGCTCGGCTGGGTCGTCCTGAGCGGCGCTACCGGGGTTGGCGATCGCCGCCTGGAATCGCGCACGCAGCGCGTCGCTTGGTCCTGCCCAGGCCGTGCTCGCGCCCAGCCAGCCCGCAGCGAGAACGGGTGCGAGTAGGGAGGAGGCCAGCCATCCGTAGCGGTTTCTCACGATGGATCTTTGGTGCGGTCGGGTCAGTCGAGCCGGTCTTCTGGCTTGGGAGCCATGAGGAGACGGTACTAGGACACTACAAGATTCACGATAGTCTAAGGCCAACGCCTGAATGGCCGGAAAACGCAGACCGGCTTTCCGGACGAAGCGCCATGCTGGAGAGCACACTGCGATGACAGCCCTGATTCTTGCCTACCTTGCGACGGGTGCCTTTTCCGGATTGCTGGCCGGCCTGTTCGGCGTGGGTGGCGGGTTGGTCATCGTGCCGGTTCTGGTGCTGTTGCTGCCGGGTGTCGGCGTCTCCGCGGACATCGCCGTGCAGATGGCAATCGGAACCTCGCTGGCCGTGATCTCGCTGACCTCGATCTCCTCCACCTGGGCGCATCACCGTCACGGTGGTGTGATGTGGCCGGTATTTGCGCGTTTGGCGCCCGGGCTGTTGCTGGGCGCCTATGCCGGGGCCTGGCTGGCGCATGGACTCGATGGTGCAATTCTGATGCGCATCGTCGGCATCGGCGCGCTGCTGGTCGCCGCCAAGATGGCCTTCGATCTGAAGCCGACGATGGCCAAGCCAGTGCCGGGTACACCGGTGCTGCTCGGCGTCGGCGGGCTGATCGGCTCGATTTCGGCCTTGATCGGGATTGGTGGCGGCAGCCTCACGGTACCGTTCCTGAGCGGGTGCAGTCTCGAAATGCGCAAGGCGGTGGGAACCTCCGCCGCCTGCGGCCTGCCGATCGCCATGGCCGGCGCGCTCGGCTACATCGTAGCCGGGCGCGGTGTTGTCGGGCGTCCTGACGGCAGCCTGGGTTACGTCTCGCTACCGGGTTTCGCGATCATCGCCTTGAGCAGCGTGGCGCTGGCGCCGATTGGCGCGCGACTTGCTCACCGTCTGTCTCCCGCGCTGATGCGGCGGGCATTCGCGCTGCTGTTGGTGGTGATCGGGCTGAAGATGCTGCTCGGTTGAGCTGGAGCGTCGCGTGGCCGACTCGGCGACCGTCTGTCCCCCTGGCTATACCGTTGATCCGGAAGCGGGCAGGGCGCGGTATGTTTTCTCTACATGCGCGACCCTATGTTTCCGGAGTACGCGCGCAGACTGTGTCCCCGACTACAGGGGCACATCATGAAAATTACGGGTCGCACACTCGAAATCGCAGTCCTTGACGTATTTTCCCGCTATGGCGTCTATGCGGGCGGCCGCCTGACGCTGAGTGATGTCGAGGCCTCCTGGGCACAGACCGGGCTGCGTCGCGGGGATCTTGTCGACGGACTCAGCCAGTTGATCAACATGAGTGCCGTCAAGCTGGTTTCCGAGGCCGACGGCCTGTTTCTGGAGCTGACCACGCGCGGCTTCGAACGCATGAGCGCGAACAAGCGCGGCCTGCGTGAAATCTGGGAAGAGTCACGGTCGGTCGCGGTACTCAAGCGCGCGCAGATGCGTCGCCGCGAGCATGTTCCGGCCAGCGGTCGCCGCATGCTGGACATGCCCACTCAGCAGTAAGCGGATTCGCGCCCCTGGTCGAGGCGCTACAGTAGGCGACCCATTTGTCTTGTGGCGCCCCGATGAGCGATTCCCCCCCGCCGCCGGCGAAGCCGGTCGGCAGTTCGGCGATCACCGAACAGGTCTACATGGTGTTCCCGAACGATCTGAACGCCAATGACACGGTGTTCGGCGGCATGATCATGGCGCAGATGGACCGGCTTGCCGTGGTCGTCGCGGACCGCCATTCCGGCCGCGTCTGCGTTACCGCCAGCGTCGACGCCGTGCACTTCATGAAGCCCGCCAAACGCGGCGACGTGTTGATTTTGCATGCCGGCGTCAATCGCGCCTGGCATTCCTCGATGGAAATCGGCGTCAAGGTCGAAGCCGAAACCCATACCGGGGCGGACCGCCGTCACATCCTGTCCGCCTACCTCACCTTCGTGGCGCTCGACCCTGATGGCCGGCCGTGCGCGGTACCGGATGTGGCCCCGCAGACGGCCGCCGAACGCCGTCGCTACGAGGAGGCCGGGCTGCGCCGTCAGCAGCGCCTGCGCCACGCCGAGGAGATCAAGCAGCTGCGCGCGCAGCGCCACGAGGACTGAACGCGTCAGTGCTGCGGAGTCGGCGCGTCCGGCTGGTGATCCGGCTGTGCATGCACGAAGGCCGGCAGCGCCTGGCACGCCGATTCGATCTCGGTGAGTCGCGGCCAGCGCGTCAGTTCGCAGTCGAAGCGGCGCGCGGAATAGAGCTGAGGGACCAGGCAGCAATCCGCAAAGCCCGGCGTCTCGCCGAAGCTGAAGCGGCTTTGCGGATGCGCCTGAAGCCGTGTCTCCAGCGCGTCCAGACCCAGCGTGACCCAGTGGCGGACCCAGGCCTGCTGTCGCGCGTCGTCCTGTGCCAGATCGTCCTGCAGATGTCGCAGCACGCGTGAGTTCTGCAGCGGCTGCACATCGCTGACGATGTTCAGACAGGCTTCCAGCACCCGCGCGCGCAGCGCCGGTTCGGTCGGCAGCAATGGCGGGCGCGGCGTCAGCGCTTCCAGATAGTCGAGAATCGCCAGCGACTGGCTGATCCGCAGCTCGCCGTCCACCAGCAGCGGTACCATGGCCTGCGGATTGAGCCTGCGGTATTCGCTGCGAAACTGCTGGCCGCCTTCGTGCATCAGGTGCACCGGTTCGATCAGGTACTCCAGCCCCTTGAGATTGAGTGCGATCCGTACCCGGTAGGCGCTGGAGCTGCGCCAGAAACTGTAGAGCTTGAGCATGTCGGCGCCCTCGTTCAGGCGGCCACGACGCGCTGGTCGATGGCCCCGAAAATGGAGTGTCCGTGAGCGTCCAGCATTTCGATGCGCACCCGGTCTCCGGCCCGCAGGAACGGCGAGCGCGCGACGCCGTGGCGCAGAACTTCCACGGTGCGCTGTTCGGCCAGACAGGAATAGCCCAGCCCGCCCTCGGCGATCGGCAGGCCCGGCCCGCCCTCGGCATCACGATTGGAGACGGTGCCGCTGCCGATGATGCTGCCGGCGACCAGCGAGCGCGTGCGTGCCGCGTGCGCGATCAGCTGGCCGAAGTCGAAGCTCATGTCGGCGCCGGCGTCCGGTCGGCCCAGGAGCTGGCCGTTGACCCAACTCTGCAGCGCGCCGTGCAGCTTGCCGTCGCGCCAGGCCTCGCCGAGTTCGTCCGGCGTCACCGCCACCGGCGAGAACGCCGACGCCGGCTTGGCCTGGAAGAAGCCGAAGCCCTTGGCCAGCTCGCCGGGAATCAGGCCACGCAGCGACACGTCGTTGACCAGCATCAGCAGGCGCACACGGTCCAGCGCGCGGCGTGCATCGATTCCCGCCGCAACATCGGCGGTGACCACGGCGATCTCCGCCTCCAGATCGCAGCCCCAGTCCGGATCGCCCAAGGGAATATCGCCATGCGGGTCGAGAAAGCCGTCCGACCCTCCTTGGTACATCAGCGGGTCGGTCCAGAAGCTGTCCGGCATGTCGGCACCGCGCGCCTGGCGCACCAGCGCCACGTGATTGACATAGGCCGAACCGTCCGCCCACTGATAGGCGCGCGGCAGCGGCGAATGGCATTCGGCGGGCACGAAATCCATGGTGCCGGCGATCTTGCCGTTGTTGAGTTCGTCGTAGAGGCCGCGCAGATGCGGCTCCACCAGCGGCCAGTCGTCGAGTGCGCGCTGCAGATTGCGCGCTAGCTCCGGCGCTGGCGCGCAGGCCGACAGGTCGCGCGACACGACGACCAGGCGGCCGTCGCGGGTGTCGTCGTTGAGCGTGGCGAGTTTCATGGGCGGTTTCCGGGTGTACGGTGCATGCGTCCTGGTCGGGTCTACCGGTGTCGGCGCGACACGTCAACCGAAAGCGCGACGAGGCATTGAAGGTTTGTGTGCACGGCCCAGCCCGCTCGCAGGCCGCGCCGCACGCGAGCATCAATCAATTGTCGGAGAGTCACGATGCATAAAATTCTGATCACCACGATCTGCGCACTTGGCGTGGGAATGACGGCGTCCGCCTATGCGGGCAATGGCCAGCACGGACCGAAATACCATGAGCATGGCCGGTCGCCGATGGGCTTCGTGCGCCAGCTGGACCTCAGTGCCGAGCAGCGCAAGGCCATGCGCGAAACGCTCGTCCAGCACCGCACCGGGTTCGAGACGATGCGCGATGCGATGCGTGAACAGGCGCAAGCGCTGGCGGAATTGGACAGCCAGGCGCCGGAATACGCAGCGCGTGTGGAGGCCTTCGCTGATCGCGCGTCCAATCTGGCGCGCCAGCGTGTCGACGGCATGGCCCAGCTTCGCGGTGAGCTGTGGGCGATCCTCACGCCGGAGCAGCGCAGCAAGCAGCTGGCCATGGTTGCCGAGCTGGCGGACCGCACGCCCGGCCGTATCGAGAAGCGCCTGCGTGAGCATGGCGAAGAGCGCTTCGAGCGCATGGCGCAGGATCTGGAGCTGAGCGACGAACAGCGCATGCAGGTCGAGGGTCTGCTCACGCAGTTCCGCGACAAATTGGCGCCGACGCGTGCAGCGATGCGCGGCGAGTTCATGGAGCTGCAGGCGATGAACCCGGAAACGGCGGATTACAGCAGCCGTGTGCAGGCGGCGGCGGACGTGGCGGCGCGCAGTGCCTACACCCGGGCACGCGATCTGGCCGGTTTGCAGGGCGAACTGGCCAGCGTGCTGACGCCGCAGCAGCGAGAGGCTTTGATGGCGCGCATGAGCCAGGGCGGACGCCGGCATCACGACGGGGAACCGCGCGGCGATCGCCGTCAGGCGCCCGAAGCGCTCGGCTGAGTTTCGGCCGGCCTGTCGATCGCAGCCGCCGACAGGCGGCTGCGATCGTTTGTGGTTTGGCTCGGTCCGGATCAGGCAGCCGAGCCGATGACGCCGCGCTTGATCTGGTCTTCCTCGATCGATTCGAACAGCGCGCGAAAGTTGCCTTCGCCGAAACCCTCGTTGCCCTTGCGCTGGATGATCTCGAAGAAAATCGGCCCGATCACGGTGCTGGTGAAGATCTGCAGCAGAATCCCTTCCTCGGGCGCGCCGTCGATCAGGATGCTGAGCTCGCGCATACGCGCCACCGATTCGCCATGCTGCGGCACCCGCGCATCGACCTTGTCGTAGTAGGTGTCCGGCGTATCCATGAACACCACGCCGGCTTCGCGCAGGCCGGACACGGTGGTGTAGATGTCGTCGGTCGCCAGCGCGATGTGCTGGATGCCTTCGCCGCGATAGTCGCGCAGGAATTCCTCGATCTGCGATTTGTCATCGGCGGACTCGTTGATCGGAATCCGGATCTTGCCGCAGGGGCTGGTCATCGCGCGCGACAGCAGGCCCGTCATCTTGCCTTCGATGTCGAAGTAGCGAATTTCGCGGAAATTGCCGATGCGCTCGTAGAACCCCGACCAGGTGTCCATGTTGCCGCGTTCGACGTTGTGCGTGAGGTGATCGATGAAGCGCAGACCCTTGCCTGCCGGATTCGGGTCGATGCCGTCGAAGAAGCGGAAATCCACATCGAAGATCGAGCGCTCGCCATAGCGGTCCACGAAATAGATCACGCTGCTGCCGATGCCGTACACCGCCGGCAGTCGCAGCTCCATCACGCCCGGCTGGGTATCGAAGGCGACCGCCCCCTGCGACAGCGCGTACTGGTAGGCGCGCGCCGCATCCCGCACCCGCCAGCCCATGGCGCAGGCGCTGGGGCCGTGCGCACGCGCGAACTGCTCGAAGTGGGTGTAGGGCGTGCCGTTGACGAGAAAATTGATTTCACCCTGGCGGAACAGCGTCACGTCCTTACGGCGGTGACGCGCCACCGCGACAAAACCCAGGGTCTTGAGCAGGCGGTGCAGCTGGTCGATCCCGTCGCGCGTCGGCGCGGTGAATTCGACGAATTCGAAACCGTCGGTGGACAGCGGGTTGATGTCCCAGTCGTTGTCGGGGCGGTCGTTCATGGGGTTCTCCAGTGGGGGGACGCTGGCCGTGCGCGGCGGCCGTTCAGGCGGCGCGCGGTGGCGCCGGTTCGAACAATGGCGGCAGCATGCCCAGTTGTTCGGCCTTGTCGATTTCAGCCAACAGGTCCAGTCGCGTCAGTGATTCGAGTTCCCGGAAGTTCTCGATCACGTAGTACAGCGGCTGCATGATGTCGATGCGATAGGGCGTGCGCATGACCTCGCCGAGCTCGAATCGCCGACGTTGCGGCTGGTCCGAATCCTGTGCGCGCAGCGTCTCACCGATCGACGACAGGATGCCGCCGCCATAGATGCGGCGCGCGCCGCCGGCCGGCTGAATCAGGCCGAACTCCACCGTGAACCAGTACAGCCGCGCCAGGAAGGCGCGCTGTCGCTTGTCCGCGGCCAGACCGAGACGGCCGTAGGTCTGCGTGAAATCGGCGAAGCCGGGATTGGTCAGCATCGGGGTGTGCCCGAAGATCTCGTGAAAGATATCGGGTTCCTTCAGATAATCGAGTTCCTCGCGGCTGCGCACGAAGCTGGCCGCCGGGAAACGTCGATTGGCGAGCAATTCGAAGAACTGCGTAAACGGGATCAGCGCCGGCACCGGTGCGACTTCCCAGCCGGTTTCGCGCTGCAGCCGGGCCGACACTTCGCTCAGCTGCGGAACCCGGTCACGCGGCAATTTCAGCAGATCGAGCCCTTGCAGGAACTCATCGCAGGCCCTGCCGCGGATCGCGCGATCCTGGCGCTCGTACAGCTCCGCCCAGATCGCATGTTCCTCCTCCGTGTAACGCACCACACCACTCGAATCGGGCTCGCGCGCCACGTACTTCGTGGAGTCCTTCATCGCGCGCCTCTCAATATTGTCGCTGCGGCCATCAGGACCGCGGATAGGAGGATTATCCGCCCCGTCACGGTGCAACAACAAGGCGGCATTCGCCGCAGACGTTCTACAGTCGTGCGAAGCCGTCGGTGGCATCCAGCAGAGCGGACAGGATGCCGGCTTCGCTGGCCGCGTGGCCGGCGTCCGGAACGATCTGCAGAGCGGCCTCCGGCCAGGCGCGGTGCAGATCCCAGGCGGTCTTCATGGCGCAGACCACGTCATAGCGGCCCTGAACGATCGCCGCCGGAATATCGCGGATGCGGCCGACGTTCTCGATCAGCTGATTGGGCGTGTCGAAGAAGCCGCCGTTGACGAAGTAATGGCATTCGATGCGCGCAAAGGCTTCGGCGAAGCGGTCATCACCATAGTGCTTGAGCATGCTGCCCGATTGCAGCAGTTTGCTGGTGGAGCCCTCCCACACGCTCCAGGCGCGTGCTGCGGCCCGTCGCACCTCACGATCCTCGCTGGTCAGCCGCTTGAAGTAGGCCTGCATCATGTCGCCGCGTTCCTCGTGCGGGATCGGTGCCAGGAAATGTTCGAAGGCATCCGGATAGATCCAGGAACAACCTTCCTGATAGAACCAGGCCAGCTCCTCCGGCCGCAGCAGGAAGATGCCGCGCAGCACCAGCGCCTTGACCCGGTCGGGGTGGGTTTCGGCATAGGCCAGCGACAGCGTTGATCCCCAGGATCCACCGAACACGACCCAGCGTTCGATGCCCAGGGTGGTGCGGATCGTCTCCATGTCCGCCACCAGATCCCAGGTGGTGTTCTCGCGCAGTTCCGCGTGCGGCGTCGATCGGCCGCAGCCGCGCTGGTCGAACAGCACGATCCGATACAGCGCCGGATCGAAGAACTGGCGATGCCAGGGCTCGCAGCCGCCGCCGGGCCCGCCGTGCACGAACACCACAGGGTTGCCGTCCGGATTGCCGCATTCCTCGACGTGGATTTCGTGCAGGTCCGACACCTTGAGACGCTGCTCGCGGTAGGGCTTGCAGGGCGGATACGGGTCTCTGGGCTGGCTCCACATGGTGTTCAGGAAAGGCGTTGGTGTGCGTGAACCTTACAACAGCGTGCGGACGAAGCCGTAGAACAGCAGCACGAACGCGCCAATCTCGCCGATCGCCAGCGCCACCATGAACCCGTGCAGCAGTACGCCCGGCAGCGTGCCGCGGCCGAGGCGATAGGGTTTGCGGAACTGGTTGTCGGTATCGCGCAGCAGACCATGCAGCACATAGCTGGCGATGGCGCCGGCGAAGAACAGCAGCGGCACCGCCACCAGCCACACGGTGGCGGGCACCGACAGCGGTGAGTACGGCACGAAGGCGCGCAGCAGCAGCGCCGAGAAGGCATACATCAACGACGCGCGGTGTGCGACGTCGACATAGACCGGCGCCTGCGCCTGCTCGGTGCGCGCGATGCCGGCGTACTTCCAGACACCGGTGAGCAGCCCGACCAGAAAGAATGCGCCGGCAGCCAGAAGACATAAGTTCTCGGGATTCATGAAATTTTTTTGTCCGGCCTGATTGAATGGTGCCGAGGCACTACGCTAGCATCGGGTGACTTTCAGCGTGGTACTGCGGGGACAGCACAGTGCGGCTCATCGCAACAATTCTGGTCGGGGCAAGCCTGTTTTCGGGCGCAGCCTCGGCCGCGAGCGAAACGACGCTCAAGACCAGCAAGGAGGACGCGGTGTTTCCGCGGCCGGCGCAACTCGAAGGCGCCGTCAGCTTCTGGCGCAAGATCTTTGCGGAGTATTCCGAGAATCAGGTGGTGATCCACTCCATGGATTACCCCAACAAGATCTATGGCGTGCTCGACTATCGCGACGATGTCGCGCGCGGCGTGGACAAGGCGACGATCCGCACGCGGGCCCGCGAGGACGAGCGCGCCGCGCGCGACAAGATCGAGCGCCTGCTCAAGCTTGTGCATGCCCATCGCAAGACGCCGCAAAAGCTCGACCCGGAAGCACGCAAGGTCTACGAGCTGTTTGCGGACATTGATGATCCGAATGTCTACAGGGATCAGCTGGACCGCGTGCGTTCGCAGCGCGGTCTGCGGGAACGCACCGGTAATGCGATGGCGGTGTCGGGTCGCTATTTGCCAAACATGGAAGCGGTGTTCAAGTCCTATCAGCTTCCGGTGGGACTGACGCGCCTGCCGCTGGTCGAGTCCTCGTTCAATGTGGATGCCTATTCCAAGGTGGGCGCTGCCGGCATCTGGCAGTTCATGCCGTCATCGGCGCGCATCTACATGCGGCTCGACGAAGTGGTGGACGATCGACGCGATCCCTGGTTCGCCACGGATGGCGCTGCGCGTCATCTGCGTGACGACTACGCGCTGTTGCAGCAATGGCCGCTGGCGGTCACCGCCTACAACTACGGCCGCATGGGTCTGGCACGCGCGCTCAAAGCGGTTGACGGCAATACGCTCGAAGACCTGCTGGACGATTTCGATGGCCGCCGGTTCGGCTTCGCTTCGCGCAATTTCTACGCGGAGTTTCTGGCCGCGCTGGATGTGGCGCGCAACCGTGATCACTACTACAAGGATGTGGAGCCCGAGGACCGCCTCGACTTCGACGTGATCACCACGGCCAACTACGTGCCCTACGAAACCTTGCGCGAGCTGGCCAGCATCGATGAAGCCAGCTTCCGTCGCCTCAACCCTGCGTATCAGGACGAAGTCGTGGCCGGCAAGCTCTACATCCCGCCGCATCACGAAGTGCGCGTACCGGCGGGGGTGGGCAAGACCTTCAAGCTGGCCTATGCCGGACTCGGCCAGGGCCGGGTGTTCGACCGCCAGCGGGTCTACTGGATTCAACACCGCGTTGCGCGCGGTGAAACCCTGGGCGGAATCGCACACCGTTATGGCAGCAGCATTCGCGACATCCAACAGGCCAATGGCATCAGCAACCCGCGCCTGATCCGCATCGGTCAGACCATCAAGGTGCCGCCTCGCGACAGTGGCGGCGTGGTCATCGCCGCCGCGGCGCCGAGTCTGCAGTCCACCGTGCTGCAACACCGTATCGCCAGCGGTGACACGCTCGGTGCCATCGCGCGCCGCTATGGCAGCAGCGTGAGCGACATTCAGCGCGCCAACGGCATCAGCGACCCGCGCCTGATCCGCATCGGTCAGACCATCAAGGTGCCGGCCAACGGCGCCTCGGCGCAGGCTGCGGTGATGACGCATCGCGTGCGCAGTGGCGACACCCTCGGCGGCATCGCGGATCGCTACGACACCACCGTCAGTGCCCTGCAGGCCATCAACGGCATCTCCGATCCGCGCTCGCTGCGCAGCGGCCAGGTGATCCGCCTGCAAGCCGGTACGGCGGACGGTGGCTTGCAGGAGCTGGCCTACAGCAAGACCTCGTCTGAGCCTTCATACCGTCTGCATCGCGTGGAATCGGGGCAGACGCTGTCGGCGATCTCGCGGCGCTACGGCATCAGCTCGGCGCGCCTGTCGAGCTACAACGGCCTGACCGATCCGGATCAGGTGCGGGCGGGTACCTTGCTGAAGGTGCCGGAGCGCTAATTTTCCAGCGACGTTCTAAAGCGCCTTGCGCAGCACCGCGATCAAGGCATCGGTGCGCGGCAGCACGCCGTTCCACAATTCGAACGCCACCGCCGCCTGTTCGGCCAGCATGCCGATGCCATCGGCGATCAGGTTGGCGTGCTGTGATTCGGCCCAGGCGTGAAACGGCGCGTGTGCCGATCCGTAGCTGAGGTCGTAGCAGGCGCCGCCTTCGGCCAGCAGCTGGCCCGGCAGGCGCGGCATTTCGCCGCTGTGGCCGGCCGAGGTGGCGTTGATGATCAGGTCGAAAAGGTCACCTTTGAGCGCGAGGTGCGTGCAGGGCCGCACGACGCCGACCGGCTTGAAATGCTCGGCCAGGGCTTCGGGCTTCCAGGGATTGCGGTTGGACAGCACCAGTTCAGCCGGGTTCTGCGCGAGCAGCGGACCGATCACGCCGCGGGCTGCGCCACCGGCGCCGAGCAGCAGGATGCGGCGGCCACGCACTTCGATGTCGAAATTGTCGCGCAAGTCGCGGATCAGACCTTCGCCATCGGTGTTGTCGCCGTTCCAGCCGGTATCGCTGCGCACCAGGGTGTTGACGGCGCCGGCAAGCTTCGCTCGCTCGCTGCGGTTTTCGCAGAACGCGGCCACGCTGACCTTGTGCGGCAGGGTCACGTTGAGTCCCTTGTAGCCGGCGCGGTGCAGCTTGGACAGTTCCTGTTCCAGCGCCGCTGCGGAGACTTCGATGGCTTCGTATTCGAGGGCGATCCGCGCCTGGTGGGCGAAATCGGCGTGAATGCGCGGCGAGAGACTGTGGGCGATCGGCTGCCCGATGACGGCGTAACGGTCCATGCGTTCCTGTTTCAGCGGTTGAGCCAGCGCGCGGCGTCCTTGGCGAAATAGCTCAGCACCATGTCGGCACCGGCCCGGCGGAAGCACATCAGCGCTTCGAGGATGGATTTGCGCTCATCCAGCCAGCCGTTGTCGATGGCGCCGCGCAGCATGCTGTATTCGCCGCTGACCTGATAGGCCGCCACCGGCACGCCGAAGGTCTGCTTCACGCGGTGAATGATGTCGAGGTAGGGCATGCCGGGCTTGACCATGACCATGTCGGCCCCCTCGTCGAGATCGAATGCGACTTCGCGCAGGGCCTCGTCGGTGTTGGCCGGATCCATTTGATAGGTTTGCTTGCCGCCTTTGCCGAGATTGGCGCTGGAGCCGACCGCATCACGAAACGGTCCGTAGAACGCGGACGCGTACTTGGCGGCATAGGACAGGATCATCGTGTTCTTCATGCCGTCGCGTTCGAGGACCTGGCGCAACTGGCCGATGCGGCCGTCCATCATGTCCGAAGGCGCGACGATGTCGACACCGGCGCGCGCGTAGATCAGGGCCTGGCGTCGAAGGATCTCGCAGGTACGGTCGTTTTCGACATCACCGCGTTCGTCGAGTACGCCATCCTGGCCGTGGCTGGTATAGGGATCGAGCGCCACGTCGGCGACGATGCCGATGTCCGGCACGACCGCCTTGATCGCGCGGATCGAGCGCACCATCAGGCTGTCCGGATTCAGTGCCTCGTCGCCGTTCGGTGTTTTGAGCGATGCGGGCGTCACCGGGAACAGCGCCACGGCCGGAATGCCCAGCGCGTGCAGGGCTTCGCATTCGCGCACCAGTTCGTCGATATCCAGACGCGTGACGCCGGGCATGGCACCGACCGGTCCGCGCAGTTCGCCTTCGGCGACGAACAGCGGCTGGATCAGATTGGCCGGCGTCAGGGCGCTCTCGCGCACCATGCGGCGGATGAAGTCGGCCTGCCGGGTACGGCGCAGACGCGTGGCGGGATATCGACCGAGGCTCACCGGATATCGACGTGGATCAAGCGGAGCGCGATTATACAGCGGTGATCGAGACCTACCTTGGCTGGCGTCTGGGCGTGTTCCTCGTGCTGCTGCTGACGATGCTCGCCGCCGAACGCCTGCGGCCGCGTCGTCGCGAGGCGGTTCAATGGCGTGTGCGCTGGCCCTCCAACTTCGGCCTGGTGATCGTGTCCAGCGTGCTGATGCTCGCGATTCCGGTGTCGGCCATTGCTGCGGCGATGCTGGCGCAGGGCCGCTCCTGGGGCCTGCTCAATCAGATCGGGGCGCCGGTCGCCGTGAACCTGGTGATCGGCCTGGTATTGCTGGACCTGGCGATCTACTGGCAACACCGCGCCTTGCATGCTTGGCGCTGGCTGTGGCCACTGCACCGGGTACATCACACCGACACCGTGCTCGATGCCAGTTCCGGCCTGCGTTTCCATCCCGGTGAGATCCTGCTGTCGATGCTGTGGAAGTCGCTGGTGGTGCTGGCCATCGGGGCGCAGCCACTGACGGTGCTGGTCTACGAAATCGCGCTCAACGCCTGCTCGCTGTTCAATCACGCGAACTGGCATCTGCCGCGTCCGGTGGATCGCGTGCTGCGCTGGGTGCTGGTCACACCGGACATGCATCGTGTCCACCATTCGGTGCGCCCGGAGGAAACCAACAGCAATTTCGGCAACGGCGCCTCGGTGTGGGATCGTCTGTTCGGCACCTATGTCGCGCGGCCGCGCGCCGGCAACCGCCACATGCGTATCGGACTGGAGCACTGGCGTGATGTCGCGGCGCAACGGCTGGACCGTCTGCTGCTGCAACCCTGGGTCGGCAAACGCGATTCCTGATCTGCGCTGGGCTATGATTCCTGCGGTCGGCACCTTCAAGATCGTCGCGAAAGATCAGGGTGCTGTCCTCGCCCGGCCGGATCGGCATCAGCATGTCGCCGAACGGAAGGTGCGGTCCGAGATCGGGAAGGGGGAGGCGCAACGCCCGGCCCGAAGCAGCACACACTTTGCAACTGGAGCGAGGACGACTAGCGATGGCCGACGCGCAAGAGCTGGCGCGATTACTGAGTTCGACCGCCCAAGGTGATCAGCGCGCTTTCGCCGAGCTGTATACGGCCACCAGCTCGCATCTGTATGCGCTGCTGCTGCGTATTCTCAAGCGACGGGACTGGGCGGAAGAGGCCCTGCAGGATTGCTTCATCCGGGTCTGGCAGAAATCCGACAGCTACTCCTCCGAAAAGGGAGCGCCATTGACCTGGTTGCTGAGCATTGCGCGTTACCGCGCCCTGGATTTGCTGCGCAGCCGCCGCCCCGAGGTCTCGCAAGAGGATGAGGATGTGCACGAAAACCTGAGCTTTGCCGACACCCGCGTGGACCTGGCGGGCGACGCGGATCACGCGCAGTCGATGACCGCCCTGCGCCGCTGCATGGCAACGCTGCAGGACGAACAGCGCAAGAGCGTGTTGCTGGCCTATTACGAGGGCTACACGCATCATGAATTGTCGCGGCGCCTTGAGGCGCCGCTGGGTACGGTCAAGAGCTGGGTCCGCCGAGGGCTACAGCGCCTGCGGGAGTGTCTGGAATCATGAGGCTGCGCGATCCCCAAGCGCGTCAGTTGCTGGCCGGAGAGTACGTGCTCGGCACCCTGCACGGAGCGGCGCGCCGCCGCTTCCAGCGCTGGCTGGGCGAAGACCGCGAACTGAGTGATCAGGTTCGTGAGTGGGAGGCGCGCCTGGTGCCTCTGGCGCTACGACTGGCGCCGGTGGCGCCGCGTGAAATCGTCTGGGTGGAACTGGCCAGGCAGATTGGCTGGGTACCGCAGGCCGCGCCGTCGACGGCAGGCGCGCAATTGTTGCGCGGGAATTCGCGTTGGCTCAGTGCCTGGGCGACCACGGCGACGGCGGCGGTGGTGATCCTCGCCGTCATCCTGGTCGCGCAGCTGGAACGCCCGACGCCTCTTCCGGAGCCCGAGATCGTCGAAGTGCCGCGCACCGTCGCCAGCTATGTGGCCGCGCTGCAGCTACCCGACGAGGCCGCGCAATGGAGCGTCAGCGTGGTGCCGGAGTCCGGCATGGTGAGACTGGCCGTGGCCGGCGACCCCACGCTGCCGACGCAGCAGGACTACGAACTGTGGTGGCTGGCCGACAGCGGTCCGGTTTCACTCGGCGTGCTGCCGCGTAGCGGCGCCGCCGAACACATCCTGCCGGCCGGCCTCAACATCACCGAAGGCGGCAAGCTTGCCGTGAGTCTGGAGCAGGCCGGCGGCTCGCCGACCGGCTCGCCACAGGGTCAGGTGCTGCTCGCCACGCCGGTCATTCGGGCTGGGTAGCGTTTTCTTCGGGGCTTGCGGATCCTTCGGACGCGTCCGCGATCCAGCCCGACAGAGTCTTGCGCGCCTCCTCGCAGCCGGTGCGCTTGTGCGACGAAAACAGCTGCGCGCTGGCCTCCACGTTTTCGAGTTCGGACAGCGCCTTCTGTACCGCCAGCAGCTGGTTCTTGGCGGCGCCGAATGCCAGCTTGTCGGCCTTGGTCAGCAGCACGTGAACGCGGCGCCGGTAGGCCTGTGTCCATTCCAGCATCTGCAGATCGTAGTCCGTGAGCGGATGACGGATGTCCATGATGATGACCACGCCGACCAGCGACTCCCGGGTTTCGATGTAGCCGCCAACCAGCTTGCCCCACTGTCTGCGTGTCGGTTCGGGCACCTTGGCGTAACCGTAGCCGGGTAGATCGACCAGCCGCGCGTTGTCCTGTTCGAAGAAGTTGAGCAGCTGGGTGCGCCCCGGTGTCTTGGACACGCGCGCCAGTGCCTTCTTGTTGGTGATGGTGTTGAGCGCGCTCGACTTGCCGGCATTGGACCGTCCCGCAAACGCGATTTCCGGGCGATCCGGGGCCGGCAACTGGGGCAGCGCGGCGACCGAAAGCAGGAAGCGTGCGGCGACAAAAGGGTTGTGCGGCTCCATCAACAAGTTTCCCGAGGTTACGCGACGTTGTAAGATTCGCCGCCAAACTAACCCGACCTCCGCCTGCACCGCCACTGTCGGTCTGCGGGTTCCGCTGATAATGGAGTCTTTTGAATGAAGCGCTTTGTCTTCTTGGCCCTGCTGGGCAGCATTGGTCTCGCCCACGCGGCCGATCCGTTTGTGGACGGCGACGCGGAAGCAGGAGAAGCCAAAGCCGGCGTCTGCGTCGCCTGTCACGGTGTCGCCGGCAAGAGCACCAATCCGCAGTGGCCGAAGCTGGCCGGGCAAAGCGCCAAGTACATCGTCAACCAGTTGATCGCCTTCAAGTCGGGTGAGCGCAGCAATCCGCTGATGACACCGCAGGCGATGTCGCTGAGCGAGCAGGACATGGCCAACCTAGGCGCGTATTTCGCGGCGCAGGAGCTGTCGCCCGGCGTTGCGAGTGAAGATTCGATCGAATTGGCACAGCCGATTTATCGCGGCGGCGACGGCGAGCGCGGCCTGCCGGCCTGTGCCGCTTGTCACAGCCCCACGGGCGCCGGCAACCCGGGTGCCGGCTTCCCGCACATCGGTGGGCAGCAGGGCGAGTACACCGCCGCCAGCTTGCGCGCCTATCGCTCAGGGGAACGTGGAGCGGGTACGCAGGGTCTGATCATGCAGAGCGTGGCCGAAAAGCTGACCGACGCCGAGATTGACGCGCTCGCTTCCTACATCGCTGGATTGCAATGAGGTTTTCGACCATGCGTCTGTTCGCCCAGATTTGCCTGTTGTTTGTCGCGCTCAGCCCGATTGCCTGCTCCGCGCAGGACGGACCGATGCGCTACCTGGAAGGCGAGCAATACCGCAAGGTCAGCAGTGTCACCGAACCCAAGGACGCGTCCAAGATCACCGTGACCGAGGTGTTCTGGTATGGCTGCGGCCACTGCTATGCGTTCGAGCCGTACATGCGCAAGTGGGCCGAGACCAAGCCGGGCGACGTGGTGTTCGAACGCATGCCGAATTCGCTGGGACGTCCGGTGGGTCTGTTGCACAGCCGCGCCTACTACACCGCCGAGCAGCTGGGCATCGAAAAGCAGTTCACGCCGAAGATGTTTGCGGCGATGCATGACCAGCGTCTGCCGATGTCCACCGAGTCCGCCATCGGCAGCCTTGCCATCCAGCTCGGCATCGACGAAGCCAAGTTCAGCAGCACCTTCGAGGGCTTCGCGGTCGACAGCCAGGTGCGCCGCGCCGAGCAGCAGTCCCGCGACTGGGGCGTGACCGGCACTCCGACCGTGATCGTCGGCGGCAAGTACATGACGGCACCATCGATGGCGCACGGCTCGGACGAGGCGATCGACGTGGTTCGCTTCCTGGTCGACAAGGTGCGCGCCGAGCGCAAATAGTCTGTGAAGGGACTTCTGCTCGCCGCCGTGGCGGGCGCCTGCCTGGTGCCGCGGCTCGCCGCGGCGGCACCGGCGGCACTGTTGCCGCTGCCGCTGGCGACCGTCGAGCAGGCCTGCGAGGCCCTGTCGCAGCGCCTCGGCAGCGTTGCCTTGAGCGACTGCCTCGGTGCCGACTTTCGCATGGCCGACAGCGGTAGCGTTGAGGGCCGTCCGATTCTGGTTCGTGATTTTCCGCCGACGGCGGCGCTAGCCGAAGGCGCGCGCGCGCCGCGCATCCTGCTGTTCGGCGGCATTCACGGCGACGAATACTCGGCCGTCAGCATCCTGTTCCGCTGGATCGAACTGCTCAAGCACGATCGCTTCCAGCGCTACGACTGGCGCGTGATTCCTTCGCTGAATCCGGATGGCCTGCTCAACCGCCCGGCCACCCGAATGAACGCCAACGGTGTCGACCTGAACCGTAATTTCCCGAGCGAGCACTGGGAGGAACGCGCGCTGCCGTACTGGCGCGAGAAGACCTTCCGCGACCCCCGGCGCTATCCCGGCAAGGCCGCCTTGTCGGAGCCTGAAAGCGCCTGGCTGGCGGCTGAAATCCGGGCATTCGTGCCGGACGTGATCGTCTCCGTTCATGCGCCGCTCGGCGTGCTCGACTTCGACGGCCCGCCGCCACCGCCGGATCGCCTTGGTTATCTTCGGCTCAAGCATCTTGGCGTCTATCCCGGTTCGCTCGGCAATTTCGCGGGCGTGACGCTGGGCATTCCGGTGCTGACCCCGGAACTGCCGCATGCCGGCATCATGCCCAGCGGTCAGCAGGTGCAGCGTATGTGGGCCGATCTGAACGAGTGGCTGGACGGCAACGTCGAAGCCCGTGAAGCGCCCCCGGCGCTGTTGGGGCTTGATGACTGGAGTTGGCAGCCGCGAACCGCCCAGGCCCGTTAGGAAAGCGCTGCGACTGGTGCCGCAACACGCAGGGTTCGAAACAAGCCGTAGCCCGGATGAAGCGCAGCGGAATCCGGGAGCAAGGTTCCGGGCGACCCGTTTTTTCGGATGTCGGACCCTGTCAACAGACCCTAGTCGCTTTCCTCGCGGACGATGCGCCACTGTCCGTCGCTTTCCAAACGCCAGTACTGCTGCTTGTGCGATTCGGTCGCGAAGCTGTCGCTCTTGTAGTCCTGGTCGAATTCGGCGAGTACCAGATTGTCTTCGCCCGGATACAGGTACACGTCCAGATTCTGGAGCGTCACGTCGATGTAGCGCTTGGCGCCGTTGACCCGCCGCTTGTATTGCGAGAACGCCTTCAGGTCCATGTTGTCCACGGTGAAGGTCTTGGAATAAAAGCCGAGATAGGCTTCGGTGTCCTTGGCGGACCAGGCGGCGCGCCAGCTTTCGATTCGCGCGAGGAAGGTGGCGCGCCGTGCAGCGGCCTCGGCAGCCGGCAGCCAGCTCGTGCCGTCGCTGAGGATGATCGGTGTCTCGCCGGGCTGAATGTAGCTGCGCAAGGCCAGCAGGTCCGCATTGGCGACGGTGACGCAGCCCTCACTGGAGCGTGGCGCGCGCGTATAGGTGTCGTCCGGCACGCCGTGCAGCCAGATGCCGTAACCGGTCTTGCCGAGCGAACGGTCCCAGACATTCGGATAGTTCGTCGGAAAGGCACCGGCGCCGTAGAGATCGGGCAGACCGGAGCCGGCCAGCCAGTTGATGATGCGGTAAACCCCAACCGGCGTGCGGTTGTCGCCCATCACCTGTTTGCCGTAGCCATCCTTGCCCATCGCGACATAGAAGTCGGCCAGCACCTGCGGGCTGCCGTTGCGGTTCTCGAGCAGATACAGCCGCGCGCGCGGCAGGTCCGCCAGCAAAGCGTGCTGGTGACGTGGTGACAGACTCAGGATCGAGGCCGGCACACTGCCCGGCGGTGGCTCGCTGGTGTTGAGCCGCAAGCGCGCTTCTTCGATCAGCGCGTCGACCGGCGCGTCACCGCTGCTGAAGGAGCTGTTCACCGCACCGGCTCTGGTCGCCAGCATCTGGCTGTAGAGCAGCTGCGCGAGACGGAAATTGGGTTCGTCGTGGACCAGCTGGTCGAGATCGCGCAGAGCCTGGTCGATACGGCCGGCGTGCATCGCGTCCACGGCCTCGCGCAGACGCTGCTCGGGATGGTCGAGCAGGGCGGAAGCCGTGGCCGTGCCGGCGCAGATGGCCGAGGCGATCAGGCCCGCAATCAGCCGCCGGCCGACACGCTTGTCAGTGCGCATCCGGAGCGCCGGACCGCGTTCTTTTCCTGGGCGATGCAAGAGATTGCGGCAAGCCCGCCTCAAAGCACCATTTCGCGCGTGATGCGCCATTGGCCGCCGCTCTGCCGAAGCTCAAGCAGCTTGGTGACCTGATCCGAGTAGGTATCCGACTCGTAGGTCTGGATGAAGCGGACCTGTGCGCGATCGGCACTCAGCAGATCGATCTGGGGGTTGATGACGCGGACTTCGACCTTGCCCGGAGCTCCGACTCGCGCCCGGCGCTGGGATTCCCATTGCGCGCGGGTCTGACCGTCACCCGGATCGAAGCCAGGATCGTAGCTGGCGAGGTAGGCCGCCACATTCTGGTCCGACCAGGCCGAAGACCAGTCGTAGATCGCCTGCGAGATCGCTTCGGCGATTTCCGGCGTCAGGCTCGTTGCCGAGGCCGGCGGCGCGCTCGGGGTGGTCGCCGCTGGCGTCTGGATCGTCGGCGCCGGTGCCGTTGTCGGGGCAGTGGGTGCGACCGACACCGCTGGCGCGGCTTCGCCAGGCAAGGTGTTCATCTGTTCGAGCAGCCGCAGCTTCTGACGGACCACGCCATTGTCCTGGTCCAGCATCAGCGCGCGGTTGTAGGCCGCCGAGGCCAGCGCGGCGTAGATGTCGCCGAGATTCTCGTGCGCGGTGGCGTAGCTGGGGTGCGTGGCCAGTGCTGCTTCCAACGCATCCCGCGACTTCTCGTAGTCGCCGCGTTGGGCGTACAGCACGGCAAGATTGTTGTACGGCTCAGGCAGCTGCGGATAGTCGCGCGTCAGATCGGAGAACGCCTTGAGCGCATCGTCTTCGCGGCCGAGCTTGACCAGCACCAGCGCACGCGTGAACCGCGCCTCGGCGTCCTGGGGCACCTGCTTGAGGTGCGAGTCGAGGACGGTCAGTGCCTGTTGGTACTGTCCGCTGTTGATCAGGGACTGAGCCTGATCGAGCGCGGCGGCGCCGAGCGCGCTGCCCGCAATTGCGAAGATCGTCACCGCAGCGGCGACCCGGAAAATCCGTTTCACGCAGGAATCCCTCAGATTGGTAAGGAGATTTTGAAATCGACGGTAATATAAAGCATCGCAGGCAGCGACGTAGCCCCCCGTGGCGCTCCGCGCGTCGTCTGTCCATGACCGTCCGCCGTCCCGACCCTTCAAGCGCCCACGCATGAGTTCAGCAGCCCCCGCGGCGCCCCTTTTGCCCGCCGCCTCAGACGGTTTTGTGCCGCGCATCCTGATCGTGCGGCTCAGCAGCATCGGCGACCTGGTCTTCACCACATCGCTGCTGCGCGCTCTGCGCGCGGCCTATCCGAAAGCGCAGATCGGCTGGCTGGCGCGACGCGAACTGGCGGCTTGGTTGCGGGCAGATCCGGACATCGATCAGGTGCACGCCTGGGACCCGCCGAAGTCGCGCAATCCCTGGACCTGGTGCATGCGTCTGCGCGCATTGCGCCGCGAGCTTCGTGGCGCGGATTACGACATTGCGATCGAGGCGCAGGGGCTGCTCAAGAGCCGCGTGCTGTGTCGCCTGTCAGGGGCGCCCCGACGCTTCGGTTTCGATTCCCGGGAGCCTGGCGGCTTTCTGCTGCACAGGCGAATTCCCAAAGCGGGCCAAGTCCGTCTGATCAGCTCCGAGTATCGCGATCTGGCGGAGCGCCTCACCGGCCGCTTCGCGCCACCACCAAGTCTGCGGCTGCCACCACCACAGCGCGAGCTGCCGCAGGGCGTGGCGGTGTTGTGTCCGTTCACGACGCGGCCGCAGAAGCATTGGTTCGACGACTACTGGCCGCAACTCGCGGCCCTGCTCAAGAACAATCTGGGCCTGGACAGCGTGATCCTCGGTGGTCCCGGTGATCGCGAGCATGCGCAGCGCCTGCTCGAACAGTGTCCGGCCGGCACACGCAGTCTGGCCGGCGACACTTCGCTGATCGAAGCTGCGCAGACCATCGCGGGCGCCCGTGTGCTGATCGGCGTGGATACCGGCCTGACGCACATGGGCGTGGCCTTGGGCATTCCCACGGTGCCGCTGTTCGGTTCGACCGTGCCGTATCGCGAGGGCGGGTCCGGGCCGATGCGCGTGCTCTACGACGAGCGCCATTGCTCGCCGTGCAAGCGCCGGCCGACCTGTGGCGGCGCCTACACCTGCATGCGCGATCTCACGCCGATGCGGGCCTTCGAGGCCGCGCGGGATCTGATCGAAGGGCGTATCGCATGAAGCTCGTGCATCTGGAAACCGGGCGGCACCTCTACGGCGGCGCGCAGCAGGTGGCCTATCTGTTGTCGGCGCTGCCGCGCGATGCGGTGGACAGTCATCTGGTTTGCGTGCCCGGCGCACCGATTGGCGAGGCGGTTTCGGCGATGGGCCTGCCGGTCCACGAAACACCGATGGGCGGCGACCTGGACCTGCCGTTCATCGGCCGCTTCCGCCGCGTGCTGCAGCAGGTGCAGCCGGACCTCGTGCACATCCACAGCCGGCGCGGCGCCGACGTGCTCGGCGGGCTCGCCGCACGCCGTGCGGAAGTTCCGGCCATATTGTCGCGGCGTGTGGACAACCCGGAACCCTGGCTGTCGGTGCGTTTCAAATACCCCCTGTTCGACAGCGTGCTGGCGATCTCCAACGGCGTGCGCGACGCGCTGCGTGCCAGCGGCGTGAGCCAGGCGATCGAAGTGGTGCGATCCAGCGTCGATCCGGCGCCGTGGCGCGAGCCGGCGCCCCGCGAAGAATTCCTGCGCAGCTTCGATTTGAACGATGCGGTGCTCACCATCGGCGTGGTCGCGCAATTGATCACGCGCAAGGGTCATCACGTTCTGTTGCAGGCGCTGCCGCCACTAGTCGCGCGTCATCCGAATCTGCGCGTGCTGTGCTTCGGGCAGGGGCCGCGGCGCGAAGCCTTGGAGGCAGCGGCGCGTGAGCTGGGTCTGAGCGAGGCGGTCCGTTTCGTCGGATTCCACAAGGACCTGTCGCACTGGATGGGCCACTTCGACCTGCTGGCACATCCGGCGCTGATGGAAGGCCTGGGCGTCACTCTGCTGCAGGCCGCGGCGGCCGGCGTGCCGGTCATCGCCTGCCGTGCCGGCGGCATGCCCGAGGCCGTGCACGATGGTGTCAACGGGATTTTGGTGCCGCCGGGCGAGGTCGAACCCTTGCGCGCGGCGCTGGCTTTGCTGCTCGACGATGCAGCGCTGCGCCAGCGTTACGCGCAAGCCGGCCGGCGTCTTGCCGATACCGAGTTCTCGATCGCGACGATGGCCGAGGGCACGCTGGCGGCGTATCGGGCGGTGCTTGCGGCGGTCGGAAGATAAAGCCTCGGGCTCGCGCAAAGACGCGAAGGCGCGAAGAACGGCGTTCAAATCAAAACGGTTTTGCTTTTGATTTGTCTTGGCGCCTTTGCGTTTTTGCGCGAACCTCAAAAGCCTTTCAGTAAAGGCTGGCTTCGCCCTCGGGCCGATGCTTGAAGCGGCGATGAATCCAGAAGTACTGGGGCAAGGCGTCGCGAATACCGTCTTCGATGACCCGATTGATGGTGGTCGCGTCCGCCAGCTCATCACCGCTCGGAAAGTCCTCGAGCGCCGGGCGGATCGTGACGATGTAGCGTCCGTTTTCGCGCGAGCAGAAAAACGGCACCACGGCGGCACGGCCCATCTGCGCCAGCCGCGCGGTGGCGGTGATGGTGGACGCCGGTATGCCGAAGAACGGCGCGAACACCGAGATGCGCCGGTCCAGAGTCTGGTCCGGTGCATACCAGATCGACTGGCCGCGGCGCAGCGCCTTGACCAGGGTGCGCAGCTCGTCGCGCGGCAAGGCCGGCAGGCCGGAGCGCTGTTCGCGCCAGCGATGCATGTAGAAGTCCAGCACCGCGTTGTTGTACGGACGATACATGGCATGAAACGGCACGCCGGCGAGGCACAGGTAGCGCGCCGCGATTTCCAGCGTGGTGAAGTGCCCGGTGAGCAGCAGCACGCCCTGACCGCGGGCCTGTGCCGCGCGTAGATGTTCGATGCCTCGCACCTCGCCGCGCGGCGCCAGCCGCCGGTCGGACACCCACCAGGCCATGCAGGCTTCGAATCCGCCGGCGCCGATCGCGGCGAAGTGTTCGTCGCAGAGTTGTTCGATCTCTTCGGCCGAGCGTGTCGGGAAACACAGCCGCAGATTGGTGCGGACGATGTGGCGCCGTGACTTCATCACCCGGCCCAGGCTGCGGCCGATGAAGCTGCCCAGCGCCAACTGCCAGTCGATCGGCAGCAGGCTCAGTCCACGCGCCGTCCCCAGCCCGAGCCAGGTCGGCCAGAATCGCGGATGCAGCAGCGCGAGCTTGAAGTCGGGTCTGAACACGCCTCAAACGCCGTAGTAGTCGCGATACCACGCCACGAAACGTGGAATGCCCTCGTCGATCGAAGTCTTGGGGTCGAAACCGATGTCGCGTCGCAGATCGTCGATGTCGGCATAGGTCTGGCGTACGTCGCCGGGCTGCATCGGCAGCAGTGTCATGTTGGCGCTGCGGCCGGTGGCGCGCTCGATCACCGCGATGAAATCCATCAGCGCTTCGGGACGGTGGTTGCCGATGTTGTAGAGCCGGTAGGGCGCACGGCTGGAGCCGGCGTCCGGAGCGGCCGGATTCCAGGCGTCGTTCGCGTGTGCGATGCGTTCCATGATGCCGCGCATGCCGTCGACGATGTCGTCGATATAGGTGAAGTCGCGGCGCATGTCGCCGTGGTTGTAGACCTCGATCGGCTGTCCTTCGAGCACCGCCTTGGTGAACTTGAAGTAGGCCATGTCCGGCCGGCCCCAAGGGCCGTACACCGTGAAGAAGCGCAGACCGGTGGTGGGGATGCCGTAGAGATGCGCATAGGTATGCGCCATCAGCTCGTTGGACTTCTTGGTGGCCGCGTACAGCGAGATCGGATGGTCCACGTTGTCGTTCACCGAGAACGGCAGACGTTCATTGGCGCCATAGACGGAGGATGAAGACGCGTAGACCAGATGCTGTACCTGTTGCGCGCGGCAGCCTTCGAGGATGTGCAGGAATCCGTTGAGATTGCTCTGCACATAGGCGTGGGGATTGCTGATCGAATAGCGCACGCCGGCCTGCGCCGCCAGATGGACGACGATGCTGAAACGGCTGGCCGCGAACAGGGCTTCCATCGCCTCGCGATCGGCGAGGTCCACGGTGTGGAACGCAAAGCCCGGTCGGCCCTCCAGTTCGGCGAGCCGGGCGCGTTTCAGCGCCGGATCGTAGTAGTCATTGAAATTGTCGATGCCGACGACGTCGTAACCGTCCGCCAGCAGCGAGCGGCAGTAGTGATAGCCGATGAATCCGGCGGCGCCGGTGACCAGGATTTTGCCGTCGCGCATAGGGGAGGATCGCGGTGGTGACGTTCACGGGCGCGTAGTTTATCGCTGCTTGCACCAGCGCCGTGCGGCCGCCATGCTGCGCCGCGATGCGCCTCCTGTATACCGTGCTGCTGTATCTGCTGACGCCGCTGGCCTTGCTGCGCCTGGCCGTGCGTGGACTGCGGCTGCGCGACTACTGGTGGCGTTGGGGCGAGCGCTTCGGTCTGGTGGTGCCGGCCGCCGAGCCTACGGAAGTCTGGGTGCATGCCGTGTCCGTGGGTGAGTCGCTGGCGGCGATGCCGATGATTCGCGAACTGGTGGATCAGTACGGACCGGGCCGCGTCTGGGTCACGACCACCACGCCCACCGGCAGCGCGCGCGTGCGCGAATCCCTGGGCGACGCGGTGCGGCACAGCTACTTTCCCTACGATCTGCCGGGTTCGGTGCGGCGCGCCATGCGGCGGATCGCACCACGTCGCATCGTGATCATGGAAACCGAGTTGTGGCCCAACCTGTTCCGTGCGGCGCGAAACCGCGACGTACCCTTGCTGGTGGCGAACGCGCGCCTGTCACCGCGATCGTTCCGCGGCTACTCGCGCGTGCGCGGCTTTGCCGCCGAGACGCTGCAGAACTGCGCCCTGATCGCCGCGCAGTCCGAACATGATGCGATGCGCTTCAAGAGCCTGGGGGCACCGCGTGTGGAGGTCATGGGCAACATCAAGTTCGACCTCACGATTCCGGCCGACCAAGTCGAAGCCGGTGCCGAACTGCGCGAGCGCTTCGGCGCGGCACGGCCGGTCTGGATCGCCGCGAGCACGCACGAGGGCGAGGAAGTGGCTGCGCTCGACGCGCATCGCGAACTGCGCAAGCACTTCCCCGATGCCGTGCTGATTCTGGTGCCGCGGCACCCGCAACGATTCGATACGGTGTGGGGCCTGATCGACCGTTCGCGTCTGCGTGGCGCGCGCCGGCAGTGGAACAATGCCGATGCGGACACCGAGGTGCTGCTGGGCGACAGCATGGGCGAAATGTTCACCTATCTCGCCGCCAGCGATGTCGTCTTCGTCGGCGGCAGCTTCGCCGCCATCGGCGGCCACAACATTCTCGAACCGGCCGCGATCGGCAAGCCCGTGCTGTTCGGGCCGCAGATGCACAACTTTCTGCCGTCGCGGGAGCTGTTGCTGTCGCTCGGCGCTGCCGTAGAAGTGCCGTACGCGGCCAAGCTCGGCCCCGAACTGATCGGACTGTTCGGTGACGCCGAGCGTCGGCATCGCATGGGTGCCGACGGGCGCGCCGCCATTGCCGCCAACCGTGGCGCGCTGCGTCGTTTGATCGGACTGCTCGACGGTTTGTAGCCGCTCAGCAAGAGGCGTTTCGCTTGGTGGCGTTTCGGTCTGCGCACCGTCAGATGATGCGCAGGACTCAGTCCAGATCGTCCACGTCCGGACCGTCCGGTTGCTCGTCGTTTTCCGGATCGCCGGTTTCCGCCACATTCCCGGCTTTCGGCTTGGCGGGTATGCCGGAGTCCGGTTTTGGTACGGTCTTGAGATCGGCCGGCAGATTCCACTCCTCCGGCGCAAAGCCCGCACCGCGCATCGCGCGAACCAGAGTTTCGAGCGGCTTGCGACTGCCCCGCGTTGAAACCAGCGAACCGGATCGTGCGATCACGGTGTCGAGTTTTTCCAGCACCAGGGCCCGGTCGCGTATCGGTGATCCGGTGCTGTTGCGGCGTTGCGCCCACTTCTGCGCGAATGTGAACTCTGCCGTCGGCACGATCAGCGCGCCCTCGCCCGGCATCACCAGCTGCACCAGCTCACCGTAACGGCTGACTTGCAGCCGCGTCAGTGCGGATTCGAACATCTTGAGATCAGGCATGAGCGCTTCGGGTCGTCCTGAGGGAATCGCCTGGACCGCCTTCGGTTCAGCGGCATCCACCTTGCCACAGGCCGCGGTAGGCTGTTTAGGATGGGGCCTACCATTCGAATTACCTGGGCAACTCCGCCGGAGTACCTGTGTTTCCGGGACCTGGGTTATGCTTCGCGCCCGTCGTGGCTCGGATTCCCGGCGGGTAATATGGCAAGGCTTGGATCCTGCAGTAGGTGAAGCCGGATGCTGCCATTACAATGAAGCCCAATGCGCCTGTAGCTCAGCTGGATAGAGTACTGCCCTCCGAAGGCAGGGGTCGCAGGTTCGAATCCTGCCAGGCGCGCCAATCAAACCAAGCTTGCAGTACCGTTCAAGGCGAGACGGCCTTCAAGGTTGCATTCGAACCTGCGACCCCCAGAACAATGCATCGCCCGGCGATGGAAAGCGAAGCGAGCCATCGCGAGTTCGAATCCTGCCAGGCGCGCCAATCAGTCCAAGCTTCCAGTACCGTTCAAGGCGAGACGGCCTTCAAGGTTGCATTCGAACCTGCGGCCCCAGAACAATGCATCGCCCGGCGATGGAAATCGAAGCGAGCCATCGCGAGTTCGAATCCTGCCAGGCGCGCCAAATCAAGCACTTATCCGACGCTGCTTGCTGATCAGGCGAATTGCGGACTACCCCTCGTGCATTCAGGGGATACGATTCGAGCCGGAAATTGAGCGTTTCTCTCAGGATGCTGCGTGGCCGGCCGGCACGATACGCTTGGGATCAGCCTTGGCGGCCATCGGCGATAAGTACGGCGGAATCGAACTGGAACCGGCGAGCCGTGACGAAACGATGCGGACTGCCGAACTGCCGTGATTCTGTTGGACGCCAATGTCCTGTCCGAACCGCTTAATTTGCAGCGTAGCGAGGCCGTCATTGCCTGGCTCGATGCACAGGATCCCAGCGTGTTGTGTACCAGCAGTTTGGTGCTCGCCGAGTTGCTGGCCGGTATCGCGATCAAGCCGGACAGTCGGCGCAAAGATCAGCTCGCAGCCGATGTGCGGCGTGCCTTGGTCGAGCAGATCGGCACACGGGTCTATGACTTCGATTCCGCCGCTGCCGAGAGTTATGCCGATATCGCCCGCGAAACCAGACTCAGCGGACAGACTTTGCCGTCGGCCGATGCCTTGACTGCGGCCGTCGCGCGCTCACGCGGTTTGGCGGTAGCCACTCGCAATGTTCGCCACTTCGAGCCGGCCGGCGTGACAATCATCGATCCCTGGGAGTACCACGGCTGAGCTAAGCGGCTGGTGCCTGTAGGCGGCGAGCATTGTAATCGCGGGGATCCGATCTAATGCGGTTTGACTGGGGAGCTTCGCGGACACCCGCGCGCAACAAAGGTATCGATGTGGCCGATCTCGATGGGTGCCGCTTGCGGCATGGCCGTTGGAGGTTCGTACCTGCGTTGAATCAGGCGCATCAGGCGCATCAGGCGCGCCCATTTCCCATGGCCGCGCGCACGCAGAAATCTGCAATCGCATCGATCAGCGCGTGAGCGTCGCTGGCCTTGGACGATGGCGCTACCGGACGCACCAGGGCTTCGGTGAACGCGCCGACGATACAGGCCGCGCTGACCTCGACGGACTGCTCGGGAAACTCGCCGCTGGTGACGCCGGCGCGCAGGACGTCCTTGAACACTTCGCCGAAGCGCTGCCGGCAGACGATACGGGCGGCTTCGACTTCGGGGTCGGTCGGTTCGGCGATGAAGGCGTAGGCGAGGTATGGACCCTGCAGGGCGCGTGCTGCGAAGGATTCCACCGCGGCGCGCAGGCGTTCGATGGCCGGCACCGGTCGGTCCACGATCTCGCGCAGGATCGCCACTTCATGGGTGACGGCCTCGTCCAGCACTTCCACGAACAGGTCTTTCTTGGACGGGAAGTAGCGATACATGGCGCCGGTAGACAAGCCGACCTCCGCCGCCACCGCGCTGATCGACGCGGCCCGGAAGCCGCCGCTCGCCACCAGTCGACGCGCGGCACGCAGGATGCGCTGGCGATTGTCGGCCAGTCGTTCCTGCATCAGCGGTGAGCGTTGGTAAGCCATGATGTGAATCTCAATTATTTTTATGAATCATACTTCACTTTTTGATGCGTGGCGCCTAGAATCCGTCGCGCCGGGCACATTCCACTGAGCCGCCAAACCCGGCAGGTGTCGCTGCGCAGCTATGGATCGTGGGACACACACAAGGGTGGCCAGCACGGAGCGAGTCCCGGATGAGCGCAAGCCTGAATTTCGATCTTGGCGAGGAGGTCGACCAACTGCGTGAGATCACGCAGAGATTCGCACAGCGTGAGATCGCGCCGCTGGCGGCGAAGACCGACCAGGACAATGCCTTTCCGATGCCGCTGTGGCGCAAGTTCGGCGAACTGGGCGTGCTGGGTCTGACAGTGGAGCCCGAATACGGCGGAACCGAAATGGGCTATCTCGCGCATGTGGTGGCAATGGAGGAAATCTCCCGCGCCAGCGCCTCGATCGGCCTGTCCTACGGCGCGCATTCGAACCTGTGCGTGAACCAGTTGCGCAAGAACGGCAGCGAGGCGCAGAAGCGGCGCTACCTGCCGAAGTTGATCAGTGGCGAGCATGTCGGTGCCCTGGCGATGTCCGAACCCGGCGCGGGCTCGGACGTGGTGTCGATGCGCCTGCGCGCGGAGCGCAAGGGTGATCGCTATGTGCTCAACGGCAGCAAGATGTGGATCACCAATGGTCCGGACGCGGACACGCTGATCGTCTACGCCAAGACCGATCCCGCCGCCGGCGCGCGCGCCATCACCGCCTTCCTGATCGAGAAGGGCTTTGCCGGATTTTCCACGGCGCAGAAGCTCGACAAGCTCGGCATGCGCGGCTCCAACACCTGCGAGCTGGTGTTCGAGGATTGCGAGGTGCCGCAAGACAATGTACTGGGCGAGGTGGGACGCGGCGTCAATGTGTTGATGTCCGGCCTGGACTATGAACGGGTGGTCCTGTCCGGTGGGCCGCTGGGCATCATGGCCGCCTGCCTCGACGCGGTGCTGCCATACGTGCACGAGCGCAAGCAGTTCGGCCAGGCCATCGGCGAGTTCCAGTTGATGCAGGGCAAGCTGGCGGACATGTACGTGGGCTTCAACGCCTGCCGTGCCTATGTCTACGCCGTGGCCAAGTCCTGTGACCGCGGCGAAACCACGCGCAAGGATGCGGCTGGCGCGATTCTGTATGCGGCCGAAAAGGCCACCTGGATGGCCGGGCAGGCGATCCAGGCGCTGGGCGGTAACGGTTACGTCAACGAGTTTCCGGTCGGCCGCCTGTGGCGCGACGCCAAGCTCTACGAAATCGGGGCCGGGACCTCGGAAATCCGCCGCATGCTGATCGGGCGCGAACTCTTCGGCGAGACGCTCGGGTGAGCATCATCCAATCGAAATTGCGGACCTCCGGCGAGGAATTCCGCGCCAATGCTGCGGGCATGAAGACGCAGGTGGACGAACTGCGCGAGGCCATGCAGCGCGTGGCGCAGGGCGAGTCCGAAGCCGCGCGCGCCAAGCATGTGGCGCGCGGCAAGCTGCTGGTACGCGAGCGTATCGATGCGTTGCTGGATGCCGGCTCGCCGTTCCTGGAACTGTCGCCGCTGGCGGCCTGGGGCATGTACGGCGGCGAGATTTCCAGTGCCGGCGCGGTGGCCGGCATCGGCCGCATCAGCGGTCGGGAATGCGTGATCGTGGCCAACGACGCGACCGTCAAGGGCGGCACCTACTACCCGATGACCGTCAAGAAGCATCTGCGGGCCCAGGAAATCGCGCGCGAGAACAATCTGCCCTGCGTTTATTTGGTCGATTCCGGTGGCGCCTTCCTGCCGATGCAGGACGAGGTGTTTCCGGACAAGGAGCACTTCGGTCGTATCTTCTTCAACCAGGCCAATCTGTCGGCGCAGGGCATACCGCAGATCGCCTGCGTGATGGGCTCGTGCACCGCCGGCGGCGCCTATGTGCCGGCGATGTCCGACGAAACCGTGATCGTGCGCAATCAGGGCACGATCTTTCTCGGCGGTCCGCCGCTGGTGAAGGCGGCTACCGGCGAGGTGGTGAGCGCCGAGGATCTCGGCGGCGCCGATGTGCACACGCGCCTGTCCGGCGTGGCCGACCATCTGGCCGAAAACGATCACCATGCGCTGTCACTGGTGCGTCGCCTCGTGTCCAATCTCAATCGCTGCAAGCAGCCGGGTGTGGACCTGCAGGCGCCGGAGGCGCCGCGCTACGATCCGGAAGAAATCTACGGCGTGATTCCGGCGGATGCGCGCAAGCCCTACGACGTGCGCGAAATCATCGCGCGTCTGGTCGACGGTTCACGCCTAGATGAGTTCAAGGCACGTTACGGCGCCACTCTGGTGACCGGCTTCGCACACATTCATGGTTATCCGGTGGGCATCGTCGCCAACAACGGCATCCTGTTTGCCGAGTCCGCGCAGAAGGGCGCGCACTTCATCGAACTGTGTGCGCAGCGCGGCATTCCGCTGCTGTTCCTGCAGAACATTTCCGGCTTCATGGTCGGCCGCAAGTACGAGAACGGCGGCATCGCCAAGGACGGCGCCAAGATGGTCACGGCTGTGGCCACCGCACAGGTGCCGAAGTTCACGGTGCTGGTCGGTGGCTCCTTTGGCGCCGGCAACTACGGCATGTGTGGCCGCGCCTACTCGCCGCGTTTCCTGTGGAGCTGGCCGAATTCGCGAATCTCGGTGATGGGCGGCGAGCAGGCCGCGAGTGTGCTCGCCACCGTGCGCCGCGACGCGCTGGAAGCCAGGGGCAAGTCCTGGAGCGCCGAGGACGAGACCGCATTTCGCGATCCGATCCGCCACCAGTTCGAACATCAGAGTGATCCGTACTACGCCACGGCGCGGCTTTGGGACGACGGCATCATCGACCCCGCGCAGACGCGACGTACGCTGGCGCTGGGTCTGTCGGCCGCGCTCAATGCGCCGATTCCGCAAACGCGCTTCGGCGTGTTCCGGATGTGATGGAGCGCCCTGCGATGAGAGTTTCCAGGAGCGAGATCGACGCCATCTTCGGCACGCGCAGCTTGTTGTCGGGGAGCACATTCTGATGTTCGGAAAAATACTGATCGCCAATCGTGGCGAAATCGCCTGCCGCATCATCAGGACCTGTCGGCGTCTCGGCATTCGCAGCGTCGCCGTGTATTCGCAGGCCGATGCCGACGCGCGCCATGTGCGGCTGGCGGACGAAGCCTATTGCGTGGGGCCGGCCGCTTCCAAGGACAGCTACCTGCAGGTGCGGAACATCCTCGACGCGGCACGTCGCAGCGGCGCCGAAGCGATCCATCCCGGCTACGGCTTCCTGTCCGAGAACGAGGGTTTCGCGCGGGCCTGTGCCGAGGCCGGCGTCGTCTTCATCGGCCCGCCGGTGGCGGCGATTCAGGCCATGGGCTCCAAGTCCGCGGCCAAGGCCTTGATGCACGCCGCCGGTGTGCCGCTGGTGCCCGGCTATCACGGCGACGACCAGAACCCGGCACTGTTGCAGGCCAAGGCCGACGAGATTGGCTATCCGGTGCTGATCAAGGCCTCGGCCGGTGGCGGCGGCAAGGGCATGCGCGTGGTCGAGGGCAGCGGCGAGTTCGCGGCGGCGCTGGTGTCCTGCAAGCGCGAGGCGCGCGCCAGCTTCGGCGATGAGCAGGTGCTGATCGAGAAGTATCTGCAACAGCCGCGGCACATCGAAATTCAGGTGTTTGGCGACAGCCAGGGCTCGGTGATCAGCCTGCACGAACGCGATTGCTCGGCGCAGCGGCGTCACCAGAAGGTGGTCGAGGAAGCGCCGGCGCCGGGTATCGATGGCGAGCAGCGTGCCGCCATGGCCAAGGCCGCCTGTGATGCTGCGCGCGCCGTCCGCTACGTCGGTGCCGGCACCGTCGAGTTCATCGCGGATTCGAGTGGCCAGTTCTATTTCATGGAGATGAACACGCGTCTGCAGGTGGAGCACCCGGTCACGGAGATGATCACCGGACTTGATCTGGTCGAATGGCAGCTGCGGATCGCCGCCGGCGAAGCGCTGCCGCTGAGCCAGGAGCAGGTGCCTCTGCATGGACATTCGATCGAAGTGCGGCTCTACGCCGAGGAGCCGGAAAAGGGTTTTCTGCCGTCGATCGGTCGCTTGGCGCTGTTCAGCACGCCGGCCGAATCGGCGCATGTGAGGATCGACAGCGGCGTTGACCAGGGCGACGAAGTCAGCCCGCACTACGATCCGATGCTGGCCAAGCTCATCGTCTGGGACGAAACCCGTGATCGCGCCATCAACCGCATGTTGGGTGCGCTCGCCGAATTCGAGGTGGCGGGCGTGGGCAACAACGCCCGTTTCCTGGCGCGCCTGATCGACCATGTCGACTTCCGTGACGGGCGTGTCGATACCGGACTGATCGAACGCGCGCGCGAGGTTCTGCTTGCGCCCGCCGCACTGCCGCCGCGCGAGGCCTTCGAAGCGGCCGAGCTGCATCATCTTTTGGATGAAGCGCGCGCGCGCGCCGACGATGCGGCCGGTTCGCTCGATCCCTGGTCACCGTGGGCGCAGGCGGATGGTTGGCGCCTCAATGGCTTGTTGCGGCGCAAGATCGAATGGATGCATGACGACGCGCACCGCGTGCTCGAAGTGGAGTACGCCCCGGAGGGCTACCGGATCGATGGCGAGACCGCGCAGGCGCGCGTCGATGCGAGCGGCCGTTTGCAGGCCACCGTCGGCGACCGGCATTTCAATGCGCGCGTCGTTGCGCTCGGCGAGATTCTGCAGGTCTTCGTTGGCGGGATCTCGTACCGGCTGACGCGCCTCGATCCGCTGGCGCATGCTGGTGAGGAGCAGGATGCGCAGGGCGGTTTGCTGGCGCCGATGCCGGGAAAGATACTGGAGCTGCCGGCCGAGGTCGGTGTGCTGGTCGACAAGGGAACACCGTTGGTGGTGATGGAGGCGATGAAGATGGAACACACGCTTTCGGCGCCGGCACGCGGCACGGTCACGGGCTTTCTCTGCGCCGTTGGCGAACAGGTTGCCGATGGCGCCGAACTGGTCGAGTTCGAGCCGGCCGAATGAATGCGAGTGGCTGACGTTCCGCACCGCATGCGAAATCGGCCTGAAACGGGCTTAGGCTGGAGGACGAGACGATGAACAAACAATATCCCAGTGCTGCCGCCGCGCTCGAGGGCGTGGTTCGCGACGGCATGACGCTGGCGGTGGGCGGCTTCGGGCTGTGCGGGATTCCCGAGGCGCTGATCGAGGCCTTGCGCGCAACCGGCTGCAAGGATCTGACGGTGATTTCGAACAATGCGGGTGTCGATGGTTTCGGCTTGGGCGTACTGCTGGAGTCGCGACAGGTCCGCAAGATGATTTCGTCCTACGTGGGCGAAAACAAGGAGTTCGAGCGGCAGTTCCTGGCTGGCGAACTGGAGTTGGAGTTCACGCCGCAGGGCAGTCTCGCCGAGAAGCTGCGGGCTGGCGGCGCCGGGATTCCGGCGTTCTACACCAAGACCGGGTACGGCACGCTGGTGGCCGAGGGCAAGGAGGTACGCGAGTTCGACGGCGAGCCCTATGTCATGGAAAAGAGCCTGCGCGCGGACGTGTCCCTGGTGAAGGCCTGGAAGGCCGACCGCGCCGGCAATCTGGTGTTTCGCAAGACCGCGCGCAACTTCAATCCGATGTGCGCAACAGCCTCGAAGATGTGCATTGCGGAGGTCGAGCAACTGGTGGACGTCGGCGAGCTCGATCCCGACATGATTCATACGCCCGGCATCTACGTGAAGCGCCTGGTACACAACCCCAGTCCTGAGAAGCGCATCGAAAAGCGCACCACGCGGGAGAGCTGACATGGCCTGGACACGCGAACAGATGGCGAAGCGCGCGGCGCAGGAGCTGCAGGATGGTTACTACGTCAACCTTGGAATCGGTCTGCCCACCCTGATTCCAGGCTATATCCCGGAAGGCATGGACGTGTGGTTGCAGAGCGAAAACGGCCTCATGGGTATCGGTCCGTATCCACTGGACAGCGAGGTCGACGCGGATCTGATCAATGCCGGTAAGCAGACGATCACCGAGCTGCCTGGCAGCGCCTATTTTTCCAGCGCGGACTCTTTCGCGATGATTCGCGGCGGACACATCAACCTGTCGATTCTCGGCGCCATGCAAGTGTCCGAGCGTGGCGATCTGGCGAACTGGATGGTGCCCGGCAAGATGATCAAGGGCATGGGCGGTGCGATGGATCTGGTGGCCGGTGTCGAGCGCGTGGTGGTGATGATGGAACACACTGCAAAGGACGGGTCGCACAAGATCCTCGGGAACTGCGACCTCCCGTTGACCGGCGTCGCCGTGGTCGATCGCATCATTACCCAACTGGGCGTGCTCGATGTGACGCCCGAGGGACTTCGGCTGGTGGAGCTGGCACCGGACGTCAGTCGTGAGGAGATGCAGGACAAGACCGGCTGCGCGGTCTATTGAATCGAATCCGGTTTGCAGAGCACGTGACCGTCGGCACCGCCGCAGTGAGCCGCATCCGCATGGGCGGTGCCGCTGTACTACAATTCGCCGGATAAGCTATCGATTTGAGCCGTTTATCGCTACGCCAACCGTGCGCGGCATCGCTATACTGCGCGCCTTAATTTTTCTCACGGGACCGGAGTCCGCTGGTGGACCACGCCAATCACGACAAGAAATTTCTCGCTACTTTCCTCACGGTCCTCGCGGTTCTGGTGGGCCTTGCCTTCCTCATCGCGATCGCGGCCTCCATCGTCGACTTCTCGGCGACCAATGAAAGCACGGACCCCGCGGCCATGGCTCGACTCGAAGATCGCGTCAAACCCGTTGCCATGGTCGTGACCGATCCGGCGGCACTGATGCAGAAGACCGAAGCGAGCTCGCGGGCGCCGATGAGCGGCGAGGAAATCGTCGGCAAGGTCTGCGGCGCCTGCCATCAGGCGGGTGTACTCGGCGCCCCCAAAATCGGAGAGGCTGCCGCCTGGAAGGCGCGCATCGACGCTCAGGGTGGCGTGGACGCCATCGTCGAGGGCGCGATCAACGGCATCAACCAGATGCCTGCGCGGGGCGGTGATCCGTCGCTGTCCGACGAAGAAGTGCACGAGGCGGTGGAGTACATGCTCGGCCAGTCCGGTCTGTAGTCACTGTCTGGCGCCTCACGCGAGCGGAATCAGAAACTGCCGGTTCGTCCGAGACGAGCCGGCAGTTTTGTTTTGGGCCGGATTTCCGGTGCGCACCGATATGGCATCCAAATTGCTGCAATGTGGTGCTCGGCGATTCGGGGGAATTGGGCATTCATGGAGGGCAGCCTCCGCGCCGTGCATAAGTTCAGAAAATCATTGCGCAACCGATTGGGAGAGGTTTACATGTTCAAAATGAAGCGAGTGGCTGCTATGGCGGCATTGTGCGCGGCGGCTGCGAGCCCCACCGCATTTGCCGGTTGGTCGGGGAACGTGGGCGCGGTCAGCGAATACATGTTCCGCGGTATTCCGCAGGGCGACGGTGGTGAACCGGCAATTCAGGGCGGCATCGATTACGCAGCGGATTCCGGTTTTTACCTCGGTACCTGGGGATCCAATGTTGACTGGGGCGCGGGCGACACTGAGCTTGATCTCTATGCTGGTTTCGGCGGCGAGACCTCCGGCGGTGTCGGTTACGATTTCGGCGTCGTCTACTACTACTATCCGGAAGAAGACGAAGAAGGTTACGACCCGTCTGCCAACACCACGGAAATCTACGGCAGCCTGTCGTTTGGCATGTTCTCGTTGGCTTACTACGGCGCGGTGGGTGACTACTTCGGCGTCGAGGCTGACCTGAGCCACTACGTCAACGGTGGCTTCTCTGCGCCATTGTCCGACAAGACCTCGCTGGATATTGCGATCGGCTACAGCTTCGGCGATGCCTTCGAAGGTGAGGACGGCGCGGAAGATACCGACTACATCGACTACAGCCTCGGTATTTCCACCGCGATCGATGACACGCTGAGCGCCAGCTTCGCGATCGTTGTTACGGACATCGACGACGACGATCCCAAGTTCGTGTTGGGCCTGTCCAAGAGCTTCGATCTGTAATCAGTTTCATTTTGAAGGGATGTTACGAAAACCCCGGCGACAGCCGGGGTTTTTGTTTGGCAAGAAAGCGCTCAGTCAGCTGGACAACGCGCGATAACGCAGCGCTTCTGCCATGTCCGCCGGCCGAATCTGCGCGCTGTCGCCAAGGTCCGCAATGGTGCGCGCGACACGAACGGCGCGGTGCATGGCGCGCGCCGAAAGCACCATTTTGGACGCGTACTGCACCAATATGGATCGGGCCATTTCGCTCAGTTCAACCAGGCTGTCCAGCTCGTTTGGCAGTAGCGCGGCATTGGGTCGGGCCGATCGCCGCAACTGCTGTTCGCGGGCGTGGATGACGCGGGCTCGAACCTCAGTCGTGGTTTCAGTAGCCGATGCATTGGACGACCCACTGAGTTCCGCAGCCGGCAGCCGGGGCACCTCGATGTGCAGGTCGATCCGGTCCAGCAGCGGCCCCGAGATCCGGTCCCGATAACGATGAATGCGGTCCGGCGAACAGCGGCATTCGCGTTCGCGATCACCGCTCCAGCCGCAGGGGCAGGGGTTCATCGCCGCCACGAACTGAAACCGAGCCGGAAAATCGGCCTGCCGTCCGGCGCGCGAAATCGTGACCTGTCCGGTTTCCAATGGCTCGCGCAGCGCCTCCAGCACCTGTCGTTGAAATTCCGGAAGTTCGTCGAGAAACAGCACGCCGCCGTGCGCCAGCGTGATCTCGCCGGGGCGCGGGTCGCTGCCGCCACCGACCAGAGCCACGGCCGAAGCGGTGTGGTGCGGCGCGCGGTACGGGCGCTGGCCCCAGCGGGATACGTCAAAGCCTTCTCGTGAAATGGACGCAACGCTGGCGATTTCCAGAGATTCGGCAGCGTCCGGTGGTGGCAGCAGGGCCGGCAGGCGCTGTGCCAGCATGGATTTGCCGCTGCCGGGCGGTCCGACCATGAGCAGGGAATGTCCGCCTGCGGCAGCGATTTCGAGCGCGCGCTTGGCCTGATGTTGTCCGCGCACGTCGGCGATATCGGGCTGTGCGAACGGTGTCGGCTCAAGCTTGGGCGGCTCGCTACTGGCGAGCGGGCCGCGCTGCAATTGCTCGCATAGATCGCCGAGACGTTCGGCGGCGATCGCCTCGGCGGCGGGGGCGAGCGTGGCCTCGCCGAGATTCTCGAGTGGCACCAGCAGGCGTCGCCCAGCGCCCGCAGCCTTGATCGCGGCGGGCAACGCGCCACGGATCGGCGCAATCGCGCCGGACAGACGCAGTTCGCCCAGTACCTCGATGTCGCTCAGCGATTCGTGTGGAATCTGCCGCGATGCGGCGAGGATGCCGAGGGCGATCGCAAGATCGAAGCGTCCGCCTTCCTTGGGGAGGTCCGCCGGCGCCAGATTGACCGTGATGCGGCGCGCCGGGAACTCGTAGCCACAATTCTGTATGGCGGCGCGTACACGGTCTTTGGACTCACGGACAGCGGCCTCGGGCAGGCCGACGATCGACAGTCCTGGCAGACCGGGGGCGAGATGCACTTCCACCGTGACCAAGTCCGCCTGCAAGCCGTTCTGCGCCCGCGAGTGGACAGTTGCGAGGCTGTGCTGGGACATGAACGGCTCAGGAACCCGCGCCGGTTCAGGCGGATGTATTCGAGGCGGAGCGGGATTCCAATGCGTCGAGTCGTTGCTCCAGACGCTGCAACTTCTGTTGGGTGCGTGCCAGCAATTCTGCCTGAACGTCGAAGCGTTCGCGGGACACCAGATCGAGCCGATCGAGGTGGGCGCGCAGCACCGCCCGGAAATTGTCCTCCAATTCCCGTCTCAGGCCCTTGGGGCCTGGTGGCAGTGCCTGCGCCAATTTTGCGGCCAGCTCTTCCAGTTGCCGGCTTGTCGACATCGCGTACACCCCGAATCGGACTCAGCCTCAAGCCTAGACAAGTTAGTGTCTGGACGCGAGCACAAGCTGTGAGCGGCACCAAGATGGTGCGGGAAATTCCATTTCGGAACGCATGCACTGGCATGTTAGATGCATTGGGGGGTAACCCGAGCCCACCTCGACTGCCAGGTGGGATGGGGATACGACTGGGTCCAGGAGTTCTACAGATGAAACTAATTACGGCCATCATCAAGCCGTTCAAGCTTGACGAAGTGCGTGAGGCGCTTTCGGAGATCGGCGTGCAAGGGATTACCGTTACCGAGGTCAAGGGTTTCGGTCGTCAGAAGGGTCATACCGAGCTGTACCGGGGAGCGGAGTATGTCGTCGACTTCCTGCCGAAAGTGAAGCTCGAAGTCGCTGTCGAAGACGAAACGCTCGACGCGGCGATCGAAGCGATCACCAAGGCAGCACACACCGGCAAGATCGGGGACGGCAAGGTGTTTGTGTTTTCGCTCGAACAGGCGGTCCGCATCCGGACCGGCGAGACCGGCAAAGACGCGCTTTAAAAATCAGGGGGACAAAAGCATGAAAACGATGCGTTTGATGTCATTGCTCGCGGCCATGATGTTGGGCTTCAGCGGGCTCGCGATGGCGCAGGATGAGATGGCGCCGGAAACGATGGAAACGGCCGAGGAAATGGCGCCCGAGGCGACCATGGACGAGGCACCGGCGATGGCCGAGGAAGCCGAGGTCATGGTCGAGGAAGAGGCTCCGGCGGAAATGTCCGATGCCGAAAATGCGACGGTCCAGCTCGCATATGCACTGGATACGTTCTACTTCCTGGTGATGGGCGCCTTCGTCATGTGGATGGCGGCCGGCTTCGCGATGCTTGAGTCAGGTCTGGTTCGTGCCAAGAACACGGCCGAGATCCTGACCAAGAACATCGGCCTGTATGCCGTGGCCTGCGTCATGTACATGTTGATGGGCTACAACATCATGTATCCGGGCGATGCGATGAGTCCGTACTTCCCCGGCTTCGGCGGTTTGCTGGGCGGCGGTGACAACTCGGTCGAAGACGTGCTGGCCAGCGGTGGTGATACCTACTACTCCGGCTTGTCGGACTTCTTCTTCCAGGTCGTGTTCGTTGCGACCGCGATGTCGATCGTCTCCGGTGCGGTGGCCGAGCGCATGAAGCTGTGGGTGTTCTTCGCCTTCGCCGTCTTCATGACCGGCTTCATCTACCCGGTTCAGGGCTTCTGGAAGTGGGGTGGCGGCTTCCTCGACGCCGCTGGCTTCAACGACTTCGCAGGTTCCGGCATCGTGCATTTGTGCGGCGCTTCCGCGGCACTGGCGGGCGTACTGTTGCTCGGTCCGCGTCTCGGCAAGTACGGCGCAGACGGCAAGATCAACCCGATTCCGGGTGCGAACATGCCGATGGCCACTCTGGGTACCTTCATCCTGTGGCTGGGTTGGTTCGGCTTCAACGGTGGTTCCGAACTGGTGGTGTCGAACATCGACGAGGCCAATGCAGTGGCACGCGTCTTCGTGAACACCAACATGGCGGCGGCCGGCGGTACCATCGCCGCGCTGGTCGTGGCACGTCTGGTGTTCGGCAAGGCCGATCTCACGATGGCGCTCAACGGCGCACTCGCGGGCCTGGTCGCCATCACCGCCGAACCGCTGGCCCCGACTCCGGTCGTCGGCACGCTGATCGGCGCCGTGGGCGGCATCATCGTGGTGTTCTCGATCATCGGTCTCGACAAGCTCAAGATCGACGATCCGGTTGGTGCCATCTCGGTCCACGGCGTGGTTGGCATGTGGGGTCTGATGGCGGTGCCGATCACCAATGAGGATGCGAGCTTCGGCGCCCAGCTGCTGGGTCTGGTCAGCATCTTCGTCTGGGTGTTCGTCACCAGTCTGATCGTTTGGTTCGTCCTCAAGATGATCCTCGGTCTGCGCGTCAGCGAAGAAGAAGAGCTCATGGGTACGGACCTTTCCGAATGTGGCCTCGAGGCCTATCCGGAATTCAAGCGGGACTGATTCCCCGCGGTCTTGCGGCAAACCGGGCGGGCGCAGCAATGCGCCCGCCTTTCTTTTTGCGCGAGGCGCCGTCTACACTGCCCTCTACATTGATCGGAACTTGGATCGGGTTCCAGGAACAACACAAGGGCAGTGCCGATGAAAATGCTGATTGCGATCATTAAGCCGTTCCGGCTCGACGCAGTGCGCGAAGCGCTGTCGGACATCGGCGTGCAGGGCATGACGGTGACCGAGGTTCGTGGGTTCGGGCGGCAGAAGGGGCACACCGAGCTGTATCGCGGTGCTGAGTATGTTGTTGACCTGCTGCCCAAGATCAAGATCGAACTCGCGCTGGAGCCGGACATGGTCGAGCCGGCGACGGAGGCGATTACCCAGGCTGCGCGCACCGGCGAAATTGGCGATGGCAAGATCTTCGTCTACGATCTCGGGCAGGCCACGCGCATTCGTACCGGAGAACGAGGTTCCGACGCGGTCTGAACACGTGTCAGCCGCCGCCGTGGATTCGTCACGCACGACCTCTACCCAGTGAGACTCCGCTGATTATCCTGAAATGCGGCGCCCCGACGGCATGATTCTGCTGCGCCCCTGGCTGCTGCTGTGCTGGGCCGTGCTGATTCTGACGGGCTGCGGCGGTGAGCCCTTGCGTCCGCAACAGGGTGATGCAGGAACACGCGAGCGTGCGCTCGATGCCGCATTGGGTCAGCTGGGCCGACCCTATCGCTATGGCGGTGCCGACTCTGCGGGATTCGATTGCAGCGGTCTGGTGTATTTCAGTTACCGGGCGGCGGGTCTGAGTTTGCCCCGTTCGGCGCGCGATCAGATGCACAGCGGCCTGGAAATTGACCCAGAGGACGTGCGTCCCGGCGATTTGCTGTTTTTTCGCTTTCCCGGAAATCAGGCAAACGGTGTTCATGTGGTGATGTGGCTCGGCGGCGGTCGTGCGATTCACGCGCCTTCGGGCACGGGCGAAGTCGAGGTGATCCACATTGACGTGCCCTGGTGGATGCGTCAGTTCGAGACTGCGGTGGCCGTGGCTCCCTGAGCCTTGCGTTCGGGCAGCGCCCGGGTCGAACGCCGTTTGTGCGCGCCGTCAGCCGCGCAATACACTGAGCGCTGGTCCGGGGAGGGCGCCAATGCTGCGCGAAATCGTATTCCTGTTGAGCCTCTGTCTGGCTGCACCAACTACGGTCAGCGGTGCGACGATTTATCGCTGGGTCGACGCCCAGGGACGCGCGCACTTCGGCGACCAGCCGGCGCCGGGCGCCGCCCAAATTCCCGACCGGGCGATGCCTGCCTCCGGCACGCAGCCCCCGTCAGCGTCGGCGGATTGCGAGGTGGCAAGGCAGCGCCTGCAGCAGTATCGGGACGCCGAAAGCATCATCGAGGAAGACGCCCTGGGCCAGCGCCGAACGCTCGACGCGGTTCAGCATGCGCAGCTGCTCGAACGGACGCAGGCCCGGGTTCGAGACACTTGCGCCGCCGACAGTCAATGAAACCGGTCGCCCGCATCTGCGTGTGGTTACTACCGATGCTGATGTCTACGTCTCTGTCTCTTGCGGCCGGCGTTTACAAGTGGACGGACGCGAACGGCGTCGTGCACTACGCGGATCGTGCGCCGGGCCCAGCCCTGCGCCTTGATCGTCACTACATCGAATCGCGCCAGATCGCGCCCAGGGCCTTGTTGGTGGTGCCGCGCGAGTTCGTGACAAAAGTCCAGGCGGAGTGTCGTCTACGTCAGGAGCGGGTCACGGCCTACAAGAGCGCGACACAGGTTTATGGGCGCGACCCGAGCGGGCGACCGGACCCGATGGCGCCCGAGGAGCGCCAGGCTTTGATCCAGGAGGCCGCCGAGGCGGCGCGGCGTTACTGCGCCGCGGACGCCGCGGAAGTGCTTTGGGCTGCGCCGGAGCCGCCGGACTTCATGGTCGCGCCATAAGCCGGTGATACCGGCGTGCTGCCGGTGCGGTGCTACAGGGCCTTGAGCGCCTGTTCGACGAACGGCGGCAAGGCGAAGGCGCCACGGTGAATCGCTGCCGAGTAGTAGCGGCAGTTCAGTGCTGCAATCGCGGCTTCGTCGAGACGCTGCGCCAGGGGCGCGCCGGACTTGCAGGCCAGTGAGGCGCTCCACCAGCCGCTTGGGTAGATCGCCTGCGGGAAGTGCAGCAGCTGTGTCTGCGCAAAGCCGCTGTCACGCATGGCGCGATGCATCGCCGTGATCAGTTCGAGATGCAGCAGCGGTGATTCCGATTGATGCACCAGAATGCCGTCAGGCCTGAGCGCCTTGATGCAGTCGGCGTAGAAGCGCTTGCCGAACAGGCCTTCGGCCGGCCCGATCGGGTCGGTGGAATCGATGATCAGTACGTCGATCGATTCCGCCGGGGCGTCCTTCATCCATTGAATGCCATCGCCGAAGTAAAGTTCGGCCCGAGGGTCCTCATTGGATTCGCACAGTTCCGGGAAGTACTGTTCGGACAGACGGGTGACGCGTTCATCGATCTCCACCTGCACCGCCGATTCGACCTCGGGATGCTTGAGCACCTCACGCAAAGTGCCGCAGTCGCCGCCGCCGACGATGACCACGCGCTTGGGCGCCGGATGGCTGTTCAGCGCCGGGTGCGACATCATCTCGTGGTAGAGAAAATTGTCGCGAGTGCTCACCATGGTGCAGCCGTCGATCGTCATCAGGTAACCGAAGGTTTCGGTACGGTAGATGTCGATCGTCTGATAGGGCGTGGTCTCGCTGTGCACGGCCTGGCCGAGCTTCAGCGAAAACGCGAGTCCGGTGTTGTCGTCCGACTCGGTGAACCAGGATTGATCTAGGGACATCGGCAGTTTCCAGGGCGCGGCTTTTCGAGTGCGCGAGTATAGGGGCAGCGCATGTTCACCAATATGAAGGACGCAATTCAAGCATGAGCGACTGGGCCGCGAGCGACGCGCGAGCGCAATACAACATCCCGTTCTGGGGCGAGGGCTACTTCGACGTGAATGCGGCCGGGCACGTGGTGGTGCGGCCGCATCGCGACAACGGCGCCGAGGTCGATCTGTACGAACTGGCCCGCCGGCTGCCGCAGGAAGGCCTGGACCTGCCGGTATTGGTGCGCTTCAAGGACATCCTGCACGACCGCGTCGACGCCTTGGCGGACGCGTTTTCGGGTGTCATCGGGGAACTGGGTTACGGCGGGCGCTACACCGCCGTCTATCCGATCAAGGTCAATCAGCAGGCCGACGTGGTCAAGGCCATCGTGGCGCACGGCGGGGCCCGCGTCGGCCTGGAAGCCGGCAGCAAGCCGGAACTGGCCGCGGTGCTGGGGCTGGCCCCGGCCGATAGCGTCATCGTGTGCAATGGCTACAAGGACCGCTCATACATTCGGCGGGCACTGATCGGCACCAAGCTGGGTCACCGCGTCTACATCGTCGTCGAGAAACTGTCGGAACTGCCGATCGTGCTCGCCGAATCCAAGGCGCTGGGAGTCTCACCGCTGCTGGGTCTGCGCGTGCGCCTGTCCTCGAAGTTCGCCAGCACCCAGCAGAACACCGGCGGCGAGAAGTCGAAGTTCGGCTTGACGCCGCCGCAGATACTGGCGGCGGTCAACATGCTGCGCGAGGCCGGACAGCTGGATACCGTGCGCATGGTCCACTTCCACCTTGGTTCTCAGGTCGCCAACGTGCAGGACATCGCGCGCGGCTTGCAGGAAGCGGCCCGCTTTTACGTGGAGCTGCGACAGCTCGGCGCGCCCGTTGACACGGTGGACGTGGGTGGCGGGCTGGGTGTGGACTACGAAGGGACCCGCTCGCGCAGCCTGTGTTCGATGAACTATTCGCTGCGCGAGTACGCGCGCAACATCCTGCGCGCCTTGCAGGAAATCTGCGCCAGCACCGGCGAGCCGGAGCCGAATGTGATCTCCGAATCCGGCCGCGCGCTGACGGCGCATCACGCGGTATTGATCAGTTCCATCATCGATCAGGAAACGGTGCCGGATCACGACTTGCCGGCGCTGCCGGCCGACGCCCCGGCGATCTTGCGGGATTTCTTCGCGCTGTTCGACGAAATCGACTCACAGGGGCCGATCGAGTCGCTGCACGATGCCGCGCATTTCCTGGGCGAGGCGCAGGGCCAGTACGCGCATGGGCGTCTCAATCTCGAACAGCGCGCCTATGCCGAACGGGCCTACTACGCGGTGGCGCGCGCGGCGATCCCGCGGCTGGATGCCTCGATCCGCGCCCATCGTGAAACGATCGACGAGCTTCAGCTCAAATTGTCCGCCAAGTACTTCTGCAATTTCTCGCTGTTCCAGTCGCTGCCGGACGCCTGGGCGATCGAACAGGTCTTTCCGATCCTGCCGCTGCACCGTTTGGATGAAGTCCCGGCCGTGCGTGCGCGCCTGTGCGACCTCACCTGCGATTCGGACGGACAACTCGAACACTACGTCGATCGGGAAGGCGTGATGCCGACCCTGGCGATGCACAAGCTGCGCGAAGGCGAGCCCTACCTGGTCGGCTTTTTCATGGTAGGCGCCTATCAGGAAATTCTGGGCGATATGCACAACCTGTTCGGTGATACCAATGCCGTCAATGTGGTGTTGACCGACGACAGTTGGCGGCTGGAAGACGCCGAGTACGGCGATCGCACCGACGAACTGCTGCGCTATGTGCATCTGGCGCCGGAGGAGTTGGCGCAGAGTTACCGCCACAAGTTCGAGAACCTGGATATATCCGCCGAGGAAAGGACCGAACTGCTGGCGGAACTCGACGCAGGCCTCAGCGGCTACACCTATCTGAGCTGAGAGCGCCGGGTCGAATCGTGTCGACGCCCGCCAACGAAATCTATGGATTGCTCAGTGGTGACGATGATGTGCGCCTGTGCAAGGACATTCCGGAGTCCGCCTGCCGTCATCTGCCACGCAACTTTCTGATCCATCTGGTCGCGCTGGCCGCGACCAAGACCGGTGATCTGCTGGCCTCGCCGAAGCTGGTCTTGCCGTGGCTGTTGCACGCCGCCGGTGTGCCGGCCGCTTTCAGTGCCTGGCTGGTGCCGATTCGCGAGTCCGGTTCGATGGCGCCGCAGATGCTGGTGGCGCATTGGATCCGCAAGGCACCGCGTCGCAAGAATTACTGGGTGTTCGGCAGTCTGGTTCAGGCGCTGGCGCTGCTCGGAATCTGGGCGGCCGTGGCGGGCCTGCCGCCGCTCGCCGCCGGTTTCTCCTGCCTGGGATTGATGCTGGTGTTCAGTCTTGCGCGCGGCCTGTGTTCGGTGGCGGTCAAGGACGTGATGGGCAAGACCGTATCGCGTCAGCGGCGCGGCCGGGTCTCGGGCGATGCCGCGAGTCTGGCCGGACTGACGGCCTGTGGTCTCGCTTTCGCGCTGATTCTGGGCGTGATCGATCAGGCTGCCGCTGGCCTGCTGCTGTTGGCCGCGGCAGCCTTGTGGCTGCTCGGTGCGCTGCTCTACATGGGCGTGGTCGAGAGCCCGGGTGCTACCGAAGGTGGGGTTTCGGCCTGGCAGCACGCCTGGGCCGCGATGGGGCGTTTGCGTCGCGACGAGGTGCTGCGCCGTTTCGTGCTGACCCGTGCGCTGCTGCTGGGAACCGCCCTGTCGGCACCGTTCTATGTGGCGCTGGCGGCTGAGGCCGGTGGCGCCGTGTCCGGTTTCGGCGGGCTGCTGTTGGCACAGGGCGCCGCCGATTTTCTGTCGGGACCGGTCTGGGGTCGCATGGCCGATCGTTCGAGTCGCCGCGTGATGTTGTTGTGTGCGGCCCTGGCCACGGCCTTGGGTCTTGTCGTCGTGATCTGCGCGTCCGCACAGGTCCAGGGGCTCGTGGGCATGCTGGTTTATGCCTTGGCTTATGGCCTGCTCAGCGTGATTCATGCCGGCGTACGCCTGGCTCGCAAGACCTATGTGATCGACGCCGCCGGCGCGGATGATCGAGCCGACTATGTTGCCGTTTCCAACACGGCCACCGGGCTGCTGTTGCTCCCGGGGGGCGCGCTAGGGTCGGCGGCCGCCATATTGGGACCGCAGTACGCCGTTCTGATGTTCGCGTTGGGGACCGCGGCGGCCATGATCGTGGGCCGCCGCCTGCCGGAAGTCGAAGACTGAATGCCGTGCGCCCATTAGGCGTCGCGCTTGACTGCCAGCGGGCCGAAGGCCTGGCTGACCGGCATCAGGGAAACGGTGTTGATGTTGAGGTGTGCGGGACGCGTCGCGATCCAATGCACGGTTTCGGCGATGTCCTCGGCCGTCATCGCCTGCGTATTGCTGTAGACCTTGGCGGCCCGCTCATCGTCGCCGTGAAACCGCACATTCGAAAATTCGGTGCCGCCGGCCAGGCCCGGCTCGACGTTGCTGACCCGCACCGGCGTACCCAGCAGGTCGGCACGCAGATTCAGCGAGAACTGGCGCACGAAGGCCTTGGTACCGCCGTAGACATTGCCGCCCGGATACGGCCATTCACCAGCGGTGGAGCCGATGTTCACGATATGCCCACGTCCGCGTTCCACCATGCCTGGAAGCAGGCTGCGCGTGAGATACAGCACGCCCTTGATGTTGGTGTCGACCATCTGTTCCCAGTCGTCGAGCGAGGCCTGTGGCGCCGGCTCCAGCCCCAGCGCCAAGCCGGCGTTGTTGACCAGCAGATCGATCTCGCGAAATTCTTCCGGCAGCGTGGCGATGGCCGACTCCACGGCGGTACGGTCACGCACATCAAGCGCCAGCGGCAGGGCCGTCGATGGCCCGATCTCGTCTGCCAGTGATTGAAGGCGCTCCATGCGCCGTCCGGTGATGATGAGACGGTGTCCGTCAGTGGCGAAGCGGCGCGCGATGGCGGCGCCGAATCCGGCGCTCGCGCCGGTTACGAAAACGATCATGCAACTGTCCTGTCGATGGGCGGGGTACACATCCTGGGGCGGGACCGGACTGGCCGGCAACTCAGCGGGTCGCGGCCGAGGGTGAGCGCAAGGAAATGATCGGCCAGCCGCGCGCGGCTGCGATGTCTCGCAGCACCGGGTCGGGGTCCACGGCAATCTGCACGTCAGCCATCTCCAGCAGTGGCACGTCGTTGCGGGAATCGCTGTAGGCGGTCATGTGTGTGACCGGGGCGGCGGCGGCCTCGATCCATTGGCGCAGCCTGATGCACTTGCCACCCTGAAAATTCGGCGTGCCGGCGATGCGACCGGTGTAGACCCCGTCGATGACCTCCGGGTCGGTCGCGATCAGGTGCTCAACGCCCAGCAGTTCGGCGATCGGCTCAGTGATGAAGCGGCTGGTTGCGGTGGTGATCAGCAGGGTGTCGCCATCGGCTCGATGACGTTCGAGCAAGGCGTAGGCCTGTTCGCTGACGATCGGCGCGATCTTGTCCTGAACAAAGCGTGGTCGCAGCGCAGCCAGGCTGGGCGCGCCGAGCTCGACCAGCGGACGCAGCGAAAATGCCGCGAACTCCGCAATGTCCAGTTCCCCTGCGAGATACTGCTCGTAAAAGCGGCGGTTGGCGTGTGCATACTGATCGGCGTCGACATAGCCGCCGTCGGCCAGGAACTGACCCCAGAGGTAGTCGCTGTCTCCGGACAGCAGGGTATTGTCGAGATCGAAAACGGCCAGTCGCATCAAGCAGGCTCCGGAAAACAAGCGCTTTTGGGGGCACCGCGTCGCCGCCGCCGATTGGCGCAGCTGTGGTGCTATGAAACAATAGGATACCGACCAAACGAGGGCAGGATCGTGGTCGACGCCGAGGGCTTTCGCCCGAACGTCGGGATCATTCTGAGTAACGAGCAGGGCCGCGTGCTGTGGGCCAAACGAATCGGACAGAATGCCTGGCAGTTTCCACAGGGCGGACTCAGTCCCGGCGAATCAGCCGAACAGGCGCTGTATCGCGAATTGAGGGAGGAATTGGGCCTCGACCCCGAGCACGTCGTCATTCTGGGACGTACCGAGGACTGGCTGCGTTACCGTCTACCCAAACGCTATATCCGGCGCGGCCGCGTTCCGATGTGCATCGGCCAGAAGCAGATCTGGTTTCTGTTGCGCCTGAAAGCAGACGAATCGGCGATTCGCTTCGATCGCTGCGAACGTCCGGAATTCGACGGCTTTCGCTGGGTCGATTTCTGGTATCCCCTGCGCGATGTCGTGTCCTTCAAGCGCGATGTCTATCGCGCTGCAATGCGTGAGCTGGCGCCCTTGATTGGCGTGCAGCCGCGGCGTCGGCGCTATCCGCCCTATGGCGTGAGTGCCAGGGGCTGATCCCGCGATTCGCCATCGAACGGCGAAGGACGATAGTTAAAATCACTCGCAGACATTATTGACACTGATTCGCATTTGTAATGTAATCGGAATCACTCTCGTTCATGTTTTCCCGAGCCCTTCCGAGCCTGATTTCTATGTATGTCTGCATTTGCAAGGCTGTCAGCGAGTCCCGCATTCGTCGCGCAGTGGGCGAGGGCGCCTGCACGCTGCGTGACCTGACGCGCGAACTCGGCCTGGGAACCTGTTGTGGCAAGTGTGTACCCGCTGCGCGTGAGGTCTTGTCCTCGGCCCTTCCGGAGGTTTCGGCGCCGTTGATGCAAGCCGCCGCGCGGACGCGGTCGGTGTGAACGAGAATCCCAAGCATAATCGTTAAAAATTATAAATAAAAACAGCGGCTTAGGGTCCATTTGGGGGTTCCCAGTGGCGATGTCCGCGCGTAGACTGCGCACGATCCTCAAGACTTACAGGAGTGTGCAATGCAGGGCGACGCCAAAGTGCTGGAATATCTCAATCTGGCGCTGAAAAACGAACTCACGGCGATCAACCAGTATTTCCTGCATGCGCGCATGCTGGAGAACTGGGGTTTTCATCGGCTCGGCAAGAAAGAGTACGAAGAGTCGATCGACGAGATGAAGCACGCTGACAAACTGGTCAAGCGTATTTTGTTTCTCGAAGGCCTTCCCAATCTGCAGGACCTAGGACGTTTGTTCATCGGTGAAGACGTGCCCGAGCTGCTGCGCGCGGACCTCAAGCGCGAGCAGGAAGCGCACCCGATGTACAAGGAAGCGATCGCCTATTGCGAACAGGTCCGCGACTACGTGACGCGCGAGCTGCTGGTCGAGATTCAGGAGAGCGAGGAAGAGCACATCGACTTCCTGGAAGAGCAGCTCGGCCTGATCGACAAGGTCGGCCTGCAGAACTATCAACAGTCCCAGATGTACGGCGACGAATCCTGAAGTCCGCATACCGCGGTCGCGCCGCAAGGGCGCGACCGCTCGGATTCAGAATGGTTTGACCACCGCGAGGATCACGATCGCGATCAGGAACACGGCCGGAACTTCGTTGATGATGCGGAAGTAACGCTCGCTCTTGGTGTTGGTGCCCGCGGCCAGCCGTCGTATGTGCGATTTGAGCCAGCCGGTATAGCCCGACAGCAACAGTGCCAGCGCGATCTTGGCGTGCAGCCAGCCCATCTGCAGGTAGCCGGATGTGGTCACGATCATGGCGATCGCAAACACCCAGGTGCCGAGCATGCCGATCGTCATGATCGCGTACAGCTTGCGCTCCATCGTGCTGAAGCGCTGCTTGCCCGCATCGTCGCTGACGCCGACGTGGTAGACGAACAGGCGCGGCAGATAGAACAGGCCTGCAAACCAGGTGACCATGAAGATGATGTGGAAGGCCTTGAGCCAGAGCATCGCTTGGGTTTCCCGTGATCGTATGAATGCGCAGCGCCGAAGTTTATGCCAGGCCTGTCTCGCCGGGGTGCATTGCCGCTAATATCGCGCGCTCAGTTGTCAGAGCGTCCTCGCATGATCAAGGTCGGAATCGTCGGCGGCACGGGATATACCGGAGCCGAGCTTCTGCGTCTGCTGGCGCGGCATCCGTACGCGCGCGTCGAGCATCTGACCTCGCGCAAGGAGGCCGGCAAACCGGTGACCGAGATGTTCCCGCAGTTGCGCGGATTTTTCGACGGACTGGAATTCACGGCGCCGGACATCGCTGCGCTGGCGGGTTGCGATGCGGTGTTCTTCGCCACGCCGCATACCACGGCGATGCAAATGGCTCCGGAACTGGTGTCGCGCGGCGTACGCGTTGTCGACCTGTCGGCCGATTTTCGCCTGCGTGACGCCGCGGTCTACAAGCAGTGGTATGGGCATGCGCATGCCTGTCCCGATTTGCTGGAAGCCGCGGTTTATGGATTGCCCGAGATCAAACGCGAGCACATTCGTCGCGCGAGCGTCGTCGGCAACCCCGGCTGCTACCCGACCGCCGTCCAGCTCGGTTTCCTGCCGCTGCTGGAGGCACGGGCTGTCGACGCGGCAAGTCTGATCGCGGACTGCAAGTCCGGTGTCAGCGGCGCCGGGCGTGAACTCAAGCTGGGTTCGCTGTTCGCAGAGGCGACGGATTCCTTCAAGGCCTATGGCGTGGCCGGCCATCGGCATCTGCCGGAAATCGAGCAAGGGTTGGTCGGTATTGCTGGGCCGGCGGTTTCCCTGACATTCACGCCGCATCTGGTCCCCATGGTGCGCGGCATCCATGCAACGCTCTATGCCAGGGTCAAGGGTGATCTCGACTACCAGGCCTTGTTCGAGGCGCGGTATCGCGATGAGCCGTTTGTCGATGTGATGCCGGCGGGGGCGGCGCCGGATACGCGTTCGGTACGCGCCTCGAATACCTGCCGAATCGCGGTTCATCGCCCCATGGGGCGGGACACCGTCGTGGTTCTGGCGGTGATCGACAATCTTGTCAAAGGCGCGGCTGGACAAGCCGTGCAGAACTTCAACCTGATGTTCGGTTTCGATGAAGTCACTGCGCTGGACCAGCCGCCTGTCTGGCCATGAACCCGAAGATCATCATCAAGCGCGACCGGCCCTGGTTTCGTCCGATTCTGATTGTTCTCATCACCGCCGCCGTGGCAATTGCGGCCTGGGCGCTCTACAGCTATACGCGGGCGACAACGGTTTCCGATTTCGAGGAAACCCGCGTGGAAAGCCAAAAGCTTTCTCTGGAGCGGCGTGAGCTGATGCGTGAACTGCGTGACGCGCGCACACAGGCGCAGGAACTGCGTGAGCAGGTGGTGTTTCTGGAGCGCTCGCAGGAAATCGACAAGCAGGCCTGTCAGAGTGTGCGGGGCTCCCTCGTCAAGCTGCAATCCGAGGTCTCCGACCTGCAGGAACAGGTCGCCTTCTACCGGGGCATCGTTTCGCCCGGCGAGGCCCGCACCGGTGTACGCGTTTACGATTTCAAGGTACATCCGACCGAAACCAGGGGGCGCCTGCGCTATGAACTGGTGTTGATCCAGTCGGTGCGGCATGACCGGCTTATCACCGGGCGGGTCGAGATCGCGATCCAGGGCGCCCGGGAGAGTCGAACGCAAACCTTGTCGCTCGGCGATCTGACGGCTGGTTCCGAGCGAAATCTGTTATTTTCATTCAAGTACTTTCAGGAGTTCAGCGGAGAGTTTGAGCTTCCGGAAGGGTTCAACCCGTTGCGCGTGACCATTGCGGTGGTGCCCGAAGGTTCGGGTCAGACGCGCGTTGAGGACGTTTATGACTGGAGCAAGATCCAGGGGGTCTGAAGTGTTCAAAGCAAGCAAGGAAGGCGTGCCGCGCCCGGCCACCAATGCCGTCGATACCTTGATCGGCCGGCAGACCGAGGTTCAAGGCGATGTCCGCTTTACCGGCGGGCTGCATGTCGACGGACGAATCAAGGGCAAGGTGATCGCCGCTTCCGACAAGTCCGCGGTACTGTCGATCAGCGAATCCGGCGCGGTTGAAGGTGATGTGCGGGTTCCGAACGTCGTGCTCAATGGCAGCATTACCGGTGACGTACACGCCTCCGAGCGGCTGTCCCTGAACAACAAGGCACGCATTTCCGGCAACGTGTATTACAAGGTGATCGAGATGGCCAGCGGCGCGACCGTCAACGGCCAGATGATTCACGAAGGTGAGGCGTCCTTGCAGTCGGTGACGCACGAGGCCAAGGGTATACACGAGATCGTCGATCCGGCCGCCAATACGGGTGACGCAGAGCGCGACGGTCAGGCTAGCCCGACGTCCGGTTAGTCACACTGGATGCTCGACGGGATTCTACTGCCTGGTTTTGGAGAGTAGACTTACCGCTATGAGTGAAGAAGCGATTTCGACATCCCTGCTGTTCTCGGATTCTGCGGCGCGCAAGGTGCGTGAGCTGCTGGACGAGGAGAACAATCCCAACCTGAAGCTGCGCGTGTTCGTAACCGGTGGCGGCTGTTCGGGGTTCCAGTACGGCTTCACCTTCGACGAAGCCGACGACGCTGAAGATTCTCGCGTCGAGAAGGGCGGCGTGACCCTGGTTGTTGACCCGATGAGCGTCCAATACCTTCAGGGCGCGGAAATCGACTACAAGGACGACGTAGAGGGCGCGCAGTTTGTGATCCGCAATCCCAACGCAGCGACGACCTGCGGCTGCGGCAACTCCTTTTCGGTCTGAACGCTCACGGCTGGTAGATCGCGCCGAGGACCACGGCGCGGTGCGCCCCGGTCGCGCTCGGCAGGTTTCCGGGTAATCCCTCCATTCGTCGCTTTGCCAGCCACGCAAAGGCTGCCGCTTCGACCCATTTCGGATCGATTCCGCCGTCTGCTGTGGTACCGACGGTGCGCGGCGCCAGTTGCTCGCGCAGTCGCTCCACCAGGTAGCCATTGTCGGCACCGCCACCGCACAGAAGCACACGAGTCCCTCTGCCGGCCAGCGGTGGGAGCGAGTCCGCCACGCTTTGCACGGTCAACTCTAGTAGGGTCCGCGCCACATCCTCGTCCGGCAAGGTGTCCAGCGCCGGGAAACGGGCGCGGCACCATTCCAGATTGAAATGATCTCGACCGGTGCTTTTGGGAGGCGGTTGCTGGAAGTACGGGTCGGCGAGCAGGGCATCCAGCAAGGGGCGGTGGACGGTGCCGCTGCGTGCGAGTGCGCCGTCGGCGTCAAAGGCACAGCCGCGCCGCGTCTGCATCCATTCGTCCAGCAAACCGTTTGCCGGGCCGGTATCGAAGCCGTGAACGGGGCCGTCGCAGCTGGGGAGGTGGCTCAGATTTGCGATTCCGCCGAGGTTGACGATGCATAAGTCTTCATCGCTCCGGCTGAACATCGCACGGTGAAACGCGGGGACCAGTGGCGCGCCCTGCCCGCCAGCCGCCATGTCGGCGCGCCGGAAGTCCGCAACGACGGGACGGCCACAGGCGATCGCGATGCGGTTCGGGTCGCCGACCTGAAGGCTGTTGCCGAAAGGGTCGTGAAACAGGGTCTGCCCATGGCTCCCGACGGCGGCAATGTCGGCCCAAGGCACCCCTGAGTGTTCGACCAAGTCCGCCGCAAGCTGCGCGAACGCCTGACCGACGCGCGCATCGATCTGTGCGTAGGTCTGAAGATTCAAGGCCCGCGCCCGGACCGAGGCGGATAGGATCGACTGTCGCAGTGCATCCGGGTAGGCGCGGGACAGGCTCGCGATGAGTGTGCAACCGCCGCTGGCCGGGAATCGAGCCAGTACGGCGTCAATGCCGTCCGCGCTGGTGCCCGACATCAGGCCCAAATAGAGCGGAGTCGCTGCCATGCGGACGGCCGTGAGGCGGATAGGGACCGAGGAGGGAGCCGCCCGAATTAGGGCCTAGTGTGTCCCGGCTACCTCGGCTCCCAGTGCATCGCTCGCACTGGCGAACTGGGCGCTCGACAGCGTCTCGATCTGGGCCATCAGTGGCGCAGAGACGTTCTTGAACTTGGGCAGATCGGCGCGTGCAACCGGGTTGGCCCTGGGCAGCGCGACCGTCACCGGGTTGCGGTGGGTTCCATTGACGAGGAATTCGTAATGAAGGTGCGGCCCGGTCGCGAGGCCAGTGGAGCCAACGTAGCCAATGATCTGCCCCTGCTTGACGGAAGCGCCGGTACGAATGCCAGAGCGAATCTTGGACATGTGGCCGTACAGGGTCTGGTACGTCGACCCGTGGCGCAACACCACGCAGTTGCCGTAGCCGCCTTTGACGCCGGCGAACACCACGCGCCCTTCGCCGGTGGCCTTGATCGGCGTGCCGGTCGGCGCGGCGTAGTCGGTGCCTTTGTGCGAGCGGATGCGGTTCAACACCGGGTGAAAGCGTCCCGGATTGAAGTGAGAGCTGATGCGAAACACATCCAGGGGCGTGCGAATGAACGCTTTGCGCATCGAATCGCCTTCCGGCGTGTAATAGGCGGTATTGCCGTCCGCATCGGTGAAACGTACGGCGCGCAGTTCCCGATCCTGATTCACGAATTCGGCGGCGAGGATGTCGCCGTCGCGCAGCTTCTTGCCATCCTTGTAGAGGCGGTCGTAAACCACCACGAAACGATCGCCGCGGCGAATATCGAGCGCGAAATCGACGTCGTATCCGAACACACTCGCCATCTCCATGATCAGCCTTCCCGACAGGCCGGCGCGCTGCGCGGAGAGGAACAGGGAATCATTGATCTCGCCGTACGAGAATGCGGGCCGATGTTCGATCTGTGCGGCCAGCACGATCGCTTCGAATCCGTTGCCGGTGCGACGGATATTGAGCGTATGCGATTCATCGATATCGTATTTGAGCTCGGCGAGATGACCGGCGTTGACGCGCAGGTGCAGTTCCTCACCGGCCTTCAGTTTTTTCAGGCGCTCGGCGTCGCTGCCCAGCTTCAGGATTTCGATCCAGTCCGTGGCTGGAAGACCTTGCCCGTCGAAGATGGCGGACAGGCTCTGACCCGGCTTGATGGTGATCCGGCTCCAATCGCTGGGCGAGGGGATCTCCAGATCGTCCGTTACCGTGGCCTGGAGCATCGTGTCGTAGTCGACGCCGCTGGCATCGGGAAGAGCGTCCCCGGCTTGTCCGAGCAAATCGAGCGATTCGGTTTGCGAGGACGGCGCATCCTGCTTCTTGGCAACGCCGGGACGACTGATAAACGCCAGAGCCACTAGGCTCACGGCAACGGCGATGACCACGGCGGTGTGGCGTCGCACGGGGAGCCGGCGGCGGCGCGGCTCAGGTGAACTATAATCAAAACGCATTGTTGCTCGCCCGGAAAACTGCTTGATGAATGAGTCGTGCGGCCCCTGCCGCGCTGGCGCAGACCCTCATTCGCAATTCCTGGGTGCACAAGCGCCAAACGCTAAAGAAACACAAAATCCGTTACAGCGCAAGACGTTCCGAGCAATTCCTAAAGTAAGTTCTCGGAATGATCCTGCCTCTACCCGAATGACAGACCAATGATTGACGATTTCGCCGAACTGCAGCGCGGAACTGACGAGATTCTCCCCCTCGACGAATTGCAGCAGCGCCTTCGCGCATCGCAAGAATCAAGCCGACCGCTGCGCATCAAGGCCGGCTTCGACCCGACTGCCAAGGATCTGCACTTGGGACACACCCTGCTTCTGAACAAGCTTCGTACATTTCAGACGCTGGGTCACGAGGTCACCTTCCTGATCGGTGACTTTACCGGGATGATCGGTGATCCAACTGGCAAAAACGAAACCCGAAAACCACTGACGCGCGCCCAGGTCGAGGAGAACGCGCAAACCTACAAAGAACAAGTCTACAAAATTCTGGACCCCGAGCGGACCCGAATCGCCTTCAATTCGGAGTGGCTAGACAAGCTCGGCACCGAAGGCATGATCCGCATCGCCGCGCAGCACACCGTTGCACGAATGCTCGAACGGGACGATTTCCAGAAGCGTTACCGCGACGGCCATCCGATCGCCATACACGAATTCCTGTATCCGCTGTTGCAGGGCTACGATTCGGTGGCCCTGCAGAGCGATGTTGAACTCGGCGGTACCGATCAGAAATTCAACCTCCTGGTGGGGCGCCACCTTCAGAGCGCCGCCGGTCAGAAGCCGCAATGCATCATGACCGTACCCATTCTGGAGGGGCTCGACGGCGTGCAAAAAATGTCGAAGAGCCTCAACAACTACATCGGCGTGAACGATCCGCCGGTTGAGATGTTCGGAAAGCTCATGTCGATCTCCGATCAGCTGATGTGGCGCTACTTCGAACTGCTGTCATTTCGCCCGCTCGCGGAGGTCGAAGGCTTGCGGCGCGGCGTGGAAGAGGGCGCAAATCCCCGGGATGTGAAAATGCAGCTCGGTCAGGAAATCGTCGCTCGCTTTCACGACCGGGCTGCCGCCGAGACCGCGCGTCGGGCCTTCGTCGATCAGTTCTCGAAGGGTGCGCTGCCGGACAACATTCCGGAGCTGACCGTCAGCGCAACGGACGCCGACGGCATTGCCCTGCCCAAGGCATTGAAGGAGGCCGGCCTCTGCGCCTCCGGCTCGGAAGCGTCCCGACAGATTCAACAGCGCGCCGTGCGCGTTGACCAGCAGCGAGTCGAGGACCGAGGTCTCCTGCTGCAGCGGGGTTGCAGCTACCTGCTCCAGGTCGGGCCTCGGCGGTTCGCCAGAGTCAGGGTTGTCTGATGGCCGGCTCCCGACGCGATGGTGTGTCGGAAAGGGGGGGGGCGACTCCCGCGCGCCAGCCCGCTCGAAATTCCGAAACCTCGCTCGTTCTACCCTGCCTATATAGATCGCGCGTGCGCGCGAGCCGCGGCCCATATCCCGGCCCCCCGGTTTGGGCAGGCTATTCGGCCGAAGTGGCTTGCATATACCCTTCGGAAGAACTTTAAACCGTTTAAAAACAGCATGTTGTATGTTTTCCGAAAAATAGTTGTTGACGGTCTCTGTGAGCTGCGTAGAATGCGCCCTCCCAGCTGACGGGAACGACGCAAAGCGCCGGCCCCCAACGCTCTGATTTTTAACAAAAAGCAAGTGATTTGTGTGGGTGCTCCCGGGTGCGTGGCGGAAGCCATAGCATTACCGGAGTATCAACATGGCCCAAGCAGTTAAAGCAGTATTGGAGCCTTGAACGGATAACTCTGACGCATCAACGACCGTAAAAAGTCCTGATGCAATCCAGTTGTATTTTAATTGGAGAGTTTGATCCTGGCTCAGATTGAACGCTGGCGGAATGCTTAACACATGCAAGTCGAGCGGTAACAGGCCTTCGGGTGCTGACGAGCGGCGGACGGGTGAGTAACGCGTAGGTATCTGCCCAGAGGTGGGGGATAGCCCGGGGAAACCCGGATTAATACCGCATGACCTCTTCGGAGCAAAGTGGGGGATCGTAAGACCTCACGCCTTTGGATGAGCCTACGTCCGATTAGCTTGTTGGTAGGGTAACGGCCTACCAAGGCGACGATCGGTAGCTGGTCTGAGAGGATGATCAGCCACACTGGGACTGAGACACGGCCCAGACTCCTACGGGAGGCAGCAGTGGGGAATATTGGACAATGGGCGAAAGCCTGATCCAGCAATTCCGCGTGTGT
>Ga0115011_10000092_pt1 | contig 84020 bp, 102 predicted proteins | sample TroAtlMetagenome_2_FD_88705 | JGI IMG/M metagenome (GOLD analysis project Ga0115011, IMG submission 88705) | Marine eukaryotic phytoplankton communities from Atlantic Ocean - Tropical Atlantic ANT8 Metagenome | ecosystem: Environmental > Aquatic > Marine > Oceanic | place: Tropical Atlantic... | reverse complement strand
GCGGACGGCGACCGGACGCCTCACTCCTCGTCGCTCCGGGGCGAGGGCGCGGGCCCGGCAGGGGCTTCCGGTGTGGCGGGCGTGCCGGCTTCGGGGACAGGCGCCGTGCCGAGGGCGGCCAGGGGCGGCGCATTGAGCGCCTCCGGATCGACCAGCTGGCCGAAGTCCTCGAACAGCACGACCTTGACGAAGTCGATGGCGCCGCGGTCACTGAACAGCTTGACCCGCCAGGAGCCGTCGATGCCGCGCGCCACCACGCCGATCGGCACACCGCGCGGGATTCCGCCGCCGTCGCCGGAGGTCAGGACGCGGTCGCCAACCTCGACCGAATCCGTGCCGCGCACATATTCGAGCCGGGGGTTGCCGCTGCCGTCCCCGGACAGCATGGCCCGGGCGTCGGTGCGATCGATCAGGACCGGGATCCGGCTGGAGACGTCGGTGACCAGCAGCACGCGGCTGACACGGGGCGAAGTCCCCACCACCCGGCCCACCAGACCGTGCTCATTGATAACCGGATTGCCGATCCGTACGCCCGCGGCCGAGCCGGTATCGATCAGGCGTGAGCGGGCGAAGGGGCCCCGGGACTCGGAAATCGAGCGCGCCGTCGCGGTCGGGACGGGCGGCTCCACCCGGATGCCCAGCATGGCCTCGTAGCGGGCGTTGACATTCTGCAGGGCGATATTGGCATCGGCGACGGCCTCCAGTTCGGCCACCCGCGCCTTCAGACGGCGGTTCTCGGACACGGCGAAGAAATAGTCGCCGATATAGTCGCTGGCGGCACCGACCCAGCGAACCGGCGCCGCGAGAATGCCCCCGACCGGCGCGACCACCGCGTCGCCGGCCCCCCGCACCGATGCATAGCCCTCGGGATCGTCGCGGCGCTGACTGAGCAGGAGGAAGACCGATGCCACCATGACGACGAGCACAGTGATGCCCGCCGTCCAGATCAGCGGCACCTTGAGGTTTTCCAGCGGTCCGTCGCGAAACGCCACGGCGACCCTTGCGTCAGAGGGTTGAAATCAGCCGGCCCGCGCTGGAGCCGGCGGGCGAATCTGCCCGTGAAAGTCAGGCTATCGCAGAATCACCGGGCCTTGAAAACCGCTGATGTCTGCGGGGCGCAAGACAGGCTTTACAGCGAGCTTTCCAGCACGCCCTTCATCCAGCGCGGATGCTCCAGCACCCGGCCGCAGCCGATGGCGACGCAGGACAGGGGATCATCGGCGACCGACACCGGCAGGCCCGTGTGGTCGCGGATCTCGGCGTCCAGACCCCGCAGCAGCGCCCCGCCGCCGGTCAGCATGATGCCCTTGTCGGCGATGTCGGCGGCCAGTTCCGGCGGGGTGGCTTCCAGTGCGACCTTGACGGCGTCGATGATCTGGCTGACCGGCTCGGTCAGGGCCTCGGCGGCCTGGCGCTCGCTCATGCGCACCTCGCGCGGCACGCCCTGCATCAGGTCGCGGCCCTTGACCTCGATCGACAGGCCTTCGCCGTCGGCCGGGATACGGGCGGTGCCGATGTCCTTCTTGATGCGCTCGGCCGTGGTCTCGCCGATCAGCAGATTATGGTTGCGGCGCATATAGCTGATGATCGCCTCGTCCATCTTGTCGCCACCGACGCGGACCGAGCGCGAATAGACGATGCCGGACAGGGACAGGACGGCCACCTCGGTGGTGCCGCCGCCGATGTCGACGACCATGGAGCCGGTCGGCTCGTGGATCGGCAGGCCGGCGCCGATCGCGGCGGCCATGGGCTCGTCGATCAGGCCGACGCGACGGGCCGAGGCGTTGAGGCATGAATCATTGATGGCGCGGCGCTCGACCGCCGTGGCGCCCGACGGCACACAGACGATGACCTTGGGGTTCACGAAGCCCTTGCGGTTGTGAACCTTGCGGATGAAGTGCTTGATCATCTCCTCGGCGACTTCGAAGTCGGCGATGACCCCGTCACGCATCGGACGGATGGCTTCCATGTGGCCGGGCGTGCGGCCCAGCATCTGTTTGGCCTCGATGCCCACGGCGTGGACGATCTTCCGTCCACCGACGTTCCGGAGAGCGACCACCGACGGCTCGTTCAGGACGATGCCCTTGCCCTTCATATAGATCAGGGTGTTGGCCGTGCCGAGGTCGATGGCGATGTCGTTCGAGATCATGCCGAAGAGATGCATAGGGGTGGGATACCGTTCCGGTTCGGGCCTTTTTGGGGCGGTCAGCGATCATGTCCGCTGCGACGACGCCCCGCCCCGCTGCGCATCCCCACGCACGGGCCGTCCTGATCGATATCGCCGAGCCGACCGAGGCCCGTTTGCCCTCACGGGACAGGGATTACAAGCCCTGAATCAGCCCGGCGTATCACGAGGGTGTGGTCAGGCGGCGACGGGTTCCAGACCCTCGGCCTTGAGCATGCGCTGGACGGCGGGTCGCGCCTGGACGCGATCCAGATGGGCGTTCAACTTCGGATAGCGGGCGGCGTCCAGCAGCCTCGCCTGACGCGCCCAGCGGGTGAACACGGACAGATAGTTGTCGGCCAGGGTCCAGGTGTCCCCGAACACCCAGTCGCCCTCGATCTGCTGTTCGGCCAGATCGTATTTGGCCAGGGCCTGTTCGACGGCCTGGTCCCGGGCCTCGCCTTCCAGCGGCGGGCGGCTGAACAGCACCTTGCCGATGGCCGGGTGCAGGCTGGATGCCAGCCAGCCGTTGAAGGCATGGAAGCGCGCCATGGCGAAGGTGTCGCCCAGCGGGGCCAGCTTTTTATCGGGGTTGGTCTCGGCCACCCAGGCGAGGATGGCGGCGTTCTGGGTGATCACGCCCTGATCGGTTTTCAGCGCGGGGGTCACGCCCGCCGGATTGATGGCCAGATAGTCGGGGCTGCGCTGCTCGCCCTTCTTCAGGTCGATGACCCTGGCCTCATAGTCGAGACCGGCCTCTTCGAGGGCCGAATGCGAGGCCATGGCGCAGGCGCCGGGCGAGATATAGACGGTCAGGGACAAGCGATCTCTCCTTTCAGGTTCGGGTCGGTGCGACCTGAACGGACAGATGGGGCGACGGCTGCGTATTGCAACCAGCTCAGTTGCGTTTTGCCTCGCGCCGCTTCACCCATTCGCGGACGCCCAGCATCAGCCCCAGCCAGACGACGGCCACGCCCGCGAGGATCAGACTGGTCCAGGTACCGTCGCCGCTGGCCGCCGCCGCGACCGCTCCGCCGAAGAAGGCCACCAGTGCGGTTTTCGGCAGGACCCCCAGCGCACAGCCGGCGAGGTAGGGCACGAACCCGGCGCGGGCCGCCCCGAACGCCATATTGACGACGATGAAGGGCGCCGAGGGCACATTGCGGATCATGAAGCTGGCGTAGAAGGCATTTCGCCCGACGAACCCCTTCAGCCGGGTGACGGTCTTGCCGCCCCAGCGGTCCAGCAGCCGCGCCGTCGGCCCGCGCCCCATCCAGTAGGTGACCCCCGCCGACACCACCGTCGCGGCCCAGCTGTACCAGAAGCCCAGCGACGGCCCGAAAGCCACCACACAGGCCGCGATCAGCAGGAACTGCGGCGCCCCGATGAAGGCCGCGCCGACGAACAGGATGACGGTCGCGACGAACGCCCACGGCCCGCCGGCATAGCCCTGTAACCAGGCCTCCAGCCGGTGCTCGGCCTCCAGCCCCAGCGCCGCCTTGCCGACCAGCAAAAGGGCCACCACCGCGCCCAGCAGGACAACCGTCGCCAGCGCCGCCCGCCACCGGGCCGCCTCCATGTTCAGAACAAAGTCGAGGATGCGGCGGATCATTACGGTGGTCGTTCTGCCTTGGCCCAAACTGCCACCCCCATTTGCACCCGCGCGCGACGCCCCGTAAACAGCCTGTGCCGTGAATAACGGCCCCTCCCCTCCCCGTCTGCGAGTCCCCGCCCATGTCCGAGCTGCAGTCCAAGGCCCTTACCCGTGTGAAGCCGTCGGCGACGCTGGCGGTGACGGCACAGGCGCGGGCGCTGAAGGCGGCGGGGCGGGATGTGATCGGGCTGGGCGCGGGCGAGCCGGATTTCGATACGCCGGAGAACATCAAGGAAGCGGCTATTGCCGCCATCCGCCGGGGCGAGACCAAATATACCGACGTCGACGGCCTGCCCGAGCTGAAGGCCGCCGTGGTGGCCAAGTTCGCGCGCGAGAACGGCCTGACCTATGCGACCAACCAGATCCACGTCGCCCCGGGCGGCAAGACGGTGATCTACAACGCCCTGGTCGCCACCCTGTCGCCGGGGGATGAGGTGATCGTGCCGGCGCCCTACTGGGTCAGCTATCCCGACATGGTGCTGCTGGCGGGCGGGGAGCCGGTGCGGGTGGTGGGCGAAGAGGCCGATGGCTTCAAGCTGCGCCCCGAGGTGCTGGAGGCGGCGATCACGCCCCGCACCAAATGGCTGATCCTCAACAGCCCGTCGAACCCGACCGGCGCGGCCTATACCGCCGCCGAGCTGGAGGCCCTGGCCGGGGTGCTGCGGCGCCATCCGCACGTCTGGGTGCTGACCGACGATATGTATGAGCACCTGATCTATGGCGACTTTGACTATGTGACGATCGCCCAGGTGGCGCCGGACCTGTATGACCGCACCCTGACGGTCAACGGCGTGTCCAAGGCCTATGCCATGACGGGCTGGCGCATCGGCTATGCGGGCGGGCCCAAGACTCTGATCGATCTGATGCGCAAGGTGGCCGGGCAGACGACGTCCAACCCGTCGTCGATCAGCCAGTGGGCGGCGGTCGAGGCGCTGAATGGGCCGCAGGACTTCATCGCCGAGCGCGGCAAGGCGTTCGAGGCGCGCCGCGATCTGGTGGTGTCGATGCTGAACCAGGCCCAGGGCATCCGCTGCGCCACGCCCGAGGGGGCCTTCTACGTCTATCCCTCGATCGAGGGGCTGATCGGCAAGGCGACGCCGGACGGCACGGTGATCGACAGCGACGACACCTTTGCCAGCGCGCTGCTGGACGCCGAGGGGGTGGCCGTGGTGCAAGGCTCGGCCTTTGGCCTCAGCCCCTATTTCCGCATCAGCTATGCGACCAGCGAGAGCGTGCTGGAAGCGGCGTGCGAACGGATCCAGCGGTTCTGCGGTAGTTTGCGCTAGTAGACCCGGCTGACAGCGTAGTCGGCGAGCAGCCCAAGCGCGTCGCGCCAGTCGCTGTCGGGCAGGACCCGCAGGGCGGCCTTGGCCGCGTCGGCGTAGTCGCCGGCCACGTCGAGGGTGGCGCTGACGGACCCGGTGCCGATCACCCGTTCGCGGGCGCGGGCAAAGTCGTCGTCGTCACGGACGGATTTGGCGAACAGCTCGGTCCAGAACCCGGCCTCGGCGCCGCGCGAACGCTCCATGGCGAGGATCAGCGGCAGGGTGACCTTGCCTTCGCGGAAGTCATCCCCGGCGTTCTTGCCAAGCGCTGCGGCCGTGCCGCCATAGTCGAGCGCGTCATCGGCCAGCTGGAAGGCGATGCCCAGCGCCATGCCATAGTCGCGCAGGGCGGTGACGGCGGCGTCCCCGGCGCCTGCGCCCACTGCACCCGCCTCGGCGGCGGCGGCGAACAGTTCTGCGGTCTTGGCCGTGATGATCTGCAGATAGACATCGGTGTCGAGGTTGATGTCGTGGGCGCGGGTCAACTGCAGCACCTCACCTTCGGAAATCACGCTGGAGGCCCGGGCCAGGGCGCCGAGCGCGCGCATGGAGTCCGTCTCGACCATCAGCTCGAAGGCGCGGGCGAACAGGAAGTCCCCGACCAGCACGCTGGAGGGAGCGCCCCAGATCAGGTGCGCGGCGACCTTGCCCCGGCGCAGGTCAGAGGTGTCGACGACGTCATCGTGCAGCAGGGTGGCGGTGTGGATGAACTCCACGGCGGCGGCCAGCTTAAGCGGGCTGTCAATCTCCCTGTCTCCGCCAGAGGCACGCGCGGCGGCGATGGTCAGCATGGGACGCAGGCGTTTGCCGCCAGCCGCGATCAGGTGATCCGCCAGTGCCGGGATCAGCGGGATGTCCGAAGCCATCCGCTCGCGGATCAGCTGGTTGACCCGGTCCATGTCCGGCTGGCTGAGCCGCACGATCGGCGCGACATCTCCGGCGGGTCGGCTGACGGAATTGGAAACGGCGTCCAAGGGGAACTCGTGCGATACGGCGGGGGAGAATAAAAACCGGTGCCCGTCTTGCCGGGGCGGGTCGGCGCGCACAATGGTGACAGGGCCATGAAGGGTCAAGACGTGTGACGGTCGCAGGCGACATCCCCGAGGTGCGGGAAGACGCCCTGCTGGGCGGGCGGGTGCGGCTGGCGCAGCCGGTGCGGGGCTATCGCGCGGGCATGGATGCCGCCCTGCTGGCGGCCTCGGTCGCGGCCCGGCCCGGCGAGCGGGTGATCGAGGCCGGCTGCGGGCCGGGGGCCGTTCTGACCCAGATCGCGGTGCGCTGCCCCGGTGTGCAGCTGGCCGGGGTGGAACGGGAGGCAGGGATCGCAGAGCTGGCGCGGCGGAATATCGAGGCGAACGGACTGGGCAACCGGGCGGAGATCCGGACCGGCGATGTGGCCGCGGGCTTTCGCGCGCTCGACCTCGCGCCCTTCGACCGGGCGGTCAGCAATCCGCCCTTCTTTGACGATCCCGGCGCCCTGAGAGCCCCCTCCCCCGAGCGGCGCGCGGCCTGGATGGCGGATGACGGGCTTGAGGCCTGGACCGGCTTTTTGCTGAAGGCGGTGCGCGAGGGCGGCCGGATCGTCATGATCCACCGGGCCGAGCGGCTGGCCGACATCCTGGCCCTGCTGGCGCCCAGGGCCGGGTCGTTCGCCATCCGCCCCGTCCATCCCTTTGCCGACCAGCCGGCCAAGCGGGTGCTGGTTGAGGCGATCAAGACCGGCAAGGCCCCGCTGCGCCTGTTGCCGCCGCTGATCCTGCATGACCGGGCGGGGGCGCCGCATACGGCCGAGGCCGAAGCCATTCTGCGCGGAGAGGCGGCCCTGCCCTTCTGAGCCGCTTCTCGCCGGGCGCGCGACAGGCTATCCCGTCGCCATGACATTGCGCCCCCCCTCCCTGCGCCCCCTGTTTGTGACCCGGGTCTATGAGTCCGCCCTCGATGATCCGCAGCTCGTCGTGGAACTGGCCGAGGCCTGTCGCCTGCTGGCGATCGAGGACGGGGCCGGCCGCGCCTGGTGCCGGGACCACGGCTATCGTGGCTATACCTCGTACGGTTCGCTCAACGACCTGCCCAAGCGGATGCCCGAGTTCGAGGCCCTGAAGCGACATCTGGACCGCCATGCGCTGGCCTATGCGAAGGCGCTCAACTTCGACCTGGCGAGGAAGCCGAAGCTGGACAATCTGTGGGTCAATGTCCTGAAGCCTGGCGGCGGACATTCGGGTCATATCCACCCGCACGCCTTCCTGTCCGGCACGGTCTATATCGAGATCCCGGACGGGGCCTCGTCGCTCAAGCTGGAAGACCCTCGCCTGCCGATGATGATGGCGCGGCCGGGCGTGCATGCCGACGCGCCCGAGGCCGAGCGGCCGTTCGTCTATCTGGCGCCTCGCCCCGGCACGGTGCTGATGTGGGAAAGCTGGCTACGCCACGAGGTGCCGCCCAATGCCGCGAAGGCCGAACGGATCTCGATCAGCTTCAACTACGCGTAAATCCGATGAACCCGTCATCCTCTGGCTTGACCAGGGGATCGGTGCGGGCGCTCCGGCGGACCGGCGGCCGGAATAGCCACCCGCAGCCCTGAGGGGGGAACAGGCAAGGGCGGCGGGGCCGACGCCCGCGACATTCCGCCCTTTATGGCCACGCTGGACGTCGCCGACGGAATAGAACATATCATGAACACATGGCCCGTCTCGATTTGCGCAAGAAGCTGGAAATCCTCGCCGATGCGGCCAAATACGATGCCTCGTGCGCGTCGTCGGGGGCGGGCAAGCGGAACTCGGTCGGGGGCAAGGGGATCGGCTCGACCGAAGGGACGGGCATCTGCCACGCCTATACGCCGGACGGGCGGTGCGTCAGCCTGCTGAAGATCCTGCTGACGAACTTCTGCATCTACGACTGCGCCTATTGCATCAACCGGGTGTCGTCGAACGTGCCCCGGGCGCGGTTCTCGGTGCAGGAAGTCGTCGATCTGACGCTGAACTTCTACAAGCGGAACTATATCGAGGGGTTGTTCCTGTCGTCGGGCATCGTCCAGTCGGGCGACTATACGATGGAGGAACTGGTGCGGGTCGCGCGCATCCTGCGCGAGGAGCACGACTTTCGCGGCTATATCCATCTGAAGCTGATCCCCGAGGCCGACCCCGATCTGGTGGCGCAGGCGGGCCTGTATGCCGACCGGCTGTCGGCCAACATCGAACTGCCGCGCGACGAGGCGCTGGCCCGGCTGGCCCCGCAGAAGGATGCCGGGGTGATCAAGAAGGCCATGGGTCAGGTCCGCCAGCGGGTCGAGGCCGCGCGCCCGGCGAAAAAGGATCGTAAGCGCCCGCCCCGCTTTGCCCCCGGCGGCCAGTCGACCCAGCTGATCGTCGGGGCCGATGGCGCGCCGGACGGGGAGATCCTCGAGCGGTCCGCCTCGCTCTATGGCGGCTATGGCCTGCGCCGGGTCTATTATTCCGCCTTCAGCCCCATACCGGACTCCTCGGCGCAGCTGCCGCTGTCGAAGCCGCCGCTGGTCCGCGAGCATCGGCTGTATCAGGCCGACTGGCTGATGCGCTTCTATGGCTTTTCCGCGCCCGAGATCGCCTCGGCCACACCCGACGGCATGCTGGACCTGGCGGTCGATCCCAAGCTGGGCTGGGCGCTGGCCAACCGGGCCCGCTTTCCCGTCGATGTGAATGTGGCGGAGCGCGAGACCCTGTTGCGCGTGCCGGGCCTGGGCGTGCGCTCGGTCGACCGGATCCTCAGGGTCCGTCGCTACCGGACGCTGCGGCTGGAGGACATCCAGCGGCTGACGCGCAGCCTCGACAAGATCCGGCCCTTCATCACCACACTCGACTGGACGCCCGGTGGCCTGACCGATGCCGCCGACCTGCGGGCACGACTGGTGAAGCCGGAGGCCCCCGAACAGCTGAGCCTGTTCTGATGCGCACCGTGCGTCTGGCCTCCGAGACCGATCTCGACGGCTGGCGCGAGGCCGCGCGCGGGCTGCTGGCCGAAGGCAGTCCGCCGTCGAACACCTGCTTTCTGACGGGGGCGGCGCCCGGTACCCTGTTCGGAGAAGAGGCGCCTCCCTTGCCCGCGCCGCCGGGTTTCACCCTGACCGTGCCGCGCGCCTTCATGGATCTGGCAGCCGCGGTCGTCCTGCACCGCTCTGTTGACCGGTTCGACCTGCTGTACCGGCTGCTGTGGCGGTTGCAGCGCGAGCGGACCCTGCTCCACATCGTCTCGGACCGGGATGTCGCCGACGCCATGGAGCGGGCGAAGAACGTTGGCCGCGCCAGCCACAAGATGAAGGCCTTTGTCCGCTTTCGCCGGATCGAGGATCAGGGCGGCGAGCGCTGGATCGCCTGGTTCGAGCCGGCCCATCGCGTGCTGGAGCGCACGGCGCCCTTCTTCCAGCGGCGCTTCACGACGATGCGGTGGACGATCCTGACGCCGGACGGCACGGCCGACTGGGACGGCGAACATCTGACCTTCGGACCGCCCGCGACGAAGGATCAGGCCCCCGAGGGCGACGATATCGAAGCGTTCTGGAAGACCTACTACGCCTCGACGTTCAATCCGGCCCGGCTGAAGACGAAGATGATGCAGAGCGAGATGCCGCGCCGCTACTGGGCCAACCTGCCGGAAGCCTCGCTGATCCCGGAACTGGTGGCGCGGGCGGGGGTTCGGGAAGAGGCCATGGTCAGCGCGCCCGCCACCCCCGCCAATGCCCGCCTGTCGCGCGCCACCGCGCCGGTGGTCGAGCGGGCCGCGAGCGATGAGGTGGTGCCGACCTCGCTTCCTGCGCTGGAGGCTGCGGTCCAGGGATGCCGCCGCTGCCCCCTGTGGCGCGATGCGACGCAAGGTGTCTGTGGACGGGGGCCTGAGCGCGCAGACCTGATGATTGTGGGCGAACAGCCAGGCGATCAGGAGGATCTGGCCGGCGAACCCTTTGTCGGCCCGGCCGGTCAGGTGCTGGACGCCGCGCTGGCGGAAGCGGACCTCGACCGGAACGCCGCCTGGATCACCAATGCGGTCAAGCATTTCAAGCACGAACCACGCGGCAAGCGGCGCCTGCACAAGACCCCGGACGCCGGCGAGGTTCAGGCCTGCCGCTGGTGGCTGGACGCCGAACGCGCGCTGGTGCAACCCCGGCTGATCGTGACCCTCGGCGCCACGGCGGCGCTGGGCGTGCTGGGCCGCAAGATCGCGGTGACGAAGGAGCGGGGCCGCCCGATCCGACTGGACGATGGAACGGCCGTCCTGCCCACTGTTCACCCGTCCTACCTGCTGCGCCTGCCGGACGCGGCGACGCGCGAGGCAGAACGCGCCCGCTTCGTCGCGGACCTCAAGGCGGCCCGGGCGATGCTCGGGACCGCCTGATTGCCCGGGCGGGCGTTGCCCTTCGCCGTCGCAGTCGCTACATCCCGCCCCAACCTCCCCCCACACGATTTCAAGGGCGCACCGCACTCCATGGCGCAGCAGTACATCTTTCAGATGCAGGGTCTGACCAAGACCTTCCCCGGCGGCAAGAAGATCTTCGAGAACATCTGGCTGTCGTTCTACAACGACGCCAAGATCGGCGTGGTCGGGGTCAACGGCTCGGGCAAGTCGACCCTGCTGAAGATCATGGCCGGACTGGACAAGGAGTTCCAGGGCGAGGCCAAGGCCGCAGACGGCATCAAGCGCGGCTATCTGGAGCAGGAGCCCCAGCTGGACCCGACCCTGAACGTTCGCGAGAACGTCGAGGCCTGGTGCGAGGAGAAGCAGTGGGTCAACCGCTTCAATGCGGTGGCCGCCGAGCTGGGCGAAAACTACACCGACGAACTGATGGAGGAGATGACCACCCTCCAGGAGAAGATCGACGCGGCCGACGTGTGGGACATCGACAGCCGCATTGAAATGGCCATGGATGCCCTGCGCTGTCCGCCGGACGACTGGGAAGTGACCAATCTGTCAGGCGGTGAAAAGCGCCGCGTGGCGCTGGCCCGGCTGCTGCTCAGCAAGCCCGACATGCTGCTGATGGACGAACCGACCAACCACCTGGACGCCGAGTCGGTGGCCTGGCTGCAGCACCACCTCGAGAACTTCCCGGGCTGCGTGATCCTGGTGACCCACGATCGCTACTTCCTGGACCAGGTGACCAGGTGGACGCTGGAGCTGGACCGCGGCAAGGGCCACCCGCACGAGGGCAACTATTCCAGCTGGCTGGAAGCCAAGCAGAAGCGCGTCGTCCAGGAGCAGTCCGAGTCCGAAGCCCGCCAGCGGGCGCTGACCCGCGAACTGGAATGGGTCCGCTCGGGCGCGAAGGCCCGTCAGGCCAAGTCCAAGGCGCGTCTGGCCGCCTATGAACGCATGGTCGCCGAGCAGGAAGCCTCGCGCGGCGCCCAGACCCACGCCCATATCCAGATCCCGCCGGGGCCGCGCCTCGGCAATGTGGTGCTGGAGGTCGAGGGACTGGAAAAATCCTATGGCGACAAGCTGTTGTTCAAGGATCTGACCTTCAAGCTTCCGCCGAACGGCATCGTCGGCGTGATCGGGCCGAACGGCGCCGGCAAGTCGACCCTGTTCAAGCTGATCACCGGTCAGGAACAACCCGACGCCGGCAAGATCCGCGTGGGGGAGACGGTCAAGCTGGCCTATGTCGACCAGTCGCGCGACGACCTGAAGCCCGACGAGACCATCTGGCAGGCCATCTCGGGCGGCACCGATGTGATGATGGTCGGCAAGCGCGAGATCAACACCCGCGCCTATGTCGGCAGCTTCAACTTCAAGGGCGGCGACCAGCAGAAGAAGGTCGGCCAGCTGTCGGGCGGCGAGCGCAACCGGGTGCACCTGGCGCGCACCCTTGCCACCGGGGGCAACCTGATCCTGCTCGACGAGCCGACCAACGACCTGGACATCGAGACCCTGCAGAACCTCGAGGAGGCGCTGGAAGAGTTCGCCGGCTGCGCCGTGGTCATCTCCCACGACCGCTGGTTCCTCGACCGTCTGGCCACCCACATCCTGGCCTTCGAGGGCGACAGCCACGTCGAGTGGTTCGAGGGCAACTTTGAGGCTTACGAGGAGGACAAGAAGCGCCGCCTCGGCACCGACGCCCTCATCCCCCACCGCATCAAGTTCCAGAAGTTCGGGCGGTAGTCCCGGCGGGAGGCGCGATCGCGCCTCCCGACCGTTGCCTCAGCCCATGCGCGCGGCGTGCCGTTGCATCTCGACGGCCCGGCGTTCCAGTTCGTCGGCCTGCTGGCGCAGACGGGGCGCGAGGGCGCGGAGTTCGGCGTCGGTGACCGTCTGGCCGCGTGCGCGGCTCCGCGCGATCTGTTCCGACCGGTAGTCCGGGTCCTCAAGCCGGGTGGCTTCCTCTCGCATCTGGCGGGCCCCGGCGAGCATCTCGCCGGCCCCTTCGGCCATCTGCCGGGCGGCGTCCCGCCGGGCCACGGCAGCCTGTTCCCGGGCGATGCCGGCCTCGGCGCGGGCCCGGTCGGCCTGCACGCGGGCTTCCGCGGCCTGCTGACGGGCGACGCCGGCCTCGGCGCGGGCCCGATCGACCTCGGCCCGGTCCCGGGTCGTGGTCTGACTGTATGAGATGACCCGGGTCGCCCCGCGAGGCGCGGCCGGAGGAGCCGGAGGCGCGGGCGGGTCCTGGATCATACCGGACGGCGGTGCCGGCGGCGCGGGCGGTGACGGAGGGGCCGGGGGCGCCGGCAGAGGCGGCAGCGGCGCGCGCGCCAGCAGGGGCGCGGGCGGCGCGGGCGGTGCGGCGGGTGCAGGCGGCGGGGCCGGGGGGTCCTGGGTCACCTGCAGGGCGGCCAGGGGCGTGGCAAACAGCGACAGGGCGACGACAGTCGCGGCCACTCTCAGGGGACGGGTGTGCGGAGCATGGGTCATCAGATGGTCGATCCTCTTCTTGAGACAACGGGAGTCCCCCGACATGGCAGTTGAGGTCCACGGCAGGGATGTATGGGTGGGCTGGGTCGCCCGTCGCACAAGGGCATGGGCATAGGTCTGGCGGTCGACGTGCGCGACGGCGGCGGCATCGGCGGCCTCCTCCGTACGGGCGGCAAGCGTGGCGTGCAGTACCCAGACGAGGGGATTGAACCAGAACAGGGCGACCGCAAGCCTCGAAAGGATCAGGAACAGCCAGTCACCGCGGCGCAGATGGGCGAGTTCATGGGCGAGTACAGCCTCGGCACTGCTTCGGTCGGCCAGACTGGCCGGATCGATCAGGATGGCGCCGGGCGGGATTCCCCAGCTGAGCGGACCGGGCAGGTGCGCGCAAGTGACAAGCCGGGGCCGGCGCGCCTCGCACAGCCTTTCCAGCGCCGTACGCCATGCCGGACAGGTCACGACCTGTCCCTCGGAGGTCCAGCGGTCGAGAGTCATGAGCCCCAGAACCAGCCGTCCCGCGACGAGCACCATGCCGACAGCCCAGACCAGCAGGGCCAGGCCTGCGGGCGAGGGCCCGGGCATGGCGGCCTCAACCGCCACGCCCGCGACCGGTCCGATCTCGCCTTGCCACAGGGGCATGGAAGCAACGTCCGGCACGGACGCGGCTGACGCCGGCAGAAGCGCCAGCTCCCAGGCAGGCAGGGCAAGGGTCACAACCGGCAGGGCGAGCAGCAGGCAGACGGCGGCTCGCAGAATGGCAGCGCGGTCGGCGGCGCCGCGCGCCACGACCGTGGCACAGACAAGGCCCGCCCCGGCGATCAGCGCCGACTTGAGGGCCAGAGGAAGGATCAGGTCGATGATCACGCGTCTCCCTCCCCTTCTTCGCCGACGCCCATGCGATCGATGGTCCGGCGCAGGGCGTCGGCTTCCTCGGCCGTCAGGGATGCGCCCATCCCCAGCAGCGCGTTTGCGGCACTGGCCGCCGATCCGGCGAAGAAGGTCTCGACCATCCGCCGCAACGCCCCCTCGGCCACGGCGTCGGTATGCGGGACCGGGGCATAGACAAATCCGTCCGGACCGGCCGTCCGCCGCACCAGCCCCTTGGCCTCCAGCCGGCTCAGCAGGGTCCGGACCGCCGAGTCGCTGAGGGGATCGGCCAGCACCCCGCGCAGGGTGGCGGCGGTCGCCTGCTCGAGACGGTATAGGGTCTCGAAGACCTCCCGCTCGCGACGGGGCAGTTGATCGATGGAGGACGGCGGCATGGGTCTCTCGCTACATCTGTAGCGTTACATTTGTAGCGAAATGCGTCGGCAATGGGGCGGCCGGATGAAACCCCTGACAGGATGGCGGCCCTTGCCAGTCGGCGTGCAACGGGAAAGGATCGATCCATGACCCAACGCCCCGCAGTCCTGATCATGCAGCGGCATCTGGCGCCGCTGACCGGCTTTCTGGAAGCCAGCTATGACGTCTACCGGTTCTGGGAGAATCCGCCGGTCGAGGCCGAGCGCGACATCCAGGCGCTGGTGGTGGCGGGGGAGTTTCCGCTGGATACGGCCCTGATCGCGCGGCTGCCGGCGCTGAAGTTGATCGCCTGTTTTACCTCGGGCTATGACGGGATCGACGTCGACTGGTGCCGGGCCCACGGCCTGCCGGTCACCCATGCGCCGGCGGTCAATCACGAGGATGTCGCCGACCATGCGATCGGCCTGATCCTCGCTTCGCGCCGACGGCTGGTCGAGGGGGACCGCACCCTGCGTAGCGGCGGCTGGACCCCCGAGGCGCGGCTGATCACCCCGTCGCTGAAGGGGGCAAGGGTCGGCATCGTCGGCATGGGCCTGATCGGTCAGGCGGTGGCCGAGCGGGCCGGGGCGCTGCGGATGACGGTGCAATGGTGGGGGCCGCGGCCCAAGGACGTGGCATGGCCCCGCAGCGACAGCCTGATCGACCTGGCCAGGGGGTCGGACATACTGGTGGTGGCCTGCAGGGCAGAGGAGGACAATCGCGGCCTGATCGACGCGGAGGTCATGGCCGCGCTGGGCCCCTCCGGCCTGCTGGTCAATGTCGCGCGTGGCAGCCTGGTCGACGAGGACGCCCTGATCGAGGCGCTGAAGGCCGGGACGCTGGGGGCCGCCGCGCTGGATGTCTATGAGGACGAACCGACCGATCCGGCGCGCTGGGCCAATGTGCCGAACACCGTCCTGACCCCGCACACGGGCGGTGCCACCACCGAGTCGGTGCAGGGCATGCTGATGCTGCTGATGCAGAACCTGGCGGCCCTGTTCGCAGGCCAGCCGCTGGTGACGCCGGTTCCCGACTAGCGGTCGCGGCGGGGGCGTTCGGCCTCGGTGACCACGCCGTCACCGTCGACGTCCATCATGGCGAACAGGGTGCCGGCCGCCTCGCGGACCTCGTCGCGGGTCAGGGTGCCGTCGCCGTCCTGATCGGCGCGGCGCAGCATACGGGTGCCGCCCCGGCCATCACCGGCGGCCAGTTCCTCGGGAGTGAGACGCTCGTCAGCGTCGAGGTCCAGCCGGTCAAAGCCCGCCAGCATGCGCTGTTCCAGCCCGGCCCGGGTCTGGTCGGCACCACCCGGCCCGCGACGGCGGCGCTGACCCTCTCCCGGCGCAGTGACCGCGGGCGCTGCGCTTGCCTCCTCCGCGACCTGCTGTCTGCTCTCGGGATCCGGGGCGACCTGGGCGACCGGGGCCACGTCGCCCTCCTCTTCCGGGGCCGGCCCACAGGCCGCCAGAGCCGCCATCACTGCAGCGGCCGTCACTACCGTCATCCTGGACATCCCGGGTCTCCTTGTTGCGCCCCCTTGCAAACCCACGCACCAGTCCACCCGTTCCGTCGCCCGATTTTGCTTGCATAATCGTATAAGGATATCTTTATATGATTGAATGACGTGGAGTGCTGACCAGACCATAGAGGCGCTGCGTGGAGCGGGAGAGCCGACGCGCCTGCGCGTTCTGGCCCTGCTGGCGGGCGACGAGCTGTCGGTGATGGAGCTGTCGCACATCCTCGACCAGAGCCAGCCGCGCGTGTCCCGTCACCTGAAGCTGATGACCGAGGCCGGCCTGATCGAGCGATTCCCCGATGGCGCGCGGGTCTATTACCGTCTGTCGTCGGAGCCGTCGGCGCGGCGACTGGTCGACACCGTGCTGGACCTGCTGGACGACCGCTCAAGCGAGCAGGATCACCGCCGTCTGGACGAGGTGCGCCGCGATCGCGAGGCCGCCGCCGAGGCCTATTTCGAACAGGTCGCGCCCCAGTGGGACCGCATCCGCTCGCTCTACGTCTGCGAATCGGCGGTCGAGGCGGCGATCGAGCGCGCGGCCGGGCCCGGCCCGTTCGAGCGACTGGTCGATCTGGGCACCGGCTCTGGCCGGATGCTGACCCTGCTGGGCGGCCGGGCCCGGATGGCGGTGGGTCTGGACCTGTCCCAGAACATGCTGAACATCGCCCGCGCCAAGGTGGCCCAGGCGGGCGTCGGCCGCGTCGAGCTGCGCCACGGCGACATCTTTGCCACCCGCCTGCCCTCGCAGAGCGCCGACCTGGTGCTGGTCCATCAAGTGCTGCACTATCTGTCCGACCCGGCGGCCGCGGTCAGCGAAGCGGCGCGCCTGGTGATGCCGGGCGGCAAGCTGTTGATCGTCGACTTCGCCCGCCATGACCTTGAGGAGCTGCGCGAGGAGCACCAGCACCGGCGGCTGGGCTTCACCGACGCCGAGATCAACGGCTGGCTGGCGGATGCCGGGCTAAGGGCCAGCGCCCCCATCGCCCTGCCCCCCGACAAGGACGGTCTGACCGTGCTGATCTGGACGGCGACCCGACCTGCCGAAGCGCGGCGCGGTGTCGCCTGATGACGTCGCTGGCTGAAGCGCGCGCCCTGCTGCTGTCCCCGCTCGGCCCGGTGGCCCGGGCGGGCTCGAACCGCAATGCCGTCAACGTCTCGTTTGAGTTCTTCCCGCCGCGGTCGGATGAGGCCGAGGCCACCCTGTGGAAAGCGATCCGCCGGCTGGAGCCGCTGAGCCCGGGTTTCGTCTCGGTCACCTACGGGGCGGGTGGCTCAACCCGAGAGCGGACCCACCGCACGGTGCAGCGAATCCTGGCCGAGACGGCCCTCGCCCCCGCCGCCCATCTGACCTGCGTCGAGGCCTCACGCGACGAGGTCGATGCGGTGATCGCCGATTACAAGGCCGCCGGTGTGCGCCACATCGTGGCCCTGCGCGGGGACCCGCCGGGAACAGCCGGGATCGGCGGCGTGTATGCGCCGCGCGCCGACGGCTATGCCAATGCGACCGAACTGACCGCCGCCATCGCCCGGCACGGCGACATGGACATTTCGGTCGGCGTCTATCCGGAAAAACATCCCGAAAGCCCCTCGATTGATCACGACATCGAGGTGCTGAAGGCCAAGATCGACGCGGGCGCGACTCGCGCCGTCAGCCAGTTCTTCTTCGACATTGACGCCTTTTTGCGATTCCGGGACCGGGTGCGGGCGGCGGGCATCACCCTGCCCCTCATCCCCGGCATCATGCCGGTGTCCAACTTCGCCGGGCTCAAGCGGATGAGCGCGGCGTGCGGCGCCGCGGTCCCGGACTGGCTGGGCGCGCATTTCGAGGGGCTGGACGACGACCCCGAGACCCGCAAGCTGCTGGCCGCCTCGGTCGCCGCCGAGATGTGCGCCCGCCTGCAGGAAGAGGGCTTTTCCGACTTCCACTTCTACACCCTGAACCGCGCCGATCTGGTCTATGCCATCTGCCGGGTGCTGGGCGTGCGCGAGGCCGTGTCGTGAGCCGGGCTGACCGCATTGCCGCCCTGCATGCCGCCGCGAAGGACCGCATCCTCGTGCTCGACGGCGCCTGGGGCGTGATGATCCAGCGTAGCGAGCTGTCGGAGGAGGATTTCCGCGGTGAGCAGTTCGCCGGTCACAAGGGTCAGATGAAGGGCAATAACGATATCCTGTGCCTGACCCGGCCGGACATCATTGCCGATCTGCACGACCGGTATTTCGCCGCCGGTGCAGACATCAGCGAGACCAACACCTTCTCGGCCACCGTCATCGCCCAGGACGATTACGAGCTGGACGCGGGCGCGGTGTGGGACATCAATCTGGAGGGCGCAAAACTGGCCCGCGCCGCCGCGGATCGCTGGACGGCAAAGGAGCCGCACAAGCCGCGCTTTGCCGCCGGGTCGATCGGGCCGTTGAACAAGATGCTGTCGATGTCGTCCGACGTGAACGACCCCGGCGCCCGCAGCGTGACCTTCGATCAGGTCTATGAGGCCTATCGCCATCAGGTGCAGGCGCTGAATGAAGGCGGGGTGCACCTCTATCTGATCGAGACCATCACCGACACGCTGAACTGCAAGGCGGCGATCAAGGCCATCAAGGATCTTGAGGACGAGGGGATGGAGCCCCTGCCGATCTGGATCTCGGGCACCATCACCGACCGCTCGGGCCGCACCCTGTCGGGCCAGACGGCCGAGGCCTTCTGGAACAGCGTGCGCCACGCCAGACCCTTCGCCGTCGGCTTCAACTGCGCGCTCGGGGCCGATCTGATGCGACCGTTCATCGCCGAGCTGGCGCGCGTCGCCGACACCCTCGTGGCCGCCTATCCCAACGCCGGCCTGCCCAACGCCATGGGCCAGTATGACGAACAGCCCCACGAGACCGCTCACCACCTCGAGGAATGGGCCCGCTCGGGGCTGGTCAACATCGTCGGCGGCTGCTGCGGCACCACGCCGGAGCACATCCGCCATGTGGCCGAAGAGGTCGCGGGCGTGACCCCCCGCGCGATCCCCCAGCGGCCCGTGGCCATGCGGCTGTCGGGGCTGGAACCGTTTGAGTTGGTGGCCTGAGTTGCGTCCCACCTTCATCAATGTCGGTGAGCGGACCAATGTCACCGGCTCGGCCAAATTCCGGAAGCTGATCGTCGCGGGGGATTACGGGGCGGCCCTCGAGGTCGCGCGCCAGCAGGTCGAGGCGGGCGCGGCCATCATCGACATCAATATGGACGAGGGCCTGCTGGACGGCGCCGTCGCCATGCGCACCTTCCTCAACCTGATCGCCGCCGAGCCCGACATCGCCCGGGTGCCCGTGATGATCGACAGCTCGAAGTGGGAGGTGATCGAAGCCGGCCTGAAATGCGTCCAGGGCAAGCCGATCGTGAACTCGATCTCGCTGAAGGCGGGCGAGGCCGAGTTTCGCGAACAGGCGGTCAAATGCCTGCGCTACGGGGCTGCTGTGGTGGTCATGGCCTTTGACGAGGTGGGGCAAGCCGACACCGCCGCGCGCAAGATCGAGATCTGCACCCGCGCCTATCGCATCCTCGTCGACGAGGTCGGCTTCCCGCCCGAGGACATCATCTTCGACCCGAACATCTTCGCCGTGGCGACGGGGATTGAGGAGCACGACAACTATGCCGTCGACTTCATCGAGGCGACGCGGGCGATCAAGGCGACCCTGCCCTTTGCCCGCGTGTCGGGCGGGGTGTCGAACGTCTCGTTCAGCTTCCGCGGCAATGAGCCGGTGCGCCGGGCGATCCATTCGGTCTTCCTGTATCACGCGATCCAGGCCGGCATGGACATGGGCATCGTCAATGCCGGCGACCTGCCGGTTTATGACGACATCGACCCGACCCTGCGCGAGGCGGTCGAGGATGTGATCCTGAACCGGCCCCGGCGGACCCATGTGTCCAACACCGAGCGGCTGGTGGAACTCGCCCCCACCTACAAGGGTGACAAGGGCGCGGCACGGGTCGCGGACCTGAAATGGCGCGACCAGCCCGTCGGGAAGCGGATCGAGCACGCCCTGGTCCACGGCATCACCGAGTTCATCGAGGCCGATACCGAAGAGGCGCGACTGGCCAGCGACCGGCCCCTGCACGTCATCGAGGGCCCGTTGATGGACGGGATGAATGTGGTCGGCGACCTGTTCGGATCGGGCCGGATGTTCCTGCCACAGGTGGTGAAATCGGCGCGGGTGATGAAGCAGGCCGTGGCCTGGCTGGAACCCTTCATGGAGGCCGAGAAGGCCGGCAAACCGCGAGAACAGGCCGGTCGGATCCTGATGGCTACGGTCAAGGGCGACGTGCACGACATCGGCAAGAACATCGTCGGCGTGGTCCTGCAGTGTAACAACTATGAGGTCATCGACCTCGGCGTCATGGTCCCGGCCGACCGTATTCTCGACGCCGCCGTCGAGCACAGGGTGGATATCATCGGCCTGTCGGGCCTGATCACGCCGTCCCTGGACGAGATGGTGTTCGTCGCCTCCGAAATGGAGCGGCGCGGGTTCGACATTCCCCTGCTGATCGGCGGCGCGACGACCAGCCGGACCCATACGGCGGTCAAGATCGAGCCGGCCTATCGCCGGGGCTCGACCACCTATGTCATCGACGCCAGCCGCGCCGTCGGTGTGGTATCGGGTCTGTTGTCGAAAGACGAGCGCGCGAGGAACGAGGCGGCCACGCGCGCGGAATACGTCCGCATACGCGAGCAGTATGCCCGCAGTCAGGACACCAAGGCGCGCACGACCCTCGCCGATGCCCGGGCCAATCGCTGGCAGGCGGAGGCGGATACCCCCCTGCCCTGCGCACCCTCATTCATCGGTACACGGACGTTTGACGCCTGGGACCTGGCCGATCTGGCTGAGCACATCGACTGGACGCCGTTCTTTGCCAGTTGGGAGCTGATCGGCCGCTACCCGCTGATCCTTGAGGATGAGGTCGTCGGCGAGGCCGCGCGCGACCTGTTCCGGGATGCCCGGGCCATGCTGCAGCGGATCATCGACGAGCGATGGTTCAAGGCGCGCGGAGTGGTCGGCTTCTGGCCCGCCAACGCCCGTGGCGATGACATTGTGGTCTGGACCGACGAGGGCCGCACCGCCGAACTGGCCCGCTTCCACGGCCTGCGCCAGCAGATCGCCAAGGCGAACGGCAAGCCCAACCTGTGCCTGTCGGACTTCGTCGCCCGGGACGGAAACGACTACATCGGTGCCTTTGCGGTCACCGCCGGCCACGGCGAGCTGGAGATCGCAAGGCGGTTCAGGGACGCAGGCGACGACTACTCCGCCATTCTGGCAACCGCCCTCGCCGATCGGCTGGCCGAGGCTTTTGCCGAGCGACTGCACAGGGAGGTGCGAACCACCCTGTGGGGCTATGCCCCGCATGAAGCGCTGGACGTCGACGCCCTGATTGCCGAGCAGTATCAGGGCATTCGCCCCGCCCCCGGCTATCCGGCCCAGCCCGACCACACCGAAAAGGCGACATTGTTCCGTATACTGAACGCTGAGGATAATGCCGGCATGGCCCTGACTGAAAGCTATGCCATGACTCCGCCCGCCTCGGTGTCGGGCCTCTATTTCGGGCACCCCGGGAGCCACTATTTCGGCGTCGGCAAGATCGATCGCGACCAGGTCGAGGACTATGCCCGTCGCAAGGGCTGGGACCTGGCCACCGCCGAGCGCTGGCTGACGCCCATCCTCAATTATCAGCCGGACCGCACCGCGCGCAGCGACGCAGCCTGAGGCCCCGACTGCGACTGCCTATTCCAGGCCGACCTCGGCCAGGGTGGCGGGCGGAGTGGTGATGTTCTCGCGGATGCGACGGGCGGCGTGCTCGCACCGTCCCGGCAGGCCAAAGAACAGACCGAACGTCTCATTGCGCGCCGCAAGGTCCTGGTCCATCACGCGCGTCCAGCGGGCGCGCACAGCGGCTGCGGCCGTTCCCGCGAGCTCCAGGGTTTCAGCGCTTTGACGGGGCCCGGCGACCTCGAGGGCGCGCGCAAATTTGCGGGCCTCGGCGCGACCCAGTTCGATCAGTTCGAGGTCCAGGGCGTCCTCGGTGCCGAGGCTCTCGCCGAGCGCGACATGGCCGCTGACCATGGCCTCACACCAGGCCACCAGAGGATAGTCGGCGGTCGGCGCCCCGGGCGGCAGCGGGTTGGAATAGGCCACCGCCTCCCACATGCGCTCATTGCCCTGCGAGGTGAAGACGGCATCCGTGCCCCCCGTGCGGATCACCGCATCCTGGGCGGCGGCGGTCCCCGCCAGTCCCATGGCGAAGGCGGTTCCGAGAAGAAGCGTACGAACAAGCATGAAGATCCTGACGTCTGGGGATGGCAGCCCTGATTGCGCGGAACAGCGTCACGGTTCAACCGGGCATTTTGACGGCGGTTCCCGGCAGCGGGCAAAGAAAAGGGCGGCGAACCCGAAGGTCCGCCGCCCCGATCCTTGATCGTCGTCTACAGCCTAGAAGCGGTAGGCAACGCTCAGACGCACGCTCCGCGGAGCCTGATAGGCCGTCGGGCGGGCGAAGTCCGGGTCGGGCGTCGTAGCGTCCAGATCACCGAACTCGTTGTAGTCGGTCTCGGCCTCAAAGCCGAAGACGTTGAACACGTCGGCACGCAGAACCAGGGAGTCACCCGGAATGCTGAAGACTTCCGACAGGTTGTACGCGAACGTCAGGTCCAGGTTCTTGGTCCAGTCGCTCTCGAAGACCGAACCGCGCGGCGTGGCCACGCCCTGACAGAACCACGACGCCGGGCCGTAAAGCGAGGCGAAGAAGTCCGTCGGGTGAACCCCCTGACAGCCGAACTTGCGCGGCGACTGGATGATCAGGTTGGCCCCGATGTTCAGCGCCGGCGTCACCTGCCAGTTACCGAACGCCTTGAAGGTGTGCGCACGGTGGTTCGGCAGGAAGCCGTAGGAGTTGTCCGTCAGGCCGGGCTGGTCGAAGTCCTGCGACAGACCGGGGTCGGTCTGGCCGTTGTCGGACTTCAGGGCGCCTTCATAGTTGCCTTCGCTTTCCGACCAGACGTAGCTGAACCGGGCACCCCAGATGCCGTCGAAGGATTTCTCCATCGAGATTTCCACGGCCTTGTAGGTCCGCTCGGGCTCCGGATAGTTCAGCTGGTCTGCCGTCAGGGTGATCTCGCGATCCTGCGTGATCACGCCGCCGGTGGCGCGCGACAGGTCGGCACCCGACAGGGTGATGACCATGTCCTCACCCGGGTTGGTCAGGACGTACTGGTGGAAGCCGTACCACACCGAATAGCACTGGGTGTAGGTCAGGTCCGTCGCGACGTTGTCGCAATAGTCCAGAACGGCGGCGTCGATGGCGACGTCGTCGATGGCCGTGCCCAGTTCACGATAGGTGCCTTTGACACCCAGGGTCCAGCCGTCCCACATCTGCTGCTCGTAGCCGAGAATGAACTCGTCGACGAACATCGGGTCGATTTCCTTGTCGACCTGGGTCGAGATCGGACGGACTTCGCCGGAGCCGAAGTTGGCGCCACTGATGAACGTGCCGAGGATGGGCTCGTCCGTCGTATCGTGGATACCGTCGGCATTGGTATCGTTCGGACCGCCAGTCATATCCAGGAACCAGCGATCCTGAATGAAGAACTCGGCACCGGCGAGGCGCTGGTTGGTGTTCACGGCAACCGGCAGGAAGTAGCGGCCGTAGAAACCGAACAGCTTCGACGTACGGTCGCCCGTGACGTCGTAGGTGAAGCCGAGACGCGGAGCCCACTGATCCTGGAGGTCAACGAAGGCCACACCGGCGATGTTCTCGTTTTCGAAGCCTTCGTTCCGGATGCCCAGATTCAGGGTCAACTGGTCCGTGACCTGCCAGGAGTCCTGCAGGTAGTAGGCGTTCTGCGTCGAGGTCCAGCCACCGTCGTTGTTGTAGGCCCGGATGCGGACGCGGGTCGGCTGCCCGCCAACGAGACGCTCGTAGCGATACCAGATACCTCCGGTCACATCACCCGTACAGTTGACGGCCGTCGAGATCGGACCGCCGGGGCGGCAGTAGTTGTAGCCCTGACCGGAATAGTTCAGCTCCTGGTAGGCTTCCAGCTTCTCCTGGTCGATACCGAAGCGGAAGTGGTGCGAGCCAAAGAAGTCGGCATAGATGTCGACATCGGCGCGCAGCACGGTGCGCTCGTCCTGGTTGACCGAGGGTTGCCCCACGCCCCAGATACCACGCCGCGGGAAGCCCGGATTCTGATCGGTGATCAGGGCCCCGGCGTCGCCCGGCGAGCTGTTGGTTTCATTGTACTCGTTGACGCCGTAGGCGATCGAGGTCGTCAGCCAGTCGGTCCAGATGCCGGTGTAACGGGCGATCCAGTTCGAGCCACCGAACTCGAAGGTCGAGGGCGTGAACTGACCCACATAGTCGCCATTGGCATCGACGAAGATGTTGCTGGTTTCCTGGGTCTGCTCATCCGAGAAGTAGGTGAACTCGACGCGGTGATCATCGTTGATCAGATAGTCGATCTTGGCGCCATAGAACGGGTCGTCCGAGGTCACCCGGGTGCCGTTGGCGCCGGGCCCGAAGTCCGGGTCATTGGTCGAACGACCGATGTTCACGAACTCGCGGTCGCGGAAGTTCACCAGACCGAAGATGAAGAGGCGATCCTGGATGATCGGCCCGCCGAAGTCGAAGATGATGTCAGACGTTTCGGCTTCATCAAAACGGTTCTGGGCCAGATAGGTATCCGGCGAGTCCGAACGGAGGGCATCGGGCTCCCAGTAGGCGGTGATACCGAACTCCCACTCATTGCCGCCCGACTTGGTCGTGCCGTTCAGCACGCCACCGGTGCCGCGACCGAACTCCGACGAATAGCCGCCGGTCTTGGTCTCGAGCGTCTGGTAGAACTCGAACGGAACGGTCGACGAACCGGTGAAATCACGGAATTTCGTGATGTTCAGGCCGTTGATGAAGTAGGTGTTCTCACCCGCCGACGCACCGCCGATGGTCGGAATGCCGCCGAAGGCATTGTCCGAGGCCGTCACGCCGGGAGCGAGCAGGGCCACGGCACCGGCGTCACGGGCGATCGGCACGTTGCGCGACAGCTCCTCGACGTTGACGGTCAGGCCGGTGGTGGTGGCGTCGAACTCGGACACAGCGGTCCGCACACCGACGACGACGATGTCGTCCACGGTCGAGGCGCCCGAGGCGCTGCCGACGGTGAAGATGACCGAGGTCGTGCCGCCCGAGCCGACCGAGATGGTGTCGGAGAGCGAGGCATAGCCCGGAGCCGTGATGGTCGCAGTGTAGCGGCCTTGCGGCAGGGCGATGGCGCGGAACGAGCCCGAGGCATCGGTGGTGTAGGTGCGGGTGAAGCCCTGCGACACCGACTGCAGCGTCACAGTGGCGCCGGCCACCGGCGTTTGCGACTGCGTTTCGACGGTGCCGGAAACAGCGCCCTGCACCAGGTCCTGGGCCATGGCGGTGCTGGGAGCCAGCAGGCCGACGGCCGGAGCCGCCACAAGCGCCATGAGGGCGGTACCGCCGATCATGGTCGAGTGCAGCAAGCGTTGGCGAATGGTCTGGGTTTTCAAGCTTTGGTCCTCCTGTGGCCGAGACGAAGTTCCCGTGGGTCCCCCTTGCCTCGACAACCATTATCCATGCGCCCCAATGCACACGGACTGCCTCGAACCCTAAACCCGCATCTCTGTGAGCGCACGACAATTACAGGCTGGTAACCCAATCGTCGTCACATTGTCGCAATCCAGCCACAGTCCGCCCATCCCAATGATTTTTCGCGGTTTTCTTTGATTTTTTTGCCCTTACCGGGGCGGAGAATGGCGAGCCGCACCGAACGGGGGCGTTGGCGTGTGCGCGACATTCTTGTCGTCCGGGGCGATGCTGAAGCCGTCGCTGGCCCGGCCCTTCCGTCCTGAGTCGGCCTATCGGCTGATCGCCACGCGGCTGGCGTAGGGCACGGGCTCGGGTGTGCATGAGGCAACCGCCAACTGGCTCGCCATGATACACAGGAAGGCCATCGCCACCGGCAGGAGCCGGTTTGATACATCCAGAGCCAGGGATCGGGCCATGACGCGCACTCCACAAAGGATTTACGAGGTCTTAACGCAAGCCCCGGGCCAGCCGGCGTGACCGCCCCGCCCGTTCCCTTCGTCCGCGATTTCACGCCCCTGTACGGCCAGGCCGAACGCCTGACGCCGCGCATCCGCCGGGTGCTGGCCAACAATCCCGGTCCGTTCACCTTTGCGGGGACAGGCACCTTTCTGATCGGCGGGGGAGAGTCGGTCGCCGTCATCGATCCCGGACCGGCGGATGACGCCCATCTCTCGGCCTTGCTGGACGCCGTCCGGGGCCAGAGAGTCACCCAGGTGCTGGTCACCCATGGCCATGCCGACCACCTGCCGCTGGCCCGTCCCTTTGCCGAGGCCGTGGGGGCGCCGGTTCTGGGGCATCCGGCCCTGTCCCCGGATCAGAATCTGGCTGACGGCGATCGCATCACCGGCGACGGCTGGACGCTGGAGGTCCTGGCCACGCCCGGTCACGCGCCCGAGCACCTGGCCTTTGCGCTGAGCGAGGAGAACGCCCTGTTCAGCGGCGACCATGTGATGGGCTGGTCAACCAGCGTGGTCTCACCGCCCGAGGGCGATATGGATGCCTATCTGGACAGTCTGGACCGGGTCATGGCGGCGGGGTTCGACACCCTCTGGCCGACGCACGGCGGGCCGGTGACGGACCCCCTGCCCTTCCTGCAGGCGCTGAAGGCCCACCGGCTGGGCCGGGACGAACAGGTGCTGGAGGCGCTGGCGAACCGACCGTCATCTGCGTTTGAAATGGTACCCGCCCTGTATGCCGGCGTGGACGAGCGGCTATGGCCGGCGGCGGCCCAGTCGCTGCTGGCGCATCTGATCCGGCTGGAGCGACGCGGGGACGTCATGGCGTCGGAGGCGCCGTCGGCCACCACCGTCTATCAGCGGCGCGGCTGAAGCTCCGCGACGATCCGGGCCAGCAGCCGGCAGGTCTCGTCGCCCTGCGGCCGGTCGCTGCGGGCCGCGACACGCACATCGGTCCGGCCCGGGCGGATGCGGATGGTCGCGTCGTGGCGAAGCAGGAACCACATGCCCTCATGGGTACCCTCGACCCGGAACAACGATGACGGCACGGGCGTAAAGCCTGCGCGACGCAGGGCCTCGCTCGCATCCTCGGCCCGGATCTGGGTCGGCAGCGAGGCCACCCCCGGACAACCCGCACCGGCGGGTCCCGAATGGAAGCCACTCAGGCGCGTCGAAAAGCCGGGGGGCTCGCCGGGGCTTGTGCTGACATCCAGCGGCGGCGGCGGCTCCGGAGACTGTCTCAGGACATGGCCGGCATAGAGGACGACCCCGCCGGTCACGAGGACCAGCGATGCCACTCCCGTCAGCCATCCGGGGACTCCGGCCCGCCGCCCTCTCCAGAGCAGCATCAGCGCGCAGATCGCGCCCAACCCCAGTAGCCATGGCGCGACCGTGACGCCCAGCAGGTCGAGCGCCACCTCAAGGCCCCACCAGCCGAACCGGAGACCGAACAGACCGGCGAACACCACGAGGGGTGCCGACAGCACCCCGGCGATCAACGCCAGAGTCACCCAGCCGCCGGGGCCCCGCCGCGCCATGGGATCAGCCCTTCGCCGTCGGCAGGACGTAGTCCTTCATCCGCTCACGCACGAGCTTCTTGTCGATCTTGCCGGTGGCGCCCAGCGGAATGTCGTCGACGAACACCACGTCGTCGGGCATCCACCATTTGGCGATCTTGCCCTGCAGGAAGTCGAGGTGCTCCTGCTTGTCCTGGCTCTCGCCGGGCTTGAGCTTGAGGACCAGCACCGGACGTTCGTCCCACTTGGGGTGGGCCGCGCCGATCACGGCGGCCAGTTCGACCTTGGGGTGACCGACCGAGATGTTTTCGATGTCGATCGAACTGATCCACTCGCCCCCCGACTTGATCACGTCCTTGGCCCGGTCGGTGATCTGCATGAAACCGTAGCTGTCGATGGTCGAGACGTCCCCGGTGTCGAAAAAGCCTTCATTGTCGAGGATCTTGCCGCCCTCGTCCTTGAAGTAGGCGCCGGCGATCGTCGGACCGCGGACCATCAGGCGGCCATAGGTCTTGCCGTCGTGGGGCATTTCCTGGCCGGCGTAGTTCTTGAGTTTCAGCTCGACGCCCAGCGGCGGCATGCCCTGTTTGATGCGCCACTTCATCTGCTCATCATATGGCAGGGCGGAGAGTTCGGGTGTCAGCCGCGATAGGGTGCCGACGGGCGAGGTCTCGGTCATGCCCCAGCCCTGGAAGACCTCGACGCCGAATTCGTCGTTGAAGGCGCGGATCAGGCTTTCCGGAACGGCCGAGCCGCCGATCAGCACCTTCTTGACCGTCGACAGCTTCAGCGAATTCTCGCGCATATAGGCGAGCAGGCCCTGCCACACGGTCGGCACGGCGGCCGAGAAGGTGACCTTTTCGGACTCCAGCAACTCATAGATGGAGCCTCCGTCCATCTGGGCGCCGGGCATGACCAGCTTCGAGCCGGCCGCCGGACCCGAGAAGGCAATCCCCCAGGCATTGGCGTGGAACATGGGCACCACCGGCAGGATCACCTCGTCCGGGGTCGCTCCCATGATGGTGGCCTGCAGGGTGACCAGGGTGTGCAGGAAGTTCGAACGGTGCGAATACAGCACCCCCTTGGGGTTGCCGGTCGTGCCCGAGGTGTAGCAGAGGCCGCAGGCGGTCTGTTCGTCAAAGCCCCCCCACTCGATGTCCTCGAAGGATTCCTCGAGCAGCTGCTCATAGCACTCGGCGCGGGGCAGTTTGGTCGCCGGCATGTTCCACTGGTCGGTCATGACCACCACCCGCTCGACGGTCGGGCAGTGCGGCAGGATGGCTTCCAGCAGCGGCACAAAGGTCAGATCGACAAAGATGATCCGGTCTTCGGCGTGATTGATGATGTAGATCAGCTGTTCCGGGAAAAGGCGCGGATTCAGGGTATGGCAGACGGCGCCGATGCCCATGATCCCGTACCAGGCCTCAATGTGGCGACCAGTGTTCCAGGCCAGGGTGGCGACCCGGTCGCCGACCTTGATGTCCCAGCCCTTCAGCACGTTCGAGACGCGTTTGGCGCGGCGATAGATATCGCCATAGGTGCTGCGCACCACCGGTCCCTCGACCGAGCGCGTCACGACCTCGCGGTGCGGATGCCAGTTCTTCGCGTGGTCCAGGATCTTGTCGACCGTCAGGGGCCAGTCCTGCATCAGTCCGTGCATCGGTTTCCTCTCAGCAATTTATGGGTCTGGCCGACGTTGCCCGCGGCACTTGGCGCCACGCTATCGGCGCCGCAGGGGATAGGCAATGTGACGCAACGTCAGGGGGAGGCGTTTTCTTTGCCGCAGCGGGGCGACTTTCCGCTAGTTTCGGCACGAACCATCCTCCCCAGGCCCGACAGGACCCGATCATGCCCCTTGCCCGCACCGCCCTGACCCTTGCTGCCGTGTTCGCTCTCGGAGCCTGTGATCGCACGACCGAGGCGCCCGCATCCGTGCCTGCAGCCGAGCCGGAAGCCGCTCCCGCCGGCCAGCAGGCGCCTGATGCGGCAGCGGCCGGCCTGGCGCTCGACAGCGAGGGGCTGTGGGCTTTCACGGCCGGGGGGGCGAGCCGCGCCCTGTCGTTCGGCATGCCGCAGGACGCGGTGCTGACCGCCGTCTCGGCCCTGCTCGAAACCGGGACCCCGGAGGTAACCACCAATCCGGAATGCGGCGCCGGACCCATGCAGTTCGCCGACTATCCCAACGGGCTGCAGCTGGCCTTCCAGGATGGCAGGTTTGCGGGCTGGTTCCTCGACGAGGCGGGTCTGACCACGGTCGACGGCGTCGGCGTCGGATCGGACCGGGCCGGACTGGAGGCTGCCCGCGTTGTCGAGCGGGTGCCGGACTCCACCCTCGGGGTCGAGTTCTCGAGCGGCGGACTGGGCGGCTTCCTGTCGTCCGAGGGCCCCGATGCCAGGGTGGAAAGCCTCCATGCCGGTCTGACCTGCTTCTTCCGCTGACGCCATGACGCTTCTGATTGCGATTACCGGGGGCTCGGGCTCGGGGAAAAGTACGCTCGCCGAGGCCCTGATCCGCCATCTGCCGGACGGGGTCGCCACGCTCGTGCGCGAGGATTCCTATTACCGGGATGCTGCCTCCCTGCCCGGCTTTGACGCGGCGACCTTTGATTTCGACGATGTCGCGGCCCGGGACCATGCGCTGCTGCACGACCATCTGATGGCGCTGAAGGCGGGGAGGTCCGTCGTGGCGCCGATCTATTCCTTCGTGACACATGGGCGGGAGCCCGGTGGCCAGCCGGTACCGGCGGCAGAGGTCATCGTGATCGAGGGAACGCACCTGCTGTGCACCCCCGCGCTGGTCGAACTGTTCGACATCCGGGTGTTCGTCGATACCCCGGCGGATATCCGCTTCATCCGGCGCCTGCTCCGCGACCAGGTCGAGCGCGGCCGGACCGCCCGGTCGGTCATCGATCAGTATCTGCTGACCGTCCGGCCGGGCCACGAACGCCTGACCGAGCCGGCCAAGGTCCACGCCGACTTCATCGTGGCAGACACGACGGCGGCCGTTGTCCTGAAGGACGATCAGCCTGTGGACCGGCTTGTGGCGCCCGTATTGACGCACCCGCTCCTGTCCCGCTGGGCGCCCCGCAAGTCCCTGTAACCGCGTATGCGTTTCGTCTTGCAGGACAGCGTTATCCGCGCGAAGGTTTGCGAACATGAGTCTGCAAAGCCCCGCCCCTCGCCCTTCCCCCGATCTCTCGCCCAGCCTCGTTCCCGACCGCCGTCGCGGCACCGTGTTACTCGAGGCACGGCGGCATTTCATGGCACAGGGATATGCGGCGACCCGCGTCGAGCCGATCGCCCGGGATGCCGGAATTTCCACGGCAACTCTCTATACCTTCTTCCCGTCCAAGGCCGAGCTGTTCCAGGCGGTCATAGATGACGCATCCGACGAGTTTGCGCGGCAGATGGACCGTGTCCGTGATGTGGACGGACCGGCGCGATGCCAGCTCACTCGGTTCGCCGAGGCCTATACGGCCTTTATGAGCGATCCGCTGGTGCGATCCGTTTTTCGCGTTGTCATGGTTGAGCAGCCGCGCTTCCAGACCATGGCCAATCACTTCTTCGAGCGCGGCAAGGCGCGGATCGGGGCAACCCTGGTCGATGCCATCTCGGCGCTGACCGAACGTGGTGAGCTGGCCTGCGACAAACCCTCCTGGGCGGCGGGCCAGCTGATGGGCATGCTGGAGCATCCGGTCTTCTTCGTCCCAATTGTCACAGGGGACGCCGTTCAGGTCCGCCGGACCCATGCCCAGATCGCGGCGGACGCCGTGGCCACGTTCCTCGCCCGCTATGGCGGCCCGAACCTTGACGTCAACGCCCCCGAGCCTGACGACGATCCCCGGGCCTGAACCCGGACTCAGGGATAGAGCCGAAGCCTGTCCCAGTCTCCGTCATCAGCGCGGCGATCGAGGCGCAGCCGGTCGTGCAGCCGGAAGGGACGGTCCCGCCAAAATTCGACCTGCACCGGCACCAGCCGCCAGCCCGTCCACGTCTCCGGGCGCGGAACCTCCTGCCCCTCGAACCGGGCAGTCTGGTGAGCCACGGCCGCCTCAAGCTCGGTCCGGTCGGCGAGCGGCCGCGACTGGGCGGAGGCCCAGGCCCCGATCCGGCTCTCGCGAGCCCGGCTGGCGAAATAGGCGTCCGCCTCGACCGCACTGACCGGCTGGATGGGGCCCCTCAGCCGGACCTGGCGCCGCAGCGACTTCCAGTGAAACAGCAGGGCGGCCTGCGGGCGGGCCGCCAGTTGCTGCCCCTTGGCACTGCCCGTGTTGGAATAGAAGGTCAGCCCCTCGGCACTGACGTCCTTGAGCAACACCATCCGGCAATCGGGCAGCCCGTCAGCATCGACGGTCGCCAGGGCCATGGCATTGGGATCGTTGATCTCGTGAGCCCGGGCGTCGCCCAGCCACCGCTCCAGCAGGGCAAAGGGCTCCTCGCAGGCAAACTCGGACTCATCGCTGTTGGCCGCGAGCGCGGCGGCATAGTCGCGGGCGTATTCCTCGCGCGACGGGCTGGGCGGGATGACGGGCGTGCTCATGGGGGCCTTCTAGCGCTCCCCGCGGCCTCCGACGAGGGCCAGCGTCGCGGTTAACCCGGCATTGACCCTGTTCGTGGCTTTTGGTCGCATGATCCGCCCGGACCCCTCCCTTCAGACCTACCACAAGGCGCTGGCCACACTGGGCCTGCCCGGCCCGGTCGATCATGAGACGACGCGTCAGGCCTTCCTGCGGGCGGTGAAGTCGGCCCGGCCCGACCAGCCGGGCGGGGACGCCGAACGCTTCCGCGAGATCATCGCCGCATGGCATGCCATTCAGGCCCGCACGCCCGACTGCCCTGCCCTCGCCCCCCCGATGCGGCGCGCTGCCGCCCTGCCGACCCTGGCGATCGATCCCCTGCTGGCGCTCCGGGGAGGACCGGTGACAACCCGGCATCGCGGGCGCACCTTTCGCCTGACCCTCCCGGCAGGTCTTCGCACGGGCGAGCATGTCCGGCTCAGGGGAGCCGGCAAGGATGAAGGCGACCTGTTCCTCGCCGTGCGAATTCGCGCATCGACGGGATTGTCCGTCCTTGGCGACGATCTGTTCATGCAGGCCGAGGTATCGCCGCGGGTGCTTCAGGACGGGGGACGCGTCGAGGTCCAGACCCATGCCGGGCCGCGCAACGCATGGGTGGTCGCGGGGCTTGAGCCACCGGTGCGTCTGCGCCTGCGCGATCTGGGCCTTCCCGCCCGCGGCCGCCACGCCCAGGGACACCTGTTCATCACCCTGAGCCCCGCCGAGGAAGCGCCGTCTGCCGCCGAACATCTGCTCGACCGCTTCGCCCGGGTCTGGACGACGGCGCCGCTTGCGGCCTAAGGCCAGAGGGCCATGTCCCACAACACCTTCGGCCATCTGTTTCGCGTGACCACCTGGGGCGAGAGCCACGGGCCGGCCATCGGCTGTGTCATCGACGGCTGCCCCTCCCGGATTCCCCTGACCGAAGCCGACATCCAGCCCTGGCTGGACCAGAGGAAGCCCGGCGGCAGCCGCTTCGTCACCCAGAGGCGCGAGAGCGACACGGTGCGCATCCTGTCCGGCACCTTTGACGACGGCGACGGCCCGGTCACCACCGGCACGCCGATCAGCCTGCTGATCGACAATGAGGATGCGCGTTCGAAGGACTATGGCGAGATCGCCCGCGCCTTCCGGCCCGGCCATGCCGACTATGTCTATCAGGCCAAATACGGGGTGCGGGACCACCGCGGCGGGGGCCGATCCTCGGCGCGCGAGACCGCCCTGCGCGTCGCCGCCGGAGCCGTGGCGCGGCTGATCCTCGGCCCCGACGTCGTGATCCGCGCCGGCGTGGTCCAGATCGGCCCGCACCGGATTCCGGATGAGGCGCTCGATTTCGACGCCGTGCAGGACAATCCGCTGTTTGCCGCCTCGCGCGAGGTCGTCCAGCCGTGGTCCGACTATCTGGACGGGGTGCGAAAGGCCGGCTCCTCGATCGGCGCCGTGGTGGCGCTGGAGGTCACCGGCGTGCCCGTCGGCTGGGGCGCGCCGCTCTATGCCAAGCTGGATGCCGAGCTGGCCGCGGCCCTGATGTCGATCAATGCGGCCAAGGGGGTCGAGATCGGCGCCGGTTTCGCCTCGGCCGAACTGTCGGGCGAGGACAATGCCGATGAGATGCGACTAGGCCCGGACGGACAGCCCGTCTTCCTGTCGAACAAGGCCGGCGGCATCCTGGGCGGCATCTCGACCGGCCAGCCGATCACGGCACGCGTGGTCTTCAAGCCGACCTCGTCGATCCTGACCCCGCGCCGCACCATCACCCGCGACGGCACGGAGACCGACCTTCGCACCAGGGGCCGCCATGACCCCTGCGTCGCCCTGCGTGCCGTACCGGTGGTCGAGGGCATGGCCGCCTGCGTCCTGGCTGACGCCATGCTGAGGCACAGGGCGGTGACGGGACGCCAGACCGGCGTCTGATACGTCAGAGCGGAAACGCGACTTCCACAACCAGCCCCGTCGGCTCCCATTTGCGACTGAGGGTGCCGCTCAGCTGACGCACCACATTGACCTTGAGTGAGGATCCGAACCCCTCGCGTACCGGCGGGACGACGGCAGGGCCGCCGGACTCCCGCCACACCAGCGTCACCTGTCGCCCGCGCAGCGTCCAGGTAACCGATACACGCCCGCCAGCCTTGCTGCAGGCGCCATATTTGTTGGCATTGGTCGCCAGTTCGTGAAGCAGCATGCTGAGGGGCTGAACCTGTTCGGGTGACAGCACGACCTCCGGCCCGCCGGCATCCACACTGTCTTTCGGACACAGTGCTTCCAGTTCGTCGCGCACCACGTCCCCGAGCCGCCCGCCTTCCCACTTGCGACTGGCCAGGGACGTCTGGGCCCGGGCCAGGGCGCTGATGCGGCCGGCAAGAATCTGCCTGTAGGTCTCGACATCGTCTGCCCGGGTGAGGCGCGTCAGGGATTGCACGACCGACAGGACATTGCGCGCCCTGTGGTCGACCTCGTGCATCAGCAGCTTGCGGGCTTCCTCATTGCGCTTCTCTTCACTGATGTCCCGCGCCTCGATCACGGTGCCGATGACCTGGCCCTCATCGTCACGGATCGGACTGGCGGTGAAGGCCACGGGGTAGAAGGAGCCATCCTTGTGGACGAAGACCTCTTCCCCCTGCACGCCGGCTTTTTCGGGAAAGGCGCGGTCAATGGCGCATTCCGAGATCGGAAAGGGCGAACCATCCGGATAGGTATGATGGATCACGTCGTGCAGCGGGCGTCCGGTCGTCTCTTGGAACGCATAGCCGGTCAGCGTCTCTGCCGCCCGGTTCATGAACACGCAGTGCTGCCGCTCATCCATGAGAAAGACCGCCATGGTGGTATTGCCCAGAATGCCATCCAGGCGCCTCGCGGTGTCCCGGAGCTCGGACTCCATGCGGCGGTAGGCGGTCGTGTCCTGGATCGCCGCATAATAGACAGCGTCATCCCCATCGACGAACAGCTGCAGCTTTACGGCGACATTGTATTCGGTTCCGTCCTTGCGCCGGTGAACCGTGTCGAAATCGAGCCTTTCGACCTTGCCCGTCCTGAGCGGCTCGATCAGGGCGAGGAAGGCGTCCTGACTGATCGACGGCTTGAGATCCCACGGCGTCAGTTCGGCAAGCTCTTCGATACTGTATCCCAGATTGTCCCGGGCGCCCTTGTTCACAAGCCGGAACCGGAAATCGCCAGCCCCGAAGACGTAGACTTCGCTCGCGGCACCCTCGACGATGCGGCCAAGGCGTTCACTCGTCATCCCGGCGGAACCTGGCATGAGGGGAAACTTTAGCTCCGGCGGGCAAGGACAGGGGGTGTAGCCCTACATAAGCGCCCGAAGCGTGGCAACGATCCCGACGGTGGGTCACCCCCCTTTCCGTCACTGACACAGTTACCTATATAGCGGCCGAAACGACGCGGGCTGATCCGCGTTCTGCACGCAGGGAGACCGCATCATGATCGACGTCCGCCCCTTCAACAGCCTCGGCGGTGCCGACCACGGCTGGCTGAAGGCCCGCCATCACTTCTCGTTCGCCAACTATTACGACCCGAACCGCATGAGCTGGGGTCGGCTGCGGGTCTGGAACGATGACGAGATCGCCGCAAAATCGGGCTTTCCGCCCCACCCCCACGCCGACATGGAAATCATCACCTATGTCCGCACGGGTGCCATCACCCATGAGGATTCCATGGGCAACCGGGGTCGCACCGGCGCCGGCGACGTCCAGGTGATGAGCGCGGGCACCGGCGTGCGCCACTCCGAGTTCAACCTCGAGGACGAGACCACCACCCTGTTCCAGATCTGGATTGAGACCGACAAGCCCGGCGCCAGACCCGGCTGGGGCATGAAGCCCTTCCCCAAGTCGGACCGCAGCGGGAAATTCCAGGTGCTGGCCTCGGGCGATCCTGACGATGGCGCGCTGGACATCAACGCCGACGCCCGGGTGCTGGGCGCCACCCTCAAGGCCGGCGAAAGCCTGACCTATGAACTGGCTGAGGGGCGCCGCGCCTATCTGGTGCCCGCTGTCGGCACGGTCGAGGTCAACGGCACCGTGCTCAACGCCCGCGACGGGGCGGGCATCAAGGATGAGCCGACCCTCACGGTCACCGCCCGCGAGGACGCCGAGCTGGTCATGGTCGACAGCCGCTGACAGCCGGGGCGACACGGGAACCGTGTCGCCCTTTGTCCTAGGGCAGGTTGAACAGGATGTGGACCCAGCCCACTTCCTGGGCCTTTTCCAGCGCCTCGAACAGCGGAACGGCAAGGAAGAAGGCCAGGCCGTCACGCAGGGTGGTCAGGAAGAACACGGGTTTGACCTCAAGCGTATCGGTGTCCCGCCACTTCGAGAAATCAGGCCAGAAGCGCGGCGTCCGCGCCTTGTAGGCGCGATAGGGCTCACCGAAGGTCGCCTCCAGCCAGGCCTCCTCCTGCCGGACAGTCAGATAGAAGACGCCGACGGCGATCAGCAGGAACAGGAAGGCTATGGTCACGCTTCCGGTCTGCGCGCCCATGCCGAACGCCCCCATGAAGCTGAAGACGTAGAGCGGATTACGGCTGATCGAATAGGGTCCGAGGTGGACGATCTCGGCCTTCTTGCGCCCGCCGATATAGAGCGAGCACCACGCCCGGCCAACGACGCACAGCGCAATCAGGGCGACGCCGAACATTTCCAGCCGCTCGTGCAGCGGCGTTTCGCCCCCCAGACTCTGGCTGATGGCGGCCAGCGCCACGACGGCCGCTATGGCGAGGGCCAATACGCCCTTCCGGATCAACTGCACCCGGCGCAGATGATGGGGATCGGCCATGGTCATGGGGCTCTCCTGTCGCCGGGGACAGTCCTCTCATTCCACCATCCGGGGCGAAAGCCAAGCGGACACGTGGTACCCTTTAAGACGGCCTTCACCCTGTTGGCCCAGCCTGTCGCGGAATCGGAGCCCCGTCATGACCCGCAAACGCCTGATCTCGCTGGCCGCCCTCGCCGGCTGCGCCCTCATGCTTCAGGGCTGTCTGGTCGGCGCGGTCGTCGGCACCGGCGCGGCCGTGGTCGGCGGCACGGTCAAGGCCACCGGCGCGGTGCTTGGGGCCGGGGTCGATGCCGTCACCACCTCGGATGAGGAAACGCGTCTGAAGCGCGAACGCGAACAGCGGGACTATGAGCGCGAACAGCGGCGCTGCGAACAACGCCGCGCCTCGGGGCGCGACTGCTAGAGCCGACGCTCCATCGCATAGTTGTGGATGGCCACGCCGCCGATCTCGAAATCCCGGCGTTCCGTGACCCTGTAGCCGCGCCGTTCAAACACCCGACGTGCGGGCTCGCTGGCCTCCACATACAAACGCTCGACGCCCGTGGAGCGGGCCACACGTTCCAGCTCATCCAGCATCCGGGCCGCAACGCCCTGCCCCGCCGCGTCCGGGTCAACATAGAGAAAGTCGATGTGGCCGTCGGCTTCCAGATCGGCAAAGCCCATCACGCGGTCCGCATCATCGACGGCCACCCAGCCCCGCCGACCATCCGTGATCTTCTGGCGCAACCGCTCTGCACGCGGCCCCTGCGCCACCCAGGCTTCGACCTGCTCGGCTGAATAATCGCGCGCACCGATTACCCGGACCGCCCGCTCATAGACTGCGGCCAGGCCTTCGGCATCGTCTTCCCTGAATGGCCGGAGCGCGATCACAGCGTCAGAACGCATCGCTCATGGATGGTCGGGCGGGCCACCTGGATGCGGCACAGGCCCGGCCATTCGGGTTTCAGGCGGTTGGCGAACCACAGGCACAGGTTCTCGAGGCTCGGCAGCTCCAGTCCGGGCTTTTCGTTCAGCATCCCGTGGTCCAGCTCTTCGGCCGCGGCCCTCAGCGCCCGGTCCAGCGCCCCAAGGTCCGCGACCCAGCCGTGCTCGGCATCCAGCGTCTCGGAGCGCACGGTGGCCTCCACCGTGAACGAGTGGCCGTGCACCCGGCGATAGATGCTGCCCTCCGGCTCGTTCGGGAAATGGTGGGCCGCATCGAAGGTGGCCTGTTTGGTGATCTCGAAAATGGGCATCAACGCACGCCGATATATTTGTGAGTCTGGACGCTCAGGCGCCACCGGGGATGGGTCAGGCAGTAGGCGAAGGCTGCGGCGGTGTTGGCCTCGACGTCCGGGCCATCCATGGGCTGCAACCAGAACCGTTCGAAATCGAGGCCGGCGAACCGTTCGGGCCGGGCCGTATCCTGCGGATAGACCAGTTTCAGTTCCTGACCCGTGGTCTGCACCAGCGGCGCATCGGCCTTGGGACTGACGCAGATCCAGTCGATGCCGGCAGGCGCCGCGATCGTGCCATTGGTCTCGACCGCAATGTCAAAGCCCCGCGCATGCAGGGCCTCGATCAGCGCGGCGTCGAGTTGCAGCAGCGGCTCTCCGCCGGTGCAGACGACCAGCGGCCGCCCCCCCTCGCCGCGCCAGAAGCCGGCGACGTGATCGGCAAGGGCCTCGGCCGTCACGAACTTCCCGCCGCCGTCGCCGTCGGTGCCGACAAAGTCCGTATCGCAGAAGCTGCAGACCGCGGTCGCGCGATCCGGCTCGCGCCCGCTCCACAGGTTACAGCCGGCAAAGCGCAGGAAGACGGCGACGCGACCGGCCTGTCCGCCCTCGCCCTGCACCGTCAGGAAGGTCTCCTTGACGGAATAGGTCATGCCGCCACCCATTCGGCATGCCCCCGTGCCCGCAATTCGCAGGCCGGGCAGGTGCCGCAGCCATAGCCCCAGGGGTGGCGCTGCAAGCGGTCGCCCCGGTAACAGGTGTGGCTGGACTCGAGGATCAACTCGACCAGCGCCGCCCCGCCGATCCGGTCCGCCAGCGCCCAGGTTTCGGCCTTGGTCAGGCTCATCAACGGCGTCTCGATCCGTACCGGCCTGTCGAGCCCCAGCGACAGGGCCCGCTCCATCGCATCAAGCGTCTCGCGTCGGCAGTCGGGATAGCCCGAAAAGTCCGTCTCGCACATGCCGCCGACCAGCACATCCAGCCCCCGGCGATCGGCCAGCGCCGCCGCCACGCTGAGGAAGACGAGATTGCGTCCCGGCACAAAGGTGGTGGGCAGGCCCCGGGCATCCATCTCCATAGCCTTGTCGGCGGTCAGGGCGCTCTCGGCGATGGCACCATAGCCGGTCAGGTCGACGACGTGGTCCACGCCCAGCCGCGTCGCCCGGTCAGGCAGGACCCCGGCCATGCCCGCGCGCACGGCCAGCCGGGCCTGCATCTCGACCGCATGCCGTTGGCCGTAATCGAAGCCGACCGTCTCGACCCGCTCATAGCGATCCAGCGCCCATGCGAGGCAGGTGGCACTGTCCTGCCCGCCCGAGAACAGGACGAGGGCCGAGGCGGCGGGCTGGACGTCGAAAGCGCTCATGACAAATCTGCGGTCGGCCGTGTGGCCGCGCGCATGCACAAAAAGCCCGTGGAGGCGGGAAGGTCCGCCTCATACACCCGCGGACGGATCGATGCAAAAACGACGAAAACAAGGCCGGAAAACGGTCGCTTCCGGCGTTTACCAATCTGAAAATGGTTGTGGGCTATGCCTGACTGCCAGTTCAGGGAGTATCGGTCAGTTATGCCGACCATCGAAACGCTGACCGAAAAGGTTGTGCCGGTCTCGCCCGAGACTGTCGGGTCGGAGGTTTTCGCCCGCTTCCGGGACCATCCGCATACACTGGTGATACCGGTGGTCAGCGAGGGTCGGCCCGTGGGCCTGATCGAACGCAATGCTTTCCTGCTCAAGGTTGCGGGTCCGCTCGGCAATGCTCTTTACAGCAGTCGCCCGATCACCGAGCTGATGGACGACGATCCCTCGGTGGTCGAAGCCGGGGTGCGCATCGACAGCTTTTGTGACGCCATTCTCGGTTCAGGGCCGGAGGCGCTGACCCGGGGCTTCATCGTTACCCGGCAGGGCAAATACTGGGGTGTCGGGACCGTCATCTCCCTGCTCAGGGCCATCAATGACGACCAGCGCCGCCAGAATGCGGAACTGACGGAGCAGGCGCGCGTCCTGTCCGATACGCGCACCCAGGCGCTGTCCGCCGCCCGGGCGAAGAGCCAGTTCCTGTCGATGATGAGCCATGAGCTGCGCACGCCCCTGAACGGTGTGCTGGCCGTGGCCGAGCTCCTGCGCCGTCAGCCCCTGAATGCCACGGCGCAGTCCCACGTCCAGACCATCGTCGACTCGTCGGAAACCCTGCTGCAGATCCTGCAGGATGCGCTGGACCTGTCCCGTGCCGAGGCAGGCGAGCTGGACATGAACCTCCAGCCCGTCACGCTGCGCAGCCTGATGGACGATGTGGCCACCCTGTGGGAGCCGCGCGCCTCGCAGGACAATGTCCATCTGGTCGTGAGCTATGAAGGCGATACCGAACTCACGGCACAGATCGATCCCGTCCGGATCAAGCAGATCTTCAACAATCTGATCGGCAATGCGTTGAAATTCGCCCGAAACGGCATGGTCGAGGCCGGGCTGAAGGCGTGGGTCGAGGGCGGCCGGGTGCTGATGCAGGCCCGGGTCCGGGACGATGGACCGGGAGTGGCTCCCGAGCGCGTCAATGCCATCTTCGAGTCCCTTGTCCACGGCTCCGGCCCCGAAGGTACGGGTCTGGGCCTCGCGATCTGCCGCCAGATCATGGACCGGATGGGGGGGCGCATCTGGGCCGAGAACAACCCCGGGCGCGGCGCCACCTTCGCCTTCGACGTCTCGGCCGAGCGCGCCCTGCGCCCTGCGGATGTCGAGAGCAATGTTTCGGACCTGGTCGAATCCGACAGGATCGCCAACCCGCACATCCTGATCGTGGACGACAATGCCACGAACCGCGTGGTCGCCCAGGCCCTGTGCGAAATGTTCGGCTGTACCTCGGAAACCGCCGAAGACGGGATGGAAGCCCTGGACGCGGTCAAGGCCCGCGATTTCGATCTGGTCCTGATGGACATCAAGATGCCCCGCATGGACGGACTGCAGGCCACCCAGGCGATCCGCAAGCTCAAGGGGCCGATGCGCGACGTGCCGATCATCGCCCTGACCGCCAACGCCGACCCCGAGGACGCCCGTCGCTATGTCGCTTCCGGCATGGCTGCCGTCGTCGAAAAGCCGATCAAGCCCGAACGCCTGCGCCACGCCATGAATGCCGCCCTCGTGGCCCCGGCCAGCGCGGATGAGTGTACTGACACTACCGTCCGCAGCGCCGCGGTCTGATCCTTCTTCCATTTGCAGGACCGGCGCCGCGCGATAAGCACGGGCCATGGATGTCCCCGCTATTGCTCCCCTGCTGCCGCAACTCGCTTCGGGCGCGGCCCATACCCATGCCCTGGGGTTCACCTTCGAGTCCCTTGACGGCGACCGGGTCCGGATCCGGGTGCCCTGGCGCGACGATCTGGTCGGCGATCCGGAAACCGGCGTGATCGCGGGTGGGGTCGTGACCACCCTGCTTGACCATGTCGGCGGTCTGGCGGTCTGGGTCTCGCTGGACAATTTCAAGCCCCTCGCCACCCTCGACCTGCGTGTCGACTACATGCGGCCTGCCCGCCCCCGCACCGACCTGATCGCGGAGGCCCGCTGCTACCGGCTCACCCGATCGATTGCCTTCGTACGGGCGTGGGCCTTCGAGGACGCGCCAGACGATCCCGTGGCGGCAGCCCAGGCGGCCTACATCCTGACCGCCAGCCGGCCCGGCCGCCGCCCCAGACCGGAGGCCGGGGAATGAGCCGCGTCATCTCCGCCATGCCCTATGCGCGCTTTCTCGGCCTGAGAGTCGATTCGGAGGGCGACGTCCTGACGGTCACCATGCCCTTCTCCGACCATCTGATCGGCAATCCGATGTTGCCGGCCCTGCATGGCGGCTCGACGGCGGCCCTGCTGGAGATCACGGCCATGGCCCAGGTGGCCGCCAGCTTCCCCGAGATGCACCTGCCCCGGCCCATCAATGTCTCGGTGGCCTATCTACGCTCCGGTCGCCCTCGCGATGTCCTGGCCCGGGCCCGGATCAACAAGGCCGGGCGCCGGGTTGCCCATGTGCTGGCGGAGGCCTGGCAGGACGATGAGGACCAGCCGATAGCGGCCCTGACCGCGCACTTCCTGCTCGAAGACCGCTTTTAGTTGTAAGCTATAACTATTCATGGTTGCATTCCCCGGTGGCATTCCGCCACTGGGAGATTTGCCTATGAACCGCGATGAAGTCGGCCAGAGCCTGGCCCTCCGTCTCTATGCCGCCGAGGCGGCGATCGACGCCGCCCTGACCGAAACGGCACGATTGGCCGCCAGCCTGCCCGAGGCCCGGGCCCAGGCCTACCTTTCGGCCGTCACCGGCCAGAAGGTTTTCGAGGACACCGCCCAGACGGTCGTGGCCCTGTCGGAAGCCCGCGGGCACATTGTCCGCACCCATGGCCGTCTGTCGGCGCTCGCCCGGAAGCTGGGGCTGGACGACCTCGCCGTCGGACCGGTCGACAAGCCGGAGGACGAGCCGCCGATCGGGGGCGGGATCACGACCCACGATTCCATGAGAACGGGAGTTTCGCGGGAGCCCGAAGCGTGTTAAGACTTTCTTAACCCTAAGTTGACTGGAGGCTCACATGGACAGAACTGAAGTCGTCGCCGGCGTCGCAAAGGATCTGCACGCTACGGAAAAGGCCATCGATGCGGCCATCACCCAGACCACGACCCTGGTCCAGTCCATGATCGGCGCCCGCGCCCTCCTCGAGGTGTCGCCGGTCGCCGGTGCCGCCAGCCAGGCCAAGGCCATGGAAACCATCGCCGCCCTCAGTGAAGCCCGGACGGCGATCGTCGCCTGCCACGCCGAGCTGCAGAAGGACCATCGCAAGATGGGCTGGGGCGTTTACGCCGTCGGGCCGGTCGACAAGCCGGACGATTGGGAAACGCCCGTGGGCGGAACCCCGCCGACCAAGGGTCACCTGCGGGTCGCCTGAATTCGGCGTAATCTTTGAAACCGGGCGTTTCAGTCCGGATCAAATCAATGCATGATCGCCCTCTGAGTGTTTCGCTCGGGGGGCGATCTCATGTTTGACACCCTCTATTCCCAGGTTGGCGCCGCATTGATCGTGCTGGTCCTGGGCTTCGCCTTTCTGAAGGGCGAGGAAACCGAGCGGATCGCCGCCGGGGCCTACGGTCTCGGCTGGCTGGCGTCCATGCTGGTCCAGAACGACAGCGATCTCTACAACGCCCAGTGGAGCATGCTGGGGATAGACATCATCATGCTGCTGGTGCTCGGCGCCCTGGTGTGGAAATCCCGCAGGGCCTGGCCGACCTGGGCGAGCGCGGCCCAGTTGCTGGTGGTGACCGCCCATGTGCTGATGGTGCTCGACACCCGCCCCTCGATCTCGTCCTACTACACCGTCATCAACCTGGCCGGTTACGGCGTGCTGATCGCCCTGGCCGTAGGCACCTTCTGGGCCTGGCAGGAACGCCGCGCAGCAGGGTTGGAATAGGCATTTAATCCTATATGCTGAGGTTCTGATTCGCGCGGGCCCTGCCCCGGAGGCTTCGGTGCCGCTCACTCATGTGCAGATCTGGCGGGGGATAGACCGTCTGGCCGAGGCCGGGGGGCTCACCGCCTCGGGGCTGGCCCGGCGTGCGGGACTGGACCCGACCGCCTTCAACCCCTCCAAGCGTCAGGGGCCGCCGCCCGAGGCCCGCCCCCGCTGGCCCTCGACCGAGAGCCTGACGCGGGTGCTGGCGGTTTGTGGCGTATCGCTGGGACAGTTCGCGCGCCTGGCCGAGGATGCGGACGAGCCGCCCGCTGCCGTGCCCCTGCTGGGTCTCGCCCAGGCCGGTCAGGACGGCTTCTTCGACGAGGCGGGCCTGCCGACCGGAGAGGGCTGGCTGGAGACTGACCTGCCCCAGCCCCGCGACGGCCTCTACAGCCTGGAGGTCTCGGGCGAGTCCATGGCCCCGCTCTACAGGCCGGGCGACAAGCTGATCGTCGATGCCGAGCCGCGTCCCGTGCGGCACGGCGATCGCGTTGTCGTGCGGACGCGCTCGGGTGAGACCCTGGTCAAGGAGATCGGGCGCAGTGATACCGGGGGCCTGAAGCTGCTGTCGATCAATCCCGACTTCCCGCCCCGCACCCTCGCAGCGGCCGATGTCGCCTGGGTGCGGCGCATCCTCTGGGTCAGCCAGTAGACACCAGAACGGGGCGCGCCCGTCCCGGACACGCCCCGCTTCCTGTCACGCCAAATCGGCGGTCAGTAGGTCAGATAGTGGGCACTGACCCAGCCGCCGTTGCTCAGCCGCACCCATTCGCCCTGTGAGCCGGTCGCCTGCACCGACTGGCCGGCGCTCAGACTGCCGATCTGGCGATAGTTGGTGCCGGGGCCCGACCGAACCCGAAGATTGGTCGTCGCTCGCAGCGAGCTGGAGGCCGCAGGGGCCTGTCGCGCGCGCTCCCGCTGCTGCTGGCAGCCGATGTAGGACCCGGCCGCAGCACCCGCCGCCGCACCGGCCACAGCGCCCAGCTCACGCTCATTGTCCGAAATCTGGCTGCCGGCCAGGGCGCCCAGCACGCCGCCGATCACGGCGCCGGCCTGTTGCCTGCCGCCCGGAGCGTCGCAGTTGGTGATGCCGTTCGCCGCCTGGGCGCTGGCCACACCGGGCAGGGCCGAGACGGCCATCACGGCCGCACCGGCCATCAGGGTCTGTTTGATTATCTTCGACATGACTCACTCCTCTGCAAGGGTCGATGCCGTAAAAATGCGCAGGCGGAGACAAAGGCTCCCGTGAACCGGTTGTTGTTTTCGGTTCATAATTCTTGCGCGACCGCGCGGCTCGCGGAGCCTCGCTGCTTGAGCGTTAGCTCACCAGTTCGCCGCGCGCGCCCTTCTCGATCAGCTCGATCGTCCGGGGCAGACCATAGATCGCGGCGAACGAGCCGAAGCGCGGGCCCTGGGAGGCCCCCAGCAACACCTCGTACAGGGCCGCGAACCAGGCCCGGAGCGGCTGGAAGTCGTGTTCCTTGCCGACCGCATAGACCTCGTTCTGGATCACCTCACCGTCGGTCGTATCGGCCGGCAAGGCCTTCAGACGCTGCGCCAGATCCTCGAACGCCGCCCGCTCCTGCTCCGTCGGGGCACGATAGGTCTTCGCGGGCTTCACGAAGTCCTCGTAGTAGTTCAGCGCATGCCCCATCAGCCGGTCGAGCGTGGGCTCGCTCTCCGGGGTCGCGTCCGGCAGATACTTCGCGAAATAGGCCCACAGCTGGGCCTTCGACGAGGCATTCGCCACGCCGACCAGGTTCAGCAGCAGGCTGAACGAAACCGGGCTGGCCACCTCGGGCGGATCCCCCGCGTGGATCGACCAGACCGCATTGTCGATTTGCCTGGCCGGCTCCTGGGTGCGGAACTGGTCGATGAAGCTGAGATAGTCGTCGATCGCGCGTGGAATAACGTTGAAGTGCAGCGACTTGGCCGACTTCGGCGACTGGAACATATACCAGCTGAGGCTCTCCGGCGTGCCGTAGCGCAGCCACTCGTCCATCGTCAGGCCGTTGCCCTTGGACTTGGAGATCTTCTTGCCCTCTATGTCGAGGAACAGCTCGTAGTTGAAGCCCTCGGGCGGGGTGCCGCCCAGCGCGCGGCAGACCTTGGAACTCTCGCGCACGCTCTCGATCAGATCCTTGCCCGACATTTCATAGTCGACGTCCAGAGCGGTCCAGCGCATCGCCCAGTCGGGCTTCCACTGTAGCTTCACATGGCCGCCGGTGACCGGCACCTCGGTGCGGCCGCCTGCGGGATCGTCAAAGATGATGGTGCCGGCCCCGACATTGCGCTCCAGCGTCGGCACCTGCAGCACATGGCCGGTGACAGGGCTGATCGGCAGGAAGGGCGAATAGGTCGCCCGCCGTTCCTCCCCCAGCGTTGGCAGCATGATGGCCATGACCGCGTCATAGCGCTCCAGCATCCGCAGCAGGGTCGCGTCGAAACGGCCCGAGCGATACTGCTCGCTCGAGCTCATGAACTCATAGTCGAAGCCGAAGCTGTCCAGAAACGCCCGCAGCCGCGCATTGTTATGGGCGCCGAAGCTGTCGTGCGTGCCGAACGGATCACGCACCCGGGTCAGCGGCAGGTGCAGGTCTTCCCTCAGCATCTCCGGGTTCGGCACCCCGTCCGGCACCTTGCGCAGACCGTCCATGTCGTCCGAGAAGGCGATCAGCCGTGTCGGCCAGTGGTCGCCCGTCAGGGCGCGAAAGGCATTGCGCACCATGGTCGTGCGCGCCACCTCGCCGAATGTGCCCATGTGCGGCAGGCCCGAGGGGCCATAGCCGGTCTCCAGGATCACCGGCCGCTGCAGAGCCTCAAAGGTCGCCAGTGCCTCATCCGCCTTACCCGCATCGATCAGCAGCCGCGCGGCGTTCAGCTCGGCATCCGACAGCCGCTTCTTGAGCACATGGGCCAGAAGGTTGCGGGCTTGTTCGAACGGCCACGAGCGGGCCTCACGGGCGAGGGTTTCGAGGTTCTGCAGCATGCCCGAGCGTTTGACCCGCAACGCCGCTCGGGTCAACGGCTCAGCGGCGTGTGACGACGGCTGCGACCACGGCCGCTCCCCCCAGCACCATCAGGGCATCCTCAATCAGGCCGCTGCGCGTTTGACCCAGACGTGCCATGGCCAGCCTGCGCCCGCCGAGGGTCAGATAGGCCAGGGGCACCGCGACGGCGACCGCCAGGCCCGCGCCCAGCCGCTCCCGTCCATGCGGAGAAAGGGCAGACCCGGCAATGCCGGCACTGGCCACCCGCGCCAGCAGGCCCGGCGCAACCGTGCGGTCCGGGGCCATTTGCATCTTGTCACCCAGCAGTTCGCCCACCCCCATGGCGAGGGCGCCGAACCGGAACAGGGGTTGATCCAGCAGGATCAGCCGGCCCGGCGTTTTCCGGCCGGCCATGCGGGCAGCGGCCAAGGCCGCCATCGGAGTCATCGATCGCGCACTGGCGACCGCGCCGATCAGCATCGGGGGGATCAGGCTCAAAAGCTTCATGGTCCTGAAACGCCCGGCGGCGCCTGCGGTTCAGAGGGATCGATCCCGAGCCGTGGTCATTGTTCCTGCACGAGAGGAATGGAGGACCGTCCAATGACCTACCGGCGCTTCGCCGGCATGATCGCCGCCTCGACCGTGATCATGTACGGCCTGATGTATCTGAACACCTATCAGTGGAGCCACGTCCACTTCAGCGAGACCCGGCTCTATATGGCGCTACTGATGGGCGCGACCATGGCCGTGGTCATGCTCGGCTTCATGTGGTCGATGTACAAGGAGCGCGCAGTCAATCTGGCCATCGTGGGCGGCGCGGTGATCGTCTTCGCCGGCAGCCTCTGGCTGGTCCGCAGCCAGGCGACCGTGGGCGAGGTGTCGTACATGCGAGCCATGATTCCCCACCATTCGATCGCCATCCTGACCAGCGAGCGGGCCAACATCCGCGACCCGCGGGTCCGTCAGCTGGCCGATGAGATCATTGAGGCCCAGCGTCGCGAGATCGCCGAGATGGAGACCTTGATCGCGGATCTGGAGCGCAATCCCGTGAACGGGGACTAGGCTGCGGCCCTTGGCGTCTGCCAGCCTTCGCGCCAGGGGCGGCTGGCCTGGGTGAACAGCTTGTCGAACATCTCGGCGGCATTCAGGGGCTTGGCGATACAGTCGTCCATGCCGACGGCGAAATAGAGCTCCAGCTGCTCGGCCAAGGTGTTCGCGGTCAGGGCGATGATCGGCGTCGCGGCGACTTCGGTGCCCAGCGCGCGGATCCGGCGGGTGGCCTCGACGCCGTCCATGACCGGCATCTGGATGTCCATCAGGATCACGTCCCAGCCGCCGCGGCGGGCCGCCTCGACCCCCTCGGCGCCATCATTGGCAGTTTCACAGACCACCCCCTGGGCGGTGAGCAGGGTCGATACAAGCACCCGGTTGCTCTCATTGTCATCGACATAGAGGACGACCATGGCCCGGCCCTCGCCTTCGTCCGGCTCTTCATCGGCGACCGGCACAGCCGCGGCCGACGCCGCGACAGACGACTTGGGCCGCATCAGGGCGTCCATATCGATCGCCCCGCCCCAGTCGTCGCGCCGCGACAGGTCGATCATATGCTCGACGACCGTGTTAAGGGCCTCGCCGGCGGCGACGATCCGGGCCACCTGGGCGGCCTGATCGCGCGTCAGCCCGGTTCCGGCGAGGACATCGGCAAAACCCATCACGGCGTTCAGCGGCGTGCGCAATTCGTGCGACATCTGGCTGAGGAAGGCCTGCCGCGCCTCGGCCATGGCCACCCTCTGCTCGGCGGCCGCCCGCGCGGCCTCGGCCTCGACCCGATCGGTCACGTCACTCTCGCTCAAGAGAACGCTGACGGCGCCGGTCACCGGATCCTGAACGGGCCGGCAGTCGATATGATGCCAGCGCGGCCCCTTCAGCGTTTCCATCCGATGGACCTCGGATGTCGCGCGCTCGTCCAGAGCCGCATCCAGAACCGCCTGCCCGGCCTTCCGGTCCTCAAACCGGTCGACAAGGGCCCCGCCTTCGCCATAGGCCGAGAAGGCCCCCGGATTGGCGAACAGGACCGCGCCCGAGGCATCGAACAGACCCACCGGCCCGGCCGAGTGGCGCAGTGCCTCGACCGCCCGGCGTTCCTCGGCTCCGACATCCGCGTCCGTCGCCTCGAACAGCAGGACCCTGCGACCATCGTGCAGCGCGACGGTCGAGATGAGCGCCTGCACCGTCAGCGGCTCACCGTTGGGATAAAAGGTCCAACGCTCCTCGACCGGCTCGCCGTCTGCCGTGACGGCCTTCAGCCGGTCCGTGCGGGCCCGGACAGCGGGCGATAGTTTCGAGAAATCCCGCGAGAGCAATTCTTCCAGATCGGTCGCGCCCCACAGCGCCAGCGCCGCCCGGTTGGCATAGACACCGAAGCAGGTGTCGGGATCGAACAGCCACACCGCTCGCCTGAGGCTGTCCCAGGCCGTCAATTCAGCGCCGTCCGCCAACCGGGGAAGTGTAACAGCCATAGGGACTTATTGCCGACAAGCCCTGAAGCAACCCTTAAACCCGCAGCCGTCCCGGCTTGACCCGGCGCCGCCGCCATGACCAAAACCGCCGCCGCATGAAGACCGCCGATTTCGACTTCGACCTCCCCGAGGACCGTATCGCCCTGCGACCGGTCGAGCCGCGCGATTCCGCCCGGCTGCTGGTCGTGCGCGAGGGCGGGCTCGAGGACCGGATCGTGCGCGACCTGCCGGACTTCCTGCAGCCCGGGGATGCTCTGGTCTTCAATGACACCCGGGTAATCCCTGCCCGCCTGTCCGGCGCGCGCCATCGCTCAGGGTCGGACGGCGAGACCCTGACCGTGCCGGTCGAGGCCACCTTGCACCACCGCGATGCTCTCGATGTCTGGTCGGCCTTCATGAAGCCGGGCAAGCGCATCAGGCCGGGAGACCGCATCGTCTTCGGGGCGGAAAGCGATGCGGCCTGCCTGATGCCAGGGCTTTGCGCGACGGTCACGGCCAAGGGAGACGACGGGCTGATCACGCTGAGGTTCGACCTGTCGGGCCCGGCACTGGACGATGCGATCCGCGAGATCGGGGTGATGCCCCTGCCCCCCTATATCGCCGCGAAGCGCGCCGAGGACGACCGCGACCGGTCGGACTACCAGACCGTCTATGCCGAGCATGACGGCTCGGTCGCGGCCCCCACCGCCGGTCTGCATTTCACCCCGGCCCTGCTGGACGCCATCCGGGCGAAGGGTGTCTCGACCCATGCCGTGACCCTGCATGTCGGCGCCGGGACCTTCCTGCCGGTCAAGGTCGACGACGTCGCCGAACATCGCATGCACAGCGAATGGGGCACGGTGTCGGAGGAGACAGCCAATGCCCTGAACCGGGTGCGCGCCGCAGGGGGACGCATCGTCTGCGTCGGCACCACCTCCCTGCGCCTGCTGGAGTCGGCCACCGGAGAGGACGGCATCATCGGGACCTTCCATGGTGACACCGCCATCTTCATCACCCCCGGCTATCGGTTCCGCGCCGTCGATGTGCTGATGACCAATTTCCACCTGCCGAAGTCGACCCTGTTCATGCTGGTCTCGGCCTTTGCCTGAACCGGGACCATGAAGGCCGCCTACGCCCACGCCATCGCGACCGGCTACCGCTTCTACTCCTACGGCGACGGCAGTCTGCTGTTCCGGGGGTGAGTGCCTCTACGCCACCGGGTCACCCGTGAAGGCCGCAATAATCGGACACGGCCCACCCTCGCCTCCCGCACACGCCTCGGTCAGCCTCACCAGGGCAGACCGGGCGACTTCCAGCTCCGCGATGCGGGCATCCAGGGCCGCTATGCGACTGCCGGCAAGAGCCCGCGCCCGGGCGTGGTCATGGCCCGAATCCAGCTGAAGCAGTTCGGCGATCTGTGCCAGGGTGAAACCGGCCGTCTGCGCCTGCCGAATGAACCTCAGGCGCCGGACATCCCCGGCGTCATAGCGGCGAACACCACCGTCAGGGCGTCGCGGCGTCGGCATCAGGCCACGACGCTGGTAGTAGCGCACGGTCTCCACACCGACTCCCGCCGAGGCAGCGAAGCGTGCAATGGTCATGTCGGACATGGGTTGACTCCGTACCATGGTCCGGAACCTAGACAGGGCGGGATCGCTACTCAATGCAGGAGAGTCCCATGTCACAATCCCCCCGCGCCGCCACCCTCTACCGCATGGTCATGCCCGGCCATGTCTGCCCCTACGGCCTCAAGTCGCTGTGGCTGCTGCGGCGCAAGGGCTACACGGTCGACGACCACCACCTGACCACACGGGAACAGACCGACGCCTTCAAGGCTCAACACGGCGTCAGGACCACGCCCCAGACCTTCATCGACGGCCAGAGGATCGGCGGCTGGGACGATCTGCGCCGGCATTCCGGCTGGCCGGTCGCCGAGCCTGGCAGCACCAGCTACATCCCAGTCCTCGCCGTTTTCGCCGTGGCCGCCCTGATCGCCCTGGCCATCGATGCCCTGACCACCGGCGGCATCACCTGGCATGTACTGCCGAACTTCATCGCCACCGCCATGTGTCTGCTGGCCATGCTCAAGCTGCAGGATGTCGAGAGCTTTTCGTCGATGTTCCTCAACTACGACCTGCTGGCCCGGCGGTGGGTGCCCTATAGCTATATTTATCCCTTTGCCGAGCTGCTGGCCGGCGTGCTGATGCTGGCCGGGGTGCTGATGTGGCTGTCGGTTCCGGTCGCCCTGTTCATCGGCGGTATCGGCGCGGCCTCGGTCTTCAAGGCCGTCTATATCGACAGGCGCGAACTGAAATGCGCCTGCGTCGGGGGCGGGTCGAACGTGCCGCTGGGCTTTGTCTCGCTGACCGAGAACCTGATGATGGTCGGCATGGCCGTCTGGATGGCCGCGATGGCGCTCTAAAGCCCCAGCGCCCGGAACCAGGCGTCGATCTCCATGGCCTCTGCGCGGATGGCGGCGGTGCGTTCAGCGGCCTCGGCATCGACGCCCCACTGGCTTTCCTGAAACGCCTCGTCCAGCCGGCTGAGGTCGTGGGCCTGGTCCCCGGTCAGGGCGCCCTTCAGCACCGCCAGCGCCAGCACCGCCGAGCCATACATCGGCACCAGCGAGGCCAGACCGGTCAGGGCAAAGTCGTCCAGCTCCAGCGCCAGCGCCTTCACCCGGGCCAGCGCCTCGGGCGACTGGGGGCGATGGACGATGCCCGAGCCGGGTTCCAGCCGGATGCCGTGTTCGGCGGCCCACGCGCGCCAGCGGCCCCATTCGGCGTCCTGTCTTGCCCGCAGGCTGGCGGGCGCTTCGGCCGGGTAGCAGATCAGGTCACTGCCTGCGTAGGCGGCAATCTCGTCCGCCACGGCCTCCCGTGCGGCACTGACGGCATCCAGCGCCGTCGAGGCCAGCCGGGTGGCGGGCATGGTGGCGGGCTCGATCACCTCCGTCTGGCGATCCCATTCCGCAGCCACCCGTCCTGCAGCCTCTGCGGTCGGCAGGACCAGCGGGCGACCGGCGGGCGTTTTGGGCGTGCGTCCGTCCAGCTGCACGGCATGGCCGCCCTCGACCGCGGCCACGCCGGCGGCCTTCCAGAACCGTTTCGGTCGGTCCCCGGGCTCGCGAAAGCCTTTGGCGGCGGCGACATTGGGGTCCAGCGGCGGGATATGGCTCATGTCGTCTCCCTCAGGCGGGCGGCAAATGTCTCAAGCTGGCGGGTCAGGTCGTCGAAGGTCGTGGCCACGTGATGGGCGCCGGCCTCGACCTGCTCGCTCTCGGTGTGAAAGCCCCAGCCGACTCCTTGCGCCCGGACTCCGGCAGCGCGGGCCATCCGCATGTCATGGCCGGTATCGCCGATCATCACCGTCTGCTCCGGCCGGGCCGCGCACGCTGTGATCGCGGCCTGCAGCATAGCCGGATGCGGCTTGCCCGGTCCGTCCTCGGCGCAGTGGCTGGACAGGAACAGATCGGCCCAGCCTGACCGGGCCAGATTGCGGGCCACCCCCCGCCGCGACTGTCCGGTGGCCAGCGACAGGCGCCAGCCGCGCCGCTTCAGATCGGCCAGCAGGTCCATGGCCCCGGCATAAAGCGGCTCCTCAAACCCCGGGTCGGCATGCATGGCGACGAAAGCGGCCTTGTAGTGGTCGGTGTAGCGATCGACGTCCTCAGGCCCCAGATCGGGCGCCAGCCGGGCCATGGCCTCGGTCAGGGACAGGCCGACCCCGCCGCGCACGACCTCATAGTCCGGCTCGGGTAAACCCATGGCCCGCGCCGCGGTCCGGGTCGCGCTGAGGATGGTCGCGCGACTGTCGACCAGGGTGCCGTCGATGTCGAAGACCGCCAGCATCTAGCGCCGCACACCCGCGAACGGGTCGTGATCGGACTCATCCTCCACGAAGCCGAAATTCTCGAAGCCGGCCTTCATTTCGGGGCTCAGGGGGGCTTCGACGATCAGCTTGCCCCCGCCCGGGTGGTCCAGCTCGATCCTGCGGGCATGCAGTTGCAGCTTGAGCCCGCCCGACAGGGCCGCCGAAGCCTCGTCGCCGTATTTGGGGTCGCCCAGGATCGGATGGCCGATCGCCTTCATCTGCGCCCGCAGCTGGTGCGTCCGGCCCGTGAACGGACGCAGCGCCATCCATGCCACCTTCTGTCCGGCCCGCGATACCGTCGCAAAGGCCGTTTCGGCTGTTTCCGCCCCATGCTCCTTGATGTCGGCCGGGCGCATCATCTCAAAGTCGTTGATGCCGGTCTTCTTCAGCGCCAGCTCGATCCGTCCGGACGCCGGCTTCGGCGTGCCCGCGACCAGCGCCCAGTAGGTCTTCTTGGCCTGGCGCCGGGCAAAGGCGCCGGCCAGCCGCTTGGCCGCCTCCGGCCCCTTGCCGAGCAGCAGCACGCCGGTGGTGTCCCGGTCCAGCCGGTGAACCAGACGGGGACGCTCCAGACCCTCGCCCCATGCCGACAGCAGGCCGTCGATATGGCGCGAGGTCTTGGTGCCGCCCTGGACCGCCAGGCCGTGGGGCTTGTTCAGCACGATGACCAGCTCATCCTCAAAGATCACCAGCGAGCGGGCATAGGCGGCATCGCGCGGATTCAAGGCCTTGCGCTCGCCGGGCACCTTGTCCTTCTGCTCGGGGATCGGCGGCACGCGGATCATCGACCCGGCCGCCAGCCGGTCTTCCGGCCGGGCGCGCGCCCCGTCGACGCGGATCTGCCCCGAACGCGCCAGCTTCTGGACCTGGATGTGAGAGACGTGGGGCCAACGCCGGCGGATCCAGCGGTCCAGCCGGATGCCCTCTTCCTCGGCGGCCACGGGCAGGGTCTTCACTTCGCGGCTCACAGCACGCCTCCCGCCATCCGACGCACGATCCACAGCCCCGCGAACAGGGCCGCGACGGCCACAATCACCGAGGCCATTGCGTACGCCATCGCCAGCCCCGGCTGTCGCCGTTCAATCATGAGAGCGATCTCGAGCGAATAGGCCGAAAAGGTCGTGAACCCGCCCAGCAGACCCACTCCGACCAGTAGCCGCCAGGTCTCGGCATGGGCGCCACTGCGCTGGGCCAGCCAGCCGACCAGCAGGCCCATGGCCAGCCCCCCCAGACCGTTGACGGCAAAGGTGCCCCACGGCCAGGCCGCGCCGGGCAGCAAGCGACCGAGGCCCAGCCCGACGCCGTACCGCAGGGCCGCACCAACGCCGCCCCCGGCCGCAACGATCAGAAAACGTGTCATGGGGCGGGCTTATACCTGTGTTCGAGGCAAAACGAAGGGCAACCGGCGCGGCGGTCGCGACCTGACACAATCTTCACTTGCCGGAACGGGGCGTCCGTGGCGATGGTTAATCCCGGGGCACAGGTTCGTGCGTCGGGAGAACGCCGGTGGCCGGACGGCGTGATCTGCGATACTGACCGGTCAGTGAAGCTGGGCTGTTTTCGATCATGACCGACCATACGCCGCCTCCGCCCATTCCGGGATCCGAGCCTGCGCCGATGACCGGCCCCGATCCGGTGGTGGCCCCGGCGGCCCCGAATGCGCCGCCGCCCGGTGCAGCGGACCTCGAAGACCGCGCGGTTCCGGCCGGCCGGCCGCCCCGGCGCGATGCCCACATGCGCACTGCTGACGGCATTCTGAAGCCCATTCAGGACAGCAACTATTTCTCGCACGACCCCGAAGAGCTGGCCATGGTGTCCGCTCACATCGACGAATATTACAATCAGGCGCTCGATATCTTCCCCTTCTGGGAAAGGGACGGAAAACCAGACCGCTTCCACGTTCTGTTCACGCGTCAGATCAACGAACGCTTCCCCGCAGACCTGCCCCTGCGAAGCCATATCCACGACTATGGCCGCCGGGTGTTCGCGGCCCTTATGGTCCATGTGGGCGTCAAGCGCCTGACCCAGGCCCTGGCCCTGGTGGGGCTGATGGTGCTGGCCACGGTCGGACCGACCTGGCTGGCGGAATGGACCGGCTCGCGCCCCGTCGGCCTCGGCCTCGCGGCCGGTGGGATGCTGGCGACGCTGGGGGTCTTCTGGGCCCTGCAGGCCATCCTGTTCATCCAGTACCGCTTCCGGCTGGAGAATGATTCCTACGAACTCTCGCGCGAGATCGTGCAGCAGACGCGCGAGCTGCAAAACCTGTTCACCACCGCCCGGGCCATGGCTGATCAGGCCGAGACGCAGTACCAGATGGACGGCAAGGGCTGGGGCCAGCGCGCCCTGTACCTGACCCGCCTGACCATGTGGATTGGGGCGCGAATGGAATACCTCGAGAAATACGTCCAGATGGAGCTGTGGCGCGTCCGGCGTGAGCGCTACTGGACCCGCTGGGTGTCGCGCATCGCCACGCCGCTCATCCTGATCATCTGGCTGGTGGCCTTTGCCTATGAGCGCCCGCCGATCGACGAAATGGCCTTCCGCGGGCTTCAGGCGCTGGCCGTCGTGCTCGGCATCCTGATCAGCTGGCTGTCCTACTTCCGCTGGCAGACGCCGGTCGCTGCCATCCAGGACAAGCTCGGGGCCGAAAGCTGGGTCCGCTACGCCTCGCTCGACGTCGACAATGCCGTCGCCGATCAGGTGCGGCGCGACAAGGAGCGGCTGGTCGAATACCGGGCCCTCACGCGGGGCCGATAGACCTCAGCGTCGGCCGAGCGCACGGGCCACATCGCGGGCGTCGTAGGCTTGCGGCCTGTCAGGTTTGATCCCCCGGCCCATCACGACCTCGAGCGTGGTCGAGGTGGCGCCCGGGCCGGTGAGGTTGAGGCCGACGCCGACACCGACTCCTGACGTGGAATAGCCGCCGTACCGGCCGGAACCTGCGCCGATAGACACGCTGGGGCGCACGCCCCCGCGCGGATCGGGCCTCCCATCCGTCCACCGCTGGGTCACCTCGAACCAGTCGTATCCGCGCTCCAGCGTAAGCTCGGCCGCGCGCAGCAGGGCATAGTCCGCCACCGGCGCGGGATCGCCCACGCCGTTATAGGTCACGCGATAGCGGTTGGCCTCGATCGCGGCCTCGCTGTAGCCCTGCCCGCCCTGCCCCATCTGCGGGCCATAGGGGGCCAGGCTGGCGCACGCGCCGAGGGTCAGGATTGCGGCCGCCGCCACGGCCAGTCCGGACGCTCTGATGGGCAGTTTCGTCGTCATCGCAAATCTCCGCCTTGTCAGGAAAGAGCGCCCGCCTCTCCGGAACGTTCCGGCAGGGCCAGCCCCGCCTCCGCCATCAGGGCGCGAAAGTCGTCGGGTACAGGCGCCTCGATTTCGCATGCGCCCCCTTCCGGATGCGGAAAACGCAGACGCGCGGCGTGCAGCATCAACCGCTCGGCCTTTCGGCCGGCCAGCGTCAGGGCCCCGCCATAGCGGACATCCCCGACCAGCGGACTGCCCAGATCGGCCATGTGCACGCGCAGCTGATGCATCCGGCCCGTGTGGGGCTCCAGCTCGACCAGGGCACCCTCATCGCTGCGGACCAGGACGCGATAGCGGCTCTCGGACGGCTGGGCGCCCGGCGTATCGTCCGGCACCGCCCTCATATAGCTTTCGCGGCCGATCTCCTGCCGCAACAGGGCCCGGCGGATCACGCCCCGATCCCCCGGCGGTGGTGTCTCGACCAGCGCCAGATAGGTCTTGGTCAGCTTGCGGTTCTGGATGGCCTTGCCGAGGAAGCCGGCCGCCGGTTTGGTTTTTGCCGCCAGAATGACGCCCGATGTGTCGCGGTCCAGCCGATGCACGAGATGCGGCCGCTTGCCGTTCGAGCGCGCAAAGGCCCACAGCAGATCATCCAGCGTATTCGCCTTGATCCGCCCGCCCTGGCTGGACAGGCCCGCCGGCTTGTTCAGCACCAGCACATGGGCGTCCTCGAACACCACCGACCCCCGGACGGCGGCGATCTCCTCAGCGGACAGGGTGACGGGCGGCTGGAAACTCACAGCCTGCGCTTAGGCCATTCCAGCCGGCCCGTCAGCATCGGATCAGCGCAGCACGCCCTTCTTCGACATGGTCCAGGCGTACCAGGCCAGGAAGGCGGCGATCAGTACGATCACCCAGGGCATCCAGCTCATGGCCGCCATCTCCGGCGTCAGCGGCGGCGGGTTCATGAACTTGCCGTAGATCAGGCTGACCACGGCGCCCACGAGCGACAGGGCAAAGGCCCAGACAGCCCAGCGCATGCGCAGCAACAAGAGGATCGAGCCGATCACCGCGCCCCAGACGCCGAGGATCCACGGTACCCACATCCAGTCGGGCATGGCCATGTAGTAGTCGATCATCTCCTGCGAGAACTGCATGCTGCGCATGTAGGTCTCGCCCTGCGTCGAGGTCATGATGAAGTCGTAGGCGCCAAAGCCATTCCACAGCAGCGACAGCCCCCCTACCACCCAGAGGTGCCAGGGCGTCCTTACAGTCATCGCGTTCATGTCTTTCCCCTCCCAAGGTTGACGCAAGGGAGGTTACGCCGAATTTTGAAAACGGCAACGCATCTCGGGACCGGCGCTATTCACCCTTCATCTGCGCGCGGAGCGCCGCCCAGCGGTCGAGACGTTCGCGGATCCTGGCCTCATGCCCCTCGCCCTTGGGGGCGTAGAAGACGCGGCGGTCCATCTCATCGGGGAAGTAGTTGGCGCCCGAGAACCCCTCGGGCGTGTCGGGGTCGTACTGATAGCCCTTGCCGTAGCCGAGCGACTTCATGAGCTTGGTCGGGGCGTTGCGGATATGGGCGGGCGGCATCAGGCTGCCGGTCTCGCGCGCAGCCTTTGCCGCAGCCTTGTAGGCCTCATAGACGCCGACCGACTTGGGTGCGGTCGCCAGATGGACCACCGCCTGGGCCAGTGCCAGCTCGCCCTCGGGACTGCCGAGGAAGTCGTAGGTGTCCTTCGCCGCATTGGCGACCAGCAGCGACAGCGGGTCGGCCTCGCCGATGTCCTCGACCGCCATCCGCACGATGCGTCGCGCCAGATAGAGCGGGTCCTCGCCCCCGTTCAGCATCCGCGCCAGCCAGTAGAGGGCGGCGTCAGGATCCGATCCGCGGACCGATTTATGCAGCGCAGATATAAGGTTATAATGCTCTTCTCGACTTTTATCGTAAGCGGGGGCGCGCTTCTGGAGGGTGCCGGCCAGCCCCTGCACGTCCAGCGGTGCCTCGCCGGACAGGCCGAACAGCACCTCAGACATGGTCAGCAGATAGCGGCCGTCGCCATCCGCCAGCGCCCGCAGGGCCTGCCTTGCCTCCGGGGTGATGGGCAGCGCCTTCCCTTCCTGGCCCTCGGCACGCGTCAACAGTTGCTCCAGCGCCTCGTCATCCAGCCGTTTCAGGACAAACACCTGCGAACGGGACAGCAACGCCCCGTTCAGCTCGAAGGACGGGTTCTCGGTCGTGGCCCCGACCAGGGTGACGATTCCCTCCTCCACGAACGGCAGGAAGCCGTCCTGCTGGGCGCGGTTGAAGCGGTGAATTTCGTCGACAAACAGCAGGGTCGACTGACCGGCGGCGCGGCGCATGCGAGCGGCCTCGAAGGCCTTCTTCAGGTCCGCTACGCCCGAGAAGACCGCCGAGATCTGCTGATACTCATAGCCGGCCGCCCGGGCCAGCAGGCGGGCGATGGTGGTCTTGCCGGTGCCCGGCGGCCCCCACAGGATCATCGAGCCCAGCCGCCCGCCCTCGACCATGCGGCGGATCGGCCCGCCCTCGCCCAGCAGGTGGTCCTGCCCCACCACCTGTTCCAGGGCGGTGGGGCGCAGACGGTCGGCCAGGGGCGCATCTGGGGGATGGATACCCGAGGCTTCGAAAAGATCGCTCATGGGCCTATGTAGGGGCCGGACACCGCCGCGACAAAGGACAACTTATGGCCGATACCGCCCCGCCGACCCCCATCGGGCTGATCCCGTATCTGACCATTCCCTCGCGGGGTGGACAGGCGGCCGTGGAATTCTATCGCGCCGCCTTTGGCGCCGACGAGCTGTTCCGGAACCTTGCCGACGACGGCGAGCGGCTCCTGCACAGCCGGCTGAAAATCAACGGCAGCCTCATCTTCCTGTCCGACGAATTCCCGGAGTATGGGCAGACACCGGACATCAAGCCCGAGGGCATCGCGCTTCACCTGCAGGTCGATGACGCCGACGAATGGTGGAACCGGGCCATCGTCGCCGGAGGTATTCCGGTCATGCCTCTGGCCGACCAGTTCTGGGGCGACCGCTACGGCCGGCTGACGGATCCGTTCGGCCATACATGGTCGATCGGGGCGCCCATCAAGGGCTGAGCCACCGTCACCGCATCGTGCCGTTCAGGCGCTGGCCCCGCCGCAGGATCTCCACCCGGCTGCCGCGCTGAAGGCCGGCAAGGGCACCCGCCGTCGTGACGCCGCGGTCGTTGACGGCGAGGACGATGTCGGAGTTGCGGAACCCCTGGGCGAAGGCCATCGAGTTGCGCGGGGCCTGGGTGACGATGACGCCCGTCGCAAACGGGTCGCCCAGCAGGCGGTCGGCAATGGCCGGATTCAGCGCCAGCACCTGGGCCCCGGCCATGGCCCCCTCGCGGATGACGACGGCGGCCTCGAGGTTCACCTCGCCCGGCAGGGGCTGGACGCGGGCGTTCACCTGTTGCTCGCGGCCGTCGCGCAGCAGGGTCACGGCCACGGTATCGCCCGGAGCCCGGGTACCAACCCGGAAGTTCAGCCCGCCCTGATCGTTGATCTCGCTGTTGCCCACGGCGAGGATCACATCGCCCTGGCGGATGCCGGCCCGGGCGGCCGGGCCGTTGTCAAACAGGTCGGTGACCTTGAGCCCGCGCGGGCGGTCCAGCCCCATGCGCGTGGCCTCCTCCGCGGTCAGGGGCTCCCCCTTCAGGCCCAGCCAGGGCCGGACTACGGTCGTCTCTCCGTCCAGCGCGGCATCGACGACGCGCTGGACCATGGTGGCGGGGACGGCAAAGCCGACGCCCGAGGACGAACCCGAGCGCGAAAAGATCGCCGTATTGATGCCGATCAGCTCGCCGTCCATGTCGACCAGGGCACCGCCGGAATTGCCGGGGTTGATGGCGGCATCGGTCTGAATGAAGGAGCCTGAGTCCGAAATGCCGGTCTCGGTCCGGTTCAGGGCCGAGATGATGCCATTGGTCACCGTCTGGCCGACGCCAAAGGGATTGCCGATGGCCAGCACGAGATCGCCGATCTGCTGATCCTCGCCCACATCGATGCGCAACACCGGCAGAGGCTCCTCAACGCCCTGCAGCTGCAGGACGGCAATGTCCGAGCGCTCATCGGCCAGCAGAACCGTGGCCGTGAACTGGCGACGGTCGTTCAGGCCGACGATGATTTCATTCATGCCCTGGATGACGTGAGTATTGGTCACGACCACCCCGTCGGCGCGCACGATCACGCCGGAGCCCACCGAACCGGTCGGCTGTTGACGGAACTGGCCCCAATAGGGATCGCGATAGGTCTGGACACCCCGCGCCGAAATATTGACGACCGCCGGAGCCGCCGAACGCACCACGGGGGCAAAGCTGGCCTTCACCTCTGCGGCATCGCGCGGGACGGCCCGCCCGGCCGCGGGCTCAAAGACGCTGTCCTGGGCCCGGGTATCGTCCGGCGCGCCACAGGCAGTCAGGGCGAGCGCCAGCACAGAAACGGCGAGAGTCGGAAACTTCATCATCAGTCCATTGAAAACGACAGACGGGGTCGCCGATAATTCACCGTCGCAATGGGACGGCATCAAGGCAGGCCCGGACCATGGAGAATCCTTAATCTGCAGCCTGCGGTTTCCGGCTTGCGAGGAGGCGCCGGGCCGGTCCACCCTCCCCGGCATGAGCGCAGTCATCGAAACCCGCAATCTCACCAAGACCTATGGCACGGTCCGTGCCCTCGATGGTCTCAGCCTGACCATCCCCAAAGGTGGCGTCTATGGCGTGCTGGGGCCGAACGGGGCCGGCAAGTCCACCCTGTTCCGCATCCTGCTGGGTCTGATCGGCCCGACGGAGGGCGAAGCGTCCGTCATGGGCGGCGCCATCCGGGACCCCAGGGCCATGCGGCGCATGGGTTCGATGATCGAGACCCCGCGCTATCCTCCCTATATGACCGCGCGCCAGGTGCTGACCTGGCTGTCGCTGGCACACGGGCTGACGTCTGACACGGCACGGACCGATCGCTGGCTGGAGCGTGTAGGGCTGACTGACGCGGCTGATCGCCGGGTGCGCGGCTTCTCGGTCGGCATGCTCCAGCGCCTTGGTGTTGCGGCGGCCCTGATCACCGAGCCTGAGCTGATCATCCTCGATGAGCCAACCAGCGGCATGGATCCGCCCGGCATTCAGGAGATGCGGGCCCTGATCCGCAGCCTCGCGCATGACGACGGACTGACGGTCGTCCTGGCCAGCCACCAGCTGCTGGAAGTGCAGCGCGTCTGTGACCGCGTGGCCATCATGAACAAGGGCAAGCTGGTCCGCGAGGGCACGGTGTCGGAGCTGACCACTACGGGCGAGCGCCTGCGGTTGTCAGTCTCGCCGCTGGACAAGGCAACCGCCCTTCTGGGCGATCGTGGCACGGTGGACGGCACGGCGCTGCTGGCCAGCGTCCCGCGCGCAGAGGGTCCCGCCCTGATCCGCGCCCTGGTCGAACAGGGCATCGACATCGATGAGGCGCGCTGGGTCGGCACCGACCTCGAAAGCGTCTTCTTCACCGAAACGGGTTCCATCCAGACGCCGGAGCATGACCATGTGGGCTGATGCCATCCGCGCGGAGGCCTTCCGCCTTTCCAAAAGCCGCACGACCTGGTTCTGGAGCGTCTTCTTCGCCCCGATCCTGATGCTCATCATGGGTGCCATCAGCAGCTTCGTGATCGACGCCAACGCGACCAAACTGGCCGCCGATCCCGAGGCTCCACCCGAGCTGACGCAGATGATGGCCGCTGCCCCGCTGGACCTGGGCCAGGCCATGGTCGCCAATGCCGGCAATCTGTCCAATGCGCTGGTGCTCCTGTTCATCCTGATCGGGGCAGCCACCGTCTATGCCGGCGACTATCGCTGGGAGACCTGGCGGCTGATCAGCGCGCGCAACACCCGACCCAACCAGCTGCTGGGCAAGCTGGCCGTCGTCACGGGCCTGTCTCTGGTCGCCATGCTCGTGATGCTGATCTCGGGTACCCTCAGCGACCTCGTCCAGGCGGCCGTGTTCGAGCGCAGTCTGGCCTTTACCCTCGACGCCGGAGATGTGGGTCAGTTCTTCCTGCTGGCGGGCCTGTCGCTGCTGCGGATCCTGCAGTTCACCATGATGGCTCTGCTGGCTGCAGTCATGACGCGCTCGCTGATGGTCGCCCTGTTCGTGCCGCTGGTTCTGGGAATTGCCCAGTTCTTCCTGCCGATGCAGGTACTGCCGCCCATGGGTTTCATGCCGGACAGCTGGCTGTCGATCCTGATCAATCCGGGCGGCGCGATTGATGCCCTGAAGGATCTGGTGCGGGGCGGAGAGGCCGCGGCGGCTGTGGCCGACCATGTGCCCGTGAGGGCCTGGATCAGCATTGTCCTCTGGACCGTCCTGCCCGCTGCCGGTGCCATCGCCTGGTTCAACCGCCAGGACCTGTCCAAGGAATAGCCGATGAGGCACAGGGTTTCGCTCGCTGCACTGCTCGCCGTCGCCTGCGCGATGCCGGGTCTGGTGCGGGCTCAGGAGACGCCGGACACCCGGGTCGAGGACATCGTTGTGCTGGGTACACCCCTGCGCGAACAGGTCGAGACCTTTGCCGATACGGTGGTGGCGCCGCCACACGGGCGCGGACCGGCCCGCTGGAGCGCGCGCTCGGGTATATGCGTCGGCGTGGTCAACCTGCAGCGCGACGCGGCCCAGGCCATGGCGGACCGGGTGTCGGAGGTGGCGGTCGACCTCGGCCTGCCGGTGGGCGAGCCAGGATGCAGCCCCAATGTGCTGATCATTGCCACCGATGACGCACCGACCCTTACGGCGGCGCTGGTCGAGCGCAGTCCCAACGCCTTTCGTCCGCCCTACTCCGGCTCATCCCGCTCGCGCCTGCAACTGAGGCGTTTCGTCGAGTCCGACGCTCCGGTGCGCTGGTGGCACGTCAGTCTGCCGGTCAACAGCGAGACCGGAGCCGTGGCCGTCCGCCTCCCCGGCTATGATCCGCCGCGTACGGGCGTGATGGCCAGCAGGCTCACGACCGTCATCGAGAATGACCTGAGGCGCGCCTATGTGATCATCGACATCGACCAGGCGGAGGGCGTCACCTTCCGGCAGCTGGCCGACTATGTCGCCATGGTTGCCTTCGCCCAGATCGATCCGGATGCGGACCTTTCGGGTTTTCCCACCATTCTGAACGTCTTTGACAACCCCTACATCGCCGTCGGCCTGACCGACTGGGATGAGGCCTATCTGGGCTCCCTCTACGGGGCCGAGTTGAACCAGAGCAGTCCCAACGCCCAGTCCGGGGCGGTCGCCGCCCTGATGTTCCGCGAGCGCCGTCGGGTTGAAGATGACATCGCAGCGGAACTGGAGGATGCTGAGGGCGAGTGATTACCCGCGGAGGTACGGGATGGCGATCAGAACTCTCGTGCTCTCCGTTGTGCTTGGACTGGGATTGATGCCGGACGTGGCCATCGCCCAGCAGACTCGGACAGAGACTGAAACGGCGGTCGAGGACATCGTGGTTCTCGGCATGCCCCTCCGCGAGCAGGTGGAGACCTTCGTCGACGATGTCACGGCCCCGGCAACGGGTTGGGGTCCGGCCCGCTGGGATGAGCGCTCGGGCATCTGTGTCGGCGTGGTCAATCTGCGTCGGGATGCGGCCCAGGCCATGGCCGACCGCGTCTCCGAGGTGGCGCTGACCCTGAACCTGACCGTGGGTGAACCCGGGTGCAGCCCCAACGTCCTGATTATCGCCACCGACGACGCCCCGGCCCTCGCCACAGCCATGGTCGAGCGCAGTCCCAATGCCTTCCGTCCGCGCTACTCCGGGGCCGCCCGAAGACCGTCGGCCCTGCGCGCCTTCGAGACCTCGGACCGGGCAGTGCGCTGGTGGCACGTCAGCATGCCGGTCATCCGGGACACCGGTCGTCCCGCCGTTCGGGTGCCCGGTATGGACCCGCCTGTGATAAGCAGCTGGGGCAGCCGCCTGACCACCCCCATCACCAGCCGGCTGCTGCGCGCCTATGTGATTATCGACATCGATCAGGCAGAGGGGCTCAGTTTCACGCAACTGACCGACTATGTCGCCATGGTCACCTTCGCCCAGATCGACCCCGACGCCGAGGTCTCGGGCTTTCCGACCATTCTCAATGTGTTCGAGAATTCCACCGTCGCCTCTGGGCTGACGGACTGGGATCAGGACTATCTGGATGCTCTCTACGGCTCCGAAATGAACCAGCGTCATCCGAACGCCCAGTCCGGGGCGGTGGCCTCGATGATGTTCCGCGAGCGGCGGCAGGCCGGGCGGGAGGCACACACCGACACCCTCGAGGCAGAATAGACAAAGGGCGGTGGATCGCTCCACCGCCCTCAGTTCCGTTCGCCGCTGCGGGGCGTCCTAGTCTTCGGCGTCGTCGTCGCTGCTGAACACCGGACCGGAGTCCTGGCCCTTGGCCGAGGTGTCACGATCGACGAACTCGATGACGGCCATGGCGGCGTTGTCGCCGTGGCGGAAGCCGGCCTTCATGATGCGGATATAGCCGCCGTTGCGGTCGGCATAGCGGGGTCCGATGGTCTCGAACAGCTTGCCGACCTGGGGCACATCACGCACCTGGCTGATGGCCTGACGACGGGCGTGGAGGTCGCCCTTCTTGGCCAGGGTCACCAGCTTCTCGACGAAGGGGCGAAGCTCCTTGGCCTTGGGCAGGGTGGTGGTGATCTGCTCGTGCTTGATCAGCGAGGCCGCCATGTTGGCGAACATGGCCTGGCGATGACTGGTCGTGCGACCGAGCTTGCGATAGGCGGCGCCGTGGCGCATCGGGGTCTCTCCTACTCAGTCCCGGTTCCCGCATTTCCATGGCGGGCCTGGGCCTTTTCCTTCTAACCGCTCCGTCGGCCGTCTGACCGGGGGCGGAGGGGTTGAACTCAGATCTGGTCGTCGAACTTCTTGGCCAGGTCTTCAATGTTTTCCGGCGGCCAGTTGGGCACATCCATGCCCAGGCTGAGGCCCATGGTCGCCAGCACTTCCTTGATCTCGTTCAGCGACTTGCGGCCGAAGTTCGGGGTGCGAAGCATTTCGCCCTCGGTCTTCTGGATCAGGTCACCGATGTAGACGATGTTGTCGTTCTTCAGGCAGTTGGCCGAGCGGACCGACAGTTCCAGTTCGTCGACCTTCTTCAGCAGGGCCGGGTTGAACGGCAGCTCGGGCTTGCCGTCCGACTGCTCGACCACGGCCTTGGGCTCGTCGAAGGTGATGAAGATCTGCAGCTGGTCCTGGAGGATGCGCGAGGCAAAGGCCACGGCATCCACCGGCGAGACCGCGCCGTTGGTCTCCACTTCCATGATCAGCTTGTCATAGTCCAGCGACTGGCCCTGACGGGTCGGCTCGACCCGGTAGGCGACGCGCTTGACCGGCGAATACAGGGCGTCGACGGCAATCAGGCCGATCGGTGCGTCTTCCGGACGGTTGGCCTCCGAAGCGACATAGCCCTTGCCGTTCTGGACGGTCAGTTCCATGCGCACCGAAGCGCCGTCGTCCAGCGTGCACAGCACGTGGTCGGGATTGAGCACCTCGATGTCGTGCGGGACTTCGATCTGGCCGGCGGTCACAGGGCCGGGGCCGGTCGCCTTCAGCATCATGCGCTTCGGACCTTCCGAGTGCATGCGCAGGGCCAGCTGCTTGATGTTCAGCACGATGTCCACGACGTCTTCCCGCACGCCTTCCAGCGACGAGAACTCGTGAACCACACCGTCAATCTGGATGGCGGTCACCGCGGCGCCTTGCAGCGACGACAGCAGCACGCGGCGCAGGGCATTGCCGAGCGTCACACCGAAACCGCGCTCGAGAGGTTCGGCCACCAGGCGCGCCTTGCGCAGCGGGTCGGTGCCGGTCTCGATCTGCGGTTTCTCGGGACGGATCAGCTCTTGCCAGTTTCTTTCGATCATAGGGTCCCTCGAACGGGTTTCGTCGATCTGGAAAGGCCGCGATTGCGGACAGCCCGACCAACGGGAAAAGATTGCTTCAGCGGGCCTTAGACGCGGCGACGCTTGGGCGGACGGCAACCGTTGTGCGGCATCGGGGTGACGTCACGGATGGTCGTGATGGTCATGCCGACGGCCTGCAGGGCGCGCAGGGCCGACTCACGGCCGGAACCCGGTCCCGACACATTCACTTCCAGCGTCTTCACGCCGTGCTCGGCCGCCTTCTTGCCGGCGTCCTCAGCCGCCATCTGCGCGGCATACGGGGTCGACTTGCGCGAGCCCTTGAAGCCCATGTGACCGGCCGACGACCAGGAAATCGCATTTCCCTGCGCGTCGGTGATGGTGATCATGGTGTTGTTGAACGACGCATTCACGTGGGCGACGCCCGACGTGATGTTCTTGCGTTCGCGACGCTTTACGCGACCCGGTTCCTTGGCCATCGATCAGCTCTTTCTCTTACTTCTTCTTGCCGGCGATCGGCTTGGCCGGACCCTTGCGGGTGCGGGCGTTGGTGTGGGTGCGCTGGCCGCGGACCGGCAGGCCCTTGCGGTGACGCAGACCGCGGTAGCAGGCCAGATCCATCAGGCGCTTGATGTTCATCGAGGTCTCACGGCGCAGGTCACCCTCGACCGTGTGGTCGCTGTCGATCGTCTCGCGGATCTGCAGGACCTCGGCATCGGTCAGGTCGTTGACCCGACGCGAGGCGTCAATGCCCACCTTCTCGGTGATTTCCTTGGCAGCGGCCGGGCCGATGCCGTGAATGTACTGAAGCGCGATCAGGACGCGCTTGTTGGTCGGAATGTTGACGCCAGCGATACGGGCCACGAATATCTCCAATAACGCGTTTCCAGACGCAGAAATCGCTCCGGTCAACAGACCAGGAGCGTGTCGCGCCCTTCGCGGAAGCGCGCCTTATACAGGGGATTCACGGTCCGTCAACGGTTGTGGGGCGCCTCACGGTGCATTGCGCCCGAAGCGGACGGTGATCACGGCCCGCAGATCGGGGTCCGGGCGACCATCGACCATGGCCGGCCGGAACCGGTATTCGGCGACCGCCACGGCGATACCGGCAGCACCAAAACCCTGGCCTGCGGGCGTCTCGCTCAGCACACGACACTGATCCAGCGTCGTATCCTCCCGTATCCGGCAACTGACGACGGCCGTACCGGACACGCCCCGGCGAAGGGCTTCGCGCGGATGATAGGGACGCAGCGCCCCGGGTCGCGGCTCGCGCAGGTTTCGGGGGCCGGACCGCGTGCCCGTTCCGGGCCCCGCGCCGTCGCCCCTGCCGGTTCCGGTGCCCCTCCCCTGCCCGCCCGACCCCTGACCCGGCACAGGAGTCGGCAGGGGGGCGATACCCACCTGTGGGGTGGGCTCCGGCGCAGGCTCGGGCGGGGCGATGATCTCGCGTTCGATCTCGGGCGGCGGCTCGGGCGGACTGTGGATTACGGAAGGGCTGGCCGGGGCCCCTCCCCCGGGCTCAACCGCGGGTTCGGCCAGCGCAGGCGGAGGGGGGCGTGGGGGCTCCGGGTCATAAAGATAGACGTCGACGATCCTCAACGGCGGCTCGGGCGGGGCCGGCGTCGAACGACTGAGGGCAATCAGGATCAGGCCGTGCAGGGTCAGGACCACGGCAACGGCCCCGCCCCAGCGCGAGGCCCGACGCTGTCTGGCGGTGAGAGAGGAAAAACGGAGGCCCATCGGCCCAGTTTAACGCCTGAAACCGGCTTCGGTCGCCCCTGCGGTCAGGCGTCCGCCAGAACCGCGTCGAGGGCGGCGGCAACGGCGTCGATCGAGGCCATGCCGTCGATTTCAACCAGCTTGCCCTGCCCCTGATAGTAGGGAAGCAAGGGGGCCGTCTGGCGATTATAGGCCTCGAGCCGCACACGGAAGCTTTCCGGATTGTCATCGGGGCGTCCCTGTTCCGCATAGCGCTGGGCGATGCGGGCCTTGAGCGCCTCGTCATCCACCTTCAGACGGACCACACGGTCGATCGTCGAGCCCCGCCGGGCCAGCATGGCATCCAGGGCCTCGGCCTGGGCCACCGTGCGGGGAAAGCCGTCGAAGATGGCCCCCCCGGCGGCCTCGGCCTCGTCAAGCCTCGCCTCGATCAGGGCCACGACGATCTCGTCGGTGACCAGCTCGCCGCGTTCCATGATCCCCTTGACCGTCTGGCCAAGCTCGGAACCGGACGCGATGGCCGCGCGCAGCATGTCGCCCGTCGAGAGCTGGACCATGCCGCGGGTCTCGACCAGGCGCTTGGCCTGGGTGCCCTTGCCCGCGGCCGGCGGTCCGAACAGGATCAGGTTCATCGGGTTCCCTCCCCGACCTAGCGCCGCGCGGGTGCCGGCATGCCACCCCGGCCACCGCCGCCGCGTCCGCGCAGCTTGGCCTTCTTGATCAGTCCCTCATACTGGTGAGCCAGCAGGTGCGACTGGATCTGCGCCACCGTATCCATGGTCACCGACACCACGATCAGGATCGAGGTCCCGCCGAAATAGATCCCGCCCATCGACCCGACCATGAACTCCGGCAACAGGCAGACGGCCGTGATGTAGGCCGCGCCGATCACCGTCAGCCGGGTCAGCACATAATCGATGTACTCGGCCGTTCGCTTGCCGGGGCGGATGCCGGGCAGGAAGCCGCCGTACTTGCGCAGGTTCTCGGCCGTATCCTCGGGGTTGAAGGTGATCGAGGTGTAGAAGAAGCAGAAGAAGATGATCAGGGCGCCGTACAGGATTATGAAGGCGGGCTGACCATGGTTCAGTTGCGCCGTCACAAACGGCAGCCAGCTCATCCATGACGGCAGGTCCGCATTGGCCGTCATCTGGGCGACCGTGGTCGGCAGCAGCAGCAGCGACGACGCAAAGATCGGCGGAATGACACCGGCGGCATTGACCTTCAGCGGCAGGAACGACCGCTCGCCTCCAGCCATGCGATTGCCTTCCTGGCGCTTCGGATACTGGATCAGCAGACGGCGCTGGGCGCGCTCCATGAAGACGATGAAGACGATGGTGGCCACCGCCAGGGCGGCGATGAACAGGAGAACGAAGGCCGACATCTGACCTTGCTGCGCCAGACCCAGCAGGCGGGCGACCGTCGACGGCAGAACCGCCACGATGCCGGCGAAGATGATCAGCGAGATACCGTTGCCGACCCCCCGGGCCGTCACCTGCTCACCCAGCCACATCAGGAACATCGTGCCCCCGGTCAGGCTGACGACGGTCGAAACGATGAAGAACAGGCCCGGCGAGTCGACCAGATTGGGCTGGGCGTTCAGGCCCACGGCAATCCCCAGCGACTGCATCAGCGCCAGCACGACCGTCAGGTAGCGCGTATACTGGTTCAGCTGCTTGCGACCGGCTTCCCCGCCTTCCTTCTTGAGCTTCTCCCAGGGGGGATACACCGCGCCCATCAGCTGCACGATGATCGAGGCCGAGATGTAGGGCATGACGTTCAGGGCGAAGACGGCCATGCGCTCGACCGCGCCGCCCGAGAACATGTTGAACATGTCCAGGATGCCGCGCTGCCCGTCAGGGTTCTGGAAGAACTGCAGAAAGGCCTCGGAATTGATCCCGGGGATCGGCACGAACGTCCCGATCCGGTAGACCAGCAGCGCCCCGAGCGTGAACAGAAGGCGTTTATGCAGCTCGGTCGCTTTCGCGAACGAGCCGATGTTCATATTGGCAGCAAGTTGTTCGGCGGCCGAAGCCATAGCGGTTTACCCCGACGTTTCAGTCCACGACCGGCCGCGCGCGACCGGATGCCCATTCCCAGATAGGCGAAGGGCGGCCTCTTAGCGAGACCGCCCCGGCGGGTTTATTTTCCGGCCTTGTCAGCGGCCTGACGACGGGCCCGGGCCGAAACCTTGTTGGCCTCGCCCCGCGGCGCCTTGGCAGCAGGCGCCTTGCCCTTGGCAGCGTTACGCTTCTCGACGCGCGCCCTGGCCTTTTCCTCGGCCTCGATGCGCTGCTGCACCACAGTGCCGCCCGCGGCCTCGATCGCCTTGACCGCGCCGGCCGAGGCCGACCACACGACCAGGTTCAGCTTGGCCTTCAGCTCGCCGGTGCCGAGGATGCGCACGCCGTCCTTGACGCGACGCAGCACACCGGCAGCCACCAGGGCCTCGCCGTTGATTTCCTTCTTGATGTCCAGCTTCTTGGCATCCACGGCATCCTGCAGGCGCCACAGATTCACCTCGGCCAGCTTGAGCGCGCCGGGGTTGTTGAAGCCGCGCTTGGGCATCCGCATGTACAGCGGCATCTGGCCGCCTTCGAAGCCCAGCAGGCTGACGCCGGTCCGCGACTTCTGACCCTTGACACCACGGCCCGAGGTCTTGCCCTTGCCCGAACCGGGGCCCCGGCCAACGCGCATGCGCTTCTTGTGAGCGCCTTCGTTGTCACGGATTTCGTTCAGTTTCATGTGCCTGATCCTTTCGGGTGCTAGCGCCTGGCACGGCCAGACTCGGCGTTTGAATAAATTGAAGGGCCGCTTCTAGGCGGCCCCGCGCAGCTTCGCAAGCAGCGAACCGCCCTCCCCCGATCCGGGAGAGGGCGGGTCAGCTTACTTCTCGACCACTTCCACCATATGGCGGACCTTGGCGATCATGCCACGGACGGCCGGGGTGTCCTCAAGGGTCGACTCGCGGCCCATGCGGTTCAGGCCCAGACCCATCAGGGTGGCGCGCTGGTCCGACTTCCGACGGATCGGGCTGCCGGTCTGGCGGATGGTGACGGTAGCGGTTTCTTTCTTGGCCATGATCAGCTCTCGACGGCTTCCGGCGCCGAGGCACCGTCATTGCGACGTCCCATCAGATCCGCAACCTTCTTCCCCCGCTTGGACGCGATCTGGCGCGGCGAGGACTGGGCCTTCAGGGCCTCAAAGGTGGCACGGATCATGTTGTAGGGGTTGGACGAACCGGTCGACTTGCCGACCACGTCCTGGACGCCCAGGGTTTCCAGGACGGCCCGCATCGGACCGCCCGCGATCACGCCGGTGCCGGGAGGGGCCGCGCGGACCATGATCTTGCCGGCGCCCCAGCGGCCGTTGCCGTCGTGGTGCAGGGTGCGGTTCTCGCGGAGCGGAACGCGGATCATGGTCTTCTTGGCTTCTTCGGTCGCCTTGCGGATGGCCTCCGGCACTTCGCGCGCCTTGCCGTGACCGAAGCCGACGCGGCCCTTGCCGTCGCCGACGACCATCAGGGCCGCGAACGAGAACCGGCGACCGCCCTTCACAGTGGCCGCAACGCGGTTGATGTGAACCAGCTTTTCGATGATGTCCGACTCGGGACCTTCGACCGGCGGAGCGTTGCGGTTGTCGCGACGATTGCCACCGCCGCCGCGTTGGGGTTGTTGCGCCATACGTCCCGTTCCTTAGAAGTTCAGGCCGGCTTCACGCGCGGCATCCGCCAGCGCCTTCACCCGACCGTGATAGATGTAACCGCCCCGATCGAAGACGACGTCGGTGACGCCCTTCTCCTTGGCGCGTTCGGCGATCAGCTTGCCGATGCGGGCCGCAGCCGCAGTGTCCGAGCCCTTTTGCTTCTTGCCTTTTTCGCCTTCCAGCGACGAGGCAGCAACGAGGGTAACGCCATTGGCGTCGTCGATGATCTGGGCCGAGATGTTCTTGTCCGACCGGTAGACCGACAGGCGCATACGGCCGTTGGCAACCGCCTTCAGGCGACGACGGGTGCGCTCGGCGCGACGCTTTGCATTCTGTTTGAGCGTAGTGGCCATGACTTACTTCTTCTTGCCTTCCTTGCGCCGGACGGTCTCGCCCGCGTAGCGCACACCCTTGCCCTTGTAGGGCTCCGGCGGACGCAGCTTGCGAATGACGGCGGCGATCTGACCGACGGCCTGCTTGTCATTGCCGGAGATCTTGACCTCGGTCTGCTTCGGCACGGCAAAGGTGATGCCGGCGGGCGGAGCGATATCGATCTCGTGCGAGAAGCCCAGCTGCAGCGACAGCGACTGGCCCTTCAGGGCGGCACGATAGCCGACGCCCACCAGTTCCAGCGTGCGCTCGAACCCTTCGGTGACGCCGGTGACCATGTTGTCGACCAGGGTCCGCGACAGACCCCACATGGCGCGGGCACGCTGGGTGTCCGCGCGCGGAGCCAGGCTGAGGCCGTCATCACCCTGGGTGATCTCGACCTCTTCGGCCACGGTCCAGGAGCGCTCGCCCTTGGGGCCCTTCACCACGACGGTCTGGCCGTCGATCGAGACGGTCACACCCTTCGGGATGGCGATGGTTTTCTTACCGATACGGGACATCTTAGTAGACCCTGCAGAGGACTTCGCCGCCGACATTGGCGTCGCGGGCGGCCGAGTCGGACATGACGCCCTTCGAGGTCGAAAGGATCGAGATGCCCAGGCCGTTCTTGATCGGCTTCAGGTCGCTGATCGCCGAATAGACGCGACGGCCCGGCTTGGACACGCGGCTGATCTCGGCAATGACCGGCTGGCCGTCGAAATACTTCAGCTCGATCTCAAACTGCGGAAACTCGCCGGGGTTCTGGACCAGCGAATAGCCGCGGATGTAGCCCTCGTCCTTCAGCACGTCGAGGACGCGCTGGCGCAGACGCGAGGCCGGGGTGAGCACCGAGGAACGCTTGCGGGTCGCGGCGTTCTTGATGCGAGCGATCATGTCGCTCAGGGGATCATTGATCATCATGGCGTTCTTCCCCTTACCAGCTCGACTTGGTCAGGCCGGGGATCTGACCCTTGTTGCCCAGTTCGCGCAGCGCAATCCGGCTCATCTTCAGCTTGCGGTAGTAGGCGCGCGGACGGCCCGTCACCTCGCAGCGGTTACGGATGCGGCTGGGCGCGGAGTTGCGCGGCAGCGCGGCCAGCTTCAGGCGCGCCTCAAAGCGCTCCTCCAGCGGCAGCGATTCATCATTGGCGGTCGCCTTGAGGGCGGCCCGCTTCGCGGCATACTTCGCAACAAGCTGCTTGACGTGCTCGTTCCGGTTTACGGCGCTTTTCTTAGCCATTGTGCTTTTCCTTTCCCGATCAGTTCACGAACGGGAATTTGAATTCGGTGAGGAGAGCCTTGGCTTCCTCATCCGTCTTGGCCGTGGTGCAGACGACAATGTCCATGCCCCACATCTGGTCGATCTGGTCGTAGTTGATCTCCGGGAACACGATGTGCTCCTTCAGACCCATCGCATAGTTGCCACGACCGTCGAACGAGGTGCCCTTCAGGCCGCGGAAATCCTTCACGCGCGGCAGGGCGATCGTGATCAGGCGATCCAGGAACTCGTACATCTGGTCGCCGCGCAGGGTGACCTTTCCGCCGATGACCATCCCCTCGCGCAGCTTGAAGCCGGCGATGGAGTTGCGGGCCTTGGTCGGAACGGCCTTCTGACCGGCGATCGCCGTGAGATCCTTGAGGGCGGCAGTCGCCTTCTTGGAGTCAGCGACAGCCTCGCCGATACCCATGTTCAGGACGATCTTTTCCAGCTTGGGCATCTGCATCGGGTTGGTGTAGCCGAACTTGTCGGACATCACCTTCTTGATGCGGTCATTGTATTCCGCCTTCAGGCGAGGCGTGTATTTGGTGTCGGCCATCAGATGACGTCTCCCGTCGTCTTGGCGAAGCGAACCTTCTTGTCGCCTTCAACCTTGAAGCCCACGCGGGTCGCCTTGCCGTTGGCGTCGGCAATCGCGACGTTCGACAGGTGAAGCGAGGCTTCCTTGTTCTTGATGCCGCCCTGCGGGTCAGCCTGGGTCGGGCGCGTGTGGCGCTGAACCATGTTGACGCCTTGCACGACGACGCGGTTTTCGGTGGGCAGGACCTTGAGCACCTTGCCGGTGCGGCCCTTGTCCTTGCCCGTCAGGACGACAACGGTGTCGCCCGATTTGATCTTGGCGGCCATGGTTACAGGACCTCCGGAGCCAGCGAGATGATCTTCATGTGGTTCTTGGCGCGCAGTTCGCGCGGAACCGGGCCGAAGATACGGGTGCCGACCGGCTCGTTCTGCTTGTTGACGATCACGGCCGCCGACTTGTCGAAGCGGATGACCGAGCCGTCCTTGCGCTGGATGTCCTTGGCCGTGCGGACGACGATGGCGCGCACGACGTCACCCTTCTTCACCCGGCCGCGCGGAATCGCTTCCTTGACCGAGGCGACGATGGTGTCACCGACCGAGGCGTAGCGACGCTTCGCGCCGCCCAGCACCTTGATGCACATGACCCGGCGAGCGCCCGAATTGTCGGCCACCTCCAGGTTAGTTTGCATCTGGATCATGGGATCCGATCCTTCTTCTTACGAAGCCGAGGCGGAGGAGTCGGAGACGACTTCCCAGCGCTTCAGCTTGGACTTCGGGGCGCACTCGACGATGCGGGCCAGGTCACCGACCTTGAGGGCGTTCGCTTCGTCGTGGGCGTGGTACTTCTTGGACAGACGCACGGTCTTCTTAAGGACCGGGTGCAGCAGCGTGCGCTCGACCTTGACGACGACCGTCTTGTCGCCCTTGTCGGAGACGACCACGCCTTCGAGAATTCGTTTCGGCATTTTCGTTCCCTTAAGCCGCTGCCTGCTTCTGGCGCAGAAGCGTCGAGATGCGGGCGATGTCCTTGCGCACTTCACCCACGCGGTGGGTCTTTTCCAGCTGGCCGGTGGCCGCCTGGAAGCGCAGATTGAACTGTTCCTTCTTGAGCTTGAGCAGCTCATCGGACAGCTGGTCGGGCGTCAGGGCCCGAAGATCGGCGATCTTGGTCATGCCGCTTGCTCCGTGTGACCGATGCCGGCATCGAGGCGGGTGACCACCTTGGTCCGGACCGGCAGCTTGGCCGCGCCAAGACGCAGCGCTTCGCGAGCGATGTCGTCCGGCACGCCGTCGATTTCAAACAGGATACGGCCCGGGTGGCAGCGCGCGGCCCAGTGGTCCACGGCGCCCTTGCCCTTGCCCATCCGCACCTCGGCCGGCTTGCCGGAGACCGGCACGTCCGGGAAGACACGGATCCAGACACGACCCTGACGCTTCATCTGGCGCGTGATCGCGCGGCGGGCCGCCTCGATCTGACGCGCCGTGATGCGTTCCGGCTCCAGCGTCTTCAGGCCATACGAGCCGAAGTTCAGCGAGAAACCACCCTTGGCAGCGCCATGGATGCGGCCCTTGAAGGCCTTGCGATATTTGGTCTTCTTCGGTTGCAGCATGACTTAGTTCTCACGTCCCCGGTCACGGCGCGGACCGCGATCAGCGCGGGGGCCACGCTCGCGGCCTTCATTCGACGACGGGCCGGACGCTTCCTGGGCCCAGCGCTTGTCCTGGGCCATCGGGTCGTGCTCCAGCACCTCGCCCTTGAAGACCCACACCTTCACACCGATGATGCCGTAGGTGGTCCTGGCCTCGTACACGCCGTAATCGATGTCGGCGCGCAGGGTGTGCAGCGGCACACGACCTTCGCGATACCATTCCATCCGGGCGATTTCGGCGCCGCCGAGGCGACCCGAGACATTGATCCGGACACCCTTCGCACCCAGACGCATGGCCGACTGCATGGCGCGCTTCATGGCGCGGCGGAAGGCCACGCGGCGCTCCAGCTGCTGGGCGATGTTCTCGGCGATCAGCTGGGCATCGACTTCCGGCTTGCGGACCTCGACGATGTTCAGGTGAACCTCGCCCTCGGTCATCGCGGCGATGTCCTTGCGCAGCTTCTCGATGTCGGCGCCCTTCTTGCCGATCACGACACCCGGACGGGCGGCATAGATCGTCACGCGGCACTTCTTGTGCGGACGCTCGATGATGATGCGCGACACACCGGCACCCGACAGCCGCTCACGCAGCCACTCACGCAGCTTCAGGTCCTGGTGCAGCAGTTTGGCGTACTCACGACCGCCGGCGAACCAGCGGCTGTCCCAGGTACGGTTGACGCCGAGCCGCAGCCCGATCGGATTGATTTTCTGACCCATCAGGCGGCCTCGCCGGCTTCACGGACCACGATGGTGATCTCGCTGAACGGTTTCAGGATACGCGACGAGCGACCACGAGCGCGGCTCGCGAAACGCTTCATCACCAGGTTCTTGCCCACAAAGGCCTCGGCAACGATCAGATTGTCGATGTCGAGGTTGTGGTTGTTCTCGGCGTTCGAGACGGCCGAATACAGGACCTTGCGGACGTCGCCGGCGATGCGCTTGCGGCTGAATTCCAGCTCGTTCAGCGCCTTCTGGACCGGCAGGCCGCGGATCGACTGGGCCACCAGGTTCAGCTTCTGCGGGCTGATCCGGACGTTGACCAGCTTGGCGCGGGCTTCGGTCGTCGACACGCGACGGGGGTTCTTGGTCTGGGCCATCGGTTACTTCCTCTTGGCCTTCTTGTCCGCCGCGTGACCCGGGAAGGACCGCGTCGGCGAGAACTCGCCAAACTTCATGCCGACCATTTCTTCGGAGACCGACACCGGCACGTGCTTCATGCCGTTGTGCACGCCGAACGTCAGACCGACGAACTGAGGCAGGATGGTGGAACGACGCGACCAGGTCTTGATCACGTCCTTGCGGCCCGACGCTTGCGCGGCCTCGGCCTTCTTCAGCAGATACCCGTCGACAAACGGGCCTTTCCAGGAGGAGCGGGCCATCTTTAGCGAGCCTTCTTAACGTGGCGGCTACGGATGATGAACTTGTCCGTGGCCTTGTTCTTGCGGGTGCGGGTGCCCTTGGTGTCCTTGCCCCAGGGCGTGACCGGCGTACGGCCGCCCGAGGTCCGGCCCTCACCACCACCGTGCGGGTGGTCGATCGGGTTCATGGCAACACCGCGGACGTGCGGACGGAAGCCCATGTGGCGCTTGCGGCCGGCCTTGCCCAGGTTCTGGTTCATGTGGTCGGGGTTCGACACCGCGCCCACCGTGGCCATGCAGCCGTCCAGGACCATGCGCAGTTCACCCGAACCCAGACGGATCTGGGCGTAGCCGGCGTCACGGCCGACCAGCTGGGCATAGGCACCGGCCGAACGGGCCAGCTGGGCGCCCTTGCCGGGCTTCATCTCGATGTTGTGGATGATCGTCCCCACCGGCATCGAGCGCAGCGGCATGGCGTTGCCCGGCTTGACGTCGGTCTTTTCACCGGCAACCACCGTATCGCCCGCCTTCAGGCGTTGCGGCGCGATGATGTAGGCCTTTTCGCCGTCCTCATAGGTGATGAGGGCGATGAAGGCGGTCCGGTTCGGATCGTACTCCAGGCGCTCGACGGTCGCCGACTGGAACTTGCGACGCTTGAAGTCGATCTTGCGGTACAGGGTCTTGGCACCACCGCCGCGGAAGCGGACGGCCACGCGACCACCGGCACCGCGACCGCCCGACTTGGTCAGGCCTTCGGTCAGCGACTTTTCCGGACGCCCCTTGTGGAGCTCCGAGCGGTCGATCAGCACCAGGGCGCGGCGGCCCGGCGACGTCGGATTATATGTCTTCAGAGCCATTGGTTCAGAGCCCCGTGGTGACGTCGATCGACTGGCCCTCGGCCAGCGTCACGATCGCTTTCTTGATGTCGACCCGACGGCCCTGAATGCCGCGGAAGCGCTTGGTCTTGCCCTTCTGGACCAGGGTGTTGACCTTCACGACACTGACCTTGAACAGGCTTTCGACCGCCGCAGCGATCTCGTCCTTCGAGGCCTTGTCGGCGACGCGGAAGACGACCTTGTTCTGCTCGGACAGGATCGTCGCCTTTTCGGTGATGATCGGCGACAGGATGGTGTCGTAGTGTTTGGCGGTGGGTTGAGCGCCGGCCATTATGCGGCCTCCTTCTCAGAGAAGCGCGCCTCGATCGCCTCGACGGCGGCCTTGGTCAGCACCAGCTTGTCGGCCCGCAGGATGTCATAGACGTTCAGGCCGGCATTCGGCAGGACGTCGATGTGCGGGATGTTGCGCGCGGCCAGACCGAAGCCGGCGTCGACTTCCGGACCGGCGATGATCAGGGCCTTGGTCCAGCCCAGCTTGCCGAACTGCTCACGCAGCTTGGCGGTCTTGGGCTCCTTGACCGAGACGCTGTCGACCACGATCAGGTCGCCCGAGACGACCTTGGACGACAGCGCGTGGCGCAGGGCCAAGGCACGGACCTTCTTCGGCAGGGAGAAGCCGTGGTCGCGGACGACCGGGCCGAAGGCGCGCGAACCACCGACGAACTGCGGGGCGCGACGCGAACCGTGACGGGCACCGCCGGTTCCCTTCTGCTTGTACATCTTCTTGCCGGTGCGCGAGTTCTCGTTGCGCGTCTGGACCTTGTGGGTACCGGCACGGCGCTTGGCCAGCTGCCAGTTCACATAGCGGGCCAGCAGGTCGCCGCGGATGTCGGTGATGCCGAACACGGCATCCGACAGCTCCACATCGCCCGAGGCCTTGCCGTCGAGTTTGATGACCGAGAGCTTCATTACGCTTCACCGCCTTCTTGGGTCTCGGCGACGGGCGCGTCCTCGGCCGGGGTCTCGGCGGGCGCCTCGGCGGCGGCCCTGGCCGACTTCACGGCACCGGGGAACGGAGCGTCGGCCGGACGGGCCTTCTTGATGGAGTCGCGAACCTTGACGTAGCTGCCGTCGTGACCCGGGACAGCGCCCTTGATCAGGATCAGGCCACGGTCGGCGTCGACGCGGAACACGGTCAGGTTCTGCAGGGTGACGGTTTCCTGACCCAGGTGACCCGCCATCTTCTTGCCGGCGAAGGTCTTGCCCGGATCCTGACGGTTACCCGTCGAACCGTGCGAACGGTGCGAAACCGAGACACCGTGGGTGGCGCGCAGACCCCCGAAGTTCCAGCGCTTCATGGCACCGGCGAACCCCTTACCAACGGTCTGGCCCTGGATGTCCACGGTCTGACCGGCGACGAAGTGGTCCGCCGTCAGTTCGGCACCGACGTCCAGCAGCGCGTCTTCCGACACGCGGAACTCGGTGACGATGCGCTTGGGCTCGACTTCGGCCTTGGCGAACACGGTCCGCTGGGCCTTGTTGGTGCGCTTGGCCTTGCGGGCACCGGCACCCAGTTGCAGGGCGACATAACCGTCCCGCTCCTGTGTGCGTTGACCCACGACCTGGCAGCCATCCAGCTGCAGCACGGTCACAGGGACATGCGCGCCATCTTCAGCGAAGATACGCGTCATTCCCAGCTTCTTGGCGATCACGCCCGTTCTTTGCGCGTCCTGGCGCATCGGATCCCGCCTCTTCTTCTTAAATCTTGATCTCGACGTCCACGCCGGCGGACAGGTCGAGCTTCATCAGCGCGTCCACGGTCTGCGGGGTGGGGTCGACGATATCGAGAACACGCTTGTGCGTGCGGATTTCAAACTGCTCGCGCGACTTCTTGTCGACGTGCGGCGAACGGTTCACGGTGAACTTTTCGATCAGGGTCGGCAGCGGGATCGGCCCGCGAACAGTCGCCCCCGTGCGTTTCGCTGTGTTGACGATTTCGCGCGTCGAAAAGTCGAGGACGCGATGATCGAAGGCCTTGAGCCTGATGCGGATGCTTTGATCCATATCGGTCGTATTTCCCAAGCAGGCGAACCTGCGTCCCTGTGAACCATTTCAAAGACCGGAGTCTTCAGGCCGAAGCCCTCAGAGTACGCACGTCCGCAAAAACGAGCGGCCCACGCAGTTACCCGCGAAGGCCGTTTAAGTCCTGGATCGCTGCAAAGAACAGGGTCTCAGGTCGTTCCTGCGGACCGCGTCTGCACTTCATACTCACGCGAAGTGCACAGCCGGTCCAACAAGAGTGGGGGCTTATGCCGTTCGATTCCGCCTGCGTCAAGGGCGGAATCCGACGGATGTCACCGACCGATGCGTATGTCGCCCGACCCGATAATCGCGCGGCTGACGCGACCGGTCACTTCATGCACCCGAACGTCCCCGGACCCGGCAACCGACACGTCGAGATCGCCGACCGTGCCCCGGAACTCCACATCACCGGACCCGGCAACCGAAATCTTCATCCGCGGCGCCGCGCCACCCCGAACGAGGAGATCCCCGGATCCGGCCACGCCCAGCTCGACCGGGCCGTTGACGCCGGCGACCTCGACGTCGCCGGACCCGGCGATGCCGACCTCGAGGTCACGGGTGGCCCCTGCCCGCACGTTGCCCGAGCCACCGATACCCACCTTCAGGCGGTCCGAGCTTCCGACCACGGCGTCGCCCGATCCTGCCAGCGACAGGTCGAGCGTTCCCGTGACACTGGCTATGGTCCAGTCGCCACAGCCGGCATTGCCGAACTCGACATCACTGGCCCCGCGGCCGATCGTGCCGAACACAGCTCCGGAAGCCGCCACCTCCACCTTGCGGGGCGTCCTGACGACGATCAGCGGGGCCTCGCTCAGGTTGACCCGGCCGATGTCGCGCAGGTCGACCGAGGCCCCCTCGCCCGGCTGGCGTGCGCCGTCGGGTCCCGAGCGGCAGTTGCGGATGGCGCGACGCGGCAGATTGCCGTCCACCTCGATCCGGTCGCCGCTCCGGCGGACCGTCGGCACCGGCAGATCGGCGCGGCCCCGCTCGATCTCGACGGCGACATCGCTGCGGTCCTCGACCAGCACGATGACCCGGGCGACAGCATTCTCGATCTGGACGTCCTGGGCCTGTGCGGCCCCGGCCAGCGCGGTCGTCGACAGCAAGGCGGCGGACAGGATGAGTGCGGTTTTCATGGGTGTTCCTCCCTTTCCCAACATGAGGAAAGGATGCGCCCGCGGACCCCGCCTGTCATTTTAACTCGAGGTCATGACCTCGAATTAATGGATCCTGCCCCGTCGACCGCCCCGACCTCGGGTTCGAAGTCGCGCTCGAACGCGGCGATCCGGTCGGGCATGACGTTCAGCTTTTTGAGGGCCAGCGAGGCCGCCCAGCGGGCAGCGAGTCCCGCCGTGCCGAGACGGTCGGTGGAACGCGGCTGAAGGCCCCGCGCCCGGGCGACGGCATTGGCATAGAGGGCGCCGTTGCGGAACCGTGTGGACCAGGTCTGGAAATCCATCGACAGCGACACGCAGAACCGGTCCAGATTCTCGACCCGGTGCGGCGCATATAAGGGCCAGGTCAGGGCCTGCCCCGGTTCAAGGTCGACAACCCTGGCGTCTGCCTCGAAGCCCCGGGTGTAGGGAACTTCCTCGGTCGTCTGTCGCGCGACCACCTGCTCCATCGCCATTTCCGGCAGGTGCAGCTCATCCCCCGGATAGACGAAGACCCGCTTGCGTCCGCGCAGGTGAAACAGCACGACGCCCGCCGCGTCGAAATGATAGGGCACGCGTGCTTTCGGCGAGGACAGGATCAGCTGGCCGGCGTTGCGGACCGCCTTCAGGCCCGGATAGCGGGCCTGGATGACCGCAAACTCCTCCATGGCCGCCTGCCACAGCTCGGGCCAGCCGCGCTCGACCGAGCGCAGATTGACCCACAGACGCCCCTGCTTGATCGCCTCAAGCAGTTCAGGACCGGTCAACCGGCCGCGCGCTCCCGTACGCAGGCGCGACTGGCCGTCGTCGTCATAGTCATAGAGGTTGATATCGAACAGCTCGGCGGGATAGCGATCGAGCAGGTCCGCAAGGGCCTCGTCCGAGGCGAAGCCCCGATCGACGAGAGCATGCGGATGGACGTCGGCGCCTGTGATCGGGCCGGTGTGGCGCGCGGCGATGGCTTTTTGCAGCATCAGGTCTCTCCGGACGATCAGGCCGAGGCCGTCAGAATTTCGGGCGTCTTGCGCAGGGCGGCGCGGGCGGCGACCGCCAGGCCGCGCGCGCGCGCCAGGCCATCGACCTCGCAGGCCTCAATGGCCGACCAGCGTCGGCGAAGGCTGGTCCGCAGGGCTTCGCCGCGCGCCGGTCCGACCAGGGTCTCCAGCGTCGCCGCTGCAGCGCCGCCCAGACTGGTCTTGAGCCCCGGCTTGCGGATGACCGCCTCGCGCAGCGTCTGCGAGGCGTTGCAGAAATATTTCTTGTAGTGTTCGCCGCCGAAACCGAAGTCGAACACCCGGTAGCCCTGCCCTGCGCCCTGCCGCATCGTCTCGAGACTCAGCAGCACCCCGGGCGAGCACCGCGCCAGCCCGGGTACATAGGCCGGGAACCAGAAGTGATAGTGGCTGTCGGCGTGCAGCGAATACTCGAGGGCACACAGTCTGTCCCCGGCCCACAGCGCCGCCATGGACGCGCCGAAGTCTCCATCGACCTCCATCAGGGCCTCCAGGAGCCGCACGGTCCAGCCACAGGCAAAGACGTCATGCAGGCCGCTGCGGCGATACTGGTCGCGCTTCAGGTCGACGATCTGCCTCAGCAGGTCGGTATCCCGCAGGCCCAGTTCGACCCGGACCGGCCCGAGCTCGGTCTCGAGGCTCCGGCGCGCACGTTCCTTGTCCTTGAAATACTTGCCATGTGAGGTGCGCCGTTCGGCATACCAGGGGTCAAAGCCGCCCTCCGGCAGAACGGCCATCACCGCCTCACGCACCCGACCCGCGCCGCCCGGCCCGACCCAGCCGCTCACATTCAGCCGGTTGCCGTCGAGCAGGTCCGCCACATGGCTCAGTGTCGGGGCCGCTTCCGGATAGCTGATGATGCCGTGATAGTCGTTCATCGGTGCCGCGAGGGGCTGGATGGTGCCGCCGCGCGTCTGATGCGGGAAAAAGCCGACAACCTCCTCGCCCCGGTGCAGCACGGCCACGCGCGCGCCCGGGGTCACCCCGGCGGCAATGCGCGTGAACTCGGGCCGGAAATAGGGACTGGACAGGGCCGGGTTGGCCAGACGCATCCGGTCCCACAGCGCCCAGTGATCCGCCGACAGCGTCTCGACGCCCAGCATCTCGACCTTCAAACCCATCACCATCTTCGTACCGCCCGTCCCGTCGGGCGCGCCGCTCACGCACCCCTCGAACCGAACCCTATCCCTCCAGCCTTGAATCGAAGTTGAGAGCCATGGTGAACACGACATTAGCGACGCACGGGCGCCGGGACCCGTCTGTCACCTTGAGCGTTGAGCCGGTGCCGGGCACTGTTGCCCCCGCGAAGGACCCTCCCCATGACCGATACCCGACCCGATAACCGCTCCGTCGAGAACGAGGACCAACGTCCCGGCAAGGACGGCGAGCCTCCCCGGCCAGCCACAGAGCCCCGCGGCTCGGAAGGGTCCAGCAACTCCGGCGAGACCGAAACCGACCCGGCGACGGGCGAGGAGAACTGATGCGATCTGCCGGTGCCCTTGTTCCGCTTCTGGCCGCGCTCGCCGTCGGCGCCTGTGGCGCCGTCCCGGGCCCGTCAGTCACAAGGGCGTTCGACGTGCCGGCAGCCTGCCCGGTCTCCGGCGACGACTTTCAGGCCAATGACGGCCTGACCCGCAGTCGGGCTGCACTCCGGGCCAGGTCCCTGACCGTTCTCGCTGTCGGGTCCTCCAGCATCGAGGGCGTCGGCGCCAGCCGACCGGAGCTTGGCTATGTGCCGCGGGTCGAGGCGGGCCTCCGCGAGGCCTTCCCCGACGCCCGCATCACCGTCGTCAATCGCGGTATTGGCGGTGAGACCACGGCGGACACGGTTGCCCGCCTGCAGGCCGAAATCGACGCGACCCGGCCCGATATCGTGCTCTGGCAGCTGGGCACCAATGACATGCTGCGCGACCTGACACTCGCCCGCGTGGTCAGCGATTTTGACCGGGGGCGCGACATCCTGGACGCCGCCGGCGTCGATGTGGTGCTGATCGATCCGCAGCGCCTGCCTGAAGACACTGACAACGCCGGCTTCCGGGGACGCAACGCCCTGCTCGCCGGCGTATCCGGCACGATCGCCTGGCTTGGAGCCCGCGAGGGTTATGCGGTCGCCCCCCGCTTTGGCCCCATGTCCGCCTGGGCCGGGCTTGAGGGCGGCGGGGTCGGTCCCGACGACCTCCACCTCAACGACGCCGGCTATGCCTGCTGGGCCGCGAACACCGTGGCGGGGCTTGGCGGGGCGCTGCGCTGAGCGACCGGTCAGAACGCTGGCGGCCCATGGCAAAACGGCCCCCGGATCGCTCCGGGGGCCGCCCTGTCTTTCAGCCGTGGGGCTGATTACTCG